>Ga0307375_10000215_pt1 | contig 79521 bp, 72 predicted proteins | sample TR1MG_FD_202531 | JGI IMG/M metagenome (GOLD analysis project Ga0307375, IMG submission 202531) | Soil microbial communities from Risofladan, Vaasa, Finland - TR-1 | ecosystem: Environmental > Terrestrial > Soil > Coastal area > Acid sulfate soil | place: Finland: Risofladan, Vaasa | collected... | reverse complement strand
GGCCTGTGCCGGGGTGAGCGCGGCCACCGCCAGCGGGCATCTCGGCGCACTGCGCGGTGCGGGTCTGCTCGATATGCTGCAGCAAGGTCGGCATCGCTATTACCGGCTAGCCTCGGCGCAGGTGGCGGCGCTGCTCGAATCGCTGATGCTGGTGGCGGCGCAGAACCCGGCGCGCGCGCCGGCCTCGCGCGTCGATCCGCTGCTGCAGGCCGGGCGCACCTGCTACGGCCACCTCGCCGGGCGCCTGGGGGTGGCCATCTGCAACGCGCTGATCGACCGCGCGGCGCTGCGCATCGACGACGACATCGCCCACTTCACGCCCGCGGGCATCGCCCTGCTCGACAACTTCGGCCTCGACACCCGCACGCTGCGCCACCGGCCGGTGAGCAAGACCTGCATCGACTGGAGCGAGCGCCGCCATCACCTTTCCGGCCCGGTGGGCGTGGCCATCTGCCGCCGCTGCCTGCAACTCGGCTGGGTGCGGCACCACCTCGACAGCCGCGCGGTGAGCGTGACGGCGACGGGCCGCAAGCGACTTGCGGTTCTGTTTGGCATGACCATCCCGGACTGGTCACTGATCGAACCTCGGGAAAAAGGATAGGAAATCCAAAGCCCTTGAAGCCGCAGGGCGAAAAAGCTTGACCCCCCACCCACCCCTTCCCTGCCGGCAGGGGGAGGGGCAGAAGCAGCGGCTGCACTCATCTCCTGCTGGCAGGGGAAGCAGCAGCACGCTCCCTGCCCCGCCTGCAGGGCAGGAGAAAGCCCGAGGCGTCAACGTCACACATGACTTTCGCGGGGTGACACGGGGCGGTCAGTTCTGCAACCATCGGCTTCTTTTGGCGCATCCGACGCCCTCTCAGGAGCTTCCATGTCCCAGGCCAGCCAGATTCACCGCGATGTCGGCCCGATGGCCCTGATGTATACCGGGCTCGGTTCGATCATCGGCTCCGGCTGGCTGTTCGGTGCGTGGAACGCCGCCAAGCTGGCCGGCCCCGGCGCGGTCTGGGCATGGGTGCTGGGCGCGGCGATCATCATGACGATTGCACTGACCTACGCGGAGCTCGGCGCGATGTTTCCCGAATCCGGCGGCATGGTGCGCTACGGCCACTACTCGCACGGCTCACTGGTCGGCTTCATTGCCGCGTGGGGTAACTGGATCGCGATCGTGTCGGTGATTCCGATCGAGGCCGAAGCCTCGGTGCAGTACATGTCCGGCTGGAAGTGGCAGTGGGCGCAGGACCTTTATCACCGGGTGCCCGGTCAACACGGTGAACTGAGCCATCTCGGCCTGGGCTTCGCCGCGGTGCTGGTGGTGATCTATTTCCTGCTCAACTTCTGGAGCGTGAAGCTGTTCGCGCGCTCCAACAGCGTGATCACGATCATCAAGATGGTGATCCCGGCGGCCACCGGCGTGGCGCTGATCGCCAGCGGTTTCCACGCATCGAATTTCTCGGTGGGTGCCAACGGCGGCACCCACGCCAACAATTTCGCGGCGATCCTCACTGCGGTAGCCACGGCGGGTATCGTGTTCAGCTTCAACGGCTTCCAGAGCCCGGTGAACCTGGCCGGCGAAGCACGCAACCCGGGTCGCAGCATCCCGTTTGCGATCATCGGCGCGATCGTGATTGCCACGGTGATCTACGTGCTGCTGCAGATCGCCTTCCTCGGTGCGGTACCGCCGGACATGCTGGCCAAGGCCGGCTGGCACGGCATCGACTTCAGCTCACCGTTCGCCCAGCTGGCGGTCATCCTCAACCTCAACTGGCTGGCGATCCTGCTGTACGCCGATGCCTTCGTCAGCCCCAGCGGCACCGGCATGACCTACACCGCCTCCACCGCCCGCATGATCTACGGCATGGAGCGCAACGGCACGTTGCCGAAGATCTTCGGCATGGTGCATCCGAAGTGGGGCGTGCCGCGTCCGGCGATGTGGCTGAACCTGGTGGTGTCGTTCCTGTTCCTGTTCTTCTTCCGCGGCTGGGACTCGCTGGCGGCGGTGATCTCGGTGGCCACGATCATCTCCTACCTCACCGGGCCGGTCAGCGTGATGACCCTGCGCCGCACCGCGCCGGAGCTGCATCGCCCGTTCCGCCTGCGTGGCCTGCCGATCATCGCCGGCATCGCCTTCATCATGTCCGCCGAGTTGCTGTACTGGGCCAAGTGGCCGCTGACCGGCCAGATCATCGTGCTGGTGGTGGCTGCGCTGCCGGTGTACGTGTACTACCAGTACAAGAGTGGTTGGCATGAATTCGGCAAGCAGCTGAAGGGTGCCTGGTGGCTGGTGTTCTACCTGATCTCGCTGGCGATCGTCTCGCGCGTGGGCAGCACCCAGTTCGGTGGCCTCGGCTACCTGCCCTACGGCTGGGACCTGGTGGTGGTCGCCGTGATCGGTCTGGTGTTCTACCTGTGGGGCGTCAAGTCCGGCTGGCGCACGCCGTCGGTGGAAGCGGCACAGCTGGAGGCGCACGAGCATCCGGATGCCCTGCTGGTACCGCCGGATGAGGAAGAGGCGGAGCGGATCACCGGGCACTGAGATCGCAAAGCCCAGGGACACAAAAGGCGCGCAGCGTTGGACCGCGCGCCTTTATTTTGGGCAACTCGACCATCCGGGATCCAGACTAAAGAATTCGACCAGTCAAGGATCGCCCATGTCCGCTCTATCCCGTGCCTTGGGTTGCTGGCTCCTCGCCATCGCGCTGGCAACCGCAACCAGCACGCTCCGTGCCGCACCCGTCACCGAGGCTGATGCACTCCAGTTCGTGACCAAATTCAAGGTTGGAAGCAATTTGCTGACGATGGCGCTTCAAGCGGCCCGATCGACGCAAACCTACGCCATGCTCGCCAGCAAGCTGGGGCAAGATCGGGCGCAAGCACTGGTAACCCAGGAACTCCGGTGCCTGTTACCGGAATACCAGCCACAGTGGGACAACAACCTGGCCACCTTCTACGCCGAGGTATTCACCAGCGATCAGCTGATTTCCGTGGCGCAACAAGGGCGCTCATCAAAATACTTCGCAGATATCGCTGCGCAACAGGGCGCTGTAGGCAAACGAATGCAGTCGAAATCCTCCAGCTTGCTCTCGAGCTATGTGTCCGGGGCGCTGACAAACGTCATGCGCAATCGGCCCTGATCGATTGACTTTTCAGTATCGGTGAACACCACAAATCGGTATCCGGCGCAGCGCCGCCTCACCCCAGCGCCAGCACATCCCCCAGCAAGGCCTGCGCGGTGATCTCCGGCCCCGCGCCCGGCCCCTGGATCACCAGCGGCTGGGCGTTGTAGCGGGTGGTGGTAAGGGCAAACTGGTTGTCGGTGCCGTACAGGCGGGCGGCAGGATGGGTCGCCGGAACCTCGGCCAGGCCGACGCGGGCGTGGCCGCGCTGGTTGAGGCGGGCCAGGAAGCGCAGTACGCCGCCACGTGAAGCAGCCTCGGCGTAACGTGCGGCCAGCGGCGCATCGAGTTCTTCCAGCCGGGCCAGGAACGCCTCGCTATCGATCGCGCGCAGCGGCTCGGGCACCAGGCTTTCGACCACCACTTCGTCGACGCCCAGCGAAAAACCGGCGTTGCGGGCGATGATCAGCAACTTGCGGGCGACGTCATCACCGGATAGATCCGAGCGCGGATCCGGCTCGGTGAAGCCCAGCTGACGCGCCTCCCGCAACAGGGCCGAGAACGCCTTGCTGCCGTCGTACTGATTGAACAGCCACGACAGCGAACCGGAGAACACGCCTTCCAGCGTGAGCAGGCTGTCGCCGCACAGGCGCAGGCGGCGCAGCGTGGACAGCACCGGCAGGCCAGCGCCGACGGTGGCCGAATCGCCATAACGGGCGCCCTTGGCGGTCGCCGCCTGCAGCGCGCGCCAGCCGCTCAAATCACCGCCGGCGAGTGCCTTGTTCGCGGTGACCACGTGGTAGCCGCGGGCCAGCCATTCGGCATGTCGTGCGGCCAGCGCGGTATTGGCGGTGGCGTCGATGATCACCTTGGCCGCCGCGCCGCTGGCATCCAGCGCGGCCAGCAACGCCGCGTTATCGCGTACATCGCCCTGGCTGTTCAACTGTTCGCGCAGGCTGCGGCTGACCAGACTGGCCGCGGCGGTCTGCTGCCTCCGTGAATTGGCCGCGCCGACCAGCCGCACGCGGGCGGCGGCGGGTGTGTTCAACAATTTCAGCAACGCCCCGCCGACCATGCCAGTACCCAGCAGCACGATCGCAATGCTGGATGAAGCCACTGCCGCCGGAGCGACTGTGGGAGCGGCTTCAGCCACGAAGCTCTTGTGCGGCGATGGAATCGCGGCTGAAGCCGCTCCCACAGCAGCCGTTCCCGCATCCAGCACCGCACTCATGCGGTCACCCGGCGTTTGGATTTCTCCACCGCGCTGGCGCGCACCAGCGCCGCATCCAGATCGCGCAGCAGGTCGTCACCATCCTCGATCCCGACCGACAGGCGCAGCAGACTGTCGGCAATGCCCGCGTTGTGACGGGCTTCCGGCGCCATCGAGGCGTGCGTCATGGTCGCCGGATGAGCGATCAGGCTCTCCACCCCGCCCAGCGATTCGGCCAGCGAAAAGTACTGCAGGCCATCGACGAAGGCTTCGATATGTGTCACATCACCATCCAGCTCGAAACTGAGCATGGCACCGAACCCCTGCTGCTGGCGCGACGCCAGCGCGTGCCCGGCGTGATGCGCCAATCCGGGGTAATAGACCTTGCGCACGGCCGGGTGGCCGTCCAGACGCTCGGCGATGCGGGTGGCGTTTTCCTGATGCTGACGCAGACGCACCGACAGGGTACGCAGCCCGCGCAGAGTGAGATAGCTGTCGAACGGCGCACCGGTGACTCCATTGCAGTTCGCCCACCACTTCAGCTGTTCGAACACCGCCGCCTCGCGTGCCACCACCGCACCGCCGACCACGTCGCTGTGGCCGTTGATGTACTTGGTGGTCGAATGCACCACCACGTCGGCGCCCAGCAGCAGGGGCTGCTGCAGCGCGGGCGACAGGAAGGTGTTGTCGACCACCAGCAGGGCGCCAATCGCATGCGCAGCCTGCGCCACGTGGCGGATATCGGTGATCCGCAGCAGCGGATTGGACGGCGTCTCCACCCAGACCAGGGCCGGCTTGTGCGCCAGCCCGGCGGCCAGCGCCACGCTGTCGCTGAGGTCGGCGAAGATCAGGCTGAAGCGCCCCTTCTTGGCCCATGCGTCGAGCAGACGCCAGGTGCCGCCATAGCAATCATGCGCCGCCAGCACGGTGGCGCCAGCCGGCACCAGTTCCAGCGCCAGCGCCACCGCCGACATGCCACTCGAGGTCACCACCGCACCGGCGCCCTGCTCCAGATCGGCCAGCGCATCGCCGAGCAGGTCGCGAGTGGGGTTGCCGCTGCGGGAGTAGTCGTAAGCGCGCTTGCGCCCGAATCCCTCGAAGCTGTAGTTGGTCGACAAGTGCAGCGCCGGCACCACGGCGCCGTGCTGGGTATCACTCTCGATGCCGGCGCGCACGGCGCGGGTACAGGGGGCAGCAGCGGTGTCGCTCATGTCAATCTCCAGATCATGCATCGTCAGGTTGTTCAGGCCAGCGCCTGGCGCAGCAGCGGCGCCAGTTGCTCGATTTCTTTCAGAAAGGCGTCGTGTCCATAAGGCGACTCGATCACCTCCAGCGTGGCCGAGCCATGCAACCGCCGCTGCAGCTCGCACAGGTCGGCCAGCGGCACCAGCCGGTCGGAGGGAAAGCCGATCAGGGTGGTCGGGGTGGTGATCTGCTCGGGCGCCACGTTGTGCAAGTCGATCGATTCGGACAGGGCCAGGAACCGGTCCGCGTCGAAACGCTCGACGAATCGCTGCCCCTGGTGGGCGAGATAGTCCTCAACCGGGAAGTGGAAACGCTCATCGCGCCATGCGGGCTCGCCGGCGAAGCGTTGGGCGAACTCGGCGCTGCCGCGGTAGGTGGTGATCGCCAGCTGACGAGCCAGCGACAACGCCTCATCGACCTGACCACTGGCCTGACCCAGCCGCACAATGCCACGCTGCACACAGCGCTGTGCCGTGGCCAAAGGGTGCGGCCGATGCGCTCCGGCCAGCAACACCAGCCGGTCCACTCGGGCCGGATGCCGTGCGGCGAAGGCCAGCGCCACCATGGCGCCATAGGATGAACCGATAAAGGCGTGCGCCTGCACGATGCCCAGCGCCTGCAGCAACGCCGCCAGCGCATCGGCCTGGTCCTCGCTGGATACGGCGTCGGCCCCGAGCTCTTGCGGGGTAAGCCAGTCAATCGCCAGTACCCGCCAGCAAGACAGATCGATGGCAGCACCGTCACCCACCAGTTCCTGCCACCAGCCCGCCGGCGCATCGCCATCCACCGCCGTGACGTCACGATCTGCCGAGATGCCGCCCTGCACGATCACGGTGGGTGCATCCGCCGCGCCGCACCACAGGTAGTGCACCTCAACCTCGCGCAAGCCGGCGCCGTGCCTGGCTCGCAGCTGCAGACGGCGGGCGCCGCGCAAACTGGCAGGCTGCGGCCTCGTGTACAGCGACTGGCGGCCGTCAACGAACGCGGCGTGGGTGGTCTCGACTTGGCTGGTCTCGGGCTGGAACGTCATGCAACTCTCCGGTCGACATCGCCCTGCGAACCACCGGAACGGTCGCCAAACCCGGCATCGACAGCTAGCTGCTGTGAACCCGATGGCGCCCATCTACCGGCACGTGCCCGAGGGCACCTCCGCAGGAGTTGGCACCATGACGGAAACGCTCCGCAGGTTGCCCCGGCTTCAAAGGGCCTGTCCCTCGGCCGGTCTCGATGAGTGGAGTGGATACTGAATTGTATGGATATGCATTGTCAATAGACGTCTAAACATCTAAACGTATATGCATTCAAGTAATATCTTTCCCACTGCGCCCATGCGACCGACAGCATGCCGGCGATGAAGCCACCCTGCATGGGGTTGAGAAGCGCCTCGCGAGCCCAATCTCGCCAGCCAGCGACGGGCTGGCGCCGGCACCTGCAGCCGTTTGCAGCATTCACCCCCAAAGGCACTCCGATCCATGAACATTCGAGCTGACCTCGCCGCCACCGTCGGCCACACACCACTGCTGCGCCTGCGCCATGCGTCAGCACTGACCGGCTGCGAAATCCTGGCCAAGGCAGAGTTTCTCAACCCGGGCGGATCGATCAAGGACCGCACGGCACTTGGCCTGCTGCTGGATGCCGAGCGCCGCCACCTGATTCGCGCCGGCGGCAGCATCGTCGAGGGTACCGCCGGCAATACCGGCATTGGGCTGGCCCTGCTCGGCGCCAGCCGCGGCTATCGCACCGCGATCTTCATGCCTGAAACGCAAAGTCGCGAAAAGATCGAAGCGCTGCGCATCGCCGGAGCCGAGGTGCGGCTGGTACCGGCGGTTCCATACAAGGATCCCAAGCACTACGCCCATCAGGCGCGGGCGCACGCTGAGGCGATGAACGCCACCCACCCAGGCAGCGCGTGGTTCGCCAACCAGTTCGACAACACCGCCAACCGCGATTGGCATGAGACGACCACCGGCCCTGAGATCTGGCAGGACACCGCCGGTCAGGTCGATGGCTTCGTCTGCGCGGCTGGCACCGGCGGCACGCTCGCCGGCGTCGGCCGCGCGCTGAAGGCACGCCACCCCCATGTACGCATCGCGCTGGCTGACCCCACCGGCTCGGCATTGGCCAGCTACATCAACACGGGCGAACTGGTCGCCAACGGTACGTCGATCAGCGAGGGCATTGGCTCCAGCCGGATCACCGCCAACTTCGAAGGCGCACCTGTCGACCTGGCCTGGTCGATTCCCGACGACGAATCAGTGCCCCTGGTGCATCGGCTGTTGCACGAGGAAGGCTGGTGCACGGGTGGCTCCAGCGGGGTCAATCTGGCCGGAGCAATCCGTCTCGCGCGCGAGCTGGGCGCAGGCCATACCATCGTGACTGTGCTTTGCGATGCCGGCACGCGCTACCAGGACAAGCTGTTCAACCCGGCTCTGCTGCGCGCGAAAGGCATCCCGGTGCCGGATTGGCTGGCCACGGCCTTTCCAGGCTGAATCAGCGCCCGCGCCGTCGCCGTATCCAACCCAGCTGCTAACCTGTCGACATGACCCTGCGCACCGATATATCCACCTTGCACGCCAAATTGCAGCGGGATGGATTCGACTTCGTCACCGCCGAACACATGCGCGATCTGCTGCAACTGCAGACCATGGGTGACTGGACTGCGTTCGCCGCCAGCTGGAATGACCTCGCCCCGGATACCTACCTTGCCGCACTGGGCCGGCATCGGCGCCGGCGCCATGCCGCCTTCCTGGTGGAAGCGGACGGCTCGCTGCGGCGGCAACCACATCAGGCGCACTTCCAGAGTCTGCAGAACAACCCGCTGCAAGGCGACATCCAGCGCTGGTTCCTGCCCATTCGTCCAGCCCTGGCCGGGGGCGCGAGCTTGCTTCGTATTGTTCAATTCGCTCATGCGCTGTTCGCGTCGCTGCAACCGGCCGCGCAGCGCTGGCACGTCGAGGCCCACCAGTTCCGTATCGAGGCTCGCCCCGGCGAACCGGGCGAACCCACGCCGGAAGGGGTACACCACGATGGTGTGGATTACGTACTGGTGCTGCTGATCGACCGCGAAAACATCGAAAGCGGCACCACCACCATCCATGCCGAGGACAGCGGCCTGCTGGGCAGCTTCACGTTGCGCCATCCGCTGGACGCGGCCCTGGTCGACGATGCACGAGTCAGTCACGGGGTAACTGCCGTGACCGCGCTGGACCCCGACAAGCCCGCTCACCGCGACGTACTGGTGGTGACGTTCAGGACCGTGACCTGACGCACCTGCAGCAGCGACAGGCCGATGTTTTGTCGGCCTGCCTTGATGGCGACCGCATGCCAGCCACGGACATCAGCACATGGCAGCACTTGGCCGGCGCCCTGCGGGTTAGAATGGCTACCTATCGTTCGCAAGGCCACGCCATGTCCCTCGATTCACCATATCGTGGTGGCCCTGCCTTTGCCACGCCGTCGAAAGCCCACGAAGAGCGCCTGAAGTTCAGCGGCGACAACTCGTTCCATCGTGAAGTACGACGTCGCGTCGAGGCCGAGTTCAAGCGGTGCGGAAAACATCAGCGCGACAGCGCGCAGATGTATCTCAAGACCGCCATCATCCTGACCACGTTTGCGCTGTCCTACGTTGCCCTGGTGTTTTTCGCCGTCAACGGGTGGCAGGGACTGGCGCTGGGCCTCGTGCTGGGCACGGCGACGGCCTTGATCGGCTTCAACGTCATGCACGATGGCGGACACCAGGCCTATTCACGGCACAGCTGGATCAATCGACTGAGCGCTTTGGCGCTGGACATGGTCGGCGGCAGTTCGTACATCTGGCAATGGAAACACGCTCGCTTCCATCACACCTGGGTCAACGTTGCGGGACACGACAGCGACATCGACCTGGGCGTACTGGGCCGGCTGTCTCCGGCGCAACCACGACGGCCATGGCATCGCTGGCAGCACATCTACCTGTGGGTGCTGTACGGCGTCACCGCCATCCGCTGGCACCTGTATGGAGACTTTCGCGACCTGATCACCGGCACCATCGGCGAACGCCCCTTCACGCGCCCGCGCGGCTGGGATCTGGCGGCCCTGGTGAGCGGCAAGCTGGTGTTTTTCACGCTCGCCTTCGGCCTGCCGCTACTGATCCACCCGATCGGCACCGTGCTGCTGTTCTACGCCCTGGTCTCGGCGATCGCCGGCGTGCTGCTGGCGCTGGTGTTCCAGATGGCGCACGTGGTCGAAGAGGCCGCGTTTCCGCAACCTGATGCCAGCGGGCGTCATATGGATGCGCCTTGGGCGATCCACCAGATGCAGACCACGGTGAATTTCGCCCCCGACAACCGCGTCTTGAGCTGGCTGATTGGCGGCCTCAATTTCCAGGTCGAACACCACCTGTTCCCGCGCATATCGCATGTGCATTACCCGATGGTCGCCCGGGTGGTGGAGGCAACCTGTCGCGAGCACGGTGTGCCCTATCTGGCCCATCGCACTTTTGCGGCCGGCATCGCCTCGCATTATCGGCTGCTGCGTCGACTCGGTGCGCCGACGCCCGTGAGCATGGGTGCGCAAACCGCCTCCATGCTGCCATTGGGCTGAGCGGTACCGCGGCCCCGTCAACCGGACTGCACCAACGACGCAGGGCATGCTCCCCGCGCGCGTTTGCGATCGATCAAACCGGCTGCGACACTGCCGCCCGCCACCGACCACCTGCACCAGGACGCCATGACTGTCGCCGCCAACATCGTGATCGCCCTGATCGCCCTGCTCCATCTCTGGTTTCTGGTGCTTGAAATGTTCCTGTGGACCAGGCCCTCCGGCCGCCGCGCGTTTGGGCTCACCCAGGAATTCGCCGAGCAGTCCAAGGCACTGGCCGCCAATCAGGGCCTGTACAACGGCTTCCTCGCAGCCGGCCTGATCTGGGGCCTCGGCCTGGGCACGGCCGGGTTCGCAGTGAAAGTGTTTTTTCTCGGCTGCGTGCTGGTCGCCGGCGTCTTTGGCGCGCTCACTGCCGCGCGCAAGATTCTCCTGATCCAGGCGGTACCGGCGGCGATCGGCCTGCTGCTGGTGCTGTTCAGCTGATACATCGGCCCCACCGATGACCACCTCCCGCGAAGCTGTCGGCCGGCGCTTCGACCCCGCGCTGATGCAGCACGCCCGCGAACGCAGCTGGGCGGCGTTGCGCGGCATCCACCAGCGGATGCACCCGGGCATCAGCGAAGACGAGGCAAAGCGTGAAGCGGCCGATGTGTTTCACGAACTGGGGGGTCGAACGCGTGTGGCACCCGGTGGTCATCCGCATCGGGCCGAACACCACCAGGACCTATCGGCAACGCTCCGACCCCAGCGTACGGCTGGATACAAACGACATCTACTTCATCGACCTCGGCCTGGTGTTCGGCGGCCATGAAGGCGATGCCGGCGATACCTTCGTGACGGGACATGCACCGGAGCACCAGGCCTGCGCCGACGCCGCGCGCACGCTGTTCGACGAAGTCGCCACCATCTGGCGCTCGCAGGGGCTGAGCGGAGAGGCGCTGGATGCGTTCGCCGGTGAGCGTGCCACCGCCATGGGCTGGCGACTCAACCACGCGATCAAGGGGCATCGTGTCAGCGACTTCCCCCATGCCATCCACAAGGGCGGCGACCTTGGCGAACTGCCCTCGACACCGTCCACTGGGTTGTGGATCCTGGCAATCCAGCTGGCGCACCGGACCAAGCCGTCCGGCGCGTTCCACGAGGACCTGCTGAGCCTTCCGTTCACCGACTGAAGCGCGCCATCGTCAGAAGCTGACGCAACCGGGCCGCCGCCAAAAAACCGACGGTGGCGGATATCCATGATGCACGCACCACGTGCACCATGCCGGCCAGGGGCCAAGCCAGGCAATTTTCGATGCCGCAGCAGAGGCGCAAAGCGCAGCCGGACGCGGCGCAGCGGCGATACCCGGCGCTCCAGGACTGACAGCCGATTCCCGCCGACAGGACACCCCCGCGCGGCGAAGATTTCAAGACGATCCCGCCGGCTCGCCACGTGGCACTGCTCATGCATAACTCCCCGTGAGGCGGATGATGCATCCCGGTCAACGGGCTGCCAGCCCCGTCATGTGGCGCTACCTGCGTGAGGACATGGCCATGTCGGCGATCACCAAAATTCCGACCAGCGCGGCGGACCAGTTCGTATCGACCCTGCGCACATTCCACGAGCACGCTCGCGCCATCGCCTGTGGCCGCGCCGAAGGCGATGCGTTCACCTGGTTCCTGGCCAGCGAGTACCAGTGGGAGATGGAAATGGCTGCCCAATGGCTGATCTCATCGCCCGCAAGCCAGCTTTCCGACGCTGAAAAAGTGACCCTTCGCCACTTTCTCGGCCACATGCCCGAGATCCGGAAAGCGCTCATTTTGGGTCGCCAGGTGGCTTCACAGCAGCCACACGCACCGGATTCACCGGCATGGATCGACTGGCTGGAGATCGCCGCCCTGCCCGGCTGGAGCGACTTCACCGTGCGCACCGCGATCCTGCTCAGCCAGTTGGGCAACCCGGCCCAGAACGACTCGCACTTTGCCAGGCTCGACTGAGCTGCCCCCGGAGCGCCAGCCCTCGCTGAGCAACCAGCCTGGTGACAGTCGCACGGAATAAACAATACGCTGGGTTATGCTGCATGTTCATCCGGGGCCCTGTCCGGATTCCAGGCTGCACCGCATGCCCTTGCCGTCAAAACCCGCGAAATTTCCCGCACCGACTACCGGTGCCGGCAGCAGGTCGGCGAAAGTCCGCAAGTTACCGCAAACGCGGGTGATGATTGTCGGCCTCGGCGCTTCGGCCGGCGGACTGGAGGCGTTCAAGGAATTCTTTTCAAACATGCCCGTGGACTGCGAGCTGGCTTTCGTGCTGGTGCAGCATCTGGCGCCGGACCATCCCAGCCTGCTGGTCGAGCTGCTCGGCCGCAGCACCAGCATGCCGGTGCTCGAGGGTGCCGACGGCACCAAGGTCCAGGTACGGCATATCTATGTGATCCCACCCAATGCCACGCTGACCATCGCCAACGGCATATTGCAGGTGTCCAGGCCGGCACCGCCGCGGGAGCATCGCCGGCCGATCGATACGTTCTTCACGTCATTGGCGGAGGACCAGGGTCATTGGGCCGTGTGCATCGTGCTGGCCGGCACCGGCAGCGATGGCGCCCGTGGCTTGCGGGTGATCAAGGAGCATGGCGGCCTGGCGCTGGCGCAGTCGGGCTCCGACCACAAAGCCATGACCGGCATGCCGGCGAATGCGGCAGCCACCGGCCTGGTCGATGCGGTGTTGCCGGCAGCCGAGATGCCCCAGCGGCTGTTTGCCTATCAGAAGCAGATGCAGACGGCCCATCGCCTGAGCGGCAGGGATGCCGCGGTGAGGAATGATGCGGAGGCCGCAACACAGTTGAAAACCGTCTGCGAACTGCTACATGCCGAGGTCGGCCACGACTTCGGCCAGTACAAGGAGAAGACCCTGCTGCGGCGCATCCAGCGCCGCATGCTGGTGGTCCAGGCCGGAACCCTGCCGGCTTATGTCGACTACCTGCGCCAGAATCCCAATGAACACGAGCTGCTGTTCCGTGAGTTCCTGATCGGGGTCACCGAGTTCTTCCGCGACACGGCCGCCTTCGACGCGCTGCAGACCTTGGCAATCCCGACGATGCTGGCGGACAAGACCCCTGCCGACGTGTTGCGCGTGTGGGTGCCCGGTTGTGCCAGCGGCGAGGAGGCGTATTCGATTGCCATCGCGCTGCGCGAAGCGATGGACGGCCAACTCGGCCCGAAGGTGAAGATCTTCGCCACCGACATCGACGACAAGGCGATCGGCGCGGCACGCGCCGGGCGCTACCGTTTACCGCTGATCGGCATCTCGGCGGAACGGCAGGCGCGCTGGTTCAGCAAGGATCGTGACGACTATGTCGTGGTCAAGCAGATCCGCGAGATGTGCATCTTCTCGCCGCATAGCGTGATCAGGGATCCGCCGTTTTCGCGGATGGATCTGGTGTCCTGCCGCAACCTGCTCATCTACCTGAACAACGACCTGCAGGAGCAATTGGTGCAGGCGTTCCACTACGCACTGCGGCCCAATGGCTTCCTGTTACTGGGCAGCTCGGAACGATTGGCGAGGAACGCCCGCCTGTTCACCGAGCTGGACAAGAAGCAGCGGCTATATGTTCGCCGTGAAGACGGGCGCACCCAGCCACGGGATTTCCCCAGCGCGAGGGCCCGACCGATCAATCACATCGAGTCTGCAGCACCGGTCGCGACACGGCGCTTTGAGGACGTGATCGAACAGCGCGCACGCCAGGCGCTGGCGCCCTGGTCACCGGCCTATGTGGTGATCGATGCCCACCACGAGGTGTTGCACTTTGGCGGCGACACCGGACGATACCTGGGGCCAGCGTCCGGTACCGCCAGCCTCAACCTGTTCCAGTTGCTCGACAAGCCGCTGCGCGGCGTGGTGCGTGCAGCCGTACTGCAGGCATTTGCCGGCGGCCAGCGGGTGCTGCGGGAAGGGTTGACCATCATGTTGAACGGCCAGCAACGACCGCTGCGCCTGATCGTGGAACCGCTGGCAGCGGACGACGGCAAGCTCGACATGTGCATGGTGGCGTTCAATGAAATCGACTACGCGCCTCGCTCCAGCGGAGCGTCCACCAGCGGCGAGCCCACGGCCGACTCGAACGACCTCCACGCGCTGGAGGACGAACTGCGTATTACCCGGGTGCAGTTGCACGATGCGATCGACCTGCACGAGACCGCCAGCGAGGAGCTGAAATCCGCCAACGAGGAATACCAGTCGGTCAACGAAGAATTGCAGTCCGCCAACGAGGAACTGGAAACCTCGTCCGAGGAAATGCAGTCGATCAACGAAGAGTTGCAAACGGTCAATGCGGAGCTCAACACCAAGAACGATACGCTGAACCGCGTCAACAGCGATATCCGAAACCTGCTCGACAGCACTCACATCGCCACCCTGTTCCTCGATCGCCACCTGGCCATTCGCAGCTACACGCCAGTGATGACCAAGCTGTTCCACCTGCGCGACGGCGACAAGGGACGCCCGATCACCGAGATCTCGCCGCTGATCGCCTACCCGGAACTGAAAGACGACGTGGCCCGCGTTTTGCGTGAACTGACTGTCACCGAACGCACGCTGAGTGGCATCGACAACGCGCCGACCTTCCTGCTGCGCATGCGCCCCTACCTGACCATCGACAACATCGTCGACGGCGTAGTGCTGACCTTCGTCGACATCACCCAGGGCCAGCGGCTGAACAACGAGCATGCGCGCCTGGCAGCCATCGTCAATTCCTCGCGCGACGCCATTTTCGGTTTTTCGCAGGATGACCGCATCACCAGCTGGAATAACAGCGCCGAACGCATTTTTGGACTGAAGGCAAGCCAGGTCGCCAACCAGCCCCTGGGCATGCTGCTGCCAGCAGGGGCCTCCGCCGAGGCGAAGGCTTTCTTTTCCGGCCAGACACGGCAACCGCAGCTCGAAGATTTCGAGATGAGCTGGACGCGCCCGGACGGCAGCTCGATCCCGCTGGAGATGTCCTACTCGCCGGTGTGCGACGCCCACGGCAAACAGACCGCCGGCCGCCTGATCGCGCGCGACATCACCGAACGCCATCGCGCCACACACCATGCGGAAATGATGCTGGCCGAACTCAACCACCGGGTGAAGAACACCCTGGCCACGGTGCAGGCCGTGGCCCAGCAGACCGCCGCCAACGCACCCAACCTGGAAAGCTTCAACGAGAGTTTCCTGGCCCGCCTGCTGGCGCTGTCGAACACCCACAACCTGCTCGCCCGCGAAGCCTGGAACGGCGCCGCGCTGACGGCCATCATCAACAACGAACTGGCACCCTACCGCCACGGCGACGAACTGCGCGTACAACTGCACGGCGACGATCTCACCCTGCTGCCGAAACACGCGCTGGCGCTGAGCATGGCGATTCACGAACTGGCCACCAACGCCGCCAAATACGGCGCGCTGTCAGTGAAGTCCGGTAGGATCAGGATCGAATGGACCACCCGCAAGACCAGAAATGGCCTGCGACTGCATTTGCAGTGGGTGGAATCCGATGGCCCCGCCGTGGTGCCGCCCGAACACCGCGGCTTCGGCATACGCCTGATCAGCGACGGCCTGCCCTATGAACTGGACGGCCAGGTGACGCTCGCCTTTCTACCCCATGGCGTCACTTGCGCGATTGACGTACCACTTTCCACTGGAATCGACTGATGTCCGAAGCCACGAAGAAAGCCTGCGTGCTGCTCGCCGAAGATGAAATGATGGTGGCGATGATGCTGGAAGACCGCCTCGAACACTTCGGTTACCAGGTGCTCAAGGCTGCGCGATTGACCGCCTGCCTGGCACTGGCGGAGTCGGCGGATATCGACCTGGCCATTCTTGACATCAACCTGGCCGGCGAAGCCAGCTTTCCGGTGGCCGAGGTATTGCGGCGCCGCGGCATCCCCTTCGTGTTCTCTTCCGGTTACGGCGACGACGGCCTGCCCACGACCTGGAAGGGCGAAAAGGTCCTGCAGAAGCCCTACGACACCCATCAACTGATCGCGATGCTGAACACCATGCGCAAGACCTGACCCGGACGATCCTGACGCAGCCATCGTGCGGCGTGACGACGGCGACCATGAACGCGATGGCAACGGGTCCCGCAGGCACCGGCAGGGCTGCGACCGCTTCGGCGGTGCCCGGAACGGGCCCGCATGGCGCCGGCCGCCGAGCGGCGGCTAAATCGAATCAAGCAGTTCTTCCGACTACCGGCTACAATTCGGGGTTTGACGCGTTTGCGCCCTGCCTGCCGGGGCCGCGCAGATCCAGCAGCACCCCGCAGGCACATTGAAAATATTCCCGGCGGACGGCACCGGCCTGTCCTCCACGACTTTTGCCTTCATGACCTTCAACGGAATCCAGACTGTGGCCCGCCAGAAACCCATCAAGCTCTATCGCAACATCGGCATCATCGCGCACATCGACGCCGGCAAGACCACCACCACCGAGCGCGTGTTGTATTACACGGGCAAGAAGCACCAGATCATCGACGTGCATGACACGAAAGATGGCAAGGGCTCCACCACCACCGATTACATGGAGCAGGAGCGCAAGCGCGGCATCACGATCCAGTCCGCCGCTGTCTCCACCGAGTGGAAGAACCACCAGATCAACGTGATCGACACGCCCGGACACGTGGACTTCACCATTGAAGTGAACCGTTCGCTGCGCGTGCTCGACGGCGCCGTGGTGGTGTTCGACGGCGTGGCCGGCGTGGAACCGCAGACCGAGACCAACTGGCGCCTGGCCGACCAGTACAACGTGCCGCGCGTTTGCTACATCAACAAGATGGACCGCATCGGCGCCAGCTTCGCCCACTGCGTGAAGGGCATCCGCGAACGTCTGGACGCGCCGGCCCTGCTTTGCCAGATTCCGCTGGGCAGCAGCGACGAGTTCTGCGGCATGGCCGACCTGGTCGCCAACGTGGCCTACATCTGGGCCTCCGACGACAAGGACAGCAAGTGGGAAACCGTCTCCTTCGAGGAGGCGAAGAACCGCCTGAAGTTCGGCTCCACCGTCGACAACGACTGGGTCGAGCAGTTGCCGAAGCTGCGCGAGGAGATGCTGGAAACCGCGCTGGCAATGAACGACGAGGCCTTCGAGCGGCTGATCGAGACCGGCGAGCATGACCCCCAGGTGCTGAAGGACTGCATCCGTCTGGGTTGCGTCACGGGCAAGCTGGTGCCGGTGTTCTGCGGCTCGTCGTACAAGAACAAGGGTGTGCAGCAACTGCTCGACGCCGTGGTCGACTACATGCCCTACCCGGGCGAGAACGGCGGCATCTCGATGGTCGACGAGGATGGCACCATCATCGGCGAGCAGGAAGTGACCGACGATGCACCGGCACGCGCGCTCGCGTTCAAGGTCATCAACGACCAGTTCGGCACGCTGACCTTCTGCCGCGTCTATTCGGGCGTGATCAAGAAGGGCGACACGCTGATGAACGTCACCCGCGGCAAGAAGGAGCGCGTCGGCCGGATCGTCGAAGTGCAGGCCAACGCCACCAAGGAAATCGACGAAGTGCGCGCCGGCGACATCTGCGCCTTCGTGTCGATGAAGGAAACCGAGACCGGTGACTCGCTTAGCGACCCGGCGCACCCGGCCCTGCTCGAGCGCATGCGCTTCCCGGATCCCGTGATCAGCGTGTCGGTGGAGCCGAAGAGCCGCAACGACGTCGACAAGATGTCCACCGCGCTCTACAAGATGGTCAAGGCCGATCCGTCGCTGCGCATGGAAGTGGACCAGGAAACCGGCCAGACCGTGCTCAAGGGCATGGGCGAGCTGCATCTGGAAATCACCATCGACCGCATGCGCACCGAGCTGGGTGTGGAAGCGAGCATGGGCAAGCCCAAGGTGAGCTTCCGCGAAGCCTTTGGCAAGACCGTCGAGCACACCTACACGCACAAGAAGCAGTCCGGCGGTTCGGGCCAGTTCGCCGAAGTGAAGATGATTTTCGAGCCGGGCGAGTCTGGCAGCGGCGTGGTGTTCTCCGATGAAGTCGTCGGTGGCCGCATCCCGCGCGAATACATCCCCTCCGTGCAGCACGCGATCGAGGTCGAGGCACGCCAGGGCCAGGTCGCCGGCTACGAAGTGCTGGACTTCAAGGCGCGCCTGATCGACGGCAAGTACCACGACGTCGACTCCTCGGCACTGGCCTTTGAAATCGCCGGCCGCGCCTGCTTCCGCGAAGCACAGAAGATGTCCAAGCCCAAGCTGCTGGAACCGATCATGGCGCTGGAAGTGGTCACCGAGGCGACTTACCTGGGTGACGTCATCGGCGACATCAACCGTCGTCGCGGCAGCATCAGCGACCAGGGCCAGAAGGGAATCTCGGCGTTCGTGCAGGGCTTCGTGCCGCTGTCCGAAATGTTCGGCTACATCAACTTCCTGCGTTCGGCCACCAGCGGCCGCGGCAACTTCAGCATGATCTTCGATCATTACGAAGAAGTGCCGGCCAGCATGGTCGAGAAGCTGATGGAGAAGGAATCGAAGTAAGCCTTCGCTTCCTTCTGGGTGCCGGCCGCGAGGCCGGCGCCAACCAGGAGAACCCGGGGAGCCATCCTCGGGTTCTTTTTTGGTCTGGTCTTGGTCCACCAGACCGGTTTTCTCGGCGTGCGGCGGATCAACTCGGCATGCGGCGGGGAGCAGGCGGTGCACCGCGCAGCCCGTCCCGTGGTGCGCTTGCTGATACAGTCGGCCGCGGCATATGACGCTCGCCACGGAGTTCCCGATGACCTGGTCCAATTATCAGCAAGTGATGCCGGTGGTCGTCTTTCTCATATTCACGCTCGTAAGCATCGTGAGCTTCCGTCGAAGCGACCGCAGGCACGGGCAACTTGCGGCTTACCTCGGCAGCGGATTGCTGTTGATGCAGCTGAATTGGCTGATTCCGAGCACCCCATCTTGGGTCCCCATCGTCGGCGCATTGCTGGTGCTGTTCGGCGAGGTCATTTATTTCGGTCGGTTTCACAGCCTGATCGACTGGCGGCGCTATCCGAAACCCGGCGGCGAACCGAATCCGGAGTAGCAAGCCGAGCCCTGACGCGCGGCATCCAGAAGGCGTCGGGCGATCCCGGCTACAATTGCCGGTTCGCGTTCCAGCCGACCCGCCCCTTATGTCCAGCCATCTGCAAGAAACCCGCCGCCGTCGCACCTTCGCCATCGTCAGCCATCCTGATGCGGGCAAGACCACGCTGACCGAGAAGCTGCTGCTGTTCGGCGGCGCGATCCAGATGGCCGGCTCGGTGAAGGGACGCAAGGCGGCGCGCCATGCGACCTCCGACTGGATGGCGCTGGAGAAGGAGCGCGGCATCTCGGTGACTTCCTCGGTAATGCAGTTTCCTTACGACGGAAAGATCGTCAACCTGCTCGACACGCCAGGCCATGCGGACTTCTCCGAGGACACTTACCGCGTGCTGACCGCGGTGGATTCGGCGCTGATGGTGATCGACTGCGCCAAGGGCGTGGAGGAACGCACGATCAAGCTGATGGAGGTATGCCGGCTGCGCGACACGCCGATCATGACCTTCATCAACAAGCTCGACCGCGAGGGCCGCTCGCCGATCGAGCTGATGGACGAGGTCGAGTCCGTACTGGGCATCGCCTGCGCCCCGGTGACCTGGCCGATCGGCATGGGCAAGCGGCTGAAGGGCGTGTACCACCTGGTGCTGGACGAGGTGCACGTCTTCGAGCAGGGCAAGAACTTCACCCGCCAGGATTCGACCATCTTCAAGGGCCTCGATGCGCCCGGCTTGCTTGAGAAGATCGGCGACGAGGCGATGCGCGAACTGCGCGACGAGCTCGAACTGGTGCAGGGTGCCGCGCCATCGTTCGATATCGACGAATACCTTGCCGGCAGGCAGACGCCGGTATTCTTCGGCTCGGCCGTGAACAATTTCGGCGTGCAGCTGCTGCTGGATTTCTTCGTCGAGAACGCACCCTCGCCGCGCCCGCGCGACACGCTGACTCGCATGGTGCAACCGACTGAAGAAAAGCTCACTGGCTTCGTGTTCAAGATCCAGGCCAACATGGATCCGGCGCACCGCGACCGGGTGGCCTTCATGCGCGTGTGCTCGGGCACGTACCACGCCGGCATGAAGATGATCCAGAGCCGCACGGGCAAGGACATCCGCATCGCCAACGCGCTGACCTTCATGGCCAGCGATCGCGAAATCGTCGAGACGGCGTACCCCGGCGACGTGATCGGCCTGCACAACCACGGCACCATCACCATCGGCGACACCTTTACCGAAGGCGAAGCGGTGAGCTTCACCGGCATCCCCAACTTCGCCCCGGAACTGTTCCGTCGTGCGCGGCTGCGCGATCCGCTGAAGATGAAGGCGCTGCAGAAAGGCCTGGCCCAGCTCTCCGAGGAAGGGGCGACGCAGTTCTTCCGCCCGCTGATGTCGAACGACCTGATCCTGGGCGCGGTCGGCGTGCTGCAGTTCGACGTGGTGGCCTACCGCTTGAAGGACGAATACAACGTCGACGCCAGCTTCGAGCCGGTCACCGTGACCACGGCGCGCTGGGTGCACTGCGACGACGAGAAGAAAATGGAGGAGTTCAAGGAGAAGAACGCCATGAACCTGGCCATCGATGGTGCGGGCGAGCTGGTCTACATCGCACCGACCCGAGTCAACCTGCAGCTGGCGCAGGAACGCTGGCCACGGGTCCGTTTTGCCAACACTCGCGAACACGCGGCGTCGGTCGAGCTCTGAGCCATAGACACGCCCTTGCCCAGCGGGGTGCGACAAGCCATCGGGTCAGTTCCTGCTATGCGTCCGCTGGGTGGCGCTGCTAGCGTGGATGCCTCGCAGGATTCACACATGCGCATCCGCTCGATCGCCTTCGTCACACCGCCAAATGCAGCGCGCTGGCAACGCTGGTTGATCTTCTCGCCGCTGGCTCGGCTGGTGATTTTCACAGCTACGTTCATCCTGCTCAGCAAGCTGATCGCGGTGCCGGCTCATATCGGCATTGACCACTCGTTTGCGGGTGCGGCAATGGCCAAAGCATGGATCTACCTGCTGACCTTCGTACTGCCGGCCCTGCTCGCCTACCTGTTCCTGATCCGCGTGATCGAGCGTCGCCCGGCCACCGAGCTGGCATGGCGAGAGCTGCTGCCGTATGGTGCGGCAGGCTTGCTCGGCGGCGCGACGCTGTTCAGCGCGGTGGTCGGCGCGCTCTGGGCACTGGGCAGCTACCATGTCACCGGCATCAACCCCCAGGCCCACTGGCTGCCGGCCTTGCTGTTGGCAGGACTGGGTGCCGGCATCGGCGAGGAAATCCTGTTCCGCGGGGTACTGTTCCGGATCATGGAGGAAGGGCTGGGCACCTGGGTGGCCCTGCTGTTCTCGGCGCTGTTCTTCGGCGCGGTCCATCTTGGCAACCCCGGCGCCACGTTGTGGAGTTCGGCGGCAATTGCGATCGAGGCCGGCCTGCTGTTCGGGCTGCTCTATCACCTCACCCGCTCGCTATACCTTTGCATGGGCGTGCACGCGGCGTGGAACTTCACCCAGGGCACGGTCTACGGCATTCCGGTCTCGGGCCTGCCCGTCGATGGCTGGCTGCTCTCCAGCCGCAGCGGGCCGGACTGGCTGAGCGGCGGCGTGTTCGGTGCAGAGGCATCTGCCGTCGCGCTTCTGGTCTGCTCAATGCTGACGCTGGCATTGCTACGGATTGTGTTGCGCGGCGGCACCTTGGTGCCGCCTCGTTGGCGCCGCCGCAGGCTCGCGGTTGACTGATCATCGCCGGATCCTCTATGGCTTCCGGCGCCGCAAGGCTATGCTGGTGCTGACCCCGGACCAGCCGCCGCCGCGTCCGCCGTCGTTCGTTTCGATCAACTGATAGCGGGAAGCGCATGTCCGAAATGCCGAGAAAATACACTTGGGTGGGCAACCTTTCTTTGCAGGGCAAGATGTTGTTCGTCCTGGTGACCCTGCTGGGCTCGTTCCTGCTGACGAGCACCCTCCTGCTCCATTCGCTGCAGCGACAGGAACGCGACCAGCATCAGGCGGCCGCAACCTATCAGGTCCTGCAGCAGATCAGCGAGTCGAAAAATGCGCTGTGGGAGAGCGTCACCGACGCGCGCACGTATGCCCTGAGCATGCGCGCCGATGAGCTGGCGCGCTTCGAGACAAGCAAGAGCAACCTGCTGCAGCATCTCGCCAGCTTGCGCGACGTCACCAGCAAAGATCCGCTGCAGCAAAGCCGGATGGATCGCGTGGACCGCCTGGCCAGGCACTGGATCACCGATGTCACGGACCAGGTGATTGCGCCGTTGAGCGCGTTGAACGACGGCAAATCGCCAGCGGCGTCGCCGCACCAGGACGCCATCGTGACGGCCTATTTCGGTCACCGCACCGTTGATGTCGATGATCTGACCAGCATGCTTGATCAGATGACCGGCAGTGCACGCCAGCAATTGGCCGCCGACGCCGGCGACATGGACAACAGCCTGCTGTTCACGCGTGCAGTCATCTTGATCGCCGGCTTGCTGTCACTGCTGTATGGCGCCTACTCGACCAATCTGGCCTACCGGTCAGTCACGCGGCCGATTCAACGCTTGACCGGGCAGATGACCCAGCTGGCCAGGCACGACCACGACATTGCGGTCCACTATCTCGGGCGCCGCGACGAGATCGGGAAAATGGCCGACGCGCTGCACGTGTTCAAGCAGATGGCGATCGAAAACAGCGAGCAGGGCTGGCTCAAGACCCAGGTGTCGGAGATTTCCCATCAGTTGCAGCAAGCCACCACCCACCGCGAACTCGCCCAGTGGCTGACCAAGCAGTTGGTGCCGCTGTTCAAGGCCGGTGTCGCCCTGTTCTATGCGTTCGATGACGAGCACGCGCGCCTGGACCTGCTGGGCAGCTACGGCCTGCGTCTGAGCGGCCGTACGGCTGATCGGTACGTCCCCGGCGAAGGTCTGGTCGGTCAGTGCGCACAGGATCGCCACGCGATCGTGCTCGACAACGTGCCGGAAAATTATGTGCATATTGATTCCGGCAGCGGCGATGCGCTGCCGCGCCACATCGCGATCCTGCCGGTGGAGTATCGCGGCTGCCTGACCGGTGTGCTGGAACTGGCCAGCTTTACCGCGCTGACGCCGCTGCAGCACAAACTGCTGGAGGAGTTGCTGCCGATCGTCGGCCTGACCCAGGAGAATCTCAACCGCACGCTTGACGCGCAGCTGCTGCTGGAGCGGACCCGGAAACAGGCGGACGAGCTGCGTTCCTCCGAAGTGATCATGCGTGAGCAGAAACAGGTGTTGCACGACAGCAACGAAGCTCTGCAGGCCAAGGCGCAGGAGTTGCAGGAGCAAACGCAGCGGCTGCTTGCCTCGGAGGAGGAGCTGCGCGTGCAGACCGACGAGCTGCAGGCGTCCAACGAAGAGCTGCGCGAGAAGACCGAGATTCTCAACCGGCAGAAGTTCTGCCTCGAGGATCTGCAGCTCGACACCGAGAAGAAGGCCGCCGAGCTGGAACGTGCCAGCCAGTACAAATCCGACTTCCTCGCCAACATGTCGCACGAGTTGCGCACGCCACTCAACAGCCTGCTGATCCTGTCACGCAGCCTCGCCGACAATGACACCGGCAACCTGGACGACGAGCAGATCGAATCGGCCCAGATCATCCACGATGCGGGCAGCAACCTGTTGCGCCTGATCAACGACATTCTCGACCTCTCGAAGATCGAGGCCGGCAAGATGGAGTTCCAGGTTGAGGAGGTGCCGCTGGCCGACCTGGAGCGACGCCTGAATCGCACTTTCGCGCATGTCGCACGCGACAAGAAACTGGACTTCGGCGTGCAGATCGATCCCAACGTGCGAGCGACCCTGCAGACCGACGGTGCGCGACTGGAGCAGATACTCAACAACCTGATCGGCAATGCCTTCAAGTTCACCAAGGACGGTGGCGTGCGCGTGGTCATCGGCCGACCAGACAGCGAGCTGACGTTGCCGGCCACACTCGCCGGCCGAACCTTGCTCGCCATCAGCGTGCACGACACCGGCATCGGCGTCCCCGACGACAAGTTCCATCGTCTGTTCACAGCCTTCGAACAGGTCGACAGCAGCACCAGCCGCCAATATGGCGGCACCGGCCTCGGGCTCGCGATCGCACGCCGCATGGCCCAGATGCTCGGCGGTGACATCCTGGTAAGCAGCGAAATCGGCAGAGGCAGCACCTTCACCGTGCTGCTGCCGCCGACGCCACCGACGCCGGACACCGAGTTCGCCGCACCGGCCAAGTCCGCACCTCGCGAACCGGCGCCCCGCGCGCACAGTCCGGCATTGGTGCTGGAGAGCATCGCGGACGATCGCGATGCGATCGAGGCTGGCCAGACGGTGATCCTGCTGATCGAGGACGACCTGGCGTTTGCGCGCATTCTCGCCGACATGATTCACCGCAAGGGTTACCGCGTACTGGCCGCTGCCGATGGCGAATCGGGGCTGGCGCTGGCACGCGATCACCACCCCACCGGCATCCTGCTGGACGTGATGCTGCCGGGCATGGACGGCTGGACAGTGATTGAGCGGCTGAAAGGCGACCCGACCACACGGCCGATTCCCGTCCATTTCATCTCCGCCGCGGACGAAGCCACTCGCGGACTCGAGATGGGTGCGGTGGGTTTCCTGACCAAACCGGTCACGCGCGAGGCCATCGGCCATGCGTTCGAACGCTTGCTGCATTTTTCCGAAGGGAGCATGCGTCAGCTGCTGATTGTTGATGACGACAGCGCCTCACGCACAGCGATCCGCGTCATGCTGCGTGCTGACGGCGTCACCATCGACGAGGCCGATTCGGCCGAACAGGCGCTGGAGCGGATCGGGCAACACCGTTATGACTGCATGGTGCTTGATCTTGGCCTGCCCGGCATGTCCGGCATGGAATTGCTGGAACAGCTGGCGGCCAGCGAACTCGGCGTCCCGCCGGTGGTGGTGTATTCCGGCCGCGACCTGAATCACGAAGAAACCCTGCAATTGCGCAAGTACACGGACTCCATTGTGGTCAAGGGCGCGCGCTCACCAGAGCGCCTGCTCGACGAGGTCAGCCTGTTTCTTCACAGCATCCAGCACGCTCCGAAGGCAGCCGCCGCCGACAGCGATACAGCCGGACCCGATGCGAGTGGCGAGCTGAAGGGGCGCACGGTGTTGCTGGTCGACGACGACATGCGCAATCTGTTCGCCTTGTCCAAGGTGCTGCGCGGCTGGGGCATGCTGGTCAGCATGGCCCAGGATGGCCACAAGGCACTCAAGACGCTGGAAGAAAACCCCTCGCTGGAGCTGGTGCTGATGGACATCATGATGCCGGTCATGGATGGCTACGACACCATGCGCGCGATCCGCGCACTGCCGGCTTTTGGACAGCTGCCAATCATCGCGCTGACCGCCAAGGCGATGCGCGGCGACCGCGAGAAATGCGTGGAGGCAGGCGCCAGCGATTACTTGTCCAAGCCCATCGACATCGACCAGCTCGCGTCGATGATGCGGGTGTGGCTGCGCCGTTGAGAGCCCACATGGAACCGGTTACCGACGAACTGGCGCGAGAGGCGATCGAGCTGGAGCTGTTCATCCAGGCCATGCAACGACGGCATGGTTACGACTTCAGCCAGTACGCACCCGCTTCGATGCGGCGGCGTGTACGCCAGCTCGCAGAGCGGCTGAAATGCGCATCGATAAGCGAACTCACCGGCCGTGCGCTGCACGAGTCCGCGTTGTTGCCGCAGCTGCTGGAGGGCCTGTCGGTTCCGGTGTCGGACATGTTTCGTGACCCGCCGGTGTTCCGCGCACTGCGCGAGCAGGTGCTGCCCTTGCTGGCCTCTTACCCGCAAATCAACATCTGGCAGGCGGGCTGCGCACATGGCGAGGAGGTCTACTCGCTGGCGATCCTGCTGGAGGAAGCCGGACTCTATGATCGCAGCCGGATCTTCGCCACCGACCTCAGCGCCAATGCGTTGCGGCAGGCGGCGGAAGGGATCTACCCGGATCGTGCTGCACAGCAGTGGTCGCGCAACTATCAGGCGGCCGGCGGCACCCGCTCGCTGGCGGACTACTACAGCGCACGCTACAGCTTGCTCAAGCTGGACGATCGGCTGCGTCGAAACATCACGTTCGCGCAACACAACCTGGCCTCGGACCGGGTGTTTTGCGAGGCGCATCTGGTGCTCTGCCGCAACGTGCTGATCTATTTTTCCAACCCGCTGCAAGACCGCTGCCTCGCGCTGTTCCGCGATTCGCTGGTCCGCGGCGGCTACCTTTGCCTGGGCATGTGCGAAAGCATCGACTTCGCCAAGAGCGCCATCGACTTTGCCGCCGTCGAAGCCAAACTGCGCATCTACCGGTTGGTCACCAACGCCGTCGGACAGTCACCGACATGAAAACGCCCGCCGCCATCGTGGTCGGCTGCTCGGCGGGCGGACTCGATGCACTGAAGGTCCTGCTCAGCGGTCTGGACCCAAGGTTGCCGCAACCAGTGCTGGTGTGTTGCCACACCGGTTCGGAGACGGTCGACCTGCTGTGCGAGCTGCTCGGCCGGGTATCGACACTACCCGTGATGGCTGCGGCCGAACGCCACATGGCGCGCGACGGCTACGTGCAACTGGCGCCAACCGGCTACCATCTGCTGGTGGAACCTGACCGCCATTTTGCCTTGTCGATCGACCCACGGGTCAACCATTCGCGCCCGTCGATCGATGTGCTGTTCGCGTCCGCCGCGATGGTGTGGCGCGACGCCCTGATCGGTGTGGTGCTCACCGGGGCGAGTGCCGATGGCGCCGAGGGCTTGCAGTTGCTGCGCCGCGCTGGCGGGTGCGCCATTGTCCAGTCGCCCGCCACCGCACAGGTACCGATCATGCCGCAAGCTGCTCTGGACCATGCCGGCGCCGACTACTGCCTTGCACTGGATGGCATCGCGCCCCTGCTCAACCGCCTGTGCCTGCCATGAATGACATGCTCCCGAAGATTCTCGTCGTCGACGACACCCGCGCCAACCTGGTGGCGATGCGCAGGCTGCTCGCCGACTCCGGTGCCACACTGATCGAAGCCAGCAGCGGCAACGAAGCGCTGGCGCGGTGCCTGGATCAGAAGTTCGCACTGATCCTGCTCGACGTGAACATGCCGGACATGGACGGCTTCGAAGTGGCCCAGTTGCTCGGCGAAGCCGAACAGCTCAGGGACACACCGATCATCTTCGTCACCGCGGCCTACGCCGACGACATCAACCGCTTGAAGGGATACCGCTCCGGTGCGGTCGACTACATTGCCAAACCGATCAACAACACCATCCTGAAGTCCAAGGTGAGGGTTTTCCTGGAACTGTACGCTGCCAGGATGCAGTTGCAGCAAGCGCTGAACGAACTTGCCCAGCGCAATGACCAGCTGAAGGTGGAAATCGCCGAACGGCAACGGGTGGAAACGATGGTGCGCCATCAAGCCACCCACGACATGCTCACCGGGCTCCCCAACCGGGTACTTTTCCACGATCGCCTGCAGACGGCGATCCAGCGCGCTCAACGCCAGCAGCAAAATTTTGCCCTGGCGTTGCTTGACATCGACGGCTTCAAGCAAGTCAATGATCAACATGGCCATCCCGCTGGCGACGACCTGTTGCAGCAAATCGCCACGCGACTGCTGGCGCAGCTGCGCGAGAGCGACACGGTGGCACGACTGGGCGGCGACGAGTTCGCGGTGATCCTGGAAAACGTCGATGAACCGCAGCAGGCACTGCAGCTTTGCGAGAAGCTGTGCAAGGCAATTGGTGTGCCCTATACGCTGGTAGCCCGAGAAACCGCGGTGGATATCAGCATCGGCGCCAGCATCGGCATTGCGCCCTATCTGGCAATAAACCGCGCCGACGGCGACGAGCAACTGATCAAGACCGCCGACAACGCGATGTACGAAGCCAAGCGCGGCGGCAAGAACCGTTGCGTGTTGGCAGAAATTTCAGTTCGCTGAGATGGCATAGCCACCCTGCCGCCGTCATTGGCGTTTGGACGGCGACAGCCACATCGTGATGCATGCGCGAAAGACCGTTGTGCCGTCAGCATCGTTGACCGTGACCGTAACCGGCCATGCATAGCCCTCGGCGGACGTTGTCGCCGGCTTGTCGGGCACGGCGACGGCATGCAGCGTACCCGTTGCCTTCCGCAGATACTCCACGGTCATCCCTTTGGGAATCCAGCGCATCCCGCCCGGGAGCGTCGCGTCGGTCATCACACCGGCAGTGAGCTCAGCCAGATTGCACAGCGCGATCGCGTGCACGGTGCCGAGATGGTTGTGCACGCGTCGACGGTCGCGGATGCGTACTTCGCAACGACCAGGTTCCAGCGCCACGAACCGTGGCGCAATCGTGGCGAAGTAGGGAGCCTTGAGGCAGACCAGGCGTGAAAAGATCCAGTGGCCAGCCGGCCAACGGCTGACACGACGGTACATGGACAGGACGGACGAACTCATCAAGGGGCTCCAACAATCGGGACCCGCATCCCTGCTGCGGGTCCCGAATGCGACGAGTGACGACTAGTTGACCGCCGATACCGTGGCATTTGCGCGAGTCTTGAATGAGCGCAATTCATCGGCGTCAAAGTCATCCACCGAGATGAACTCGTACACGCTTTCGCGCACGCGCTTGAGCAGCGCCGCTTCACTGGCGTTGAGCACGCCAGCCGCTTCGGCTTCGGCCAGTTGTTCCAGGTAGTCGTGCGACTTGAACTGACCACTCTTCAGCGCCTTGGCAAACTTGCGATCGACCGGCTCGGCGGCAATCACCTCAGGCAGCAAGGCATTCATGCGGCCGACAGTGTTGTTGGCCGTGGGTGTCAGGTAGACGTTTTCCATCAACCGGTCGCGCGCTTCGCTCGGGGCGGTAATCAGGGCAGCAACGCGGCGACCCAGGCGATCGGACGGCGGCACTTCACGGCGACCGAACGGGAACACCAGGAAACGCAGCAGCCAGGACACCGGACGCACCGGAAAATTGCGGATCGCACCATCCAGCGCCATCTGCATCTGCCACACGCTGTTGTGAAACGCCCACGCCAGCAACGGACGATCCGCTTCGGGGCGCCCGTTGTCTTCGTAGCGTTTGAGCATGCTGCTGGCGATGTACAGATGGCTCAACACGTCGCCAAGGCGCGCGGAAAGCTTCTCCTTGAATTTCAACTTGCCGCCGAGCACGCCCATGAACACGTCGGCGCACAACGCCAGCGCAGCTGAGTAGCGATCGAGCTTGCGATAGTAACGGCGCGTGTACGCATCGCCTGCAGTCTCGCCGATGCGCGAGCCGGTGATCGCCATCGCGAAGCTGCGCACGGCATTGGACACACCGAAGCCAAGGTGGCCAAACAGCAGGCGATCGAAGGTCTTCAGTTGCTCGCCGCGATCGGTGATAGCCAGCGCCTGCATTTCTTTCAATACGTAGGGATGGCAGCGAATCGCGCCCTGGCCGAAGATCATCAGGCTGCGGGTCATGATGTTGGCACCCTCCACCGTAATCGCGATCGGTACGCCCTGCCACGAGCGGCCCGCATAGTTGCTCGGCCCGAGCTGAACGCCCTTGCCGCCGAGTACGTCCATCACGTCGCCGGCAACCTGGCGACCCCACTCCGTCGCGTGATACTTGGCGATGGCCGACGGCACCGCCGGCTTCTCACCACGGTCGACCGCCGCCGCGGTGGCGCGCGACAATGCCGTGGTGGCGTAGGTGAGACCACCAATCCGCGCCAGCGCCTCTTCGACACCCTCGAAGCGGGCAATCGCCAGCCCAAATTGTTTGCGCATCCTCGCGTAGGCACCGACCGAGGCCACGGCGCTGCGCAGCGCTCCGGTGGCATTGGACGGCAACGAGATCGCGCGACCCACCGACAGGCACTCGACCAGCATGCGCCAGCCGTGACCGGCCATGTGCGGCCCGCCGATCAGGGTGGACATCGGCACGAAAACATCCTTGCCATGCACCGGCCCGTTCTGGAACGGCACGTTCAGCGGCAAATGTCGCCGGCCGATCTGCAGACCGGGGGTGGCACGCGGCAGCAGCGCCAGCGTGATGCCCAGGTCGTCCTCGTCGCCCAGCAACTTTTCCGGGTCATACATGCGGAACGCCAGGCCGACCACGGTGGCCACCGGCGCCAGCGTGATGTAGCGCTTGTCGAAGGTCAGCTTGATGCCGACGGTCTCCACGCCATCGACAATCTGCTTGCAGACAATGCCGATATCGGGAATCGAGGTGGCGTCCGAGCCTGCATACGGGCCGGTCAGCGCGAAACAGGGGATCTCCTCGCCCACGGCTAGGCGCGGCAGGTAATGGTTCTTCTGCTCCTCGCTGCCGTAGTGCAGCAGCAATTCGGCCGGCCCGAGCGAATTGGGCACGGACACCGTCGAAGCGACCGTGGCCGACATCGTGGCCAGCTTCTGCAGTACCGCCGAATGCGCCAGCGCGGAGAACTCCAGGCCGTTGTAGCGCTTGGGAATGATCATGCCGAAGAACTTGTTCTTCTTGATGAACTCCCACACGTTCGGCGGCAGGTCCCCCAGTTCGTGGGTGATCTGCCAGTCGTCGATCATGCTGCACAACTCTTCCGCCGGGCCGTCGAGGAACGCCTGCTCCTCCACGCTGAGTTCCGGCTTCGGCTGCTTCAGCAGTTCATGCCAATCCGGCTTGCCCGAAAACAACTCGCCCTCGAAGCCCACCGTACCGGCCTCCAGCGCGGTCTGCTCGGTTTCCGAAAGCTTCGGCGTGACTTGGGCGAACAGCTTCAGCAGCGGCGCACTGATCTGCTGGCGGCGAAACCCCACCATGAGCAACGGCACCGCGATGGCCGCCTCGATGACCAGCAGGATCATCATGGTCAAGGTGGCGTGTGTCAGCAGGCCAACCACGACCGTGGTGGCCATGCTGGCGATCGCCCAGGTCCGCAGGCTGCTGCGGTGGTAGGCGCAGGCGCCGGTGGCAATCAATGCCGCCAACAGGGTCAGTATCACGGACATCTCAGCACCTCATTACGGTTGAACAGCAGCGGCCTGGCGGCCGGCAGCGGGTAGGACATCAGGGTTCTGCACGAAGCGGATCACTTCGTGGGTAAAAGCATCATTGGCGTCGCCGGCGACCATGTGGGTGGCGTCGGCCAGCTCCACGTGCCGCGCATGCGGGACCAACTTCAAAAACTCATCGACCGTGGCGCGCGAAACCACGTCGCTGCGTGCACCGGACAGCAGCAGCACCGGAATATCGATGCGTGCTGCCGCGGCCTGCAGTCGCGGCTGGTAGCGCTCGCTCTCATGCACCACACCGGCCAGCAAAGCCGGATCCCAGTGCCAGCGCAGTCGGCCATCGGAGCCCTGGCGCAGCAGGGGACGCAGTTGCTCCTCGCTCTTGCGCTCGCGCCGCTGCGGCAGATAGCCAGCAATCTGCTCAGCCGCCTCGGCGTAGTCGGCAAAGCCGTTCGGATGCGCCTGCATGAAGGCCAGAATGCGCTCCACGCCCGCCGTTTCCCAACGCGGCGTGATGTCGACCAGGACCAGCGCACGGAAAGGGTTCGGGCGAATCTCGCCTGCAATCACCATCCCCAGCAGACCGCCCATCGAGGCGCCGATCAGGATAGGTGGTTGCGGCTGCGCCGTGGCCAATCGCAGCAAGTCGTCACCAAACTGGTCCATATGGTAGTCACCGTCGGCGAGGCGGCCGCTCTCGCCATGCCCGCGCGAATCGAACGTCACGCAGCGGCACCCTGCGGCAGCCAGTGCTGTCGAGGCGCCGTTCCAGGCTCCACGCGTCTGACCAAAGCCATGCGCGAACAGCAAGCCCGGGTCACCCGAAGGATTGCGCGTCTGCACCGCCAGACTCAGGTCGGCGACAGGAAAACGCGTGATCATTTCGGATTGTGTGTCATACATAACCATACGGTCGAGTATGGATTGTTCGAATGGCCGCCGTCAACCTCCCCAACGAGGCTCTGCCGATGAAATGGCTGAACCGTGCCGCAGCATTACAAATGCCCGATGTGTGGCTACCATACGGGAATGAATGTGAGCACCAAACCGGAACGTACCCGCCTGTCGGCGGAGGATTGGGAAGTTGCCGCCCTGCAACTGATCGCCGAGCAAGGCGTGGGTGCGCTGGCCGTTGAGGCGCTGGCGCGCCAGCTTGGCGTGACCAAGGGCAGCTTCTACTGGCATTTCCGTACCCGCGAGGCGCTGCTCAATGCCGCGCTGGAACGCTGGGAGCAATACGGTGAGCGCGAAGTCATCAACGAAATCGAGCAGATCGCCGATCCGCGCAAACGGCTGCCGGAGCTGTTCCGCCGCGTCGCGCACGAACTGCAGCCCCACCGGGTCTACGCCGCGCTGCTGAAAGCGCTGGATCATCCGCAAGTGGTACCAGTGATGGCCAGGGTCTCGCAGCGGCGGATGGAATTCCTCACCACCGCCTACCGCGAAGCCGGCCTGCTCCCGCCGCAGGCTCTCAACCGGGCACGGCTGACTTACGCCGCCTACGTCGGTTTCCTGCAGCTGAATTTCACGCTGGGGCTGCCGCGCATCAATCACGAAGAATTCGAGGCGTACGTGGAGCACATGATCGCCACGCTGATCCCTGCCTGATCCCAGTTTCTTTCGCTGAACTGAAACCAGCGGCGCCTTCGGGCGCCGTTTTTTTGTTGCGTCGAACCTTGCAATACCAGTTCACGCAAACTACCGTTTCAGCTCATTTTTTCAAAAAACCTTGAAAGGAATGCCATGGCCAGCACGCTGCAGACACAGGAACGTTGGGTTGCTGACGTGGCGGCGCTCACGCGCCCCGCGAAGATTCACTGGTGCGATGGTTCCGAGGCGGAATACTCGGCGCTGAAGCAGGAGATGTTGAAGGAAGGCACCCTGGTCGAACTGAACCAGCAAACCCATCCGGGCTGCTATCTGCACCGCTCACATCCCTCGGACGTCGCGCGCGTCGAACATCTGACCTTTGTCTGCCCTGCAAAGCAGGAAGACGCCGGCCCGAACAACCACTGGATGGATCCCACCGAAGCGCATCGGAAGATTGACGCCTTGTTCGACGGCTGCATGGAAGGCCGCACCATGTACGTGATTCCGTATTGCATGGGCCCGATCGATTCCCCGCTGGCCCGCTGCGGCGTGGAGATCACCGACAGTGCGTACGTGGTCGCCAACATGAAGATCATGACCCGCATGGGTGCCGCCGCGCAGGCGCGCATCGAGCGCGAGGGATCCTTCGTCAAGGGCCTGCACTCCACCGGCGAGCTCGACCCCGAGCGTCGCTTGATCATGCACTTTCCGCACGAGCTCACCATCAAGTCCTACGGCTCCGGCTATGGCGGCAATGCGTTGCTGGGCAAGAAGTGCCACGCGCTGCGCATCGCCAGCCATCAGGCTCGCAGCGAAGGCTGGCTGGCCGAGCACATGCTGATCGTAGGCATCGAAAACCCGCAGGGCGAGACCCACTATATCGCCGCCGCTTTCCCCTCGGCCTGCGGCAAAACCAACCTGGCGATGCTCATCCCACCGGAAGGCTACCGCCAAGCCGGCTGGAAAGTGTGGACGGTAGGCGACGATATCTGCTGGATGCGCCCCGGGACCGATGGACGTCTGTACGCGATCAATCCGGAGGCTGGCTTCTTCGGCGTGGCGCCCGGTACCAGCGAGTCCACCAACCCGAATGCGCTGAAGAGCATCTCGTACGACACCATCTTCACCAATGTGGCGGTAACCGCCGACAACCAGCCCTGGTGGGAAGGTCTGCCAGGCACCCCCGTGACCGACTGGCAGGGGCGGGCGCACGATGCGGCCAATGGCCCGGCTGCCCATCCGAATTCGCGCTTCACAGTGAGCGCCAGGCAGTGCCCCACCTGGTCGCAACATGCTGAAGCGCCCCAGGGCGTGCCCATCAGCGCCATTGTGTTTGGTGGCCGTCGCCCCTCCCTGCTGCCGCTGGTGATGGAGGCGCGCGACTGGAGCCATGGTGTGTTGATGGGTGCCGCGATGGGTTCGGAAACCACCGCCGCGGCCACCGGTGCGGTCGGCGTGTTGCGTCGCGACTCGATGGCGATGAAGCCGTTCTGCGGCTACCACTACGGCGACTACTTCGCGCACTGGCTATCGTTCGACCAGCCCCAGGCCAGGCTGCCGAAGGTGTTCCACGTCAACTGGTTCCGCAAGGGCAGCGACGGCAAGTTCCTGTGGCCAGGTTTCGGTGACAACCTGCGTGTACTGGAGTGGATGATCAGCCGGGTCGAGGGTCGGGTCAGCGGCGTCGAGACACCGATCGGCATCCTGCCTGGTATGGACGAGCTGAAGCTCGATGGCCTCACGCTTGAGCGCGCCCAACTGGACGACTTGCTTGCGGTCGACAATACGGCATGGCGGGAAGAGCTACGCGCCATCGGGGAATATCTCGGAGAGTTCGGCACTCGCCTTCCGCAGCGCCTGAGGCAGGAGCATCAGCGTGTGACCAGGGCGCTCGTTGACGCTGCGGAGCCTCAGCAACGGGAATCTGTCCGGGCCTGAGCCACACCAACCTCGGGTGGGCCGCCTTCGGTCCGGCCCGAGGTATCCGCCGATTGATCAGGCAGGGGCGTCCGGATTCAAACCCTTTCGCGCCACGACGCATCCAAGCTGGCAAGATGACCGCCGCCTGCCCCGCCATTGGACGCTCCATGTCGCCTGCGCCCACAGGAGCCAACGACACCGATGACGTGCGCGCCGCTGCCAACGGCGATCGCGCGGCGTTTCAACGTCTCTATCGGTTACATGTCGGGCGCATCCACGGCGCAGTTTTTCGGCTGGCCGGCAACGACCACGCCCGCGCCGAGGATCTGACCCAGGATGCATTTATCCGCGCCTGGCAGAAACTGCCCGGCTTTCGCCATGAAAGCGCGTTTGGCACATGGCTGTACCGCTTGGCGGTGAACCTCGCGTTGATGGATATTCGCGCCCGTGGCGCCGACCCTGTCAGCACACGGAACGAAGAAGAACTGCCGGAAAGCGGCGAAACACCGTTTTGTGCTGCCGAACGCGACGAGCTGGAACGCTGCATTGGCCTGTTGCCACCGCGCGCACGCGCCGTCGTGGTACTGCACGACATCGAGGGCTGGCGGCACGAGGAAATCGCTGGCGAACTGGGCATGGCGGTGGGTACCTCCAAGGCACAGTTGCACCGTGCGCGACTTCTGTTGCGCAAGCTGTTGGGAGATAGGTCATGAATGAATTTGAATGGCGTCGACAGCTGCGCGACCTGCGCCAGCCACTCGCTCCCACGCGCGACCTGTGGGACTCGATTGTTGCCTCGCTGGATGCAGCACAACGCACGGATGACCCTGCCATCCCAACACTCGTCCAACCCGGAAATCCATGGCACCGCCTGATGACAGCAGGTTTGGCTGCGTCGCTGTTGCTGGCCGCGGGGGCGCTCGTCTGGCACCAGGTCCGCACACCTGCAGCACCAACGTTCGCCAGCTCCACCCAGGCCCGCTGGAAGCCCGCCGACCCCCGACTGGCTGGTGCCGCGATCGAACTGGATGCAGCGCGCATGGAGTTGCAACTGGCGATCCAGCAAGCACCCCACTCGGCAGCGCTGCAGCGGCTGCTCGACCGTACCGAGCTGCAACAGAAGCAATTGCGCCAACTGGCCAACAGGGCCGGCTGAATTCACAGGAACGATCATGAAAACCGCACGCTTACTTCCCCTGTTGCTATGCCTGTGCATTGGCCAAGCCCTCGCTGCTACGCCGATTCACCTCCAGCACGATGCCAGCCCCACGGCCAAGGTACACATCAGCAACATCTCCGGCTCCGTCAATGTGGTCGCCTGGGACCGCAATGAAGTGCTGGTGACCGGCCAGCTTGGTGCGGGTGCCAAGCCGCTGGAGATCGATGGCAACAAGGACAATCTCACCATCAAGGTCGCGCCGCAGAGCGGCTCGGGCTGGTTCAACTGGGGTGGCGACAGCAGGATGGGCCCGACTACGCTGGAATTGCATGTCCCCAGGGCAGCCGCGCTGGACGTCAATGTGATCAGTGCATCGTTGGTGATTGATGGCCTCGACGGCGGCACCATCGAAGTGAACTCGGTCAGTGGCAAGGCGCGTGTCAACGCGCGCACGCCTTCCCTGGAGATCGACAGCGTCAGCGGCGGCATCCAACTTGCCGGACACGCCGATCGCGCCGACCTGCAGACGGTCAGTGGCGAGATCCTGGCGCCTTCATTGGGTGGCAACGTCACCTTGCAGACTATTTCCGGACGCATCCAGGCGGCCGGCGGCCCTTGGCAAGAACTCACCCTCAGCACGGTATCCGGCGACGTGCAGCTGAGCGGCGGACTGGCCGCGAATGGAAGCCTCAGTGTCGACAGCATGAGCGGCGACGTGCAGTTGCTGCTGCCCGCCAGTACCTCCGCTAGCTTGCACGCCAGCAGCTTCAGTGGTGATCTGCGCAGCGATTTCGGCACGCCCGCAAAGCCAGAACACCGCCCCGGAAGCTCTTTGGATGTGCGCCTTGGCACCGGTCATGGAAAGATCAACGTTGAGACATTCAGTGGCGACTTGCGCATTCGCAAACAGGACTGAGTCCAGCGAGTGCAGAGCAAATGGTCCTTCACGGCTCCAACGAAAACGCCGTCGCGTTGGCGACGGCGTTTTCTGTTCAAGCCTCAACAACCCATGACTGCCGTTGACTCAAAGATCCTGGTGGTACTGCACGTAAGGCGTGCGTGATTGGTCCGGCTCCGGACCGACCGGCGTATTGGCCGGACTCCCGGACGACCACAAATTCTGTGCACCGACACTCAGGGAACCACGCCACGGCAGACGCCAGGTCACACCCAGGTCGACGCTGTTCCAGCGCCGGTCCGCACCGAAGTTCCCCGTCAGGCCGGACCCCGGCTGCATCGTGCGACTGGTCAGCACACCACTCAACGGACCATGATCAACACCGAAACTCAGCGCCTTCTGATCCAGTGTGTCCACGCCCAGCAGGTTGCCCGGCAGCAGGTGGATGCGCGCGACACTCGCACCCAAATCAATGCCGCTCTGGCTGCCGAGGGCGAGACGACCCCGTGCCTTGAGCTGCGAGCTGCTGTCGAAGCTGTACAGGCCATCGATACCGGGCACGGCACCGGGAAGCACACGGGGCAACGCCGTGACACTCGGCGTAGTCGTCGTGCCGACGCTCAGACCCAGACTGTACTGACCGGCGTCGTAGGTCGCTCCTACTTCGCTGCCGACCACTCGCCAGTCGCGGCTGTTGGCCCAGGAGTACTGGCTGACTTCTGCATGCGCCTGCAGCCCCGGCTCCACGCCATACTGCAGCCCCGTCGTCGCCACTTTGCCTGCGTCGACCGCCCGCAAACCCATCAGCGAGCCGTTCAACAAGGCATCTTGACCCGTGCCGTCATCCAGCTTCATCGAAAGCTGGTGACCCCTGGCATCACGCCACAAAGGCACCAAGGCACCCGACTGCCCATCCAATGGGCCCTGCTGCGACTGCGCAAGTAAATGGTTCGCCATCGCGCTATCGCCGCTCACAGTCTGTCCAGCCGCCGCAAGCGGGAGCAGGAAGATCAGCAGCAGGGCAGAAAATCGACGCATGAAGGCGAACCAATCTCTCTCGAGCAAATGAACGATGTCTAGGCGAGAGTATACCCGTTTTTACGTTTTGCTAACACCCGAAAACCCGCACCAACGCACAGAATTGCGCCTGTTTGTGGCAAGCTTCGACCTGCGGACGCACCTCCGGGTTCCTGCCACAACGCTGTTGATCGAGGCGACCTTGATAAAGAAACGTCATCACATGAAGGCATTCGACTCCCGTCGTGCCAGACCGCCTCGGAACTGACCTCGACCCAATGAGTGCCACGCCTACGATCCTGCCCCCCCAGCCGATGCCGTCGGCGCGGGATTTCGCACCCCTGCACGACGCTATCGAGCGATTGTTCAATGCCGGTGATACAGCCAGCGTGATGGGACTGTGCGAACTGATGATCAGCAGCCTTGGCCTGCATGGAAGGCTGCACTGGCGGCACATGAGTGATAACCGTGCCGCCACCGCGCTGCAACACGACTTGGCAGAGGATCCCCAAACCAGTCGCGTTCTGACGCTGGAATGGGCCAATCCGCCCCTGTCGGACGAGGTGCACGATCGCCTGGACTGGCTTGGTCGCCTGGTCAACCTGCGCCTGCGCCAGCTGGCCGAAACCAGCCGGCTATACGAAGCAATTTCCCGTCTGGCCTTGGCTGAGCGTCTTCAACGCGCACTCTACGCGATCGCCGAACAGGCAGGCGCCGAACACAACATGCCTGACATGATGCACTCGTTGCATACGATCGTCAGCAGCTTGATGTACGCGGAAAATTTCTACATCGTGCTCTATGACGCCGTCACCGACAGCGTGCGTTTCCCGTACTACATCGACATCGCCGACCCCGATCCGCCCGCTCCGGATCAAGACGTTCCGATGAGCGACATCGTGCACAGCCTCACCTGGAATCTGCTGCAGGAAGGCCGTCCGTTGATGGGTTCCATCGAGGAACTCAAACAACAGCTTGCCAACCGCATTGAGTTGATCGGCCCCAGTTGCGAGCATTGGCTGGGCGCTCCGATGCTGCATGGCGGGCGCGTGGTCGGCGGCATCGTCATGCAGAGCTATCGCGCGAACACACACTTCACGCAGCACGATCTGGATCTGTTGAACTACGTGGCGCAACACGTGCAAACCGCACTTGAGCGGCGCGAGGCGCATCTGGAGCTGGGTCGACGGGTCACCGACCGCACGGCAGCGCTGCGCGAGGCCAATCGCGTACTTCGCCAGCAAGTGTTGCAGCGTCAGCGCGGAGAGCGCCTGCAGGCTGCACTGTTCCGCATCGCCGAGCTCGCCCACGCCTCGGAGAGCCTGGAAAAGTTTTACGCCGCCACCCACCAGGTGATCAGCGGCCTGCTCTACGCTCGTAATATGTACATCGCGCTGCTGGACGAGGAAAGTGGGCAACTGACCTTTCCATACTCCGTTGACGACGTCGACAGCGTGCGGCCTGCGCGGGCGCATGGGCGCGGCGCCAGCGAGTACGTGCTGCGTCACGGCAAACCCTTGCTGGCGACACCGGAAGACATCGACAAATTGAGCCAGGCCGGCGAGATCAGCCACTTCGGCACGCGCTCGGTGTGCTGGCTCGGCGTCCCACTCGTCTGGAACGGCAAAGCGATGGGTGTGCTGGCGCTGCAGAGCTATTCGCCCGAGCACACGTACAACGAGCGCGACCAGGAATTGCTCACCTTCGTCAGCTATCACATCGCCAACGCATTGCAGCGCAAGCAGGCGGCTGCATCGCTTAAACAGGCCTATTCGGGGCTGGAGCGGCGCGTGACCGAACGCACTCGCGCACTCGCCCTGGCCAATCGCGACCTGCGCGAGCAGATCGCCGAACGCGAACGGGTCGAGCGTCGACTCAAGTATGAAACCCTGCACGACTCGCTGACCGGCCTGCCCAACCGCACCCTTTTGCTGCAGCGGCTTGAACAGGCCATGCTCCGCTACCACGCCAACCCGAATGAGCAGTTCGGCGTGCTTTTCATCGATCTAGATCGCTTCAAGGTGATCAACGACTCGGTAGGCCATCTGGTCGGTGACGATCTCCTGTTCCAGGTGGGCGGCCGCATCCGCGCCTGCCTGAAGACCCGCGACGTAGTCGCGCGCTTGGGCGGTGACGAATTTGCGGTTCTGCTCGAAGGCATCGCCGACCAAGGCAATGCCATGCAAATCGCCGAACGGATCATCGCCGAGCTGCAGACACCGTTTCGGCTGGGCACCAAGGAGATATTCACTTCGGCGTCGATCGGCATCGCCCTGTCAAGTCCGCATTACCGCCAGCCCGAAGAGCTGCTGCGCGACGCGGATGCCGCGATGTACAACGCCAAGGATAGTGGCCGCCACCGCGCGGCCATGTTCGATGACCGCCTGCGCCGCGAGGCCCTGTCGCTGCTGGATATGGAGAGCGATCTGCGACACGCGCTCAGTCGCAACGAGTTCGAACCGTTCTACCAGCCCATCGTCGAGCTGTCTGACGGCCGCGTGACCGGCTATGAGGCACTGTTGCGCTGGCACCACCCCGAGCGTGGTCTGCTGCCGCCAGCTGACTTCCTGCTGATCGCCGAGGAATGCGGCTGCGCCGAAGCGATCGACTGGCAGATCTTTGAACAGGTGTGCACCCAGGCGGTGCGCCTGATCGGCACGGAGGGTTTCATCAGCATCAATGTCTCCGGCCGGCATTTCCGCTCTGCCGATCTGGACCAGCGCCTGCTGGCGCTGTTTCACCAGTACGCGGTACCTACCCATTGCATCCGCGTCGAGGTGACCGAGCACGCCTTGCTGGAGAATCCGACCCAGGTCAAGCAGATGCTGAAGAACCTGCGCAGTCATGGCGTCGGCATCGCGCTCGATGATTTCGGCACTGGCTATTCCTCGCTCAGCTACCTGCACCAGTACCCGTTCGAGACGCTGAAGATCGATCGCTCCTTCATCACCGAGTTGCCGGTTGACGACAGTGAAACCCAGGGGCTGGCCTTGGTGCGCGCGATCCAGGTGCTCGCCGATTCCCTGCAAATGAAGGTCATCGCAGAAGGCATCGAGGAAGAATCACAGCGCCAGGCGCTGCTGCGCGTGGGCTGCCGCTATGGCCAAGGGTTCCTGTTCGCCACGGCGCAGCCGGCATCCGCCTGGCTGCGCCACAAGGACAGACCGCTACTGCTGGCCTGACTCAGGGCATATCCATCTTCAACCCCCGGTGACCGCCTGCCACAGGCTCATTGCTCGGTATCGGGTACCGGCGGCGGTGCCGCATCGCTGAGCAGGTGCTCGGCATCAATACGGTCGAAGTGATAGCGCTGCGCGCAAAATTCACAGATCACCTCGATCTCGTCGCGGCGCGCCGCCAACGCCGCCTCAACCTCTTCGCGACCGAGCGAGCGCAGCATGCCCGCCACGCGTTCCCGACTGCAACTGCAACCGAACGCCAGTGCACGCGGATCGAACATGCGCACCGACTCTTCGTGGTAGAGCCGATACAACAGCTGCTCGGGCGCCGTACTCAGCAACTCCTCGGCCCCGAGGGTCGAGGTCAGGTGCACGATGCGAGTCCACGCATCGTCATCGTTCACCGCATCGCGACCACCCTCATGCGGCAACTTCTGCAGCATCAGGCCCACTGCATGCTCGCCGTTGGCGGCCAGTACGATTCGCGCCGGCAATTGTTCGGACTGGACGAAGTAGGCCTCCAGCGAGTCGGCCAGGCTGGCGTGCTTGAGCTCGACCAAACCCTGGTAGCGTTGACCGCGATCCACGTTGCCAATGGTGATGGCCATGATCGCGTCGGGCAACTCATTCAGCGCCAGCGAATCGGGCAGCGGCTCGTTCCAGCGCGCCAAGCCACGCAACCGATCCTGATCGGAGCATTCCGCAAACAACAGCCGCAAGTTGGCGGAGCTTTTCAACTCGATCGACAGTGCGCCGTCCAGCTTGATGTTTCCCGTCAGCAGGGCGCTCGCCGCCACCGTCTGGCCCAACAAGGCATGCAGCGCAGGTGGGTATTCGGCATGTGCAGCTACTTCGCGCCAGGTATCGCTCAGCCGGACCAGGGTGCCGCGCACACCGGCGCGCTCAAGCAGGAAGCGGTGCATGACATCATCCAGCGGCAAGGTTTCCACCATTCGCGTACTCGTTCAGGTCAGCACACCCAGATGGGGGCGCCTCGACGCCCATGCAACGCCGCTTATACTGCCCGCTTCGGATTCTGCGTGCTGCCATGCCTCATCTCTTCCATCAGTCCAAGCGGTCTCGCCTGCTGCGCGCAGCGGGCGTCCTCCTGCTGGCATGGGTTGCCCTGACCTGGCTGATGGTGTTGATACTTCGCTTCATACCGCCATGGACTTCAGCCGTCATGCTGGAACGGCAGCTCGGCGCCTGGGTGCATGGCCAACGGGATTTCAAGCTGCGCCAGCATTGGGTGCCATGGAACCGGGTATCGACCTGGGTGCCGCTGGCGATGGTCGCCGGCGAGGACCAGAAATTCCCCTTCCATCACGGCTTCGATTTCGACTCCATCGACAAGGCGATCGACGCCGCCGACGATGGCAAGCGACTGCGCGGCGCCAGCACCATAAGCCAGCAGACGGCCAAAAATCTGTTCCTGTGGAATGGCCGGAGCTTTGTGCGCAAAGGCCTGGAGGCCTATTTCACCGTGCTGCTCGAACTGACCTGGCCGAAGCAGCGGATACTCGAGGTATACATGAACATCGCCGAGCTGGGTGACGGCATCTACGGAGTGGGCGCGGCCAGCGAGGTGTACTTCCATACCACGCCGGCGCAGCTTGGCCCGACGCAGGCAGCACGCCTGGCCGCCGTGCTGCCCAGCCCGCGGCGCCTGCATGTCGACCAACCCAGCGCCTACGTGCAGCGGCGCACCCACTGGATTGAACAGCAGATGGATCAATTGGGCGGCCCCGGCTACCTGCAGGCGCGCAAGCCCCTCAAGCCGCGGCGCTGAGCAGGCGGCGGGCTGTCCGTCGGCGCGCCATACAGACTTCACGACTCTGCTACACGCCGAGCCGGCAGCGGCGCTAAACTCGACCCAGGCGGCCCCGTCCGGGCCCGTGGGAGACCCAATCATGAGCCAGGTCAAGCATTTGCTGCAAAGCAAGGGCAACACGATCTTCAGCATCGCCCCCGACGTACCGGTACTCGAAGCGATCAAACGCATGGCCGAACATCGGGTCGGCGCGCTGCTGGTGATGCGCGGCAACGAACTGGTCGGCGTGCTGTCCGAACGCGACTATGCGCGCAAGGTGATCCTGCAGGGACGCTCATCCTCGCAAACCGCGGTGTCGGACATCATGAGCGGTACGCCGCTGACCGTCGGTCCCGACACTGACGTCTTCGCCTGCATGCGCCTGTGCACCGACAGCCGCATTCGGCATCTGCCGGTGGTGCAGGATGGCGCCGTCATCGGGGTGATCTCGATCGGTGACCTGGTCAAGGCGGTGATCGACGAGCAAGCCGAACAGATCGAGCATCTCGAGCGCTATATCACCGGTTGATCGCGGCTGTCAGCCGGCCGAAAACCGCCGAACTCTCAGTTGTCGGCGGTGCCGGCGCGCGCTGCAGCCACCGCGATGTCTTCAGGGGCCAGATCGGGTGACCAACCAGCGCGCCGCGCCACGATGGCGGACACCCCCGCCACCCCGGCGCCCAGCAGTGCCAGCGCCCCAAGGCCCAGGCCCAGTGCGCGCAACCCGCTCACCGCACTGGTCACCACCAGGTCACCGAAACGCCATACCGTGGTCTCGATGAAGTTTTTGCCCTTGTAACGTGCTTCCCGGGGTACCCGCGTATACAAAGCATCCGCTGCCGGCTTGGTCATGCCGTAGGCCAGCCCGCGGGTAAGCACCGACATCACGACCAGCAACGACACGCTGTAACCGATCAACCCGACATGCCCGCCGCCGATCACCGCCACAGCGGCCAGCAGGAGCACATTGATCAGCATCGGCAGCAGCAAGCCCCAACCTGGACCGCGTCGAATCAACAGCCAAGGTGTCAGGCTCAGCTGCAGGGCGGCCCCGAAAAGGTTGGTAGCCAGATCCATGTTGTTGTAGAACGCGGTGCGCGCCACATCGCCGACGAAATGCGCTTTTGCGTAGTCGGCAATCAAGGCATAGATCAGGGTGAGGATGCCGTCGCCAAACAACATCAGCAAGGCCATGTAACGCAGGAACGGCCGCGACCACAGCTCCTGCACACCGGCCCACAACGATCCGCCGATCGCCTTGCGCCCTTGATCGCCAGCTCGCTGCTGCTGTTGTGCCGAGAGCTGGAGCAAAAGCAGCAGCGCCAGCCCCAGCGCCGTGGCCGACACCACCAGCAACATCGCCACACCGATCAGTTGCAGCAGTACCTTGGTCACCAGCGGGCCGAAGATTGCCCCGGCCATGCCACCCAGGGCAATCATCGAGAACACGCGCCGCGCCTGACCACTGGAAAAGATGTCGGCCATGAAACTCCAGAACAGCGACACCACGAACAGGTTGAACACGCTGACCCAGACAAAGAACACCACCCCCAGTTCACGCGCGCCGATGCGGTCCTGCGCCATGAACGCAGGCACAAACGCGAGCAGGCACAGAACGAAGAAGCTGTAACTCCAGCCGAGCAGTTGTTTGCGCGGAAAACGCGCCACCAGCAGGCCGAACACCGGCGTCAGCAGCAGCATCACCACGAAAACCGCGCCATAGAACAGTGGCAGCGACGACGAACCGACCGCACCACTGAGCTGGTCGCGGACCGGGCGGATGATGTAGTACGACGTAATCACGAAAAAAAACGCCAGCGCGGACAGCATCGGCGCGGCGGCTTGTTCCGCAACGGCAGGACGGGGCAGACTCACGGGTACATCCAGTTGGGGACGCGCAGAGACTAGCATGGTCAATGCGTCACCCCACCCAGCAAGGAACTGCCTTGACCTCATACGACTATGTGATCGTTGGCGCCGGCTCGGCCGGTTGCGTGCTGGCCCATCGACTCAGTGCTGATCCGGCCAGGCGAGTGCTGCTGCTGGAGGCCGGCCCGAGCGACTGGAGCCCGCTGATCCACATGCCGGCCGGGCTGGCGCGTCTGGTCAAGCAGCGCAGCGTGAACTGGAACTACCACACCGAACCGGAGCCCGCGCTCAACCAGCGCCGGCTATGGTGGCCGCGCGGCAAGACGCTGGGCGGCTCCAGTTCCATCAATGCGATGTGCTACGTGCGCGGCGTGCCGGCGGACTACGACGGCTGGTCGCAGGAAACCGGTGACCCTCGCTGGTCGTGGAACCAGGTGTTGCCCTGGTTCTTGCACAGCGAGGACAACAGCCGCGGCGCCAGTGCGCTGCACGGTGCCGGCGGCCCACTCGCGGTATCCGATCTGCGCCATCACAACCCGCTCTCGGCGGCCTTCATCGAGGCCGCGAACAGCGCCGGGCACGCGCCCAACGATGATTTCAACGGCCCCCGTCATGCCGGTTTCGGGCTGTACCAGGTAACCCAGCGCGACGGCCGCCGCTGTTCCACCGCCGCCGGCTACCTGAAGCCGGTGCGTGATCGTGACAACCTGCATGTGCGCACGCATGCCCTGGTCCAACGCGTGCTGATCGAGCACGGTCGCGCGGTGGGTGTGCAACTGCGCCGCGGGCGCCATGACTCGGAGCGGATCGAGGCGGGTGAGGTGATCCTCGCCGGTGGAGCCATCAATACGCCCCAGCTGCTGATGCTGTCCGGGCTCGGTCCGGCCGACCATCTGCGCGAGCACGCGATCGACGTGCGCGCCGACCTGCCCGATGTCGGCGGCGAACTGCAGGATCACCTGGACATCTGCACCCTGACAGGTACCCACCGGAAAAAGCTGACCTACGATCACCTCAACGAGCTGGCCACCGCCGTGCGCTGGCTGCGCAAGCACGACGGCCCTGGCAGCTCCAATATCGCCGAAGCCGGCGGTTTCGTGCGCAGCCGCCTGGCCGAAGATTCCCGTTGCGACATCCAGTTCCACTTCGTGCCGGCCCTGCTCGACGACCACGGCCGCCATCGGCTGCCTGGTGATGGCTACACCGTACACGCCTGCTACCTGCACCCACGCAGCCGTGGCCGCTTGCGCCTGCGCTCAGCCGACCCGGCCCAGCCCATCGCGATCCACGCCAACTACCTCGGCGATGCGGAAGGCCATGACCTCAAGCGGATGATCGAGGCCGCGCGACTGTCACGCGACATCCTCTCCCAGAGCGCATTCGACGGCTACCGCGGCGCACCGGTATTCCCCGAGCGTGAACTGCACAGCGATGCCGAATACACCGACTTCATCCGGCGCAAGGCGGAAACCATCTACCACCCGGTCGGCACCTGCCGCATGGGCAAGGACGATCGCGCGGTGGTCGACAGCGAGTTGCGCGTGCGCGGTGTGCAAGGCCTGCGCGTGGTCGATGCCTCGGTGATGCCCAGCCTGCCCAGCGGCAATACCAATGCGCCGACCATCATGATTGCCGAGCGGGCGAGTGCATTGATCCGCGGCGAGGTATGAGCTTCAGCCGGATCCGGTAGGAGCGCACCCTGTGCGCGATGGCTCTGGTCGGGGCCGATGCAAAGAGCATTCGCGCACAGGGTGCGCTCCTACACTCCAGCTTGCGCGGGGATCGGGCAGTGCAGGCTGGCGCAGATCACCCGCAGCAATTCGGCCTCTTCCACGCTGACGACACCATCGGCATGAATACTGCGTGCGAGGCTCTGGATCACCAGCTCCTTGGCGATCGGCATCAAGCCGTCGAGATCATCCAGTGCGGACTCGAACGGGGCCTGCCACGCTTGCGGTGGCGGCGTCCACTCGATCGCCTCACCAGGAAAGGCGTGCTGCATCGCCAACAGCCAGGCACGCCGTGCGCTTGCTTCGTCGGAACAGCCGGCTGCCGAGACGATGGTGCAAACCAGGATCACGCTGTCGCGGCAAGCAGGGAGTTTCTTCAAGCCATCGATCGGTGTGCGGCGCGGCTGCCGCGCTTCCAGCAACTGCACACGCAGCAGCCGCGCCAGGCAGTATTCGTTGATGTCGACCCGGCCATCCACCTTGACCAGGGCGTCGAGCGTCTCCAGCAAGGTCTGCTGACGCCCTTCCGACAACTGCTTCAACGCCGGAAACGCGAGCGCGGTCAGCGGCAACCGCGCAATCGGCGGCAACGTTGCCAATTCGCCCACCATCGTTTGCACGGTCCGCTGCACATCGTCTCCAAAGGCATCCGCGACGATATGGCGCTGAGCCGGCTGCAGCTCTGCCTCCATCGATATCGCCAGTGCCAACATCACCGCCAGCGCCAGTTCCGGCTGCTGCACCGCCTCACTCAACGCTACCGGCATCGCCTGCTGTACTGCCGCGGCACGCTGGTAGCGGGTCTCGGCGGCCGCCATGTTGCCGGCCGCAACGGCACCGGCCAGCACCACAGGCAGCACAGGCGGCATCGCGATGCCCGGCACGCCCAGCGGGCTGGGTGACGGACGGCTGGCTGTCGCGCTGGCAGCGGCTGGCGGCTCCTCGTCCGCGCGCTGCAGCGATGCGGCCAGCTGGGCCAACTCTTCCTCGCGGAAACCTGGCTCCAGCGCGCGAATGCGTTGCAGCAGCGGCGGATGGGTGGCGAACAGGGCATTGAACGACTCGGCCTCGCCAAACAGCATGTGCGCCACCTCGTGCTTGTTCGCCACCTGCAGCTCGGAGCCTTCGCTGAGAATCGCGATCTTCTTCAGCGCACCGGCAATGCCTTCGGTCTGGCGGGTGAACTGCACCGCCGAGGCGTCGGCCAGCGATTCGCGCGAGCGAGCCACCGCCGCCTGGATCAGGCGCGCAAAGAAGTAACCGATATAGCCGACCGCGATCAGCGCCAGCCCGATCATCCAGACCTGGTTACCGCCACCATCACGCCGGTTGCTGCGACCGCTGCCAAACCAGATCACCTGGCGCCCCACGACGGCCAGCACCAGGATGCCGAACAGCAGGCCCATCAGCCGGATGTTCAGCCGCATGTCGCCATTCAGCACATGGCTGAACTCGTGCGCGATCACACCTTGCAGTTCGTCGCGACTGAGATTGTCGAGGCAGCCCTGGGTCACGCAGATGGCGGCGTCGGATGCCGAGTAGCCGGCCGCGAACGCGTTGATGCCTGGTTCCTCGGCCATCAGGTAGATATCCGGCACCGGCACGCCCGCCGCGATGGCCACTTCCTCGATCACATTGCGCAGCCGGCGCAAGGCCGGATCACTGGTATCCGTCGGCACCGGCACCGCGCCCACACTTTCTGCCACCGCCTTGCCGCCGCTGGACAGACTCATCATGCGGAACAGCGAACTGAACCCGATCCCGCCCAGCACCAGCACGCTGCTGCCGAACAGCAGCGTCGCATTCGAGCGCGTGGGCTCACCACTGGCAGCGTGGTGACCCATGGCCAGCCAGACCGCCGCGTCGATGGCCACCACGATGGCGATCACCGCCAGCGCAAAGAGCACGACCAGTCGCCGGCTGCTGCCGCGCACGCGCGCCTGTTGTGCAAAGAAATCCATCAAGGCTCCGAGCGTTCAAGTGCATCGCGGCGGCGGCCGCGATGCCGCGGCAATCAGCTGAACGAAACCTTCGGCACCTCACGCACAGCCGGATCTTCGATCTTCAGAGGCTCGGCGGCGACAAATGCAAAGCTGTTGGCTACAAACGAGGCGGGGAAAACTTCGCGCCGGTTGTTGTAGGAAAGCACCGAATCGTTATAAGCCTGACGGGCGAAAGCGACCCGGTTCTCGGTCGACGTCAGCTCCTCTGACAGCTGCATCATGGTCTGGTTCGCCTTCAGATCCGGATAGGCCTCCTGCAGCGCAAACAAATGACCCAGGGTCTGGGTCAAGGCATTTTCGCTGCTGGCCAATTGCTGCATCGCCGCCGGATCACCGGGATTGGCCTTGGCGCCGGCCAGGCCATTGACCGCTGCATTGCGGGCCTGCACCACCGCTTCCAGCGTACCGCGTTCATGCGCGAGATAGCCCTTGGCGGTTTCCACCAGGTTCGGGATCAGGTCATGCCGGCGGGTAAGTTGCACGTCGATCTGTGCAAAGGCGTTCTTGTAGCCGTTGCGTGCGGTCACCAGTCCGTTGTAGATGGCCACGAAGTACAAGACAATCAGAACGACAATAACCAGAAAAATGATCAGACCCATCGCCACGTTCTCCATCCTGAGGCGCTTCCCCACGCCGGAATCACACCAGAATACCATGCAGCTTCGAATGATCCTCATGTCACTCGCAGGCGCCCTTGCACTGGCCTGCACGCCGGTTTGCGCCACTCCCTCGGCGGCAGATGTCCCCGCAAGCAGCGCTCGCCATCACGCTGCCAGGCTGCCACCTGCACGCATCAAGCAGACCATTGCGGACTACAAACGCTGGCTGGCCCTCTTGCAGGAACGCAACGCCGTCGCCGGCCTGGCCACCGCCGTGGTGATCAACGACAAGGTGGTGTTCGAAGGCACGGTGGGCTACGCGGATGCCGCGACCAGACAACCCGTCACGCCGAAGACGGTATTCCGACTGGCTTCGCTATCCAAGGCTTTCGCCACCGCGCTTACCGGCCTGTTGGTGGATGATGGCAAACTGAGCTGGGACACCAAACTGGTTGACGTCCTGCCCTACTTCAAGCTGAAGGATATGCAGGCAGCGGACCAGGCCACGGTGGGGGATATCCTCGGGCAGAAGATTGGCCTTCCCCGCAACACCTACGACAACATGCTCGAGGGCCACGTGCCCTACGAGGAACTGGTGCGCAAGCTCGACGAGGTCGACATGACCTGTGGTGTCGGGCAGTGCTACGGCTATCAGAACATCGCGTTCGGCATGATCGGCGACGTGGTGCTTGCCCGCACCGGTGATTTCTTCTACCACCAGGTCGAAAAGCGCGTCTTTTACCCGTTGGGCATGGCGACCGCCAGCTATGGTCGGGCCGCGCTTGAATCCAGCAAGAGCTGGGCACATCCGCATCGCGCTTCTCGCCACGGCTGGGTTCCCTTCGAGCCGAGCGAAACCTACTACCGAGTTGCGCCGGCCGCGGGCGTCAATGCGAGCCTGCGCGATATGGAAAAGTGGCTGATCGCGCAGATGGGCGGCCGGCCGGACGTGCTGCCCCAATCCTTGCTTGACGTCATGCACACGCCTGGCGTCGTCACGCCCAGCGAATTGCGGGCCACGCCATGGCGACGGGCGCGGCTCACCGACGCCCACTATGCACTGGGATGGCGCGTCTACGAATACGGCGGCGAAACACTGATTTACCACGCCGGCGCCGTGGCCGGTTACCGCACCATGATCGGCTTCTTTCCCAGATACCACGCCGGCGTGGTCACCTTGTGGAACTCCACCGGTCCCACCCCCAGCGGGCTGATGCCGATGGTTTTCGACGAACTGCTTGGCCTGCCACATGTGGACTGGGCCAATCTCGAGGGCGAGCCGAAAACGCCATCGCCGGTGAGGAAACACCGCAAGGCGAAAAAGACCAGGCACCACTGAAGATGGCCGATCCCGGCCACGGCTCCGCGTCGGCAACCAACGAAAGGCGGCGCATGGCTACCATGCGCCGCCTTTCACTTGCCGGTAACGCCGATCCTGCCTGTGACTAGAGCTTGAATTCCAGCCGCTGCTGCTGGGTACTGGAAACTGGCACGCCGTTCTTCATCGCGGGAGTGAAGCGGTAACGGTCCACCGCCTCGATCGCGGCGCGATCGAAAACGCGACGTGGCTGCGAATCGACCACCCGGATGTCGCGGGTGCGTCCCTCGGCATCAATCGCGAACAAGACGATCACCCAACCTTCCTGATGCGAGCGCAGTGCCGATGGCGGATAGCGAGGCGGATATGCCTTGGTCAAGACCGCGGCGGTGGTAACACCGGCCGCGTTGGTTGCAGGGGCGGCCGCGGCTGTCCCTGCCACATCACCGGCTGGATTGGCCGAAGCCGGCTTGCCGGCCTTCTCCGTGGTCAATGCGGCCTTCTGCTTCTCGGCCAACTGCAGCTTTTGCTGCTCGGCCAGCTGATCGGCCAGCTGCTTTTCCGCCGCGGCCTTCTCCGCCTGTTGCTGCTGTGCCTTCTGCTGATCGAGCGCCAGCTGCTGCTCCTTGTCCAGCGTCTTGCGCTGCGCATCGAGCTTGGAGCGCAGGATCGTCAAGGTGAAGTTGGTCGGGTCGGCCTTGGCCAGCAGATCGATCTGGCGCTGTGCTTCATTGAAGTCACGCGAATTGATCGCCTGCTCCGCCGACGTCGCGGCGAACGGGAACGTTTCGCGCAAGGCATCGGATGCCACCCTGTTGCCCGGATCTATTTCAAGCACCCGCAGGTAGAACTCGAAAGCATTGTTGCCCGCCGGTGCGAGATAGCGCTGCTGGCCCATCGCCGTACGCGCCTCGCTGATCAACTCGTTGGCGTCCATCCCGGCAACATTGACCGGTGGCGGCGTTGCCGCGCGCGAGGACACAGACACCGGAGTGGAAGGATGACCACCGGAGTCCTCCATCATGAGTTCCTGATGCGGCTTGATGATCAGGAACCAGGCAGCCGCGGCGAGCGCAGCGAAGACGCCGACAATGGCAATGACTACGGGCTTGACGGCGCCACGCGCATGCCGGCGCGAATGAAGTACGAATCGGGTATCCATGGGCTCTCACTGAGTTGCGACAGATACCCGCGCTTTTTCCCCCTGTAGGAGCGGCGAGTCCCCCGGACTTGCCGCGGCGCGGATGTGCAGAAGGTAACTCCAATGATGCAGCACGGCAATGCCAGGCCGCTATCCGGGGCCGTGGACGCTCCAGGCCAACTCAATGCCAACGCCCGAAGCCGAAGGCGCGGATAGTCGCCTGAATCGCGAAAGGCCGCCACGGCCGATTTTCCGACCCTGCAAACGAAGCGTCCCGGCCAGGCCGGGACGAATTTTCTCGAAGTACTCTCCCCGCGCTGGGCACCGCGGGGAGAGAAGTCGACAACTTGTCTTATTAGAGATATTGCGAGCGACGCGTCGCTTACTTCTTGGCCTTGGCGGCCTTCGGCTTGGCAGTCTTGGTGGCCTTGACCACCTTGGCGGGCGCAGCCTTCTTGACCGCGACCTTCTTCACCGCGACCTTCTTGACCGCGACTTTCTTCACAGCAGCTTTCTTGGCGGCCGCCGGCTTCTTGGCAGCAACCTTCCTGGCCGCCGGCTTCTTGGCGGCAACCTTCTTTACGGCCGCCTTCCTGGCGGCCGGCTTCTTGGCTACCGGCTTCTTGGCGGCAACCTTCTTCACGGTGGACTTCTTGGCGGCGGCCTTTTTGGCGGCCGGTTTCTTTGCAGCGGGTTTCTTGGCAGTGGCCATGGTTCGTCTCAGCTCCTCATCAGTTGGCAGTGGTTGCCCAGTAAAAGCATGCAGGAACGCTTCAACCAACAAGTCGCTGTTGGTAGCGTGCCGAAGATTGTTCACTTGACGGTGGGTGCGCAAATCAGAAAGTCGCCGCAGAACATGCAGCGGAATCGAGACAGTGATCTTGCGTACCGCATTCGCCTTTTCACCGTGTTCGACATAAGGCTTGATGAATTTTGCTGTCGCCATAAAACGCATTCCCCGTGATCTGTTGCGAAAGCTATCCCCGAAGATTTCTGGTGTCAATTGATTTCAGACACGAAACTTCACCAACCACTCCCAGCCAACTACCCGAAATCGTTTCACGACAAGGCCATGCGCCCGGTCAAATACAAATCAATTCAGCCATCCATACGTCCAAATGCTTTTTCACGCATATTGGCAAAAACGTCCAGGACAGCCAGCACAGCCACATTTTCATTTTTAACGCGAAAAATCATGAAAATAGGCAAGCTGAAACATGAGCACGGCACTCAGCGATTTCATGGCCGTGCAGACCGCCCGTGCGACATGAACCAAGCACAACCGAAAGATGCTCGCGAAAATTGTCGCTGGCGGAAAATATGGCGGCAAACCCCTCCCCGCGAAATCCGTCGACGGCAGCGAGCCCCCATCGCTCGCCAACGAGGTCGCTCATCGTTGCCATCCTTTTCAGGGCCTCTTGCCACCTCGATGCATCGCATCCGGGCCGCAGAGGGGCAGGAAGAGCTTGATCTGAGATCTGCCCGAGATCAGCCGGCGCCGATCGCGTTTGCGTCACGGGCCGTGCACTCTTGCGTGCCGGCGGTAGCGCATGCGCCTCGCATCAACTGGCATCTTGACGCTGGCAACGCTGCTGGCAGCACCCATGAAAAGGAGCCGGCCGCTCCAGGCGGCCGGCTCCTTTTCATGGGGCGCATTGAAGACTCAGTGGTCTTCGTCTTCGATCAGCGCCTCATAGTCATTCGCGTCAAGCAGCTCGTCCAGCTCAGCACGGTCACTCGGACGGATCAGGAAGATCCAGCCATCGCCAAAGGCATCCTCGTTGATGATCTCGGGCTTGTCGTTGAGCAATTCGTTGACCTCGACCACTTCGCCGGAAACCGGCGCATAAATGTCGGAGGCTGCCTTCACCGACTCGACGACGGCAACGCCGTTGCCGGCCGTCACCGCCGCGCCGACTTCCGGCAGCTCGACGTAGACCAGGTCGCCGAGCTGCCCCTGCGCGTGGTCGGAGATGCCGACACGAACCAGGCCATCGTCTTCGACGCGGGCCCACTCGTGGGACTTGAGGAATTTCAGATCGCCAGGAATCTCGCTCATGATCGGGTCCAGTCGTTGGATATGGGAGGGGTACAGGCGGTAATTCTAGCCACTTCCGCCGTGATGAAAAACGCGCAGAGCCGTTCAGATGCCGTCGCAGGCCTTGCCGTCGCGCACAAAGGGATACTTCACCAGCCGAACCGGCACTTCGCGGCCCCGGATGTCGACCCGTATGTCGCCTGGCTCGCCAGCCGGAATGCGCGCAAATGCCACCGCCTTTTCCAGCGTGGGTGCAAAGCTGCCGGACAGGATCTCGCCTACTCCATGAGCGGTCAGCACCTTCTGACCATGCCGAAGTACACCCTTCTCATCGAGCACCAGGCCCACCATGACGCGCGGCACACCGGCCGCCTTCTGCTGCTCCAGGGCGGCGCGACCGATGAACGGGCGCCCTTCGTCGAGCGAGACGGTCCAGCCGAGATTCGCCTCCCACGGGCTGACGCTCTCGTCCATGTCCTGGCCATACAGGTTCATGCCTGCCTCCAGGCGCAGCGTATCGCGCGCGCCCAACCCGGCCGGCGCCACGCCGGCGGCAGCGAGCGCCTCCCACAGCGCCACGGCATGCTCTTCGGGCACGATGATCTCGAAACCATCCTCGCCGGTGTAGCCGGTGCGCGCGACGAACAAGGGCATGCCATGCGGGCCCTGCGCGGCGGCGGCGGCGAACTTGCCCAGCTTTTCGATGCGCGGACGATCCACCTCATGCAGCAGCTCGATCACCTTGGCGCGCGCGTTCGGGCCCTGCACCGCGATCATCGCGAACTCCGGACGTTCCTTCACCTGCACATCAAAGGCGACGGCCTGCTGCGTGATCCAGGCCAGATCCTTGGCACGGGTGCCGGCATTGACCACCAGCCGGAAAAATTCCTCGCCCAGGAAGTACACGATCAGGTCGTCGATGACACCACCACGCTCGTCCAGCATGCACGAGTAAAACGCCTTGCCGACCAGCTTGAGCTTGTCGACGTTGTTGGCCAGCAAATGGCGAAGAAAATCACGCGTGCGCGCGCCGTGCAGATCAACCACGGTCATGTGCGAGACGTCGAACATGCCGGCGTCGCGGCGTACCGCGTGGTGCTCCTCGATCTGCGAGCCGTAGTTGATCGGCATGTCCCAACCGCCGAAATCGACCATCCGCGCGCCGAGGGCCCGATGGGTGGCATTGAGTACGGTTTTGTCGGTCATCGCGGCGGAGCCTGCAGGGGAAAGTCCTGCATTATCGCCGCCGGCCCCCGGCAATCCAAGCCAGGCGCCGCCCACCCCCTATTCGCCGGGACTCTCCGGCTCGATGCTGGTCAGCAGCTGCGCCGTGAGCTGCTCAGCCAGCTGTTCGGCACGCTGGCCACCGCTGAGCAGGTGGATGTCCGGTGCCTCGGGGCGCTCGTAGGGAGCATCGATACCGGTGAAGTTGCGAATCTCACCCGCCCGCGCCTTGCGATACAGGCCCTTGGGATCACGCCGCTCGCATTCCTCCAGCGGCGCATCCACAAACACCTCCAGGAACTCCCCGTTGCCGAACAACTCCCGGGCGGAGCGTCGCTCGCTGCGATACGGCGAGATCGCGCTGACCAGCACAATCAGGCCCGCGTCCACCATCAGGTGCGCGACCTCGGCGATGCGGCGAATGTTCTCGACCCGGTCCTCGGGGGTAAAGCCCAGGTCCTTGTTGATACCGTGGCGTACGTTGTCGCCGTCGAGCAGGTAGGTGTGATGGCCCAGCGCGTGCAGCTTGCGCTCGACCAGGTTGGCGATGGTCGACTTGCCGGCACCGGACAGGCCGGTGAACCACAGGCAAAGTGGCCGCTGGCCCTTGCTGGCACCGCGCACGCTCTTGTCGATATCAACATGCTGCCAGTGCACATTGGAGGACCGTCCCAGGGCAAAGTCCAGCATGCCGCAGGCCACGGTGGCTTGGCTGTGGCGGTCGATCAGGATGAAGCCGCCCAGGGTGCGATTGGCCGCGTACGGCTCGAACGCGATGTCGTCATCCAGACCGATCGTGCAGTAGCCCACCTCGTTCAACTCGAGATGCCGCGCGGCCAGTTTTGCCTGGCTGTTCACATCCACCTTGTGCTTGATCGACATCACCCGCGCATTGACCGTGCGGGTACCGACCTTCAGCAGGTAGGTGCGATTGGGCAGCAGCGCCGCGTCCCCCAGCCACAGCAGGTGGCAGGTGAACTGGTCGGCCACCGGTGCCGGGCGCAGTGCATCGGCGATCACATCGCCGCGGCTGGCGTCGACCTCACGACTGAGGCACAAGGTCACCGCCTGCCCGGCCTGGGCCCGCGGCAGGTCGCCAGCCGGACCCACGATGCGCTCGATGCGCGCCCGCTGAACGCCGGGCTGCACCACAATCTCGTCGCCACAGGCCACGCTGCCACCGCTGATGGTGCCGGCATAGCCGCGGAAGGACTGGTCCGGCCGGTTGACCCATTGCACCGGCATGCGGAAGTCCTCGGCACGAAACGCCACCGCGTCGATCGTCTCCAGCAGTTCGAGCAGGCTGGGGCCGTCATACCAGGGCATGCGCGTCGAACGTGAACCGACATTCTCGCCGGTCGGCGCCGCCACCGGCAGGCAATGCACCTGGCTGATACCGAGATCGCCTGCCAGCGCGCAGTATTCGGCGGCGATGGCGTCGTAGCTGGCCTGATCGAAATCGACCAGATCCATCTTGTTGATCGCCAGCACCACCTGGCGGATGCCCAGCAGGCCACATATATAAGTGTGCCGGCGCGTCTGCGGCAGCAGGCCCTTGCGCGCATCCACCAGCACCACGGCCAGCTCGGCGTTCGATGCGCCCGTCGCCATGTTGCGGGTGTACTGCTCGTGGCCGGGGCAGTCGGCCACGATGAAACTGCGCCGCGCGGTATGGAAGTAGCGGTACGCCACGTCGATGGTGATGCCCTGCTGGCGCTCGGCATCGAGGCCATCGGTGAGCAGGGAGAAATCCAGCGTGTCGTCCGCCTCCGCATGCTGGCGACGGCTGTCGCGCGCCAACGCGGCCAGCTGGTCGTCGGGCACCATGCCGGCGTCGTACAGCAGGCGGCCGAGCAAGGTGCTCTTGCCGTCGTCCACGCTGCCGCAGGTGATGAAGCGCAACAGACTCTTGGCCGGCGCGGAGGCGAGGTTGGCGTTCGATGTGGTCATCAGAAGTAGCCCTCCTGCTTCTTGCGTTCCATCGAGGCAGTCGGGTCCTGGTCGATCACCCGCCCCTGCCGCTCCGAACTGCGCGAGCGCGCCATCTCGTCGATCACCTTGGCCAGCGTGTCGGCCGAGGATTCCACCGCGCCGGTCAGCGGATAGCAGCCCAGGGTGCGGAAGCGTACCTCGCGCATCTGCACCTGCTCACCCTCGTGCAGGGTGAAGCGCTCGTCGTCGACCATGATCAGTGCGCCGTCGCGCTCGACCACCGGCCGCGGCTTGGCGAAATACAGCGGCACCACCGGGATATGCTCGCGCTGGATGTACAGCCACACATCCATCTCGGTCCAGTTGGACAAGGGGAACACCCGCACGCTTTCGCCCTTGCGGATGTGCGTGTTGTAAGTGTTCCAGAATTCGGGGCGCTGGCTCTTCGGATCCCAGCGATGCTGCGCATTGCGGAACGAGAAAATGCGCTCCTTCGCGCGCGATTTCTCCTCGTCGCGGCGGGCTCCACCGATCGCCGCGTCGAAGCCGTACTGGTCCAGTGCCTGTTTCAGACCGGCGGTCTTCATCACGTCGGTGTGCACGGTGGAACCGTGGGTCAGCGGTGAAATGCCCTGACGCACGCCGTCCTGGTTGATGTGCACCAGCACCTCGACATCGCCTTGCGCCGCCACCTGGTCGCGGAACGCGATCATCTCGCGGAATTTCCAGGTGGTGTCCACGTGCAGCAGCGGGATCGGCGAGCGCGCCGGATGGAACGCCTTGCGCAGCAGGTGCAGCAGCACCGAGGAATCCTTGCCGATCGAATACAGCATCACCGGCCGCTGAAAGCCGGCCATCACTTCGCGGAAGATATGGATGCTTTCGGCTTCGAGATCATCGAGGTGCGTGCGCGAGGCGGAAGGCAGGGTCATGGCATCAAGAACTCGGAATCGGTGACTGAAAGGCTTTCATCAACAGGACGCTGGCAACGCGCGGGAGGAACCATTCTAGAGCCTGCACCCTCGCTTCCACCGAATGGCCGTCCAAATGATTTTCCATATCGACATGACCTCATGCGATAACGAACGCTTGGGCAGGCGAAAGAACAGCCAGGATTGTTTCGATGTCGCAGGAGCGCACCGGTGGCTGGCTCAGGCCATCACGGGATAGACCGGTTCGGCATCCAGGGTGGCGGCGCAAGCCGCGGCCAGTTCCAGCAGGCGCAGATCCGAACCCCGCGGCCCCACCAGCTGCAAACCCACCGGCAAGCCATCGGGCAGCGTACCCATCGGCAGACTCACCGCCGGGCAACCGGCCAGGCTGGCAAAGCTGGTCAGGTCCGCCGCCGACTCCGGTGCCGGGCCATCCAGCGCAAAAGCCGCCTGTGGCGTGGTGGGCAACACCAGTACGTCGACCTGGGCGAACAGCCGGCGCATCTTCAGCGTGGCCGCGTCCAGCACCCGGTCAGCCACCGCGTAATCCGCCGCACTCTTGCCGGCCGCGTAGCCCAGCATGCGGCGGAAGCGCTCCGATACCGGATGCGCCTTGTTGTCCAGGTCGGCGGCAAAGGTGCCCAGCATCTCCGCCTCCATCAGCAACAGGCCCGCTCGGCGGGTACGCGTGAAATCCCAATCGCTGAAGTCCACCGTGCGCCGATCACCCAGTGCATACGTCAACTTGGCCATCGCGGCCTCGAACACCTCGATCACGTCCGGCTGCACGCCGGCGGCCGCCAGATCCGGCAGCAAGCCCGCCCGCAGCTTGCCCGGCTCCCAGTCCGGCAGGGCGAACGCCACCCGTCGACGGCGCGAACGTGCGTCGTCGGCGTCGTAGCCGGCCAGCACCTGCAGCAACACGGTGAGATCGTCCACGCTGCGCGCCAGCAGGCCGACCGAGTCCAGCCGCCGCGCCGCCGGCACCATGCCGCGCGATGAAATCTCGCCGTGAGTGGGCTTCAATGCGTAGACGCCGCAATAGCTCGCCGGGATGCGGATCGAGCCCAGGCTGTCCGAACCGATCGCCGCCACCGCCAGCCCGGCCGCCACCGCCGCCGCCGCACCGCCGGACGAGCCGCCAGCGCTGTAGCCGTGTCGATGCGGGTTATGGGTGGCGCCAAAGTGCGGATTGTCGGAAGCCGTACCCAGCGCACCCTCGTCCATATGGGTCTTGCCGGCCAGCACCGCACCGGAGGCGCGCAGCCGCGCCACCACATGGGAGTCGTATTCCACCGGCCTGAAACGAGCCGGCAAGCCGGCTCGGGTCGGCCAACCGGCCATGTCGAAATTGTCTTTCAGGGCGAGCGGGATCCCGTCCAGGCGTCCGATCAGGCCGTCCCGACGGCGGCAATCGGCCATGTGCGCCTGCTCCTGCATCAGCCCCGAACGCTGGTCGACATACGCATTGAGCTGCGGGTTGAGCCGCTCGATCGCCTCTTGATAGACATCGGAAAGCGCCTCGGCCTTGACCCGCCCCGACGCCAGCCAGTGCAGCAATTGACAAAGCGTGGCACGGCGCAGGTCCAGGTCGGCAATCGGCGGCATCGAATTCATGAACACTCCTTCAAATCTGGCCTCGATTATCACCGCCTGCCGTGAAGCGATTGCAAGCGGTGATGCAGCACGCGTTGCCGCGCGCCTCCCGAAACCGGACAATGCGCGACAGTATCGTGCGTCCGCCGGGCGCCGAAGCGACCATTCACCTTAACAGCCCCAGGGAGCCCGCCATGAGCGAACGCGAAACGATGGAATACGACGTGGTCGTGGTCGGTGGCGGGCCGGCCGGACTGTCGTTCGCGATTCGCCTCAAGCAGCTCAAGCCCGAGGTCAGCGTGTGCGTGATCGAGAAAGCCTCGACCATCGGCGCGCAAATTCTCTCCGGCGCGGTGATCGAACCGCAGCCGCTCGATGCCCTGCTGCCCGGCTGGCGCGACAACCCGCCGCCGGTCTGCGTGCCGGCCGGCGAGGACGAGTTCTGGCTGCTCAGCAAGGAGGGCGGGCGCAAGATCATGGTGCCGCCGGGCATGAAGAACCACGGCAACTTCATCGTCTCGCTGGGCGCGATGTGTGCCTGGCTCGCGCCGCAGGCCGAGGCGCTGGGGGTGGACGTCTTCCCCGGCTTCGCCGCCGCCGACACCTTCCATAACGAGGACGGCTCGGTTGCCGGCGTGCGCATCGGCGACATGGGCGTGGCCAGGGACGGCACGCACAAGCCCGGCTACACCGAAGGCATCGACATCAAGGCCAAGGTCACCGTGCTGGCCGAGGGCGCGCGCGGCAGCCTCACCAAGCAGCTGGTCAAGCGCTTCAAGCTCGACAAGGACAGCGACCCGCAGGGCTACTCGATCGGCATCAAGGAGCTGTGGCAGCTGCCGCCCGGCCGCGTCACGCCAGGCAAGATCGTGCACAGCTTCGGCTGGCCGGCAGACAGCCACACCTACGGCGGCAGCTTCCTGTATCACCTGGACAACGATCAGGTGGCGCTGGGTTATGTCAGCGGGCTCGACTACACCGACCCGAACTACCAGCCGTGGGAAGCGTTCCAGCAGTGGAAGAACCACCCACTGACCAGGCCACTGCTGGACGGCGGCACGATCCTGTCGGCCGGCGCACGCGCCATCGTCACCGGCGGCTACCAGTCGCTGCCGAAGGTCGAGATGCCCGGCGCGCTGCTGATCGGCGACAGCGCCGGCCTGCTCAACGTGCCCAAGGTGAAAGGCACCCATCAGGCGATCAGGAGCGGCATGCTGGCCGCCGAGCACCTGGCTGCCCATGATCTCAATCCGGTCGGCTTCGACGCGAAGCTGCGCGGCTCGGAGGTGATGGCCGAACTGAAGAAGGTGCGCAACGTCAAGCCCGCCTTCAAGAAGGGCCTGTGGATCGGCATGCTCAATGCCGCGTGGGAAACCGCCACCGCCGGCCGGTCGCCATGGACGCTGAAGAACAAGGCCGACTGGTCCAGCCTGCACAAGCTCGGCGCGCAGGAGGAACCGAAACGCGACTACCTGCAGCGCACGCTGGCCCCGCGCGACCGCCTCGCCGGCGTCTACTTCGCCGCCACCGAACACGACGAGGACCAGCCGGTCCACCTGCATGTGGCCGACACCTCGATCTGCATCGACCAGTGCACCACCGAATACGGCAACCCGTGCACCCGCTTCTGCCCCGCCAACGTCTACGAGATCGTCAATGACGAGGCGGGCAAACGCCTGCAGATCAACGCCGCCAACTGCGTGCACTGCAAGACCTGCGACATCAAGGACCCATACGAGATCATCACCTGGGTCACCCCCGAAGGCGGTTCCGGGCCGAACTACCAGAATATGTGAACTCGCCGGTGTCGCGCAGCGCAGCTGGAGCACACCCTGTGGGAGCGACTTCAGTCGCGATGCCTTTTGCTGTCTGCTCAATAGCATCGCGACTGAAGTCGCTCCCACCGTGCACTCCTGCCAGATATCAGACGAGCATGGCTGCCACCAGCGCAACTACCGCGACGACATGGTATTGAGATGTTCATCAACCCGATGAGGACTTTACCCTGATCGCGAAACTGCACTGGCGCGCTCAGGCATTTGGCTACCGCGTCAAGGTGGAACTAGTGGCAGCTTGATCTAGCTCTGTATCAATTTTTTACAGAGACGCCTGCAGCGCCACGGCGGGCAATGCCCGCCGCTTTTGCCTGTGTTGCAAGCCTCCCGTAGATCACGAACCAAGCCAGAGCAGAAGCAACAAAGCAGCCAGCTCACACCAGCTCCTGCGAAGCGGAATAAGCCCTGGCTCGCGCAAGGTGGGCTTGACCACGTACCAATTTTGGTACACCATGCGGACATGGCCTTGCCGTTGACCTTGATCCTCGACGTTCGCTTCTACGCCACCAAGGCAGGCGCTGAACCGGTGCGTGACTGGCTGCGCTCCCTACCTCACGACATCCGAAAGATCATAGGCGACGACATCAAGACCGTTCAGATCGGCTGGCCCATCGGTATGCCCCTGGTGCGCAGCCTGGAGCCGGGATTGTGGGAAGTTCGCATCAATCTTCCCGATGGCATCGCCCGCGTGCTGTTCACCACAGATGGCCCGATCATGGTGCTGGTACATGGCTTCATCAAGAAAACCAAGCAGACTCCGAAGCAAGATATTGAGCTTGCCCGCAAACGTATGAAAGAGGTGCGTCATGGCTAAGAAGAACATTCATATCGGCAGTAGCTTCGATGACTTCCTGGCCGAAAACGGTCAGCTTGAAGACGCAACCGCCGTTGCCATCAAGCGCGTGATCACTTGGCAATTTGAGCAGGCGATGAAGCTGTCTGGCATCAACAAGACGACGATGGCCGAACGCATGCACACCAGCCGCGCCGCACTGGGCCGCTTGCTTGACGAAAACGATACTGGCCTCACGCTAGATACACTAAGCCGAGGCGCTCAGGCACTTGGCTACCGCGTCAAGGTGGAACTCGTGGCAGCTTGATCTAGCTCTGTATCAATTTGTTACAGAGACGCCTGGGGCGCCACGACGGGCAGTACCGGCCCTATGAGAACCGGCCACCTCGCACGCACAGGCGTCCACGCACCGGCATGTGCCACCCCGTAAGGCTGGCACTGCCCGCCGGCTTCTGCCTGTATGGTGACGACCAAAAGCAGCGGCCAGTACCCGCCTTGCGGGAGTGTTTGTTGCGTGATGCGCAACATGCTAGCATCAGTGCATGATCAAGTCGTTTCGACACAAGGGCTTGCGCAAGCTCTTCGAGACTGGCAGCACTGCTGGCATCCAGGCAAGCCACGCCAAAAGGCTACGAATGCAACTGGCTGCCCTGGATACCGCGCAAGCCATTGACGATATGGACTTGCCAGGCTTCGCGCTTCATCCGCTCAAAGGCGAGATGCACGGTCGCTGGGCTATCTCGGTCAATGGCACGGCGACTCACGTTCGAGTTCCAGGATGGGAACGCCTACATCCTGAACTATGAGGACTATCACTAATGGCCATGTACAACCCTCCCCATCCCGGCGAGTTCATCACGGACATCTACCTTGAGCCCCATGGCATCAGTGGCCGTGAGCTTGCGGCCAAGCTTGACGTAGCTGCTTCCACCCTCAGTCGCATCTTGAAGGGTACGAGCCGTGTCACCCCGGAGATGGCACTGCGTCTTTCCAAGGCGCTTGGCCGTACTCCCGAGAGCTGGCTTCTGCTGCAGGACAACCATGATCTTTGGGTTGCGCGGCAACACGTAGATCTGAAGCGTGTGGCCAAGCTTCGATTGGCAGCGGCCTGACTTCGGCATCAATCAGACAGCGATTTACCGAGCCACTGGATGACCAGCTTCGCTATTGTGAAGCACCTCCGGCTTGACCAGCCAGGGCACTGCGCAACGTGTAACTATCCAGGCGTCAGCGCCGACAGGACAAGTCTGACGGGCCGGTGCCACGTCGACCGCGCAAGCCATCCCCCAGGCCGCGCAGCATGCAGTGCAGGTTGCGCAGTCGCGGCCCGATCAGCACCCCAAACAGAAACAGCATGTTCCCCGGCACCAGGCACCGATGACCTCGCGACGGTTCTCCGTCGCCCCGCGACCCGTCAGACTAAGCAAGGAATGCACGGCATGCCGAGGACTTTACCCTGATCGCAAAACTGCAATGGCGCGCCAGGCGCATGGGCTTTCTGCTGCAACGACTGCGCGGCAGCGTCGCCCTGCGCGGCTGGCGCAGCACGCTGGCACGGGTGGCGCAGGAATTCCGGCAGCGACCCGGGACCGATGACGCCTTGCAGCTGCTGCCGCTGGACGAGCCGTTCGCACCGTTCGCGCTGCCGACCTCGAACACGCCGCGCGTCTCGGTGATCGTGCCGGTGCACGGCAAGCTGGCGTATACGCTGGCCTGCCTGCGATCGATCGCCCGTCATGGCACTCAGGCGGCATTCGAGGTGCTCGTGGTCGACGATGCCTCGCCCGATGACAGCGCGGCCACGCTGGCCCGTATCGAGGGTCTGACCCTGCTGCGAAACACGACCAATCTCGGTTTCGTCGGTAGTTGCAATGCCGCTGCCGCGATCGCCCACGGCGCGTTTCTGTGCTTTCTCAACAACGACACCCAAGTCACCGCCGACTGGCTGGACGCCTTGCTGCGCTGCTTCGAGGAAACTGCCGACTGCGGCATCGCCGGCAGCCGGCTGGTGTACCCGGACGGCCGCCTGCAGGAGGCCGGTGCGCTGGTGTTCGCCGACGGCAGTTGCTGGAATACCGGGCGTTTTGAGCCACGCGATGCGCCTGCTTTCGGCTATCGGCGCGAGGCCGACTATGTCTCCGGTGCATCGCTGATGATCCGCCGCGATATCTTCCGGCGTGTGGCCGGTTTCGACACTCGCTATGCACCCGCCTATTACGAGGACACCGACCTCGCCTTTTCGGTGCGGCGACTCGGCTTGCGCGTGTACTACGAGCCCACCAGCACCGTGATCCACTTTGAGGGGATCAGTGCCGGAACGGATCTGGCCAGCGGCATGAAGCGCTACCAGCGGCTCAACCAGGCGAAATTCGTCGACAAATGGGCAAGCGAGCTGGCGTCACAACCGGCGCCCGGCACTCCCCTGGAGCGCGCCGTTCACTGGCGCTCGCGTGGCCGCGTACTGGTGATCGATGCGATGACGCCCGAGCCCACCCGCGACTCCGGCTCGCTGCGTCTGGTCGCCATCCTGCGCCTGCTCGCCGAACAGGGCTGGAGCAACATCTTCATGCCCGATGATGGTCGCGCCAGCCATCAGGAAATCGCTGCACTTGGCACGCTGGGCTGTGAGGTTTTGTGCAAGCCGTGGATGTCCGATCCGGCACGCTGGCTTCGCGAACACGGTCGTGCATTGCGCGCGGTGTTCCTGTGCCGGCACACCGTGGCAGGCCAATATGCCGACCTGGTGCGGCGCCATGCGCCCCAGGCCAGACTCATCTTCGACACGGTGGATCTCCACTTCTTGCGCGAACAGCGTGCCGCCGAGCTGAGTGGCAACGCCGAGATGGCACGTATCGCCGAGGCCTCCAGGCGAAGCGAGCTGGCCCTGATCGAGAAGTGCGACGTCACCCTGGTCGTCAGCCCGCACGAGCAAGCCTTGCTGGCGCAACTGTTGCCGCAGGCTCGGGTGGAGGTTCTGTCCAATATCCACGAGGTCCACGGCTGCAAACAGCCGCATGCCCGGCGCCGGGATCTGGTTTTCATCGGCGGTTACGGGCACCCGCCAAACAGTGACGCCATCCGCTGGATCGCTTCGGAAATCCTGCCACGGCTGCGCGAGAGCATGCCGGAACTGTGCCTGCATGTACTGGGCGACATGCCGGCGGCGGTGCACAGGGAATTGTCCAGCGCAGGCCTCGAACTGCACGGTCGCGTGGATGATCTCGGCCCCTGGCTCGATCAATCCCTGGCCACCTTGGCCCCGCTGCGGTTCGGCGCTGGAGTGAAAGGCAAGATCAACATGGCGATGAGCCATGGCGTGCCGGTGATTGCCACCACGCTCGCGGTGGAGGGCATGCAGCTCACCGCTGGCATCGACGTGCTGATAGCGGACGATGCCAACGCCTTCGTCGAGGCGGTAGCGCGCCTGCAGCGGGACGAAGCCTTGTGGGGGCGTTTGTCCGAGCACGGTCTGCACAATGTACGCCAGCATTTTTCTGCCGCCGCCGCTGCTACGGTTCTGCATCGCGTACTGGATTGACCACGGCGGCATCAACGCCGATGCTGCGACATCATCAACGACAGGCTGTCATGTCTCCTCGCGACTTTACCAAGCGCTGCGTCTTCCTGATCTTGCGCGCCGGCTTTCGACTGACCCCGATGCCGCTCGCCACGAGGGATCGATGGCGCCAGCGCTTCCTGGATCGGCACGCCGACCTGCTGCCGCGGGGCCCGCGCGGCCAGGTTGAGAGTGCGGTTCAATCCGAACGCCGGCCACGCGTGCATGCGGCCGGCCGGGCGCTCGGCTATGTGCCACACCGCGCGATGGCGCTGCCGAACCCCATGCCGGCCACGCTCGTGGCGTTCTACCTGCCCCAGTTTCACGCGATCCCCGAAAACGATGCCTGGTGGGGTGAGGGCTTTACCGAATGGCACAATGTCACCCGCGCCTTGCCGCAGTTCGAGGGCCATGCCCAACCGCGCCTGCCGGGCGAGCTGGGTTTCTACGACCTGCAGCTGCCGGACGCCATGCGCCGGCAAATGCAGTTGGCGAAGACTTATGGCATCGGCGCGTTCTGCAGCTATTTCTACTGGTTCGCCGGTAAAACCCTGCTGGAGACACCACTGCAGCAGTGGCTGAACGACCCGACCCTGGATCTGCCCCTGTGCCTTTGCTGGGCCAACGAAAACTGGTCCCGTCGCTGGGACGGCCGCGCCCAGGACATCCTGATCGGCCAGCAGCACAGCGCCGCCGATGACCTGGCCTTCATTGAACACGTCTCGCGCTACCTGGCCGATCCGCGTTACCTGCGGGTGGAAGGCATGCCACTGTTGCTGGTCTACCGACCCGGCTTGTTGCCCCACCCGAAAGCCACCGCGCAGCGCTGGCGCGAATGGTGCCGGGCCAACGGCATCGGCGAAATCCGGCTTGCCTATGTGCAGAGTTTCGATCGGGTCGATCCGCGCGATATCGGCTTCGACGCCGCCGTGGAGTTCCCGCCGAACAACCGCAGCCTCACCCCGATCACCGCACAACAGCAGCTGCTGAATCCCGACTACGACGGTGACGTTTACGATTGGCGCGAGCTGGCCCGGCAATCCACCGCGCAGGCCGATCCTGACTACCCGTGCTATCCCGGCGTCAATCCGGGCTGGGACAACGAGCCACGCCGAAGTGGCCGTGGCCGCGTGTTTGCGCATGCCTCCCCGCGCGGCTATCGCGACTGGTTGCGTCATGCCGTGGCCAGCGCCAGAAGGCGCCAGCCGCTGCAGCCGCTGGTGTTCGTCAACGCCTGGAACGAGTGGGCCGAAGGCGCCGTGCTGGAGCCGGACACCCGACTGGGGCATGCCTGGCTGGAAGCCAGCCGAACCGCCTTGCAGCCCGCGCCAGTCGAGGACATCCGCCCCTGCGCCGTCATCCACGTCTGGTATCCCGAACTGCTGGATGAGATAGCCGTGGCGCTGACCGCCAGTGGCGTGCGCTGGCGCATCGTGATAACCACCGCGGTCGAGCGCGAGAGTCAGGTGCGCGAGCGTGCCGCACATCTGGGCCTGGCGGCCGAGATCGAGGTGTTCGAGAACCGCGGCCGCGACATCCTGCCGTTCCTGCACGTGGCCAATCGACTGCTGGACGAAGGGGTGACGACCGTACTGAAGCTGCACACCAAGCGCTCGACCCACCGTGAGGATGGCGAGATATGGCGGCGCGAGCTGCTCGATCGGCTACTCTCGCCCGAGCGGGCAACGCGCATTGTGGAGGCTTTCCGCGACGACCAGTCCCTGGGCTTGGTGCATGCCGAGGGCCACCTGCAGCCACTCAGCTACTACTGGGGTGCGAACCAGGCCAACGTCAGCTACCTTGCCCGTCGACTCGGCCTTCCCGCACCAGAGCTGGAAAGCGACCGCTTCATCGCCGGCAGCATGTTCTGGCTGCGCCCAGCCGCCGTACGCCTGCTGCTGGATGCCCACCTCGACCTGGCCGAGTTCGACGGCGAGCAGGGTCAACTCGACGGCACCCTGGCGCATGCCGTGGAGCGCATTTTCTGCCTGATGGCCAGCGCCGATGGCTTCCGCACCAGCAGCGCCGCCAGCCTGCTCGGCCTGCCCGAGACCGCGGCTGCAACCTATTCGTACGCCCTTCGCAGCGGCTGACGGCGGCACCCCAGGGCAGCGATCGAAAACAGCTCATTTCGTACGATCGTTTGCTGACAGGTACAATCAGCAGCTTGCCCCGGCAGGGGCGACTCACATGGTCAAGGAACCACGCATGAAGATTCTGGTCGGCTACAAGCGCGTCGTGGACTACAACGTACGCATCCAGGTGAAACCCGACGGCAGCGGTGTGGTCACCGACGGCGTCAAGCTCTCCGCCAACCCGTTCGACGACATCGCGCTGGAAGAGGCCTTGCGGCTGCGCGAAAAGGGCGTGGCGACGGAAGTGATCGTGGTCGGCATCGGCCCGGCCGATCTCACCGCGCATCTGCGCAATGGCCTGGCCATGGGCGCCAACCGCGCCATCCACGTGGTCACCACGGATGCCGTGCAGCCGCTGACTGCCGCACGCATCCTGCTCAAGCTGGTCGAGAAGGAACAGCCCGGGCTGGTGATCCTCGGCAAGCAGGCGATCGACGACGATGCCAACCAGACCGGCCAGATGCTCGCCGCGCTGTGGGATCGCCCGCAGGCCACCTTCGCCGGCAAGGTCGAGATCGCCGATGGCAAGGCCACCGTGACTCGCGAAGTCGATGCCGGCCTGGAAGTGATCGAGGCCGAACTGCCCGCCGTGATCACCACCGACCTGCGCCTGAACGAGCCGCGCTTCATCAAGCTGCCCGACATCATGAAGGCCAAGGCCAAGCCGATCGACACGATCGCGTTCGACTCGCTCGGCGTCGCGGCGCACGACCATCTGAAGACCACCCACTTTGCAGCGCCGGCCAAGCGCAGCAAGGGCGTGATGGTGAAGGACGCCGCCGAACTGGTCGCCGCCCTGAAGCAGAAAGGCCTGCTGTAAATCACATTCCTGTGTAGGAGCCCACCCTGTGGGCGATGCTTTTCACCATGACATCCAAGGGCATCGCCCACTGGGTGGGCTCCTACAAAAAAACGCTTCGGAGACACACATGAGCAAGATCCTCGTCATCGCCGAACACCTCGGCGGCAAACTGAACTCCGCCACCGCGCGCGCAATCAGCGCCGCCATTGCGGTGAAGCCCGACACCATCGACGTACTGGTCCTGTCGGACGCCCCTGATGCCATCGCCGCCGAAGCGGCAAAGATCGAAGGCGTCAGCAAGGTGCTCACCGTCGCCAAGCCTGAGAACGCGCATGCGCTGGCCGCCATACTGGCGCCGCAGATCGCCCAGGTCGCCGCCGGCTACAGCCACGTGTTCACGCCCTCCACCACCTTCGGCAAGGACCTCGCCCCGCGCGTGGCCGCCCTGCTCGGCGTGGCCCAGGTCAGCGACGTGATGAGCGTGGAAGCCAGCCATACGTTCAAGCGCCCGATCTACGCCGGCAACGCGATCATCACCGTCGAGGCCGATGCGGCGCATACCGTGGTCGCCACCATCCGCACCGCCTCCTGGTCTGCCGCTGCCAACGGCAGCGGCAGCGCACCGATCGAGGCGCTGACCACCGACGTGGCGCTGCCCACGCACACCCGCTTCGTGGAACTGCAGCAAGGCAGCAGCGACCGCCCCGACCTGCAGAGCGCCAGCAAGGTCGTCTCCGGCGGCCGCGGTGTCGGCTCGAAGGAAAATTTCGACATCATCTACAAATTTGCCGACAAGATCGGCGCCGCCGTCGGTGCCTCGCGTGCCGCGGTCGACGCCGGCTACTGCCCCAACGAAATGCAGGTCGGCCAGACCGGCAAGATCATCGCCCCCGGGCTGTATATGGCGATCGGCATCTCCGGCGCCATCCAGCACCTCACCGGCATCAAGGACGCCGGCACCATCGTCGCGATCAACAAGGACGGCGAAGCGCCGATCTTCGAGGTGGCCGATTTCGGGCTGGTCGGGGATCTGTTCAAGATCATTCCGGAGCTTGAGCAGGCGCTGGGTTGATCCGCCAGCGGCGCGGCGGTGCGACTCCTGACGTATCCTGGTTATTCAGCGAGCACGCAGACACTCTGTTTCGCGTCCAGCGGGTGTGCTGGAAAATGGAGCTCTGGTGGGAGCGACTTCAGTCGCGATGCTCTTCGATGTGTCGGACCAAAGCTCGCGGCTGAAGCCGCTTCCACAGAAAAGCACGGTGAGCCAGCCTGCCTGGCAGAGCCGCTCAGGTGGCCCTGACCTCATTCAGCAGATCGGGGGGACGATCGAGCACACGTCCTGCCAAACCCGGTGGTCCGTATACGTGGTCATGCTCTTGTAGAAGTCTGCCGACGTCAGTGCCTGGATCACACCGACGATCTCTTCAAAATCGAAACCCAAGGCGATTATTTTTGGCAAGTTGGTTAAACGAGGTCATCCTTCCCACGGATTGATGACAGGTACGCCGGCAGCAACAAAAGGGGCGGTATCCCGTGTCGCTACAGTGAATCCATGTACCGCTGCGATGGCGGCAATCTGCCCGTCCGCCACGGAAATGAGACGACCGCTGGCCCGAGCGCAGCCGATCAACGGCGCATACGCCATCGCTGCCGTTTGATCGAACGGCAGGATGCGCGAGCCGAACAGACTCAGCATCAGGCTGCTCAATGCGGCAGCAAGACCTTCCTTGCGCTTGCCATCCGGCAGGATTTCAATGCCGACCAGCAGCTCGGAAAAGCTTGTGGCCGTCAAATACAACGTCTCGGCGCTCTGTTTGTCGAGCCAAGCCTGCACGACGGGGTTGCCGTTGGCCTTCATCGGCTCCGAAACGACATTCGTATCCAGGATGATCATCCAAACGCGGCCGGCTCAGTCGGTGCCTGATCGCGAGTGATGCCGAGATCCACATTTCCAAAACGCTGCCCAAAAGCGGCAAGTTCCGCTCCGATTTTCAGGCGCGTCTTTGGGCGAACCGACTCTTCCAGAATTTCCAGAATTTCAGCCTCCGTGCTTCGCCCATGCTGGGCAGCGCGTAGCTTGAGCGCTCGATGCGTCTCTTCGGGTAGATTGCGAACAGTGACCATAGACATTGGATATCACTCCTTCCACGATGAAGTCGATGATAGCGCGCGTTGAAAAGTGATATCACTTTACTCCTGCCGCTACTGCCACAACAGCACCGCCTGCGTGGCCTGTGGCTACGCCATGCACTGGGAAAACTCCTCCCTCACCCCTCACCAACAGATCGGAGTGACGCTCGGTTATGGCGTCCGGGTCGGCCAGACCGGCAAGATCATCGCCCCCGAGCTGTATATGGCGATCGGCATCTCCGGCGCCATCCAGCACCTCACCGGCATCAAGGACGCCGGCACCATCGTCGCGATCAACAAGGACGGCGAAGCGCCGATCTTCGAGGTGGCCGATTTCGGGCTGGTCGGGGATCTGTTCAAGATCATTCCGGAGCTTGAGCAGGCGCTGGGTTGATCCGCCAGCGGCGCGGCGGTGCGACTCCTGACGTATCCTGGTTATTCAGCGAGCACGCAGACACTCTGTTTCGCGTCCAACGAGTGTGCTGGAAAATGGAGCTCTGGTGGGAGCGGCTTCAGTCGCGATGCTCTTCGATGTGTCGGACATAAAGCATCGCGGCTGAAGCCGCTCCCACAGAAAAGCACGGTGAGCGAGCCTGCCTGGCAGAGCCGCTTATTGATGCGGCTCGTAAACAATACGGATACTCGTCCTTCGAGTTCATCCTTCCCATGGGTTGATCACAGGTACGCCGGTAGCAACAAAGGGGCGGCCTTTGTGTTGGTGTATTTGACAACATTCTGTGAGTGTTGGTATGTTCTCCAACATGAAAGCCAAGCTGCTGCTCCGCGAGCGCCAAAGCCTGACGGAAACAGCGTTCATTGAAGTTGTCATCTGGCACGTGCCCAAGTCGGTGTCCGGCAGTGGCCATGACTACAAGTACAGTTTGGTGCTGGTTGTTGAAGGTGTATGCGTGGTGCGCTACGACAACGAACTTGGCAAAGGCGACCACAAGCATGTTGCCGATCGCGAAGTGGCCTATCGGTTCATCGACCTGGCAACACTGCAAACCGATTTCTGGAACGACGTTGAAACGTGGAGGGCAGCGCAATGAAAACCGTGACGCTCGGTGTTTCTTCGGTTGAGGCAACCAGGCAGCGCATGGCCACCGCTTTCCAGGGCGAGACGCAGGGTGCGTTTATTTCGTTCACGTCCATCGAACTGCTCTGGAAAGTGTTGACCGCCAAGCGGTGGGAAATCCTGCAGGCCATGACAGGTCAAGGTGAGCTGGCGATCCGCGAGATAGCCCGCCGTGTCGGCCGCGATGTCAAAGCGGTTCATGGCGACGTGACTGCCCTCATCCATGCTGGCGTACTTGATCGATCGGGCGATGGGGTATCGTTTCCCTACGACGCCGTGCATGTCGACTTCACTCTGCGCAAAGCAGCGTAGCCACACACGTTTCCTGACGGCCCGGCCGGCAGCGCGTGACCGCGATGTGTCGGACCAAAGCTCGCGGCTGAAGCCGCTCCCACAGAAAAGCACCGTGAGCCAGCCTGCCTGGCAGAGCCGCTTTGGTGGCCCTGACCTCATTCAACAGATCGGGATGACGCTCGGCCAAGCCTGCCGCCCTTGATCGTGATAGCACCCGGTGCTACATTCATGCCATGACCAAGCCAGCCAAAAAAGCTGGACGTGTCTTCAAGACCGCCTGGTTTTCCAAGACGGCAAAGAAAGCCAACATCAAGGATGCTGAACTCTGCGAAGCCATCCGTGAGGTCATGAAGGGTCAGGCTGATGACCTGGGCGGCGGGGTGTTCAAGAAACGACTGAACAAGAACATGCACCGCAGCAGCATCCTCGCCAAAGGCGGTCGGTTCTGGGTGTACGCCTAACTGTTCTGTAAGAGACTTCCCGTCAATACCGCCCGCTTGATGCTCTTGCCCTGAGCTTTCGGGCCGATGCTGGTCATCGTGTTGTTCTCTTTGTTGCGTTGTGCATGTCAGTGCGATGCGGTGTTGAACGTTGCCAGACTGCATTTCTGTAAACGGTCTTGTTGAGTCACTGTGGCCGACTCGGACCTAGGTATAAACCGCGCCCGGAGACCTCGTTCGTTGGTCGGTGTCGTCGGTGTCCGGGGATCAGCCGAAACACGTTAGGACGTCCAAAGAGTTAATCAGGTTCTCTCCGGGTGGGTCTGACCCGTTGCTACTGCTCGCGCTGACGTGGAACCGATTCAGGCCATGGCGTTGCTCGTGATGGCGTGCTTGCCGGCGGGGCGCTGCACCATCGGGTGCTTCAGCCATGCGTCGGCGTCATAGGTTTCGTCGTGCGCCAGCATCGCCCACAGCTGCCGGGCGTGCTTGTTGGCAATGGCCACCAGCACTTTGCCGAAGCTCATCCGGCCGGCCAGTTGGCGTATCCAGATCTGCTCGGGCGTGGACTTTTTCACGCTGACCGCTTTGGCACGCTGCAGGCTGCTGCGCGCGCCTTGGATCAACAGTGTGCGCAGATAGGCATCGCCACGACAGCTGATCGCGCCCAGTCGTGCATGCCCGCCGCTGGAATGCTGGGTTGGCACCAGACCGAGCCACGCCGCCAGCTGGCGACCGTTCCGAAAATCCTTAGCCGATCCCAGGCTGGCGACCATCGCATCGGCAGTGATGGGCCCGACACCGATGATCGCGCGCAGACGCACGCAACGCTCGTCCTCCCGCGCGTGGGCATCGATGCGGGCATCGCACGCGTCGATGGCCGTGCGCACCTGCGCCCAGTGCACCGCAAGGCCTCGAAGCAACCCCTTGAGTTCACCCGGTAGCGCCGCCGCCTGATCGAGATCACCCAGCACACGGCGGAGCGCGACATCACTGTTCGCAACCACGATGCCGAACTCCGCCAACAGACCGCGCAGACGATTGCCGATCGCCAGCGACTCGGTCTTATAGCCCTCGCGCACCCGGTGCCACGCCAGCCGTGCTTGCTGGTCGATCGACTTGATTAGCACGAAGCGCATGTTGCCCTGGCGCGCCGCCGTAGCAATCGCCTCGGCATCGTTGCGATCATTCTTCACCGTGCAGCTCTTGCGGAACGGGGTGACGAACTGCGCCGCCATCAACCGCGGCTGCAGGCCATGCTCCAGGCAGCGGCGCCCCCAGTGGTGCGCACCGCTGCACGCCTCCATCGCCACCACCGTCCCAGCCGGCACCTGCGCCAGCCACACGGCAAAGGCGTCACGCTTGAGATCCTGCCGACGCAGCACATGGCCTGCGCCGTCCACCTCGCACACCGAAAACACGCTCTTCGCCAAATCCACGCCAATGGTTATAGTGCTCATGGAGACTTCCTCTTCTGCTGACGGTTGTGTCGCAACACCATCATGGCCCTCGAGGCCGAAAGGGGAGGAAGTCTCTTTTTACTCGCCAAGGCCGATCGCGACAACATCGACCCGGATGAATTGGTCGCGTTCAAAAAGTTGGCGAATATCTACGCCAAGAAGTCGGACGGCTACATGGCGGCGGAGTTGGCCAACAGTGAACTTTTGGAGATGTGTCATGACCGCGAGCCATAAATACAAGAGCGATGCCTTCGAGGCGATCCACAGCGCCGCGCAGGGCATGTTTCGTTCGGGCACGATCGAAAAATCCACGATGCGGAGTTTTGACGCATCCTGCCTTGCCGTGCCCGCGCCGATCGAACCACAGCAGATCAAAAGCCTTCGCGAGAGCCATCACGTCAGCCAGCCAGTGTTCGCGCGTTACCTCAACACCAGCGAAAGCACGGTGGAGAAGTGGGAAACGGGTGCCAAGCGGCCAAGCGGCATGGCCCTCAAACTGTTGGCCATCGTGCAAAAGCACGGCTTGCAAGTCCTCTCATAGTTCTCTGGTACTGCTGGTCAGTTTGGTTGGTATCCGCAGGAGCGGCTTCAGTCGCGATGCTCCTGGCACTTTGGCGGCATCAAGGCAGGAGCATCGCGGCTGAAGCCGCTCCTGCGCCTCTCACGCATCTCATCAAACATCACGCAGCCGGCAGGAGCAAAACGCGGCAATCAGCCGATTCATTGGTAGGCAATTGGACGATACACAAATAGGCAATTGGACGGTACACTGATCGCATCATGGTGACGTCCAAGCCCTTCGACCGTCCTTTGTTGGGCGCAGTGCACACCGCGCTGGCCGATACGCCGGTGGTCTGCGTGCTCGGACCGGGGGGGTGTAAGCCGGAACCGCCGAAAATTCCGGAAATTCGTATAAACGACTGATGCTGCTGTCAGTTCACCATCGGCGGCCACAGACGTGCCGCATGTAGGATGCGCAGCACGCGCACAACGTCACCTACCGTGTCATAGATGACGATGTAATTTGGATGCGCGACCAGCTCGCGCGTGCCAGCGACACGACCTGGCCGACCCAGGTCGCCATGATCGGCCAAATGCGCCGTCTTCTCCGCAAAAAGCTCATCAAGAGCCAGCGCAGCTCGGGGATTATCGACCGCGATGTATTCGCGGATGGATTTTCGGTCTTCCTTTGCAGGGCGTGTCCATACGAGCCTCACGACTCAGAGCCGACGAGCTTGCGTCGCGTTTGCGCGCGCCAAGCGGCGGCCTCAGCCTCTACTTCGTCAGCGCTCACCACGTCGCCGGCGTTTGCAGCATCAATGCCTGTCTGCACCTGACGACGAAACCAAGCGTCATGCGCGGCCGTTTCCTGTTGCTGTCGCACGAAGTCGCGCATGAAATCGCGCAAGAGCTGCGCACCATTGCGGTCACTCGATTTAGCCGCTGTGGCAAATTGCAATTTCAAACTCTCATCGAGCCGAAAGGTGAAAGTTGCTTCGGACATAGGGAAGCCTCAATGTGTTACATGGTAAATACAGAATAACACGCCACTACCGCACGCGGCCACGGTTTGATTGGGGTATCCCTTTGGCGAACTAGCGTACCGTGGTACGTTTTGGGTCAGGCTACCAAGCCTAAGAAGACCAGTTCGCCCAACCGACCCTAGGGAGACCGATGACCACCTTTGTTCGCGCCTACCTTCGCGCCTCCACCGATGAGCAGGACGCCCAGCGGGCGCGGAGCACGCTGGACACCTTCGCGCACGAACGCAGCGTGGTGATTTGCGGCTACTACGCCGAGAACGAATCGGGGGCCCGCCTGGATCGCCCAGAGCTGTTCCGGCTGCTGGCCGACAGCCGGCCCCATGACGTGCTGCTGGTCGAGGACGTGGATCGTCTCTCACGCCTGGCGGCGGCGGAGTGGGAGAAGCTGAAAGGTCTGATTCGCAAACGCCAGGTGCGCGTGGTCGCCGTTAACGTGCCGGCGACGTGGCAGCATTTGGCGCCCCGCCAAAACGAATTCGATGCGCGCATGTTCGGCGCGATCAACGACATGCTCATGGACATGTTGGCCGCCATCGCACGCCGTGATTACGAGCAACGTCGCGAGCGGCAATCGCAGGGCATCGCCAAGGCCAAGGCGGCCGGCAAGTACCGGGGACGCCAGGTCGATCACACGCGGTACGGTGCCATCCAACGGTTGCTGGCCAGCGGCAGCTCGTGGTCAGAAGTACAACGAACCATTGGCTGCAGTCGAAGCACAATCAGCAGCGCGATCAAGCATGCCCAGGTCACCGCTGCGCGGACACTTGCGGTATCGAGTGCTGCACCAAGCTCCCAGACCGTGAATGTTGTGCTGCGCTTTGGGGTCGAGAACGGAAGCAAGTTCACCCGCGGCAAGTCCAAGGTCAGGCGAGACATCGACTACCTAGTCAAAGCATCCTACAAAGGGACCAAGCTCAACGACGCGGAATACCGTGTACCGATTCAGTACGAGAGCTATGCGGATCTGAAGGCCCAGCTCAACGAGCTCGTTGACGAGATCCACCACGAAGCCGATTTGCGCAACTGCGTGGTGGACGATGTGCTTATCAAGGATGAGGCCACCGGGCGCTATTGGCGGGACTACGATGGGTGCTGGGAGCCGCAAGGTTAATCGTCTTCAACAACGGGTTACACGGATTTCCGGAATTTTCGGCGGTTCCGGCTTACACCCCCGACCGCGGCAGTCGGGCAAGACCACGCTGGTGCGACACTTCGAGCCACAGTATGGCTATATAAGCCTCGACGATCCCGCCACGCTGGCGTTTGCCGAGAGTGATCCCGCCGGTTTCGTGGCCGCGTTGCCGGATCCGGTCATCCTGGACGAAGTGCAGCGCGTCCCTGAGCTGCTTCGCACGATCAAGCTGGCGGTGGATCGTGACCGGCGGCCTGGCCGCTTTCTGCTCACCGGATCGGCCAACCTGTTGCTGCTGCCGCGTCTGGGCGATTCGCTGGCCGGGCGCATGGAAGTGGTGGAGCTGCCGCCGCTGACCGCTGCCGAACAGGCCCGCAAGCCCGGTGGCTTTCTGCTGGCCTTGATCGAGGGCCGCCTGAAACCATCACTGACAACTGCCGATGGCCCGGGCCTGGCGCAGCTTGCGGCACGCGTGACAGCTGGGGGCTTTCCGGAAGCCGTAGCGCGCCCGCCGGCGCGCGCGCGCGAATGGCATCGTCAATACCTGCGCGCGTTGATGAATCGTGACGTGCAGGACATCGCCCGCGTACGCGATGTGCGGGACGTATCCCGCCTGCTCGAACTGATGGCGCTGCGTACGGCGCAGTTGCTCAATGTTTCCAGCATCGCCAACGAGCTGGACCTGCGCCGTGAAACCGTCGAACACTACCTTGCCGTGTGCGAGCGCCTGTTTCTCGTGCAACGCCTGCCGCCGTGGCATCGCAACCACGCCAAGCGCCTGATCAAGACGCCCAAGGTGCACCTGGTGGACAGCGGCCTGTGCGCCACCCTTTCCGGCCTCACGGCCGAGGATGCGATTGCCCAACGCGAACGCTTCGGACATCTGCTGGAATCCTTCGTGGTTCAACAACTGCGTGCACAAGCGGGCTGGACTGCGCCGGAGCTGGACTTCTGGCATTACCGCGACAAGGATCAGGTGGAAGTGGACCTGGTGATCACCCGTGGCCGTGAGGTCTGGGGCGTGGAAGTGAAAGCCGCCGCTACCGTCACGCCCGCCGATGGCCGCGGCCTGCGCCGGCTGGCCGAGCAGTGCGGCCATACCTTCAAGGGCGGCGTCGTACTGCACGCAGGCGACAACACCATCAAGCTCGACATCGATCACTGCCTGGCCGTGCCCCTGGCGCGGCTGTGGGACATGTAAAAAGGTGGCCTCTTGCCGAATACGACCGGGTCGATGCCGCTACCGTGGAGAAGTCATGAACATCCAACCGACGCCCGCAGGAGCCCGCTCGCGGGCGATGCTTGTTGCTTTCGATCTCCCCGGCGTGCGTCAAGGTAGTTGTCGCGTCGCCTGTTATGCCGCCTTCTTCAGGGCCGGTCGTTCCTGGTTGAGATAGACCTCGTTGGAGAGAGTCCAGTCGCGTGTTTGTCGCGCCCAGCGTGCGTGGTGTTGCTCGCACGCTCTCGCGTAGAGCGCGGCACGCGCGGCGACCGTCAGTTTCAGGCACACAGGACAGCATCCGATGACCATGCATTTGCGTTGATATGGTAAGGCGATCGCATTACCATAAGCGGTATCCATCCCTTTGCTCGGAGCGCCTCATGGCTGCCATCCTTGAAGTCGAATCCACCCTGACCGACCGCTACCAGACCACGGTACCGGAAACGGTTCGCCGCGCCCTGAGTCTGGGCAAACGGGACAAAATTCACTACACCATCCGTCCCGGCGGTGAGGTCATACTCTCCCGCGTGGAAATTGCCGAGGAGGCCGACCCTGTGCTTGAGCAGTTCCTGGGCTTTCTGGCCCGCGACATTACCAGCCACCCTGAACGACTCCAGGCCGTCGACGCCAGCTTGGTGCAGCGCGTCCAGTCGTTGGTCGGCGGCATGGAAGTCGATCTCGATGCCGTTCCGTCGGCAGACGATGAATGAGCGGGAGTCAACCCGCCCCCTTGGTAATCAATGGCTGGATGGTCTTCGCTCACCCGCTGTTCCTCGCCCAACTTGAAGCAATCACTCGACAGGTCGAAAGGCTCGCGCGACAAGACCCTGTCGGATTCACCAAGAAGAACGCCACCAAGCGACTGGCAGCGATCGCCAAGCTGGCGTTCGAGGTAATACCGCAAGATCCATCGCGGGCCGAGTACCGGCAAGGCAACACGCTCGGCGAAAACCACAAGCACTGGTTCCGCGCCAAGTTCTTCCAGCAGTACCGGCTGTTCTTGCGCTACCACGCGCCGAGCAAAGTGATCGTCTACGCGTGGGTGAACGACGAGGACACCAAGCGCGCCTACGAGAGCAGCGACGATGCCTACCGGGTGTTCAGCAAGATGCTGGAAAGTGGTCATCCTCCAGACGACTGGGTTCAGCTGCTGGCCGAAGCGCGTATCGAAGGCGACCGTCTACAGCGCATCGCTGCAGGGGTGGCTCAGGTGCCGCCCTGAACAGAGGCCTTGTGCGACACACCCAGCAATTTCAGCGCGGCGACCAAGATGCTACTACGCACTTATCTCGTAACACATGAGGCTCATGGCCATGAGCGAGGCAACCTTTACGTTCCGAGTCGATGAGGCCCTGAAAGACCCGTTCGCCACCGCTGCGAAAGACCGCGACCGTACCGGCGCGCAGCTCCTGCGCGACTTCATGCGCGACTTCATGCGACAGCAGCAGGAAGCCGCCGAACATGACGCCCGGTTCCGTCGCCAGGTGCAAGTCGGATTGGACTCGGCCAACGCCGGCCGCCTGGTGCCGGCCGAAGAAGTCGAAGCGGAATTTGCAGCTCGTCGGGCCAAAACGCGCCGCAAGCTCGAAGCTGGATCGTGAAGCTGTTTTGGACGCCGGAAGCTCTCGATGATCGCCGGGACTTAACCCCATCCCATCATCCTCGCGAAAGCGAGGATCCAGCGTCTTTGGCGGCTCACGAAGGGCCAGAGTCACTGGATTCCTGCGTCCGCAGGAATGACGAAAATGGGGGCCTGCGCTCAAAGTAAGTGCCATTCGGCCCTGACCTCATTCAACAGATCGGGGGGACGATCGAGCACCCTGGGCAAGACAGCCGAACCATCCACGCGCGCACCCCTCTGGTGGGAGCGACTTCAGTCGCGATGCTCTCTTGACCTTGCCCTCGAATTCCGTACCCCATAACCGAGGTCATGAGCTGGCTTGTTTGGCTTGTTTGGCCTGATCGGTCAGCCAGTGTTGCTCAAACTGCATCGGGCTGACGTAGTTCAAGGTGGAGTG
>Ga0307375_10000214_pt1 | contig 79644 bp, 62 predicted proteins | sample TR1MG_FD_202531 | JGI IMG/M metagenome (GOLD analysis project Ga0307375, IMG submission 202531) | Soil microbial communities from Risofladan, Vaasa, Finland - TR-1 | ecosystem: Environmental > Terrestrial > Soil > Coastal area > Acid sulfate soil | place: Finland: Risofladan, Vaasa | collected... | reverse complement strand
ATCTTCAGTTCCGTATCCACGATTGAGCAGGTTCGACGAGAATGCACTGGGCACGATAATAACGGCGTCGCAGCAGGGGCGCGGCGACAGGGATTCATCTTATGACTCACGTGTTGATCGTCGAGGATCATGAGGAGAACCGCAATCTTCTCAAGATGCTGCTTGAGGCGAATGCCTACCGGGTGACGGCGATGAGCGACGGACTGGAGGCGCTCGCCGCCGCGCGGCGCGACCCGCCTGACGTCATCGTATCCGATGTGCTGATGCCGAATATGGACGGCTTTGCCCTGTGCCGCGCGTGGATGCACGACGAGGCGCTGAAAACGATTCCGTTCATTTTCTATTCCGCCACCTATGTGCGCATCGAGGATGAGCAATTTGCCCTGGCGCAGGGCGCAGTGCGCTATCTGATCAAGCCACTGGAGGCCGATGCCTTTCTGCGCGAGTTGCGCGCGACGCTGGAGCAGTGGGCGGGGCATGTGGCGCCGGCGCCGGCCCAACCGCTCGACGATCTCACGGCCAACGCCCTGCACAAGTCGGCGCTCGCGCGCAAGGTCGAGGACAAGATCGCGCAACTGGAGGCGACGAACCGCAGGTTGCAGGAGAGCGAGGCGCGCTTTCGCAGTCTGGCCGAGATGTCGTCCGATTTTTACTGGGAAAGCGACGCGGGGCGCCGGCTCACGCTGCGGACTTCACCCGGTGGAAAATTGAAGGCTAGCTTGCCATCCGAGCCGGGCGGGGCGGCGGGCGAGCGCCGCCGCGAGGTACCGCCGTATCTCTCGCCCGATGGGCCAGGCTGGGATGCTCATCGCGCGGTGCTCGATGCACACCAGCCTTTCCGCGAATTCGAACTCTTGCGCCGGGACAGCGACGGCAGCACGCGCTGTTTCTCGATCAGCGGAGATCCAGTGTTCGATGCCTCGGGCGCGTTTATGGGCTACCGAGGTGTCGGTACCGACATCACCGACAAAAAGCGGACCGCGGAACAGATACAGCATAATCTCGCGCAGATCAAAATCGCGTTCATGAGCACGGTAAAGGTGGTCACGGCCTTGGGCGAAATGCGCGACCCCTATACCGCGGGCCATCAGCGCAGGGTTGCCGAAATCGCGGTCGCCATCGGCGCTGAGTTGGACCTAGACGAGCAGCAGTTGGAGGGGCTGCGGGTCGCAGGCTTTCTGCACGATATCGGCAAGATCAGAGTCCCGTCGGAGATTCTGTCCAAGCCTGGCAAACTGAGCCCGGCTGAGCTCCAATTGGTCCAGGTGCATCCCCAGGCGAGCTACGATGTGCTGAAGGACGTTGAGTTTCCCTGGCCGATCGCCGAGATCGCATTGCAGCACCACGAGCGCATGGACGGAGGCGGCTATCCGCAAGGCCTGAAGGGCGATGCGATCCGGATGGAGGCGCGCATCATCGCCGTGGCCGATGTCGTCGAGGCGATGTCCTTGCACCGGCCATACCGAGACGGGCTCGGAATTGAGGCAGCGCTCGACGAGATTCAACGCGGTCGTGGAAGCGTCTATGACTCAGCCGTCGTCGATGCCTGTGTCAGACTTTTTCGCGAAAAGCACTACCAGTTGTGTCGGGACACTGATATTCCGGCAACGCTAACCTATATCAATCAAGCAGTTACCTGGGCGCACCCGCGCAATGTCGGCGTGACTTCGGGCCTCGAAAACTCTTCAACGCTGTCAGAACCTTGCGGTAACTAGTTATCGCATAAGGTTAGCCTCGCGCACAAAATTTTGGTAACCGGGCATAAAAAACGTCTTGCCATTCGTAGGGTAGCTGCTATCATAGTGTCACACTGTTACACTATGTGAGGCAGCACATGCCACCAACCATTCGAATCGACGACGATGTTTACGCTTGGCTTCAAGGTCAGGCAAAGCCTTTTGAGGACACACCGAACTCTGTACTTCGCCGAATTGCCGAACTCGACAGGTCGGCCGAATCAGAAAAAGAAACAATATCGGAGGGCGCCCGCGAATTGGGGGGCACAAAGACCCCCCAGGACGCGTACCGGGACCCCATTCTCAAAGTCCTCCTCGGACACGGTGGCCAAGCATCGCGCGGAGCCGTTCTGGCAGAAATCCACAAAATCCTCGAGTCCCAGCTCACACCCTACGATACTGAAAACATCGAATCCGGCGACGCACGCTGGCAAAAGACTGCAGAGTGGGAGGTGCATCTGATGCGCAAGAGGGGGCTACTTCAACCAGACGGCGAGATGCCTCGAGGGGTTTGGGCGCTGACCGCTGCCGGTGAAACTGAAGCGCGGCGTCTTGCATAGGCGCCTGCGCTAAGTGGTATTTACGTCGTAGGCCAGTAGGCGCTCGGGGCTAGACCATGTGGATAATGGACGATGGAGGCTTCAGGGCATAAACTAACCTTCGAAAGAGGATGCATAGCGGGAATTTTGACGCGTGGCACGGTTACGCAATCGAGCATTGAGCTGATTTTGCGCTCGTTATAAGAGCCAAGAAGGGCAGTTATCAAAAAAGAGGCCACAACCCACCCAGTTCTTCGATTCGACGCCGAGCAGCGATTACAAAAAACATATATTTAGGTTCTCGCCCGTTAGATGCGGAAATTTTCGATTTTTCCATACTCCACGCAAGATTTGGTCGGATACGCCAAATTGTTAGACATCTATGCAGGTCACTAAAGTATCTGATGCCCTTGGGAAAATCTTTAGCGAGCCGATTCTTAGCTTGCTTGAGCAAAACCTAAGCGATTGCGATGTCATTCTTTACCAGCCTGTTGGAAAAATCATTGCCTCGGTAAATGGCGTTCGTCGCTTTGCCCAAGATAGTGCGTACGCGGAGTCCCGAGCGCTTTTGAGTGAAATTGTCAGGCGAAGTCCGCATCTCTTCGTAGCACCCGAATACAGTATTCCCTGGACCGCACTTAAAGACGCGATAACCAGCGGCGACCGCCCGCAATTTGGCCACTTGTGGGCACTTGGGTGCGAAAGTATCACTCGCAACGAGCTTGAAACCTTCATAGCCGCAATTCACGATAGCGCGACTGTCATCTGCGAGCCGCTGGATGGGATTACTGACTCACGCACCGGATTTCTAGACCCGCTCGTCTATGTTTTCAGAGCAACAGACGCCCAAGGATTGGAAAACCTTATATTGCTAATTCAGTTCAAGACACATCCATCTGTCGACAACGAACGCATCGAGTGTGGCGGTCTGCGCCTAGGCAATTGTGTGTATAAGTTCGGCGACAAGGTAAAAAGCAATCAATTGGTCAGTTTCATCTGTTCCGATAGCATGGCTCTACCGCCGGAACAAATTCTGCTTGACCTGTGCGAAAAGACTTTGTTGCTTCATATACAGTTGAATCCAGACCCGCGTCACAACGCCTATCGTGCGTACCGGGACTGGTTATTTCAACATGCCGAGCGCACAACCCAGCTCATCTGTCTCAATTGGGCAAGAGGAGTCACCGCGCAGGGCGACGATAACAATAAGGTCGACAATTTAACCGATAACGCAGCGAGCGCATGGTATCTCAGACCCGAACGGTTTAACTATCATGACGATGCAATCGACAATAACCATCGCGAAGGACTTTATTACACCTGGCTAGAGCCACTGAAAGTCAACGTGCTCTGTTTTAACTACACTCCATCGTTGTTCGTTCTTAAATCGACAAAAGTCTGGCAAGGCTTAGTGCCACAGGCTCAAAAGACAGTTCAGGGCCCACGCTTACTCAGTACTCTTCAATTCAACGAAAACGCAATATCCTGGGAGAATAGGGCGATACCATTGTGCGATGGTTTCAAACCGCTAATAAAGAAATATAAGACCTGCGCCAAGCAACTAAAGTCAATATATGACCGCAGTCCGGTCGCGGTTGAACGTCTTTTGGCGCTAACAGCGGGCGATGTTAAATCGGACAATCCGTGGTATTCAGTTACTCACGTGGACGCGTTCACTACAGACAGCTCCGAAATCGTCAGGCGCATTACATTTGCTCAAGATTCTTCGCCGAGTGCTGACCAATTTCGAAAGAGACGTATCGGGTACTTCGTAGAATTGCACGCGGAGCTTGGCGCAGGCGCTGAGTTACCGCCTGCAATGCGCCGTCTCAAAGGCGCCTCTTATAAGTTTGATTGGGAATACAACTTACCAACCAGCAATGTGCACGTCAAAAGAGGGCCCCCAGCAACCATTATCTACGTCGGTGTGGGACTGCTTGAGGACGACTTCGACAACATATGGAGACGGATTAGCCAACATCGAAGGAACGGTGAGGATGAAGACCAATTTTGTATATATTATCGCCATGGCATTAAGCTCGAATATTGGGTCCCGCCGCGCGTGAGAGAATTCATGAGACAGAGTGATGGGCCACTAACTGACATCGCCAATCAATAGCCATGATTAATCAAAGTAGAGTGAATGTCACTCTGAAGAAGTACTTCGACCGAGTGGAGCCGGTCGCAAAGGACGTCTTACGTTGTGAGCGCTGGCACAATCAACGTCCGTACGCGGTTTATTATGTCGACACATCTGACGACATCGTTGAGCGAGCGAAGAGCTTTGTACCCTTTCAAGAGGCGCTTATCGGAGAGCGATTCTTTGATGGAGACAAAGTCCTTCGGTCAAGCCAATATTTGTTATTTGTAGTACGCAAGGACGAATTTAGTAGCCGTAAATTTCTTGCTGCCAAAGAGCAACTCGAAGCAAACCGCGATTACGCTCGCAAGATGGTGCTCCCGCAGGAGCGCCTAGAACTCTACCTACAGCCAAGTCCAACAGTAGATTTGACGCCCGCCGAAATAGGAGGTGGCGTGCTAAAAATCTGGACAGACAATCTCCTAGGCGCCGGACTCGGATTCGTATTGGAGGGAAAGACCGCCACTAGTTGTGCGAACCTGGTTGAAGATGGCCAGACCGCGCAAATTGTCGCGCGGACGCAAGTCATTCCTCAGGACGACGACATCGGGCGCGACCGACTTGCATCCATTGAGTTGAAACACTATAGACCAATGCCGCGCGAGCGGTCGTTCAATTTTGGGAGAGTCAATCTTATTACCGGGGTCAATGGTGCTGGGAAAACAGGTCTTTTGGAAGCCATCGAATACCTATATTGTGGCGCGTCTCGACGCTCAAATAAGAAATATCACATCGAAGGGACTCTCGCCGATGGCAACACTTTTGCGGCTGCACCGACCACACGATTTGGCACCTTCAGCGCGCGCCAGTTATCTTGGTACGGTGTTCGCGATACACGAAAGAATTGGCTTTGGGAGAGCTTTTCTAAATTTAACTTTCTTTATACGGATGCAGCGGTACATTTGTCTACAAACAAAGTCGAACCTAGAGAGCAAGAGGACGACCTCGCGAGGCTCATCTCTGGACCCGAGGCTGGCAACTTGCGCACAAAGATGGAGAGTGTCCAAAAAGAGTTGGAGAGGCGCACATCTCTTCTCCTAGCGCAACAAAAAACTATAGCTGCGGAGGAGAAGCTAGCTAAAGACAATTTAGACCATGCCCAAGCTGCGTTTAAGGACTCTGATAAGCGTTTCTCACTGCTCAAGCGCGAATTGCAGGTTTTGCGCTGGAAAGAACTTCCAGAGACGAAGCATGTCGCGCGGAAAATGCAGCCTATTATTTCCCGTATGCTCAGTATCGTTGAGATATTCTTTGATGACGAACTGGCGCAACTGCCTCGGGCAAAATTGGCCGCTGAACGAAAAAAGTGGTCGGAGCGCCTCGCCAAATTGGTACAGGAGCACCAGCAAATATTGGTCCTAGGTAAGAAGCGGGCGGTCACCGAGCGCAAAATCGCCGATGCTCGCGCATTGCTCAAGCTCATCGAAGATATTCGTCCCTATTTTGCAGAAGACTTTGAGGACCTTCTTACGACGTGCTTGCAGTATCAATTGGACGAAACGCGTAAGTCCAATTTATTCGAAGAGCTATCAATTCCCGAGTTGCCGGAGGAATTGTTGGCGGCATCAAAGCGGTCACTGGCAGCGGAATTGGAGGTAATGCAACGGACAGCGCAGACCCTTAGGAAGAAAATATTGACGCTGAATCAGGCGTTGAAAGATTTTATTGCAGCGAAAACGGAGGCATACAGACTCACCGATGAGATGCGTGCTATAGCGGCGAAGTTAACCAAACACAATAAAGCGCCCGATACATGCCCTCTTTGCCACACCTCCTTCGCGAAAGGCGAGCTTGAGAAGCATATACATATGTTTGACGCTCAGGATGAAACTGACAAATCGTCCGGAATACGGCAAATGCTTACCGAGCACCAGGCCGAATTGGACGATTGGGACGAGCGAATCAAGGTCCTTAAAATACTTGAGGAATTTTGCGCAAGACTGAAGCTTGACCCGCGATTGAACACACCGCGTTCTGTGCTAAAGCAAGTTGGAGAGGCGTCTCGATTGCGCGAACGAAACATTAAGGCGCTGGCGGAATGCCGACACCAGTTGAATCGCTTGGCGCAACGAGGATTGACTGAAGCAACCTTCCGCGAGCTAATGACCGCGCTCAATGCCACGCGCGGCACCAAGAGTGTTAGTAAGCGAAACGTTGATTCGACTGCGTCTGCCGCAAAGGTAAAATTATCTGACTACGAGTCAGAACTTAAGTCAGCCGAGGCGGAATTGAATCGGCACCAGGACAGCGTTCGTACATTAGTTCTAGATACGACGTCGGACTCGACTAGAGACGCACCGGCGGCTATGCGCGAGATAAACAACCATATTCTAAAGATTGACAGCCTTTTGACGACCCTGGAAGAGGTAACCGCCCAACTGACTCTCGCGCGTGATTCTCACGTTTCCGCTTTGCGGCCCCACTTGGAGCGTGCTGTAAGCGCTTCCGACCAACTTGTGCACGCCCTAGAGATTGAGGCTTCGCTTCAGTCGACGGCCAACGCGGAGCAACGGAGGTTGAAGAAACTTGAGACCGAGAAGCAAGATGCTAAAGATAGACTCGTTCGGGTCAAACGAGCTTTAGATGTTCTTACGGACAATTTGCATCGCCATTCACTGAAGGATGCCAGCGCGCAGTTTATTGCACAACATCAACAGTTGGCGGACCATATATTCGCTCGCATTCATGTGCCCAGGGAATATGAAATACGTCCAACTAATGACACATTCCTACGACGGCTTGACGACGAGACTCTGGTCACTCTGGACGAAATTAGCACAGGACAACGCGCAGCATTTGCGCTTTCGATTTTTCTAGCAATGAACTCACTCGCTAAGAGTGCACCGCAATTGCTATTAATTGACGACCCGGTTGCTCACGTCGACGATTTGAATGCGCTCGCGTTTCTTGATTTTCTCCGAGGACTAATTGTGAGTTCTAAGAGGCAGTTGTTCTTCGCTACGGCAGATGAAAAGCTGGCGCGACTGTTTGAAAATAAGTTTTCCTTCCTGGGCCAATCGGATTATCGTCATATTGAACTGCGGCGACCGACAGGTGCTTGATTGATGGCCGAGACGCCTAAGACCGGAAAAGGCGTCTGTCGACGATTTGCTTAAATCAATCGCCTAGCCGTTTCTTATCATGCGAATCTACAAAGCCGGCGAACGCCGCCCTTATCCGAGCGACTGGCCGCCACAGGACTACTACGTTGAAGAACCAACTGTGGCGGCGGCGGTAAAGCTCGCCTTTTCAACCTTGCTAGACACGGGCGCATCCGAAACTGATGCTGATAAGTTTTTGCGGGACAACCCCGCACTTATCGGTCAGTGCCTTAATTTCACGAATTTCGGACATCATGGAATGTGGGTAATACCCCAGAAGCTTATTGACCCTGGAGCAAGCCCGAAACAAAGGGGACTAAAGCCAGACTACCTTTTTGGCGGAAAGAATTCTGATGGATTCTCTTGGTGTGTCGCTGAACTTAAAGGACCAGAAGACAAACTATTTAGGCGCGGGTCAGACGGCAGAAAGTCGGTCTCCTTTAGTGCTGTAGCGAACGAGGGAATTTGCCAGCTATTGCAATACATAGACTACTGCACCTCGGCGCAAAGCTATTTCCGAGACCATTTCGGTCTAAATGATTTTCGCGAACCTCGAGGATTCCTAATATTAGGTAGAGAAGCTGAGCTCGAAAACGACAATCAGTTGCAGGAGTTAAAGGCAGCGTGGAATCGGCTCTCAGGAGGCCGCATTATGCTTCGAACGTACGATGCGCTCCTTCGCAGCGATAGTACGTCGTTGGGCGACGCAGAACATGTTGAGCCGAGAGGTAGCTACCAGCCAAAGGGTGATTGCGCGAGATGAATGCGACTTCGCCAAAGTTCTATAGGTATAGGACCTTCAATACTAGAACGATGGAGTGCCTGTGCCGCGATGAGCTTTATTTTTCGACTCCCGCGAATTTCAACGACCCCTTTGACTGTAAACCGGTTGTCGCGCCTGACTCGGACCTTCCAACCCTACGAGTAGTGCTGAGGAAGCTCATTTCAAGGCGAGTTTCTGCTGAAACGCTGAGCGCCCTAAAGACGGCTAGACTGAAAGGTGACAAGGTCGTCGCTCACGCCCGCCTCTGCGGCGAGCAAGAGGCAGCACGGGAACTTGCCAACATCGCGTACCAGGCTACCAATCCCGATTACGAATGCAACAAAGAGGAAGCCGAACGCGGACTGCTAGCGACGGATATCGAAAGGGAACTTTTGCGGCAGTACGACAGGGGCGTTTGTTGCTTCTCTGAGAGCTTCAAGAATCCCCTGCTGTGGAGCCACTATGCCGACCAGCACCGAGGTGTATGCATCGGTTACGGACTCGACAGAAAGCCAAAGCCTGAAATGCACAAAGTTCTCTATGGCGGCAGCAGGACCGTTAAATCCAGCCTCGTCGCGCAAGCTATCTTGGAGGAGGATGAAAAAGCGGTTGCCGCACTTGACAGAGATGTGTTGCTACGCAAAGCACCGGAGTGGCGCTATGAGAAAGAGTGGCGGCTTCTAGGCAACCGAGGTGCGCAAGAATCTTGCCTACGACTCATGGATGTGACATTTGGTCTTCGCTGCTCTGGCGCGCTCCAGCACACACTTGTTAGCGCCTTGGAACGAAGGGCGCCAAAGGTCAAGTTCTATGAAATGCATGTTATTCCAGGCACATTCAAGCTAAGGCGTGAAGAGGTTGACCGTGCGGAGTTGGGCGTCTACTTTCCAATAATGGCTCAGTCGGGTATTGAGATGTTCGGGAATGCTGAGTCTGCCTAACAGGGTAGAGTTGCATTCGCCTCTAATTTTCGGTCGTCAGCCCCTGCTTTGTTCGGCGCTGACCAGCTGTTTCGGGTCGAAAGCGACTGTTATCTGTCCACTCGAGTCGCGACAAGTACCGTATATTTCGGTTCAGCGGCGGCAACGCTCTTCGGTAGCACATTCCACGGAGTATCAAAGCGAATGCAAATCGCCTGCCACGATGTTACTCCGAGAGAACATTCAGCTACACGCCTGAGTGCTTAGGCGCTCAAGAGTGCGCTTTTCGTTTTTGCGACCGCGAAGAAGTAGCTCGCTTGTGATTTTTAGTGCTGCTTTCCCGGCGTCGCTAGCGCGAGAATCTGCCGGTGTTCTCGCCACGACCCACTTCATCTCGCACGTCGTCTAAAGTAGGTTTATGTGGTGCGTATTCCACGGTCACATCCGCTTCGTCGGTTACTGCGTTTATCTTTGCCCATCTCTTCCATATGTACTCCGCGTCCGCTTGAAAGCCCGGGTCTCCACGAAGTTCGTACACCCGGCCACTCTCCGTCTTCCCTCTGCAAGTGACGGGGTCATACATGATAATCGGGGTGCTTGCGCGGCCTTCCGAGTCCTCGACGTTCCAGCCCACGAAATGGCGCGTGCGGCGATTGGTTTGTCCCAAATAGCCCGATACCTCCCGCACTGACCATCGCTGCAGAATAATTTCTGGCTGCTCGTTCACACTTGCCACACGATGGATGCCGCCAATTATTTCAACGATTTTGTTTTTCTTCATTTCTTCTTCTCCTTCGCGGTAGATTCCTTGTTAAGGGTTAAGTAGATGGCTATGTCCGTGGCACACTCGGTCCGGCACTAAAGTTCTCTGACAAAATGTTCACCCTCTACCGCGTCGGTGGCGATGCATCCCCAGGTATAAGGCGGACCCCAATTCAAGTGTCGAAAACCGTTGCCCAGGAGCTTGGTGACTCCGGCTACAACGATGAGGCCGGGTCGCCCAACAGTCTTTCCGAGATGCTCAAGCGTTGTGGGATTAGTGGGGGGAATCGCACTTCCCACGCAGCTCCTGATACGCTGTTGAAGGGACGCAACGTCAGAAACCAATACCCGCCGGTCGCTAGACGAGGCCGGATTCCATGCAGATACCAGAGACGAGAGGGGAATATTCTCGCGTGCATCTCGAATTCCGATAACTTGGTGAAGGCCGTCCTCGGGGAGCAATTCGTCATGCATGAATCTTTGCGCCTCAAGAACTTCGTCGATGCTGTGACCAAGCTCATTCGCAGAAGGGGGATGAAGGACCCCAATGGCATTGAGTCGCCGAACCGATTCAATGTCGGTCCCGATATACCTAGCGACGTCACTATTGGTGCGCAGTTTTGCAGGGGTTCCGCCAATGTTGCCAACCTGATAGCTAAAGGGCGGCTGGGGTGTTTTGTACACCAGAGACTGGATTATTCCTGGTACCTGGCACGCGTGGATATGCAAGAACTCGAATGCAATGCGTTCCGGCAGATTTGGGCTAGGAATAATGGTGAGGTGCACCAAATGCCGGAGAAAATCCTGCCGAAGCGCCGGGAGCGCGTAGCCCGCCCAAGTGCGAACACTTGCAAATCGGGTCAGTACGCAAGCTCGCTGCGACAGCGAAAGCGTGCTGAAGAACCGCCCATAAGGCCAAATGCCTTCCCACCAATGACGGTCGTCGAGCGCCAGCGCTCTTACAATTGCAAATACATCAGACGGTTCCAAGGATAAGGTTGTGCCGTCGTTCAACTTAATTCGGAAGGGGGCCCGCGCGGCGAAGTCCTCCACCGTGGTCAGAAGTTCATCTGATGCCCCTTGTGGCCTCATAGAGCGCAAATCTGCGTCGCATTGATGGCAGTGCATTACGCTGCCTCGCTGCCAGGTCAGCGGGGCTGAACAGCGCTCGCAGGTATCGACCAAGAAGCACTTGTGTTTGGTACAAGCCAGAACTGTTGCGTAGTCCCAGCATTCGTGTATGAAGTCGTCCTCACGAAGGCAAAGCGGGCACACCTGAGCGCGTTCCAGCATCAAAGCATCCTCAGGCAGGCTGAAGTTTGGCGTGAAGACAAATGGATTTTGTGGAAACCGTTTCCACCAGTAATCCAGCAGCCCATCGGTTTCACCAAATGCCATCCGGCCGAGTAAGCCCAGCGCCCTTTTGCTGGCGCGCGCTTCGAGCACATTCCTGATTGGCTCGGAGGTGAGCGGTGGGAGCAACTGCAGCAGGGCATGGATGCCGCGCAGGCCGTTTTCCTCTGACAAACGGAGTAAATATCCCGAAAACGATTCCAGAGGCTTGTTGCGAAAATTGCAGTGCAGTCCTGGGAGAAATGACTTCGCCATGAATCACCGCCTCCGCTTCGCAAGGGCGGCAAGCTTCTGCTTCTCCCGCAGCCGACCCGCCGCTTTCTTGACTTCGTCGATGCTCGCGCGAAATGGATTGAACGACTTGGCGAGGTCGACAGCAAAATCGTCATAGGCGATACCGAACCAGCCACATACCAGCGCTGCCGCGGTCGCCCGGTCCGGACAAGGGCCAGCGTCGGCCGACTGCTTGCGCAGGCGACGAGCGTCCTGAAACAGTGTTTCCAGGTCCCGCAGGTGCGCGTCAGCGGCGAGATAGCACGCCAGACAGAAATGGTCATCGTCCGGGTCGATTACGTCAGCCAGTTCAAAACGACGCGCCATCGCATCAATTATCTGGCGGAACCGAACAAGGTCGGCTACCTCCACCAAGGTCAGCTTATCAGCGTCGATGACCCACGGGTACCGGCTGCGCAATTCCGAGTTTTGTTCAAATACCGGCTTTAACTTCAGGGTGCCAGAGCAGATGATTACCAGCTTTCTATCGACCGCGCCGGGGCGATGGTGCGCCCACATGGCGCCTGCTTCTGCGGGATAGAAATTCCACAGGTTTTTGAGAAACTCCTCCACCTGGCTCCTGAATTGCTTGCTCTCCGTGGTGAGGCTGTTATGCACCTCCTCCAAGATAAGGATAACCACCTTCCTCGTCCGCAGGACCTTGTACAACTCACGCGCGCAATCACGGCCGCTTTTCAGCATTTTCAAGCGCGCTTCTGACCAGCCCAGCTGCAAGAGAAGGCTTTCTAGAAAAGACCGATAATTTGCCGCCGTTTCTGCACTAATACGCACAAGGAACGTGATGGGCTGGTCGCCATCCATCCCTGGTGGATACAGAATGGATATTTGGTCAAGCCCGTAAGTCTTTCCTGCACCCGATTCACCCAAGAGTAGAATCCCGTAGCTATTGCCTCCGGCCAGTACTTCCTCGACCCCGGCCTTGACGCGGTCAACAAGCTTTTTCTGGAACGGAAGCAACATTTCGGAAATCCCATAGCCTTGATGGTTAGAGGGAACTTACTGGCTTTGCCCACGGCTCTTCTTGAGCGCCGCGTCAAATTCTTCATCGACACCGGGACGTAATGGCATCGCTCCTGCATCCGGGGCCCGAGCCGCGTGGGTGGCAGCTTGAGCCTCCTTATGCCCGCCAAACTTCGATACAACTGACGTGCCGGACTGAAGTTCCGCGAGTATCTGCGGAAACGCCGTCGGTAACACCTCGCTCATGGGCTGATTGGGGTACCTTTCCTTTGCGCGATTAACTACGATGTCGAGCAACTCCCAGCTGAGCGGAAAGTCCACTTCAAACGTTGTCAATGTCGCTTCGATTGGCCCCGCCACCTGCGGCAAAAAGACGAGAACTGACCGCAGGTCATCGGGGGTAACCTTTACAATTACCTTGCCCGTATTCGTCCGGTACTCTTTGTGCAGCGCAGTACTATTAAAAAAGACCTCCATGAACTCCACACCCGAACGCGTCAAGGTCAATTCTTTGGTGAGTGCAAAGGCGGTACGCAGCTGCAAAATACCCGTCGGCAGGAGTAACGGTGTCCGCTCGCGGCTTTCCCGATATACCGCGATGCGCGGTTTCTTGAGCGTTGGATGGTCGTCATAGTTATAGCGGTGAACTCCGTATTCGACGAGCGCCTTCTCCACGTCGGCCACCGTGTCAGTGGTTTTCGACTTGGCAATCCTATTCAACGCGTCCCAATGATGCCTTGTTTCACCAAACGGACTCGGCACATAACCGACCATACGGCTAATGCACTGCGTTTCGAATGTATGCTGGTTCCGTTCCACTGTCCCCTTATAGTCGCCGCGTCGCGCCGGCATGCGCAAAACAATGACGCAGTACGTGCCAAACATTAAAATAGTGGCATCGGCGAGTAAATCCATCGCGTTGTCGATTGCAACCAGGTCATCCAGTCCAAAGACGTCCCATTCCTGGGCAAACTGGCGCAAATGCGGCGGTAACCAAAACGACTTCGGGAGCACCGCATTTCGATAAAGGCGAATTGCGTCACGCCCGGAAGGAGCGGTCGTTACCGTATAGCCCTTAAAACACTTTGAGTGGTGGTCGAATGCGAAGCCAAAAAAATAGAACCGTGGTTCACTCCAATTCGCATTGGGGTAACACCATTTGCCAAATTTCGTGTAGTCAAGTTCGCAACGTTGGCCGACGTAATACGTATATAGCTTTCGTATTTCGCGCACATCCTGGTGTGCATAGAGCACGGACCCATAGAGCGCTTTCTTGAGTTCAAACTTATCGACGTGGATAAGCTGCTGGCGAATGAACTCGTAAGAAACGCTTTGGATTTGCGGCACCGTCATTTCCTTTTCTTCAATTTAGTTACAGCATGCCGCGCATCGCTGCTGGATGGTTGTCTCGCATGCGCATCGAGGGCCTCGCAAATAGCTTGCGGGTTCCGGGCGACGAGTTGGAACTTGTCGAGGCGCATGTGTTGCTGGCGAACAAATTCATAGGAGACGTTGCGGCTTTCTTTCACGGTGCTTTTCATTTTTGCAATTTGGATGGAACAGGATGAGCATCGCCGGTCGGCGATTGTCTGGCGTGCGCTTCGATGGCCTCGTAAATAGCTTGTTTGTTCCAGGTCGGATTCTTCAGCAGGAATTGCTTCGCCAATTCACCAAGCAGGCGCTTTGACTGGTCGGGCGTCTCATGGGGGCAGTATTTGAGGCCCTTCACTTGAATCGCGGACAGTTCGAATTTGGATTTCCGAAATCGCAGCATGTCCTTGTATATTGTCGAGGCCGACCAAGGATTGAAATCCTCGATGCCAATGAGCGCGGCCAATTGCAGCAAACGCTCACAGGACTCGGCATACGCGCAGCGAAAAAAGGCTCCCGTGGGTCTATGTCTGGCATTGGGAAGCATCGCCTTAATCAGAAAAAGTTTGAACTGCCAGTCGACGAGTCGATGTAGTGATAGGCGAGCGATATCTATAACGCCAGGCGGTTCGGCCTCAGCATCATCAGCTTCGTCCTCCTGGACCTCATCGAAAACGAAATCCGCCTTTTCATACACAACAAGGAGCGCAATTTCGTCACGTGTGATGGTCTTGCATGACTGGTCTGCAACGTCGGTAATACAGACCGTGGGACCGGGAGGCAAGCACCGTGACAATACGTACTCTCGTCCGTCGATGCGGAGGCGCTTGCCATCGCGCAGTTCGAAAGGCACTAGACGCGGCATAGCTCCATCTCCTCGAGGGTGAATTTTTTGTAAAGCAGCGGCAGCCGTTGGTGGTAAAGCAGGTAGTACACGACGGAGAGGTAGATGGATGTGGCCCGGGCGCGTGCTTCATACTCGCGTAAGGAAAGAGGGTGCGCCGACTTCAGCTTCTGTTCGGCACGAGTCAAGGCCGACCTTGGAAACTCAAGTTGCGCATAACGACGCAACAAGATTACCGTATCGAGTTCGCCGTCCTTCTCAAGTGTCTTCTGAAACAGCACCTCATGCTGCATTCCTCGCTCATTAGCGAGGGCCTTGTGGCGGCGAAAGCGTTCGGCGTCCTCGGCGGATAGCTTTGCTTCGTCGTGTTTGGCCTCCGCCCAACCCATTTCCCCCGTATTAATGGTCAAGCGGTAATCTGGAATGCAGGTTTCCGGCTCCCCGTCCACGATGTATTCCAATTCTTCGGGTTCGAATTCCATCAGGACCACATTGGGCCGCCGCTCAAGATGGATTCCGACCTTCAGAGCCGTGACCGAATCGAAGGGCAGCTGGAGGGACTTGGACTTATGACACGGAAAATAGCCGATGAACCGGGGGTAGGGGCCCCTGCTTGAAATTGTGCGAGTAGGTGATTTGATGCGGCGCGACATAACTAAGCCCTCCGAGAGCCAATGAATTAAATATGCCAAGAATCCATGAACGCACCATTTTGGTGCGACCACGAGCTTGACTCTGCAATTCGACGTTCCGCGGCTGTAACGGTCATCCGGCCCGGACGGAAGTCCAGCTGGTTTCGCGTGTCCGTTCTGCCGTGTTAGGATGATTTCTTAGCATTGGTCACGGCTCTCCCAGTAGTCAAAATTCCTATGTACCATGCCTGCCGGCTTGCGTATACTTATTTAGGAATACCAACGAGTTAAGTACTATAGCTAACGTATATTATAATCGCCGTATTTGCATACTCGCCTGCGGAAATTCGTCATTTCCGGGGATTGGGGACGTCCTCAAATCTACGTGGATATTGCAAAACGCTAGCGTTTTGCTTACATTGGAAAGCTATGGGAACCGGGAAAACCGAGGTTGTTAGTGTTCGGGTCGAGCCGGGCGTCAAAGCTGCGCTGCAGGCGGCAATGGCACATGAGCGGCGCAGCATGGCTAATATGCTGGAGGTCATGATTCTGGCGTACTGCGTAGAAAATGCCATTGCCGTGCCGAGCGAGCAACCCGGCGGGAGCGCTAGCGAAGAGCCAAAGTGACCGTTGCTCAGGAGACTTTACTAGCCAAACTCGGCTTCCTGTTTGGCACCAATAGTCCGCATGCCGCGCGAACGATGATGCTGAAGGACCTGGCGACGTTATTCAGGCGCTTACCGCCAACGGCACAGCGCGAGGACTATTCGGCCGAAATCATTGACCGCAATTGCTTTGGCAAACGTGCGCCTGACCGCGACGGCCGGGCCCGTGGACCATTCCGCCCGATAGTAAGGGGAGGGAAATAGCCCTAGGCGTCGTCGTTTCTTTTTGGGGCAGGGTGGGCGCCGCCGGGTTCGGCCGGATTAGGTGCGGCGTTTTACCGCATGCAGGGCTAGCACGTTCGTAACAAAGCGCACGCCGTTGTTCCGGGCAGCAACTGCCGTCGCGGCGTACTGAACACCTAAAACCGCAAGCGCAATGCCGCAAGAGGCCATGGACGCGCCAGAGAAGTAAAGCAACAGTAACGAAACTGGAGCAAGCAACAGCGAGATTGCTGCAAGGTCACGAAACAGCAGGTAGTGCCGATGCGCTTGTGCGACGGCCACGTCCGATTCAACTTTCTTGTAGAGTTTGTACCACTTCGTATTTTGTTCTCTTGCGCTTTCGGGAAATGCGCCAATATTTTTGCGTAGTGCAGTCAGGTCGATGCGCGAATCCTTTTGCGCATAGACCGAAAAGGCGCGATGCCCCGGAAGAGTCTCAGTCAATCGCCAAAATACGAGTACAGCCTTCGCGTCCGATGAAAACAATGAAATGAGCATGAGCACGACAACTGGCGCAACTCCAGCGCCTAGTATCCGCAGCCACTCTAAGCTCTTCAATGTATCCGGTGCTACCAAATCTGGAAACGCAATGAGAACAAGTGCAAACGCATCTGCGGCTACGACACTCCATAGCCACTTGACGTTTTGCGCCTTCATGGATTTATCTGATGTGGTCACTGTAGTCTTGTGTATTGTTTAGTAAAGTTAGCCTTCGACCTTGTCGTAGAGTGGAATCTCGTCTGCTGCTTTCCAGCCGTCTCGCGCGCCCATGTTGTGATGGTAGCGGACCGAATTTCCTTTTGCCGCCACGATTTTTGTGCCGCGCCGCTTGAAGGCGTTGGTGACTACCTTGCGAGGGTGCGTCTCAGATTTGGCCCCTGCTGACACAAACGCCGTGCGCACGGCGTCGGTACCAAGTGGCACTCGCGGACCAATAAGGCGATTCAGGATTGATGGGCCAACATTGTGCCGACTACCGTGGTGCGGAACCTGAATAAATTTGAGCGTGTTTGGCAGATTTATGTTGAATGACTCCAGATAATCCGCTGCGCGTGTTAAAGCTTCAACACCGGCATCTCCCGTAAGCAATATGCCCTTGTTGGCGAGGTAAGCATAGAGAATTACACTGCTCTCGTTATCGTACGAAGTCGTTCCGCCATCTTTGAGAGTTTCAAAGTCCCAGCGTTCGTCAACCCAGGACCGGACCTTCTCAGCGAGCGCAGTCGCCATGCCCAGGATGCCGGTTGACGGCGGGGCTACTTTTGCATCAGGGGTTTTGTCAAAATGAGCAACGATGTCCAGATACCAATCTCTGGATGGAGAGACCACATGGAAATCTCCAATCTTGCTTCCCTGAAAGGGCTCGTGTACAGGAACGCGCTTTTCCTTCGCAAGCTCCTCAATGCGGTACGCATGATAAAGAGCATCTTGCAGGCGCTCACGCAGGCTATCAATGGTGATTCGCCCATCCTTGAACCAGTGGATGATGTTGTCTGGATACATCCATGGTTGATGAACCCAAGCTTCGCCAACTTGCAGGTTCTCAAGCACCACCTCAAGCCCGGACGCGTGGTCGCTGTCAGGGTGCGTGTTGACGAGATAGTCAACGCGATTGGTCTTGTAGCAGCCTTTGATGTGGTCTACGAGCGCCTGCCCGGATTCTTTGTTACCGCCATCAACTACCATTACACGGTAAGCGCCCGGTGTTCCGTAACGAACAGCAATCGCATCGCCGCTTCGTTCACCGTCGCCTACTTTAATGAAATCAATCTCATAGCCAATCTCGTCGTCCATAAAGGCTAGTCCTCCTCAAAGCTCGCGCTGCCGAACTTCAGCACCGTGCAGTTCTCACGTACGGCGCGCTGCGTCGTGTCATCAAAACCGGTCGGAGTCGTGGCTTCAATCTCTACCGAGATTTTCACGGCGACGTTGTGCTTGGTGGTGAACTGTTGAACGACCTCGTCAACCACTTGTGCAAACGAGAGCTTTGCCTTAACGGGGTCAAGGTCAATCGTCCCGTAGAAGCGCTTTCTTATTGTCTTAGACGCTGCGCCGCCAGTCAGTGGCCGGGCGAGCGGCTCGTTAGCGGGCCTGTCCGTGCCTCCGCCGCCTGTCGGGTAGGGCGCCCCCCCTTCGGGTTGCGCAGCCGCTTTCTCCGCTGCGACCTTCACCGCGTATGCGGCAGCGGCCTTCGGCTCTACCAGCAACAGCGAATCATCCAGTATCGGGCTGGTCGCCTTCCCTAGCGAAAATCCCTCCCACTTGTCGCCCTCTTTGCCGTATGAGATGCCGAAAAAATCTTCGCTCGCCGCACCAGCTGCCAGAGTTTGATGAAAAACGCCTTCGTCGCGCAGGCGCGGCAAATACAGATAGCGCCCAGTATCCTGCCAGACAGTCAGGGCCTGTGCGGATTCCTTTCCGTCCCGCCAGTACCAGCCAACTAGCACCTTGCGTAGATGGATGGGCGACCATTCCGTGATGAGCAGCTCATTCTCGCGCAATACGCGTTCAATCTCTTGCGTGAGGTTCTGCGCTGTCGGAGAAACGGGGAACGCCTCCCACTGAATGTTCGGTAGCACGGCGCCGCCCTTGACCTCTTGCATGGGTGCGAGCAGCCAGCGGTAGGTGTCGCGGGTTACGCGCAACACCACTTGCTGCGCATCCTCAAGGCTCTTTTGCGCGTTCTTGATTTGCAGGTTATCCAGCACGAGCTTCATCTCGCGAGCGTCATCCACGATGGATTGCCACGCGAGCAGCATGCGCACCTGGTCCTTCAGGCGTGCGACATGGTCGTTATCAGGGGCGAGGAAGATTAGGCGATTCTGACGCTGGCGGGGCTGTTCGCCGCGGTTGCGCACAATCTCCAATGCGCGGTCGCGTGCACTGCCGGTATTGCCCTTGGTGTAGCTTGCATCGGGCGGGAGAACCACGAGGCGCAGAGACCAGTCGTCGGGTACATCTGCGGACGGCGTGAAGACGTGGATGCCGCCGAACGCGCCTTGCGCGAACAGCTTGCGCACCCGCTCCTGGAGCGTTGGAAGAATGTCTTCTTTGTCTTGAAAGCGACGCTTTCGCTCCTCCATCTCGCGGCGCAGATTGGGGCGCACATCAAACCAGTAGCGATTGTTGCCCGCGTTGAGGTAGTGCAGGCGCTCGGTGAGTCGGCGCAAACCATCTTTGTAGCGGCTGGTTTGCTGGCCCGGCTGTACGCAGCCGAGAATGATGCGTTCCAGTTCAATCCCACGCACCATCTGGCTCTGTGTTGTGGGCGCACTGCCTAGGAACACTGCCCGCGCCACGCGCCGGGCAGCTTGCACGCTGCCAAGCAACGGTTCCTTGTTTTCAATCTCCGTTGTCTCAGCGCGTTCGCCGTCCACATCCCGTTCCAAAACCGGGTCCCAGCCTTGTGGCAGGTAGTAAATGGCCTCATTGCGGACATCCGGGTCATAGAGCGGCAACGACCCCGGCAGAATCATCAAGTCCTTGTTGTCATCTTTCCACAAGCGGTGGATAACCTTTGCCATGAGCTTGAGCACACCGCGCGTGCGCTGGAATTTGTCTAGTGTTGACCAATCCTCATACAGCCGCTCAAACACTTCTGGGTGAATCGGATAGGCACGCAGAAGCCTGTCGTAGTACCGACTGTCCTGCGTCTCTTTAGGAAAATCGGCCGCTTGTTCAACATATAAATCGGCGAACGCGCGGCATGCGGATTCTGCAGCCAGTTTGTCCGAAACCGAAGTAAATAGACGCCGCCGGACGATTTCAAACGCCTCTTCGGTGCCTACTGGCTTCCAGAGTGCCTGCACGCGGCCGAAATACTTTTCCAGGGCGTCAAGCGCTGCCTGACCGTGGGCGCTACCGACTTCCATGTGCGATTCTGGCAGCGAGGCGAGCAATACCGCCGTTGGCACTGCTTTCAGCGCCTCGGTGAGCGCCTGGATGAATGACAGATTGGAATCAAACGTTCCACCCGCATAGGCCTTGCCTTGCTCAAACTGGCGCAGATACGCAACGGTCTCATCTATCAAGACGACGCACGGCGAATATTCCTTAAGCAGCTTAGCCAGCACATCCTTACCAGGCGAGGTTCCGCTTTCGTCAGACTCTTTGACCTTGGCGTAAGCTGCTTTTCCACCTAGTTGCCACGCGAGTTCACCCCACAGCGTGCAGACCTTAACGCCATCACGACGCGAAGGCTGATTTGGTGAAAGCTTGATGCCGTCCAGCACCACGATATGAGCGGGCGGAAGCTCCTTCACGCCTGCCAGGTCGAGGATTGCCTGCACACCCTGGAGAGATGCTGGCGCAACGTCCCCTTTTGCCAGGTGGTAGACGGCCAACAAAGTGTGCGTCTTGCCACCGCCAAACGCGGTTTGAAGCTGGATTACAGGGTCGCCGCCTTTACCGGACAATCGGCGTACCACGCTATCCAGCAATAGGCGCATGCCTTCTGTAATGAAGGTGCGCTCATAAAAAAGCTTGGCATCCTGGTACTCGGCCGTCGCGGTACCATCATGTACGCGTGACAGGTCAGCCGCGAATTCGGCTTGCTGAAACGTGCCTTGGAGCACGTCTTCATGGGGGACGGCGACTTCGCGCCAGGGTTTTAGGGCGTTAGCCATTAGCTTGTCGCTCCTTTAAGCAGCAAGTGCTGGAACTTGTCCACGATGAGCGCCTTCCTGGCTTCGATGAAACTCTCAAAGTTTTCCAGCTTCCACAGCTCTCGTTCTTTCGGAATCAAATGAAGGTCCAGGTAGGATTCGCCTTCCTCGAGGACACGTTTGGTGAACCACACATCCGGCGGTGTATCGGTCTTGCCGCCGCTCCCATTCTCCTTGGCCGTGAGCAACATACAGTTTGCGACTTGGTCGCGTTGCTCCTGCTTGTAACGGACGATGGATAGACGTCCGGTTTCCGGGCTTACGTCTTTGACGGACCTTAGAACCGACTGCGGGAAGATGTGGTCAATCTGAGGTTCGTTGTTGGCGAATGCGGGCTGGTAATTAAAATCCTTGTACCAGAGGTTGAAAAACAGATGAATTTCACGCGAGCCATACATCAGCGAAAGCAGCAAGTCGGAGGACACCTCAAGACTGCGACCATCTGAATAGATAGTGTCGAACAGATTCGGCACAATGAAATCGTTGTCGTCCTTGATTGTTTTTACGCACTTGTCAATCAGGTTGTCCGGAGACCCGCTGAACGCGCCGGCGAACAGGCTTCGCAGCAAGTAGTCATCCAGGCGCTGGACCTTTGGCCACTGCGCAGCAAAGTGATATCTGAAATAGATGACTGGAATGAGCGCCAAGTATGAAGGCAGAGCCTTGTCATGGCGAATGTAGGTCTTGCCGTGTAGGAAATCTCGGACATCCTTTATAGCCTTGGTAATTTCGTCCCAATTGGCGATGATTTCTTCCTTAGTCTTCCCATCGCGGAACTTGCGAACCTCGTACTGGGCTCCCTTATCCAGGAGGGTTAAGCATGTCTTGAGCACAAAGTCTCGGTCAAACGCATAGCCAGACTTGTTCAGGCTCTCCAGAAGGTCTTCCATGGATAGGTCCGCCTCTTCCCACGACGACGCGAGAAGCGAAAACAGCAGGTCCGATTTTCCAAGCTTCGTGCCACCAGAGTTCGCGCGGATGAATATCTCCACAACGTCGTTTTCGGTGTAGGCATCCGGCTGGTCAATGCTGTCCAGTTCTTGAAAGGCGACATTCTCATCTTGCGAGAATTCCATGCGCGCGCGGTCCAGATTCTCGCGAACCCGCTCTTTCTGGGCATCGGTCAGTGTGCCACCGGCCGCGTTGACCACTTCGTCTGAGAGCTTGGACGCTGTCGCGCTGCTAAACACGATTGACTTGAATTTCACCCACGGCCAGGTTGCTTGCTCTGGGGTCAGGAATCGAAACTGAAAGCGGATATCCTCAGGTGCCACCAAATCTCCGCTTAGCACATTGAAGTACAGTTCACGCCCTTCATTGCTGCCTTTTAGTCCAATGTAGAGACTTTGCAGTCTCTGTTGCCCGTCCAGTACCAGCCGCTTGAGCTTTGTGTCGCTGGGGACGTAGAAATCCGTCAAGCGCAAGCTCTGCTTGTAGTTGTCAATGAATCGCCGACGTTTGATTTCGCTCTTCGTTCGCCAGACAAGCAGGGTACTAATCGGGTACTGGCGCATAATGGAATCAAACAGGCGCGCAATTTGGTCTTCGCGCCAGACGAACGGACGCTGGATATTCGGAAGCCACCAGCCGCCGCCGTCCGACTCCTCGTTGTTTAGGTAGCTAACGGCTTTGCGAATTGTTTCCTTTTGGTTCTTCATGCGCGCCTCAGATGTCCAGTTTCACCTGTGTTCCGATGTGTCCGACTTCCTGCGATGCACCCTCAATGCCTATCCAGGATGTAATTAGCTCATTGTATGCACCTGCTTCTTCCGCCCAGCCCTTGCGCTCGCATAGCGTGTAGAGCCGGTAGGCAAGGGCGCGTATGGGTTCGGCACGCGCTGGCATGTCCGCGAGCAATTTGCCTGCGCCAGCTTCGCCATCGTTCTGAAGTGCACGAATCATGTAATGCAAAGCTTCCCACACTGGAGGGCTGTTGTCCTTAGAGGGGGACCAGTCAGCGGGATATTCAGCGTAGCGGAACAACCGCACATTGCCGCCACCACTCTCAATTACGCCTGCATCGGCAATGCTTGCAACCGAAGTGCCCTTGGCTCGCGCTAGTACATCCGCCTCGCCATACTTCCCGGAAATCCAGCCATAGCCCTCAAACCAATGGAGACAAAACTGCGTTTCATGGTCAAAGTCATCTTCAGCGAGGAAGCGATTTATTAAGGTGAGGGCAGTGCGGACACTCATTGCGCTACCATCGGCTTCTAACACGGAGCTGTATTGGCTGAAGATAGCCATCCCAGGACCAATAATCGCTTGCGATAAATCCACTGGAGCGACTGGTGAATTGACACCGCCACGTGTCATGTCTTCCAGCGCCTCGGGAAGGACACTGTTTAGCTCCCGACCAAATTCTCGACGGCTGACTGAAGGAGCGTCCGTTGCACGGGGACGGCAAACCAAGACTATGCTTGATGCAAGAGCGTTCGTACCTTGGCCGACCATTCGCCCAGAATTCTCGGTCCGCATTGGCCATGTGCCTGTAATCGCAAAGCCAGCCTTAACGACGGCAGATAGAAATGTGTCCCAGCCGGCGCTTAATGTTTCATCGTCGCCACTTGTATCGGCCTGCTTGAAGGCGTAGTAGATGGTGACCGGAAAGGCCGGATGGGACTGCCTCGCCAAATTAGCGAGGGTTTGAGTCATGCCATCAAGGAAAAAACTCTCCGCTGCAGCTTTGCCCCCGTGGCGGTGCGCGGTCGCAACAAGTTCCTCGGCTTTCGGCGTCGCAAGTGTGGAGAAAAGGTCCGGAAATATCGGTCTGAGATTCTTGCGAAGCCAAACGTAAAAGAAATCCGAAAGGTCGGCGTAACCGATATTGTTAAAATAAGGCGGGTCGGTCGAACATATAATTGGGCCGCCGGATTTGAAGGAGCGACTGTCGGCCTGTTCACTGTGGCCCGGTGTACCCGCAGGCAGTATGTCTATAGCGTTGGCGATTCCCTCAGCGGCAACTTGGAAATCACCTGCTGCACCCGCAAACGGACTGGCTTCGGAGAAGTCCCAAGTCATCGGAAGCGCTTGCCGCGTAAATGTTGGTCGTATCTTGTCTTGGCCGGGCCACCAATGGGAAATGGTGGTCAACCAATTTGCCACTTTGTCCCTGACAAGCGCCAAGTAAATCGTTAGCGCCTCGGAATAGGCTGTGGCTCCGTGGCCGCCGGCGGATAGTGGAACTCCATCATCGTGAAACCCCGCTCGAACAGCGTCGACCTTTATCAACGATTTTGCTTCATCAATTAAGTCCGAGAGCGTCGATAGTGCAGTTGCCTGGCGAGATGTAAAGATGTCTGCCCAAGTTGTCAACCCGTATGGCACGCAGGTTCCGCCAGTAAGTTTTGCTGGGATATCCCCAGCAGGCCACCAATTTGGTATCGCGGATTTGGCAATGTTCTCTTGCTCCGCAGTTGGCGAAAGAAATACGCGCCCCCTTCGGCCTTCAGCAACGATTGCCATGAGCCTAGTCCCCATTCGTCCTGCTTGCCCTTCGGCTTTGATATAGTCGCCGGAGATTGGAGTCTTTGAGAGAAGGCACACGAAGTTAGCACCACGCCCTTTAGCTTTCGTTCCATCATCGGCTTCCGGCGGCGGAACGGCGCTCTTCACAAAAAACGAGTACGTGCCCCCATTCACTACCGGCTCAACATAGGCCGGCTTCGCCTCCTTTCTCGAGAGCACGAAGGTAGAGACTAGTGGCACCTCACAGTTGCGGAATGCAGGGTTCGGACTAGTGACAGTACGTGCCCAAAGCCATGCGACAACATTTAGGGACTCGCCCACGTACTGTTGAAGGTCATCGCGCTCAGTAGCTAGAGCTGGAGTAATTTCTATTCTTGGATACAGGTGTCCAATGCGCTTCTCCGCCTCAAGTCGGACCCAAGAACTGTAGCGACGCAAATCCTCAGCTAAGCCTTTTGTGCCAATCCAGTCCGTGTGCAGCATTCCTTGTCTCTGCTTGTCCAGGAGTGGACCAACCGGCGCACGTCCGCTGAAGAGAGGCGGAATTTCTATCATCGCCTTGTTGATGGTCACTGCGACTGGATTCAGGTCAGATGCATAGCTCTCCAATCCTAATCGCTTCGCCTCTAAGGGAAGCGCCCCCCCGCCAGCGAATGGGTCGTGGAATACGGGCAGCTTTTCTGGATTAAAAAGACTCGCAGCTTCCGGATGATTTTTGTTTAACGCACATGTCTCTCGCCAACTTTTCCATATCTCTTCACGTACTGTAACGAGCAAGCTTTCATTGGTCGTGTTATCCCATAGCACAAGTTGTTCGATAAGGCGAAATAGACGCTCTCGTTCGGCCGCCGCTTTTTGTTTGTTTTGTCCTCGTCCAAGCTGTCGCTCATATCCGGGGTCGTTTACCATTTGTGCAAATATCACCGCCCGTGCGGTCGCAAGCGGGCGACGTGCCCACCAAAGATGCATGGTGGAAGGGTGTCCGTGGCGGATAGATTTTTCTCGCGCCGACTCCGCATTTATTGCGTCTAAAGGAAGCGCCACTTCAATGAGCTTCTTTGGCGACTTGATAGGTACTGTCATTGCTTGTTCTCGTTATGTTGTTGCATGCGGCGGCTGCGCTTTGGCGAGGAGTGCATCCAAGTCCAGGTTGACGCTCGTAACTGCCCAATCGGGTTCCAGAGAAAACGGGCAGCGTATGTAGTGTGGCCCCTCCGTCGCATCGCCATCCACGAACACGACGGCGAGGATGAACTTGTCGGACTGATTGAGGCCGTAGAGCACCTCATTGCGCGTGACAGTCACCGTGGACGAACCCTTGGCGCGACCCTTTACCTCAATATGGCGTGCATCGGGCAGTTTGCCGTCCTTTACAGGCGGCAGCGCCGTCACATCCCATCCGCATTTTTGCGCCGAGACGTCAATGACTTCATGACCGAGCGCGCGTTCCGCGTCCATGACCGCTTGCATCGCCAACTTTTCAACGACTGCCTTGGCGGCAGGGTCGTGGAGGACATCCCCGTCGCCAGAGCGCAGATTGAGCAAACCTTGCGGGATGACCAATGCACCGCCAACGACAACCGGGGTTGCAGATATCACGTTGCGCAAATTCTCCAGTTCCTTGCGACGCGACTCCAGCCGGACCTGGAGGTCATCAATGGTGCGCTGGATATTGTCCAGGTTGACGCGCGGCTGCTTTTTGGCGGCCACGTCATCCTGCGTCTTTATATAGCGGTCTGACCAGAAGCTTATCTCCTTTACCAACCGCTCATGCACAGCCTGAAGCGTCTTGTCTACATAGCGTTCGCGGCGGTCTCGCACTTCGGAAAAGTGTTCAGGCACTAGATGTGTGGACGCATGAGCGAGCGCTCGTTGCTCCAGCACCGGCGTTAGCCACTCAGCGCTGAGCAAGTCTTCAATCCATCCGCGCTCGGCAGAGCCGAGCGGCTGCAGGTCTAGGTGCGGCGCCCAACCCGCGCTAACGGTCTCGCCGTTCGGGGCTGTCTCGACAAACTGAATGCGTCGCGACGCAACGGCCTGGCTTCCAGGCGCACCTTCCTTGACGCTATGGTCAATCAGGAATAGCAATCGAGGCTGCGTGGTGAAATCGTTGGGGTCCAATAGAATTGCGCCCCGCTTGAGCTTGTCGCGATGCTTTTCCAGCACCAAGTCAGTCAAGGACTGCACCAGTGGATGCGCGGGATGCAGCAATGATGCCATCGGCTTGTTGGCAAGGCGCACGAACTGCTTCTCAAAGCACACCCGCTCATAGCGGCGCAGGACAGGGTCGTTGTAGCGGTGGTCGCGTCCTGCCAGGAACCTGTCGCGCTCGCGGATGGCGGCGGGGACGTGGGTAATCTCGTAGCGTCCAGGCTCTCGGCTGCGTAGCTCACCCTCCAGCGCCTGAAATGCCTGCGTGAAGAAGGACCTGACGAAGTACGGCTGGAGTTTGCGAGCTTCCGCCTTCTCCATCTGCTCTTTGACGGCGAATACGCGCTCGGTGCTCATTACTTCTTCCGCGAGGGCGTTGCGATTCAGGATGTCTTTCAGGTGCTCGGTATCCAGTGCACCTTCCACTACTCGCAACAGGCGATTCCTGACCTCTGGGTCGTTGCCGTAGCGAATGGCCTCAATCAGTAACTCGCGTAATGGGCGATTTTCAAATACTTCGCCAAGCACGTCATAAACCCGGCCACCCAGCGCCTTGCGGATGGTCTCAATCTTTTCGAGCAAGCGTTCGAACACGTGCCCTTCGCGCGTCTCCGATGCGACGATATTCCACAGGTGGCAGACCTCGGTTTGGCCTATGCGATGAATTCTTCCAAATCGTTGCTCGAGCCGATTCGGGTTCCAAGGTAAATCGTAGTTCACCATCAGATTGGCGTTCTGGAGATTCACGCCTTCACCCGCCGCATCGGTGGCAATAAGAATGCGGGTATCCACGTCGTTGCGGAATAGTTCCTGCACCTTGCGCCGCTCTTCGCGCTTGACGCCGCCATGAATGGCGACGACGGCGATGTCAGAGCCGAGCATGTCGCGAATCTTGCCGACCAGATAATTCAGCGTATCTCGATGCTCGCTGAAAATAATGAGCTTGCGCTGCCGGCCGTTTTCATCGCGCATCTCGGGCGTATTTTGGAGCAGGCTGGAGAGTTCATCCCATTTGCGGTCAAGGCCTGAGTGCACCACTTCGCGTGCCTGTTCCTCCAGCCCTTTCAGGATGTAAATCTCCGCTTCAAGTTCCTGAATAGTTTGTGCGGCGGTTGCCTGGTCTACAACTTCTTCTTCCATCTGCTCGTATTCATCATCGGGCATCTCATCTGCAGCTTCGTTGAGGTCCTCCGGTGCGCCCTTGAGAATGCCAGCATCCAGCGCAGCAAGGCCGCGGCTGCGCAGTTTTTCGTCCTCTACACGTCGCTTAAGCTTGGCGTGGCGGCGACGAAGCGATTGGTAGATAGCCGCGGGACTGGATGCAAGGCGACGCTGGAGAGCTGTAAGGGCGAAGCCCACGGTGCCTCGGCGGGAACCGTCTTCCAGTCTGTCGGCGCGGTTCATCTCTTCACGCACGTACTCCGTGACGGCTTCGTAGAGAGCCGCTTCCATTTCGGAAAGCTTGTAGTTGACGGTGTAGGCGCGGCGCTCAGGGAAGAGCGGGGTACCGTCAAACTTCACCAGTTGCTCTTTCACCATGCGGCGCATGAGGTCGGTGACGTCGACCTTGTGCGCGCCGTCGCGGAATTTGCCGTAGAAGCGGTCGGAGTCCAGCAGCGACAGGAAAAGCTGGAAGTCCTCATCTTTCCCGTTGTGCGGCGTGGCCGTCATCAACAAAAGGTGTCGCACTTTCGGGCCGATGACTTCTTCTATCAACCGGAAGCGCTTAGTCTTGTCCGTCTTCGCGCCGACCCAATGCGCCGAACATTTGTGGGCTTCGTCCACGATGGCGAGGTCCCAATCAGTGCCCTTGATGAGATTTTGATAGTCCTCGCTACGACTCAACTGGTCGAGGCGGCAAATCCACAGGTCCGCCTTGTCGAACGGATTGGTTCCCGAAGGCTCGGGCGCTGACAGACCCGAGAAAACCTCAAAGCGCAGACCGAATTTTTCCCAAAGCTCGTCTTGCCATTGTTCTACCAAGCCGCCCGGTGCGATGACCATGATGCGCTTCGAATCCGCGCGCATCAGCAATTCACGCACCAGCAAGCCCGCCATAATGGTTTTGCCGGCACCAGGGTCGTCGGCAAGGACGAAGCGCAACGGCTGACGTGGCAGCATTGCCTCATAGACTGCCGTAATTTGGTGGGGGAGCGGGTCGACGTTGGAGGTGTGTACCGCCATCATCGGGTCAAACAGATGCGCTAGATTGATGCGATAGGCTTCTGTGGCTAGCTTGAACTCGTCGCCGGGCGCATCGAACGCCCATGGGCGGCCTACATCTGCGAGCTCAAGTTTAGTCTCGTCAGCACGGAACAACATGCGTTCCCCAAGGCGGCCATCGGCGGCCTTGTAGTAGACCGTGACCGCGTCAGGGCCGGCGGTTTCGGTGGAGACAATGCGAACGACGGCGTTCGGCTCAATACCGGAAACGGCAGTATTCTTGTGTAGTTGTTCGAGCTTCAGCATTGTCGTTTTTTTGGCTACTTTCTGTGTATTATCAGCGTTTTCGGCACCGATTGGGCGATTGATTGCTGGCGTGACCGCGCGGGCCAGCTATGGGGTGGCTCGTAAGGGAAATGGTCCAGGCTGGTAAAGGCGCGACAGCTGAGGTTCTTTGCAAATCTCCGCCGGCGACGGAGCCGCGTTCCGTGGTCCTGGTTGACGCTACCGTCGGTTCACTACCTATCGGGCATTTTCGCGTCGTTGTCGGGCGGACCGGATGGACGAGAATTGGGTTAGCTATTCAGTGAGGCTAAACCGGACGGTTAGTAAGGATAGGCCGTTTTGGCAGGGACACTACCAAAGGCCTCAAAATCTTGGCTTTGGGGCGGGGGTGTTCGGTTACCAGAATTTGAGCTGTGGTTACCAAGATTTCCTTTCCCCGACAAGTTGCCGCCGTGAGCGTTCTGGGAAAGGTGCTGTTTGTGCGCATATGTGTATTATGTAAAACACGCGATAACGACTAATCAGCCGGCGGCAGGAAGTCCACGTAACTCACCGTCTAAGCTACGTGTAAACGTCTAAATAACCCCTCCTTTGTGGATGAAAGTAAGGCTTAGACGTAGACCCCGTGAAACGGTCAGCGTTAGACGTTTTGTGGTGAAACGGTCAGGGCTAGACGTTTAGCCGTGAATCGCCTCCACGCAGCAGCGTGAGCTGGCTGTCGCAACAATTTTTGGTGTCGGGAGGTCGCCGGGCGGCGACCGTTCTTGCTGGCGTTCGGCGCTTGCGCCGGCCGGCCGCTAGGCTGGCGGACTTAGGCTGCTGCTAATTTCGCGCCGTGCTGGTAACCGCAGTTGGCTCGTGCCACCAGGTTCCGTAAGGTGTCTATCGTAACGTCCGTTTGCAATTCGAGAGCCCAACCGGCTAAGGACTCCTGAGCCTTCCATGACACCTGGTAGTCCATCTTCGTGAATGGCCGCCATCGGCCAGGGCCGATGCGCTGCCCAGTAACGTACCCGGCCAGTGTATCGGCCACGTACGCGCGCGCGACAGCGCGCGCAATGAAGGAAGCATGCGCTTCGGTCAAGAGTCCGTTGGCTTCCGCGCTATACAGGCGCGAAACCACGTGGCCCTCGATTGCGGACTGCACTTCCTTATTGGGGACGAACTCGCCCGCGGGGTCGCTCGGATGCCCCAAATAGGCCAACGTGTCCCGAATTGTGGCGGAAATCTGGCACTCGAAAGGCGATTTGAGTGGGCTTCCCATTCCAAATTTGGCAAAATCACGCTGATAACAGGGAAGATGGTCCAAGAATACCGTGTTTATAAGGAATTCAGCTTCCTCGTGGCACCAGCGGGCAAGTGACTTGAGGTTGCGCAGGTCTCGCCAATACTGAAAGTCTTGTGTGAACGCATCGCCGGGAAGCGGCAGCCGCACCCGGGCGCTGTCGCCGCGGAGAAAGCCGCGGTACCCAACAGGGTCCTGGAGATATCCGGCCGGGAAAGGGTTTATGTGCCCCAGGGCGCCCAGGCTCGTTTCCTTAGACATCAATGCTCGGCGAAGAGCACTGAGAACAACGTCGGGGGGACCCCATTTAAATGCTTTGAGCCACGTCTCGCCAGCGAAGATTGCGATGGTCCTCCCGCAGGAATTACAGCGCCAAGGGTGGTCGGCGGCTGGGCTAAAAGGCATTTTGCAGCGCGGACAAGCATCCTCGAGAGCGCTCCCGTGAACCGGGCATCTGACAACCAACAGGTGCTGAAAGAGGCTGCTATGGAATCCATGCTCTAGACAAAGCGGACAGTACCGAACGCCCCGACTGATGAACACTCTATCTTGCGGCTCGGGAACCAAATCGAACAGGAAAGCCGTCTTCGCCGCTGGCAATGGAATATCGAGGGCGCTCATCAGTTCCACTGCGTCAGTTTTCTCAATTGGCAGCCACAAATTCGAATCGAGCGACTTCATCGCCTTCGAGACCCACCTCAAGCCGGGCACATCGAGCAAATTGACGGTCGCCAGCTTTCCAAGGGCCGACCACAGGGATTCGTGCGCGTGAAACCAATCCGGGTTCCATGCTAGGCCTAGACGCAATCTAGCCATCACACTACCCCTGACCGTGCCGGGCGACGTCGATAAGGCCGCAGCGGTCGACACACTGACGGATTAAGTTCGGCGTGATGCTTTGGAGGCTACTGGCTCCGGTCCTTTGAAGCGATAAGAGAAGAATGCGGACTGCCGCCGTAATGTATTTCATGCCCAGTTCCTTCATTGGCCCCATTTGAAACTGATTGAACACGCGGCGAAACTCAGTCTCAAGGGCATTCGCAGTGTTAGCCAGCCGCCAACCGTCTTGCACGAGTTTGGGCGCAAAATGCGCGGAAAATGTAATGCTGCCTCCCGCGGGGAAAACCATCCGGTCGTAAGCCGCCAGTACAAGAGGCAGCTCTTCAGGTGTAATGCCGCGGAATTGATAGCGCTGCGTAAAGAATCTGTCTATCAGGTCGACATACCTTCGGCCGGCGCGGTCTGGCTTAAGCAGCCTGCGTACCATTGAATAGAGTTCCGGCTGCCCAATTAACAAGGCAAATGGCGAGTAGCCCTTTCCAATCAGGACGTCTACCATCATTTTGAGGAGCGCCAAGTGCTGGACAGTCAGATTTTGGGCCTCGTCGAAAATCAAGAACACCCGACGATTCTCTAAGCGGTCGGCGCGAATGTAAATTTCGTTGAAGAGCACCTTCCGAGTATCTCCGGCAGTAGCCTGCATAACGTCATTCTTGAGACTGGCAAGCATCCAAGCCCAGAACTCGTGTTCGTCGATGTCGTTGGACTTCTGCTGGCGTGGCACCTGGATTGGACCAATCACGAGCGTATGTTGGCGCTCAATGGTTTTTGCCAAAAAATGAGCGGTCGTTGTCTTGCCGGCCCGTTGGGGCCCAGCCGCACTCAATGACGGCTCGCCCGCTTCCACTGTCTCGTAGACCTTGACTTCGAACTCTCGCATGGGAGGTGAATCAATTGCGAAGCTGCGCGGGCGAAGAATAGGATGCGTCGTATCTGTAATTGGGTTCAAGGGTTTCATGTCGGCCTCCGGCCTAAGGTTAGAAAATCATGTCGGCCCCCTCCTCCACCGGTTTCTTTTCCGGGGCAGGGGACCTTTGGTCCGTGGTGGTGCGCGGCTGAGCTGGTTCAGCGGTACCGGCTGCCGGCACCGCGGCAGACCCATCTTCAAAACCAGGTGCATCCGGGTCGTCATCCAGGACCAGGCCGGATATAGCCGATTGGAGCTGTTCCAGCTCCTCAGCCGTACCACTTACCGGTTGAACCATACCTTCCATATAACGCTGCTGAAAATCGTTGACTCTTGCGTAGATGATTGCGGCTTTATCGTCGCTGTCAGCCACTTTTGCTAAGCCACGCGCGACCCCTACGCCAAGGCAGGGGGACACCGCCTTATCGTCCATGCGCTGCTTGCTCATGAACGCTTGCTCCACTCGACGAACTTCAAGCGAATGTGGCGTCTGTGAATGTTTGCCGACGACGGCAACACGACCGATAACCTCACCGGTGTCCGCACGCGCCGCCATCGCATAGCGCGCGTCTTCTTCGACGTAAAGCAGCACGTCAGGCTTATCCAGCCCCTTCAATTCCACATTGTTTGCAAGCTGCGGACTCGTGTATCTAGCCCCATACAACTCGATGTAGGGCGGCTTGAGGCAACCATTGCTGGTGATTCGATTGATGCGGGCCGGATGGCATGGCAACAGACGCCACAGCTCATCCTCGAGGGGGTTGTGATAACACTCGCCGGTAGCGGCCAGTTCGTAGAGCTTCTGTAGCGGAGGTTTTCCACCGCTTCGGTCATTCGGCTTGGTGTTGTAGTTGCGCGCCGCGACGTCAACAATTGAGCGCGCAAAGAGGATATCGACGGCGCGGTATTCTGCCGCCTGCGCGGCGTTGCGCCTCACGGGACTATCGGGACGATTGCCCGTAGCCGAAGCAAACCACTCAGCAAGTGTCGCGAAGTAAGTAAATGTGCCTTCAACTGTACGCCGAGCACCCGGGTCCCCTACCCGTTCGTTCAGGATTCCGCAGCCTAGAGCATCCTGAATCGCCTTCAGCGTCGACGGCGCAATTTGCGACTTGGCTGCATCAAAGGCAAGAGTTTGCCACCCATTCTTCTCGAACCCTTTCAGTTCCGCCGGGTAAGCCGCACCCTCTCGATATCGGAACTCAGGGTCATCCAGGTACTGCGGATACCGCGGTGGCGGAACCAGCGCTTCATAGACACAGCGTAAGACGTCCACGCGCGAGTATTGGTCCGCAATCGCGACCCACGCCGACAAGATAGCCCCCGTACGCACTTCGACAAGGACGAGCACCCAAATTCGCGTCGTGTGAATGACCTTTATGCCACCGTTACCATCAGGAACACTAATTGCCCATAGGACATCAAACTTGTGGCCGTCGAGTTCGACACGAGAGTAAGCCAGTGGAGTAGGCAAAGGAATCTCTTGTTTTGCTGCGAAATAGGCTGCCTTGGTGTCGCGCGCGGCGTTTTCACCTGCTTCATTATTTGCGGTCAGAATCGGATGCTCGTATCGCTGCTCCTGGTACCAGCGCCAGATGGCCTCGTAACCCTTTTTCTTCATACAAAACGGGTACTCTGCTTTTTGGTCGCTAACGTGCTCCTTGCACAGCGAGAGGAACACGTCGAAGAGCTTCGCGCGGTCAAGGCTGGCGATGGTTGCGCCTGGCGCGACCTCGCGGTGCTCCACCAATTCTCGTAACTGCTTTTCGATTTCCGGGTAGTTCAGAAAAAGGACTGAAAGCGCCCCGCTCATGCCGGCGCCTTTGGCAACAATCTTTGTCGGCAGGGCCTTCGTACGCTCGTAGGTGGATTTTTGAATGCGAATACCGGGAATGCATGCAGCAAGTCCAGTCGGCTTAATGGACAAGGGACTCACGTGAATGCACCGCTGGTACAGGTCACGGGCCATCCTTGCGGTGCACTGGGTCTTGTCGAAGATTTCTTCAGCGTTACTTCCTGCCATCCACATTTCGACTGCCCTACAACGCTGGGCATAGCGCACGCGTTTCGCAGGAGCGATACGGTCAAAAACAGGAGCTGGCGCCCATTCAGCCTTCGGTGGCGCGTCCATCTGTATTTCGCTGCGCTTCCGACGCTTACGCATGATTGGTTCTCCGGACGCGCCAATCTGGGGACACACGCGAAGTCTCAAGGTCGCCAGTCAGTTGTCCTTTGACCAGAAGGCGGTACACGGCGACTTGCACATCGTTATCCCGATGTGCGACGGCGGCAGCCAATTCGCGTATCGAAGCATCGACAGCCGTCGACAATGCTGCCAGCAGCTGGCGTTCGAGCGCGGCGGTGTCGGTTTTGTACCAGCACGCTAGATATGCGTGGATGCTGTCCCGGTTCTGTGTGGCAATGGGGTTCCGATAGAAGTCGGCCGAAGTGAAAAGCCGATACGTCGCGCCCATATGCTCGGCATGAGCGTGGCGCGCTCGCTCCAAGAGGCTCTCGCTATCGGGTGACTGGTTCCAGGTAGTCGCCCACAACTCCAGTTGCCCGTCATCAAAGCGAACCGACATCGGAAACGATGACTCCTTGTGCTTCCTGCCATTCCAATATGTTATTGTCGGTTGGTAGAGGGCATAGCCCGCCACACCCTGCAGCGTTTCTGCCCTTCGCAGCAAATATATGTGAAGGGTATCCTTGACCACGCGAAATTCACCGTCGCTGGTACTGGGCACCCGCAACACACTGTAGGACTCGCGCTTCATAGGGATTCCTTTATTCTTGCAGCTTCGACGTCTTGTCAATGAGCCGGAGAATCGTGAATTTGGCACCCACGAGTGGCGCTCATCGCTAGGTGCTTGCCGTAGTTGCGCTTAGCTTTCATAGGGGGTATCTATTTTCCAGGACTGGTGCGTCAAAGAGCTGCGTGGGCCGAACTTTGGGAGATGTAAATATTTACAGCTACACTTCCAGAATACGTCTGCCTTATTCGTATTCGTCCGTCACGTCGCGCTCACTTTTAACGCCATTGACGCGCTTCCAGAGGCCCCATACGTAGTGGGCGTCCTTGTCATGGCCAGGCTGCCCGAGAAGGGCATAGACACGACCTGACGTCGTCACGCCTGTACGTGTTTGGGTGTCGAACTGAAGAATTGCGGTGCTTACACGCCCTTCCGATGCGGCAACGTCGTACCCAATGAAGTGCCGCGTGCCTACGTCAATTTCGATGACCTGCCAAATTATTAGGCTGATGTCCGGACGTTGGCTGATGCTTTCGCCGCCGTGAATGCTGTTGGCGACGATGGATGTAATATCAAGCTTAGTTGCCATTTTTCGCACCTCATAGAAAGACCGCAGCGGATGCTGCAAAAGGCCCGGTACGAGAAAATGGCTGGGCAGTGGGTAGGAGTTGTCTGGCAGGTAAGGAAGCAGCCTCTTCCGTGCGCCGGTGCCGGCGCCCTGCCCGAACTTGGGCCGGATTTTTGGATGTCAGTTGAGCGCTAGGGCCTCACGGCTTGGCGTGCTTACGGAACGAGCCGACGACAAGCCCAAAAATCTCCAGCGTCCCTTGAGCATAAATGGCGTGATGAGCGTCATTGGCCGGACGGAGGAAGTAACGACGGTCCCGCCCCCTATCCAGAAACTTAACCGTGAAGGCGCCGTCCACGACCGCTACCACCATGTCTCCGCGTTCAGTCGGCGCGCCCTTCAGGACCACGGCAATGTCGCCGTCGAGGAGTCCTGCGTCCTTCATGGAATCGCCCTTCACACGCAGAAGCAACGTGCGGTTCGGAAACTCGATGAGGTAATCGTCGATAGCTAACGCTTCTGCAGTGTCCTGGCTGGCTTCTTGCGGTGAGCCCGCCCGCAGATAGCAAAGCAAAGGGCGCTCAAAGAATTTTTTCCCAGGAACAATGCGCCGGTCAGGGGGCATGCGGTCGAGAAATCCGGCCTCCGTTAAACGACCGATGAGGGCGAATACCGAACTCGTGGACGATAGACCCACCACCTCGGTGAGGGCGGCCATCGTGGGAATTGACTTGTGAAGCTTGTAGTAGGTGCGAAGCTTCTCCAGATATTGGCTATCGCGGTCTGTCGGTTCACGGTCGGTTGATTCAGGGGCTGTTGGTTTCATCGAACACCTCGAATATTTATTCGACGTGCTCATTATACTGTATAAATATACAGCTTTGTCAAGCCGTCGAAAAACCTCCTATTTGGCACCCCTGCTGGGGTGCTGCATGTGGTTCTCGGGCGAATCGCACAAGCCGCGAGCCAAGGCATAGAATGCGTTTTCAGTCGAAGAAAATACAGGGAGACCCGGGGTGGCACGTCGCTCATCTGGTTCCGGCCTAGGAATCGGAGTGCTAATTATTTTCGGACTGCTAGCTACCCTTTCGAAGGAAGCGTGGGCAGTGATTGGCGTCGTGACCCTAGTAGTTACAGCCGCCTATTACCTTTTTCGTACAAAACCCAAGGAACATGCGCCGGCGCCCGAAGCCGCCCCGGTACTACTGCCGCCCAGCCCGGCGCCCTCTGGCAAGGCTGCTAATGATGCCCCCAGGTTTTCCAACAGCGACATCGCGGCAGTTCAGCAGCGTACCGAGACGGCCGTCCGAGCGTTCAACGAATTAATGCATGCCGCGAATCAATCCAAAGACCGGCTAACTCGGGAATACAAGTTAAGAATTGCTCGCGAGCGACTTAGTGAATTAAAGCAGCTCGCCATCAGATTCCCATTCCTCGAGCTCAAAAATCTTCCGAGTGCGGAAGCCGGCCTCACTGCGGCAGAGGCAGAAGCCCGGGCAATGTCCTATTCGCCCGGGTTTTCCATCCCTCGAGAAACCGACCCGACGGTGACCTCGGATAAGTGCTGGATTGGGCCTGACAAGGAAGTCGAGATAAAGGGGCTTGGCTCTATAGGGGGAATGATTTACTACGGCCAAGGGCTGGCCAGCGTTCAGGGTTCCATCGTCGAACCTGCTCTCATCAATCCGAAACTGGGAGTCGTCTGGCCAAAAAACAGTAGCACGGACCGCATGCCATATTGGCCCTCCTACTCCCGCATCTCCGAGATGGCGCGGGGCGAGTATTTGACGTGGCTGTCTGGGGGACGGAAAGCACCCACCGTTCAAATGGGATGCGTGTTCCTCTATTTCTACGGGCTAGAGCGACGGGTCTTCGCGGAAAAGCAGTACGTTGACTCCGCCCAAGAATTGCCAGCGGTCCTCGCCGAGGTTAGCCGGTTGTTGGCCCTCTACGGCACCAATGGGTCCTTCTATTCCTATGCGAACCATTTGCTCGACTTCGTTGTGGCATTTGGGGCGAAGGACAGAATGTACAAGCTATCAACGCCTCCGCAGGGTACCTACCGAGTAATGACACTGCGGCACAAGATGGCATTGGGCCAGGCCGCAGTCGATGGTGTCCCGTTGCCGGGGAGTTGGGCCTATTCATGGCTTATGAATGATGAACGGTTCTGGCCCCGCACTCCGGTGAAACGGTGTGGTGATGAATTCCAAAAACTATTCCTGGAGCTCTACAAAGATAGCTTCGGCGACGGACTTAAGCTGCCGGTAAACAAGACCCTGTTAAAACCACTTTACCAAGCCGCGAGCGCTTCGTTTGGAGGAAAACGCATAGAGCTCACCGGCCCGGCCATTCCCGATGTCACCGTGCTGGAGAAGCCGTTTAACGAACTCAAACGAATCGCGGAGCACGCCACGGAAACGCTTCAGCCGTACAGTCGCTTTGTCGGGAAATTCCCGGACAGAAAGGCCGCGGGTGAGGCCATCGCGTTATTGCCTACTCCAATCTGGCCAGCCGACGCCCTGCACTCACTCACGTCATGGCTCGTCCAACTTGGTGTTGAGAAGGCACCGCAAGTGGCAACGTATGGCGAACTCGTGCAACACCTCCCTCCAGGGACTCCGCTTAAGAAAGAGGGTGTAGTAGCACTAACGTCCTCACTAGAGCAAATTGGCGTTGGAATGGAACCAGACATGCGCTGGGGCGGGCCGATACCCACCGCGGACACAAGGACTGTATTCTTCCCGCTCACGGCGAACGAAGTTGCGGCTAAGCCCTCCCCGTTGTATTCGGCGGCAAGACTGACGCTGCAGCTTGGAACCACCGTTGCGGCCGCAGACGGCGCAGTGTCCCAGGACGAGCAACAGCACCTGGAGGAATCGCTCGAGCGGTGGCTTCACTTGGGTGCTGCGGAAGTCACACGGCTTCGCGCGCATCTCAAATGGTTGCTCGTCGCACCCCCTCCCCTTACTGCGCTGAAACGACAAATTGCCGCGCTTAAAGACGACCAGAAGCGTGCTCTTGCCGCGTTCATTGTCAGTACAGCGCAGTCGAACGGTGAGGTTTCCCCGGCGGCGGTTAGGGTGCTAACCAAAATCTATCGGCAGTTCGGATTCGATGAGAAGGAGCTCTACAGCCAACTTCACGTGGCAGCGACAGAACCGGTTACGGTTCAATTGGGAACCGCGGACGTCAGCGGATTTCCCGTTCCTCCAAAACCAGCCAAGACGAAGTCGGGAGCATTTGTACTCAACGCTGAGCGAATCGCGGCACTTACGGCTGATTCTGAACGCGTGTCCGAAATTTTGACTACCATTTTCGGGGAGGAGGAACAGCCGCAGGAACCTGCGGTCGCGCCGGAGCCCGAGGAGGCTGCCGCAGCAAGTTCTATCGCTGGACTAGACACTACGCTATCGGACCTGGTTCGGGTCCTAATATCTCGCGATTCTTGGACCCGAGCGGAGCTCAATGATTTGGCCTCAGACCGCGGTGTTATGCTTGATGGCGCCATGGACAGCATCAACGAGGCATTCCTTGATGCTAAGGATGCGCCGCTCCTCGAGGGAGATGACCCCATCGAAGTTAACGGAGATATCGTCAAGGAAGTTCAAACAGCATGAATGGAATCCGACAAAAAGACCGGGATGCCGTAATCCAATCGTTGCGCGCCGGCGTCGTCCCGCGAGCCGGACAGCAGCTTATCCAAGTTGGCCGGGCGAAGGAAATTGAATCGCTCATCAGCGATATCGAGCGCCTGACCACAGGAGGGTCCGCTTTCCGGTTGGTTATCGGCGAATATGGTTCGGGGAAGACCTTCTTTCTGAACTTGATTCGCGCGGTTGGGATGGAGAAAAAGCTCGTCACGACGTATGCCGACCTGAACCCAGACCGGCGGCTTCATGCGACGGGCGGCCAGGCGCGCTCGCTTTACGCCGAGCTGATGCGAAACCTCTCAACGCGCGCCAAGCCCGACGGTGGCGCGCTCCCGGGCATCGTTGAGCGATTTGTCTCGGCAACAATTACGGAAGCGAAAGCGGCAGGCGAATCTACAGATATAGCCATCCATCGCAAGCTCGAACGCCTGTCCGAAATGGTCAACGGCTACGATTTTGCCTCAGTCATTGCGGCGTATTGGAAAGGCTTCGACTCTGGAAACGAGCAACTGAAAAGCGACGCCATCCGCTGGCTGCGCGGGGAGTTCACCACCAAGACCGACGCCCGGGCTGCCCTAGGGGTACGAACGATTGTTGATGATGCTTCGGTATATGACCAACTCAAGCTCCTCAGCATTTTCGTAACACTGGCCGGCTTCTCCGGGCTATTTATCTGCTTGGACGAAATGGTGAATCTGTACAAGCTCTCCAATGCCCAAGCTCGAAACTCAAACTACGAGCAGCTGTTGCGCATTCTGAACGATTCGCTTCAAGGCACCGCCGTAGGACTCGGGTTCGTTCTAGGGGGTACGCCCGATTTTCTGCTGGATACGCGGCGTGGCCTCTACAGCTACCCCGCCCTGCAGTCCCGACTTGCGGAAAACACCTTCGCCAAGCAGCAGGGGCTGGTGGATTTCACGGGTCCAGTGCTGCGGCTTGCGGGCCTGACGCCTGAGGATTTTTATGTCCTCCTGACCAAACTTCGGGATGTCTACGCCCTGGGCGACCCTGAAAAGTACCTGCTGCCAGATGAAGCGCTCCCTGCTTTCATGGAGCACTGTCAAAAGCGCATCGGTGAGGCTTACTTTCGCACGCCTCGCACAACCGTCACCGCATTCATAAATTTACTCGCCGTCCTCGAACAAAATCCCGGAACGTCGTGGCAGGTGTTGCTGGGACAGGTCCAAGTAGAAAAAGACACCGGTGCCGTCAACGAATTGCCCACCGACGACCCGAAGTCGGGAGATGACGAACTGGCCAGTTTCAAGCTGCCCTGATGCCATCCGGTTCATCGTCGAGCAGTTTCAGCCTGCTGGATGAACGCATTCAGCATTGGATTTGGGAAGCCGGTTGGACTGAGCTAAAGGATGTGCAAGAGCGCGCTATCCCGCTACTCCTGGATGGTGCCCAAGACGTCATCCTCGCCGCTGCTACGGCGTCAGGGAAGACTGAGGCGGCGTTCCTGCCCATACTCACGAAGCTGCTGCGCGCGGAACACTCAGCGCCTTGCGTCTTATACGTCAGTCCGCTCAAGGCCCTCATCAATGACCAGTGGGGCCGCCTGGAGCAACTATGCGAGACGCTTGAAGTACCGGTTACACCGTGGCACGGGGATATCTCGGCGACAAAAAAGCAGTGTTTTCTGAAGAAGCCGCGCGGTTGCCTCCTCATCACACCGGAATCTCTGGAAGCGCTCCTGATGTCGCGCGGCCAGGCGCTAAAAGGCTTCTTCGACGGTCTGATGTACTGCGTCGTCGACGAGCTGCATGCCTTCATTGACTCCGAGCGGGGAAAGCAGCTGCAGTCGCTCCTTAACCGCATCGAGATTGCGCTTGGCCGCCAGGTCTGCCGCGTCGGGCTCTCCGCTACCCTCGGGGAGATGCGCCTGGCAGCAGAGTTTCTTCGGCCGGGCGCCAAGGATGCTGTCAATATCGTCGAGAGTAAGGAAGCCGGCCAGGACTTGAAGGTCCTCATAAAAGGCTACCTCAATTTGCCGCCACGTCTTACCGATAAGGAAATCAGTGCGCGGGAAAAAGAAGGCGTTTCGGTCGAAAGAGAGGATGCAACGCCACAAGGCATTCTGGCGATAGGCCAGGAGCTCTTCAAGACCTTGCGCGGCACGAACAACCTCATTTTTCCAAACAGCCGCGGAAAGGTTGAACTGTATTCGGACCTTTTACGCCGGCAATGCGAAAAGCTCGGCGTACCCAATGAATTCTGGCCACACCACGGTAGCCTTTCGAAGGACATTCGCGAGGAGACCGAGGCTGCATTGAAGGGGAAAGAGCGCCCGGCAAGCGCCGTGTGCACAACAACCCTGGAACTCGGCATTGATATTGGTGCCGTGAAAAGCGTAGCGCAGATTGGGCCTGCCCCATCCGTAGCAAGCCTTCGTCAGCGCCTGGGCCGTTCCGGCCGCCGCAAGGGTGAACCAGCGATTCTGCGAGGGTACTCCTTGGAAGGAGAAATTACCCCGGAGACGCCGTTATCAGACCAGTTGCGCGAAGGGCTAGTCCAATCCATCGCGCAAATCCGCCTTTTGGTCCAGGGCTGGTACGAGCCCCCGCGGATAGGCGGAATGCATCTCTCGACGCTCATACAACAGTTGCTGTCGCTGATTGCGCAGTACGGCGGCATAACGGCAGCCCAGGCATGGTCAGCACTTTGTGGCACTGGTGTCTTTTCTGGAATCTCGAAGGCCGAATTTGCCGAATTGCTGCGGGGTCTGGGGGAGAAAGAGGTGGTAATGCAGGATTCATCGAGCCTGCTACTTCACGGCGCATTGGGCGAGAAGCTGGTAAACCACTATTCCTTTTATGCGGCCTTCACTTCCGATGAGGAATTTAGGGTTGTCTCTGGAGGGCGCACCCTCGGGTCGGTGCCCGTGTCCCGACCGTTGGCGGAGGGCAGCTACATTATCTTCGCTGGCCGGCGCTGGCAGGTGGTCGGGTTGCACCCGTCCGAGAAACTCATCGAGGTTATTCCGGCAAAAGGCGGCAAGCCTCCGCTCTTCGATGGCATGGGTGGCAAGGTACACGACAGGGTACGCGTAGAAATGCGGGCCGTACTGTCAGATGCGACCCCTGTGCCCTTTCTGAATCAGCAAGCCGCAGAACTCCTGGCGGAAGGACGCTCAGCGTACGCGCGCCTCGACCTTGATGGCAAGAGCGTCGTTCAGTTCGGTAGCGAGGTCCGAATCTTTACGTGGGGTGGGGACTGGGTCAATGACACGCTGGGCCTGATGCTTGGACGAAAGGGCATCAAAGCATCGAACGAAGGAATTTGTCTGGTTGCTTTTCATGCCGAGCAGGAGCGCGTGGCGCACCTGCTCTACGATATCGCACATGATGACCCGCCAAGCGCGGAAGAACTGGCAGAGCCTATTCAGAATAAGGTCTGCGAGAAATGGGACTGGCTTCTCACCGATACGCTGCTGTGCAAATCGTTTGCATCCGAAAAGCTTGACGTGCCTGGCGCGATGATTGCGGCCGAAGCAGCTAGCAAAACCGGTTAGCGCAGAACTGTGAGCGTCCAGCGACTCATCAGTTCCGCCCCGTCGTAACTTTCGACCACCCCTTGAGCCCCGGCGCGTAGGCATTCGTCGCGCCGCGGGGAACAGGGCGAAATTTCCAACGGATATCGAGCCTTGTATAGGTAAGCGCGCAGCCGCAATCTTTTTTTTCGCGGTGACCATTTAGAAAAGAATTCCGTTCTACGGGCTATCCTGATAACGAGCCGGAGGCCCGCCGCACTATTCGGAGGTGACAGCGGCCGGGAAAGTGGTGTCCAATTTGGAGCGCCATTCTTCGTAGGTGCGACAGTTTTCCGCTTGCGCTGCCAAGTCGGTTATCTGCGCTGCAACTTCGTGAAACGTATGGCCATGCTCGTAGGCGGCCACAAGAACACCCCTGAACTGGGCGATGGTAAGGGGCACTACAGGGATGGGCTGCCCAAGCCAAGATTCCCTAGCGAGCATAAAAAACTGCCAAAGCGTCCGATAGTAGACGGTGGGGCACACAAAGACGCCAATAACAGGGAGCCCCTTGTGAGCCTTAATAAAGGATTGGACGTGGTCGATGACGGATGCGCCCTCACGAACCCACTGCTCGTTGTTGCGAAGGGTGGTCACCTCTACAACGAGTACCGCTGTTCCATATTCGGAGAACATGTCGGGGGACGCGGGGCCTCCTGGAGCATATGAAAGCGGGTTCAGGTGCTCGTCGAACTTACAGCCATGTGAAATCATTGGTGCTCCGTCAAGCGACGTCAGCGCTCGCCAGGCTCCGGCTTCGAGCCATAGCGCACCATTTTCCTGATGCCCAGTTTGGATGCGCGCCAAGAGGTCTAGGATGTCCTGGCGCTCTTCGGGGGACTTCGACGTCACCCGGGCGTAGTGTTCCGTAACTGCGGGGAGCGTGGACCCCCGTAGTTGACTTTCAATTACGGCTAGTTCGGCACCGCCACGCGCAGCAGTTACGGCATCGTCCAGCGTGGCTAACGTATTCTTCACCGCGGCGGGAAGCCCCGGCGATGTCGACAAGTCTCGAATTCGACCTCGAATAACTATGCGCAGGGCATCGGGCTGCGCCCACGGTAGCTCTGTGACGTTTAAAGCTCCAAGCCACTGTTTCAAGTACTCGGGGTCATCCGAAGAAACGTTTTGCCATTTTTCAGGAATCTCAATTCGCTGGTCCTTGAGCAACAGCAGTTTTTCACGTGCGCCGGGGGCCACCCAGAGCTTTTTGTTGGTGCCCATGCCCTTCCAGGTACCGAGGCCTACGAACTGAAGAACTCGCGCGACAGCATCGGGATAATCTCGAAATACGGTTTCTACTCGGCGAATCACTAACCGAGGGCCAAACGTATGTCTACAGCAATCCGCAAGCAACGTGTAGCGGTCGCCTAGTGTCGCGTGTACTCTCGATTTCGTGCTGGTTGCGACCCTTAGAACTTCGGAACGATATGCCTTGATGGCGGGCCACCCTGCCATTTCAACGTCAGTCGGCTCATCGCATAGGGTGATAACTCCTAGCTCCTCGACACGAAGCGAGTCAGCTATAAGGAGCGCAGTTGCCAAGACGCGCATCGGAAATACGGGAGCATCCCCAGGTCCCACACGCTGGTTTGCTTTGCAGAACTGGAGCATCACAAGCTCAAGGGGGGTATCGTGCTCTGCTACGGCCCTCCCCGCTTCAGTTATGAACACCAGGCCTGAGGTGCTCACACCAGCAAATCCGTACTCCCTAAAGACATCCATGGCCATGCGAGCCACCGCTTCGATATCAGCAGTATCCTTTCCGGCCGCCATAAAGCTTTCGACGGTCGGGTACCCCATCTCGGCCAATTTAGGCAGGTCGCCTTCTGCTTCGCGAATTGCGTAAACGAATTCGCGTCGGGTGAGCTGCATTCGAAGTTGACGACCATTGCGCTCTGTGAATCCCGAAAGGGCCTCCGACTTAGTGTTCCAGTCGAGACCCTCGAAGGGCACGAGCGCTTTCAGTCTTTGTATTGCAACAGAAAGGCTACGTGGCGATGTGCTAACTCTCCACGGCACTTAGTAGTCCACTTGGCGGGTCATAGTTGAGCACCATTAGGTGCTTTACGTCCCGGTCGTTGCGGTTCATGAAGCTCACGCTGTACTTCATGTCGTAAGTCAACAAGCGCAACCCGGCGTCCTCGTATAGGGACCGCATCAGCTCGGTGCTTTTCACCACCAGCATGAACTGCGCTCGTGTTGTTTTAAGAACGTTCGCGAGTCGCTCCTGGTCGGAAACCACGAATGGGTTGTTGTCGTAGGTGGAGAATGCTGAATCGTACGGGGGGTCGCAAAATATAAAATCCCGTTTGCCGGGTCTTCCCGCCTTCAGCACACTCTCGAAATCGGCACAATGAAATGTTGTCCGGGCTATTCGCGTCTGAATTCCGAGGGACCGCATTAACGCAATCTTGTCAAACAGTGATTTTGTTGTGTAGCTGTGGCCGCCAAACGGAACGTTGAAACCGCCACCGGCACTAAACCGGAACATTGACGAATAGCAAAATTCCCTGAGGAAGAAAAAGCATGCGGCGCGTGCGGCGTCAAACTTGCCGGCCGCGCGCCGTTTGTTGTAGATTTCCCTGACGCGAAGATACAGCGCGCCCTTCGCTGCGGTCTCTAGCGCGATGGTGGCGCCGTTAGGATTGTCCGAGTTTTGTGCGAGCTCAACTTTGCGTTTGAGCGCCGTAACTACCTGGTTGGTGTATTCGGGCCGTCGCAACAGTTCGCCCAAACCGAATCGCTTAAGGCCGGCGACATGGACAAATCTTACATGTGATGGCACCACATCGGCACTGGCCTGCATGGCGCGCAGGTCGTCAACGGTCACCACGTTGAGCAACTCAATACTGTCCCATAGCTCAGAAAGAGCGTTAATCGCGCCAAAAAACGCCAGGTCATTCGCTTTCAAATAGCCGTACAGGGCCATCAAGTCATGGGAGATGTCATTAACCACAAACGCCTCCGCGTCGGCGCGAAAGTACGCGGCACCCCCGCCGAGGAATGGCTCGTAGTAATTGCGAATGTCTGTGGGAAAGAACGGAAGCAGAAAATTGAGCTCGCTTTCCTTACCGCCCGGCCACTTTATGAACGGTTTAGTTGGTGCCAGGGAACCGTTCCGGGCGCTCGACCGAAACGGAACGGACTGTTTGCCGGCAACTGCTGCAGAAAGCATCTCAACCCCAAAGTCATGTCAATGGGGTGTGTAGGTATGAGATTTATCCTGCGGAGTCCTTTTTTGGACACCCATACGTTGCGGGCGCGGCTATCAAATTACGGAAAACCGACTGCCTCAACGGCCAACGTGATTAAACTAATGGCTGACTTGGCTGAGCGAAGTTGCCCGCGGTAGATGCGTGGATTTAAAAGATGGCACGCAAGGGGTTTTTGCAGCGGCAAGTGCGGCCTGGTGCGTACTCCTTTATGCCAGAAGACCGGGCCATGCCAGAGGCGTAAGGGAACGCAAGAACAGCATTGCACCCGCTAAAGTTGGCAGGGGTGCAAACGCCCAACATCGAGCGTGCTAGCAGAAAATGTGCATCAAAAGGATTTGACGTGGGCAACCCGCTTTCGCCCCACGGACAACCGCGCCAGCACAGCCTCCAGGGTCCTGGTCAGCGCTCTCAGTTTCTTGGAAACGCGCGGAACGCTAACTAAGATATTTATTCCATCGGGGAGCGGAGGCATTTCTCGGCCAAGCTGCTCTTCTGCGAAGCCCAGAAGGGCGAGCAAGAAGCCATGGCCAGCGTCGTGTGCAAAAGTGGATAGCGCTTCAAAATCAGCGTCACTTCCAAAGCAAGACGACATGGCCACAAGGTCTACCGCTCTCAACCCGTGGGCCCACTGTCCGTAAAGATATGCCGTGGCAACGTATCCTGGCGAGTGGTTATACCCGGGCATAAGCTCATCTTCGAGGTAGCCTTCCGCGGTCAGCTTACTTACCGGAATATTACTCAATAGCAGGGGTGCCGCTCGACTCTCCGTCGGGGCAACGTGGTTTAGCATCTGCAATCCCACCTCGAGCGCTCGCCGGTTACCGTGCTTTTTAAATGGTCCAAGGAGCCCGCTTAGGGCTTTCCGGTGAAAAGGTTCCTTCGGCAAGAACAGAGGCCGAAGGTCATGGCAGCACAGACGAAGGTCTCGCAGCGAGTGCCGTTTGCCGGTTATTTGTATTTTGCCGCCCACCGGGAACGCCCAGCTTACGGGTTTGATTCTCGAAAGAGTCTCGGCAACGTCCAATCCTTTTTTAACCAAGATTAGCTGCTGAATCACTTTTGTTCGAGGGTCGAACACGGCTTGTCGCGCTGGTTGTTTGGTCGCCTTCAGTGCCTTCTTTAGTCTGCTCAAGTCGGGCTGGCCATTAGCCAAAAGGTCCGGACGAACGGCTGATATAGCGGATATAAGTTCTGCAAGCAATTTGCTATCAAGTACTTCTGAGGATACTTGGCTTTGGATAGCGCGCATGGCTTGCCCTTAAAACCAATATAGCCAAAGGCGTTTAGCCTTTCGCCACTGGGCTACGCGCTCGTGCCAATACGGGGTGAAAACGCCTCTGCAATGCGGGCCGATAAGTTTTGCAAACTCGTCGACGGTCGCGTGCATGGTGAGCGTCGGCGTCAGCCGCCCGGCGCTGTTACACTAAAAGCAACGGTCAACCAATTGCTGAAGAGCCATAGACGCCCGAGGCCCATGAATTTCGTTTCCCTTGATGTCGAAACCGCAAACGCCTCGCTTGCGAGCATCTGCCAAGTTGGAATCGTTCACTTCGAAAATGGCCAAATCGCGGATAAGTGGTCGTCGCTCGTAAACCCTGAGGATTTTTTCGACGGGATGAACATCTCGATTCATGGGATAGACGAGGACGCTGTCGCCGGAGCGCCGACCTTCCACCAGGTATCACCCGAAATTTCGCGAAGAATCTCTGGGCTAACCGTCGTCACCCACACAAGCTTTGACCGTAGCGCTATCTCTCAGGCATGTGGGAAGTGCGGGCTCGTGCCACCTGAATGCGCGTGGCTTGATTCTGCAAGAGTCGCCCGCCGAACGTGGCCGGAAGTTGCCCATAGGGGATATGGGTTGGGCAGCTTAGCGCAGCGCTTCGGAATCGAATTCAAGCACCACGACGCGCTAGAAGACGCGCGAGCCGCCGGAATGATAATGCTGCGAGCAATTGAAGATACCGGCATGGACATCCGGGCATTGCTTGAACGCAGTACACAAGCAGCCTCGCAGCATCACGCACAACCAGGAAACCCGGAAGGCCAATTGTTTGGGGAGATTATCGTTTTTACGGGCGCGCTTTCACTCTCCAGGCACGATGCCGCAGAGCTCGCGAGCCGGGCCGGTTGCGAGGTAGCGGACGGCGTTACCAAGCACACGACGCTACTGGTCGTCGGTGACCAGGATATTCAGAAGCTTGCGGGCCACGAGAAAAGTAGCAAACACCGCAAGGCGGAAGCGCTCATAGCCAAGGGGCAGCCCATACGTATCCTTGCGGAGCGAGACTTCGCTGCTATTGTCAGCATGGAGTAGCCCCCCAATCTCCGACAACCTTCGTAGGGCGATTGGCCGAAAGACCGCCTTATCGCCCCAGCGCGCCCTTCACGCGCTGATTGGCGCGCGAAGGGCAACGTCCATCCCGAACTACGAGCCTGCCGCCGCGTGCTGTGCTCCTTGCGGGTGCACGGTGAATTTAGGTTCGAGTTTGTCTTTTCTTTCAAAATAAAGTCCGCTTCGGTGAAGGGCCATGCCGTTCATGCCGGCGAGCCGGCCCTCCCCCTGCGTAAAGCGAACGGATTTCGAGACAAGAACCGCGACACCCATTTGGTCAAGTTCATCCAGGTGCTCCTGGATGTGACCCGCAATGCGCCCCCTCTCGATGGGTTCGACGTTCTTCATCGTTTTGCCAAGCTCGCCCTCAGAAAACTGAACAAGTTCGACGTACTCGCGGATTGATTCAGCCAAGCCTTCAACGGTCTCGCGCTCTTCCTCAACAATACTGTCGCTGATTAGCGTGGACCATATATGCGTATCGGCCAATGCTTTCAGCAGCGTACTGCCTTCTTGCAAGTGCACGCCAACGGATTGCTCCCCTTCGTCAGGAAGCAAGGCGTTGCCGTCCTTTAACTCGAGCGCGTCGGCTAATTTCGGGATAACGGTCTCATGTACCATGCCGTACTTCTGAATACGCAGGAGCTCCGCGACAGGCAAGTCTGTGCGCCGGGCCACGTCGTCCCACGACAATCCGCGACGTTTGCGCGCATTATCGAATTCGTCGGTGTCAATTTGAAAGAAATCCTTTGCGTCGCTACTACCGTGAGCGAGCCGAAGGAAGAAATCCCTGAAGGACATACCCGAAACACGACGAAGCCTGAAGTAGCGCTGGACCAACGACTTGAATTGGCCCGGAAGCAGAGGGGTTGTTGCCGTCTTATCATCTTCGCCAGAAACCCAAACCGCCTGAAATGTGAGCTCGTCATGGCCACCGCGCGCGGTGAGCGTAGCCGCGTCAGCATCTGCTTCAGAACGCAGACCTATGCTTTCCAGCGCTATGAAAAACTCGAGGTCTCCGGTGAGGACTGTGCTGCGCTGCTCTCCCTTATGGTGTGCAAGCAGTGTCAGGTAGTACCAATGCGGCAAACTAGGACAGAAAGTTGCAGCGGTGACAAAGAGCCCGGGATGGGAATATTCGAGTGTGCGTTCAAGGCGCTTTCCAAATTCCATGACTTCAGCGCCCGGGAGCTCTCCCAGCGCATAAACACCGTTCGCGGGACGCACCGCCCAGATGAAGAAGCTCAGACGCGGGCCCCCGACTCGCTCCACCTCCACCGTTATCGCTTTTGGCCCTCTATGTAGCGTGCACAGCCCCGGCGCCACCTGCGCAGGAATTCGTTGCCGCACAATCTCAAGAAGCCTGGACGCAACGGCCGGCAGGCTCTCAAAGACTTCTATCGGGGAGGAATCGGTCGAGTTCTCGACTGGTTGTAATGCATATTTCTGCTCTTCGTCAGATTCACCCAACGCCAACATCATCTGGCGAGTGCGCATCCAGCTTCCGATACCACAGAGCTTAGATACAGCCTCCAGCGCGTGGGTGTGCTTGACACTTATCCCGTGAGCTGCCAGAGCAGTCTTGAGTCTCCTGGCTAGTCCCTTGGCTTCCGCGGGTTTTTCAAGACTAAGCAAGGTGCAAATGCTGCACGCAGCAGCATCGGTAAGGCTGGCGCCTTGTGATGCGACAAACGACTGGAGCACCGCTGCCTGACTGGCGAGCGGTAAAGACGTAACAACATTGGTAGAAGCCATGGCTTCCTCCGTTAGTTATGCCTGCAAACCCACTCGTTGGCGTTGCGCGTTGCCGTTGGGGCCTGAAGGCACGAACCGTTAGGAAGTTTCCATGGCCGCTGGAGGGCGGCTGTAGGCGCCGGATTTGCCAGGCCGCTTATGCGGTGCGCAACTGACAGGTTCCGGGGTGACCCTGATACTTGCCATTATTTTAGGCACACCCCGGCACAAAATGCAAGACCGGTTTCGTTTAAACGGGTGACCCACCGGCGCGCTAAGAAAATTGCAAGTGCGCGTTTTCTGCAGTAACCGGTCGCTTTAGAGCCGTAGTCCCTCTTGCGGCAGCCACTCCCCACTCTCGAATAGCTGCGCAACCTGGGTGGCCAAGTCACCCGGCAGCCACTGAATGGCCGCGCCGGCTTCCTGCCGCTTTTCAGAGCCCAGCGGTCGACGCCTCCCCTCTGCCAGCAATCGCCGATACAGCAAGGTTGCAGGGCGGATTTCCGGGCTTCCAAGGCTGCGTAGTCCCTTGTTCAGCGTCACGGGAATAACGAGGCCGGCTGGGTCCAGGTCCCCGAAATACTCGGCGTGGGAGGCACCGCTACGCTCTAGCGCATCGACCAGCGCCCGAGCAGATTTCACGATGGTATTGCCGTTGCCGTACGCAATCGAGGTATATGCCTGTGCGGTTTTGTTCCAACGAAGAAACGACCAATACGTGTGGTGATTTTCTAGCAGCAGCAACGGCGCGCCACGGACTTCAAAATCCTCCCTAGGAAGAGGCGGCTCCGGGTCGCACATTCCAAGTACGGCAATGTCCAATTGTCCGTACAGCCGTCCGTCTTTAATTTGGCCCTCAAACGCCTTCTCGTCGTTGAATATCTCCAGCGCGCGTTCCCGGAACGGAACAACGGTCCGGGTTCTATCGCGCTGATGTATCAAGAACTCGTTGATGCACCGGAGTCGCTCCAACGTGTCCGTTCGCCGCACGCTGTTGGCCCAGGCCAGTTCCGGCACCCAGATGGTGGTGGAAGCCAAGACCGGTGCTGGGCGGGCAGCCCTGACCATCGTTATGATTGAGGGAAGCTTCGGATTTCCGGTTGTGTCCCATCCACCTGCGCCCTTGGGCAGCGCTAGCAAACCACCGTCCTCCAGCACTCGTAGCGCGCCCAGCAGCTCAGCGCGAAACTCGCCGCTGTGCTCAAGTTCCGGGCACGCCTCCGCAAAGCCGCGTCGGAACCGCTCTTGCGCAATGCGTTTTCCGGGTTGCTCTTGCAGCCATTTCAATAATCGTTGTGCGGTGCTCATGCGGCCATTTGGTCCGGAGACGGCAGGAACTGATAGTCCGTGACTTTGACGTGAATGCGCCCGGTTGTACTGTTCATCTCTGTCTTGCTAAGGCGAAGATGCCGCTTGAATACCGACAGCGTTTCCAATTCGTTCATCCCCGTTGCGATAATAAGCTGTACCTTCATGGCCTCGGCCAAGCTGTGGATGGCAACCCAAATTGGACGCAAAGATGCGTGTGCAAACGGATTATCCAGGAGCAGCACCCCGCTGTCCTCGCGCGAGGCTGCCGGCCGCTGCTCGTAGCGCAATCGCATGGTGATGAAGTAGAGAAACAGCGCCATGGACAGCTTCTCGGCCCCCGAATGGGTCAGCTTTTCCACGGGCACATACTGCTCATCTTCGATTTCGACCATCTTGAGCAGTCGTAGTCCCAGCCGGTTGTCGGCAAGGCGCATAAGCGCTTGGGCAGCCAGCTGCGCGCCGGTCTCCGGGATATTGCAATCAGCGGTCAGTTCTTCCACGTAGGCGGCTAGAATCGGTCGTTTTTGCTCTTGAGTCATGGACAGCACGGTAGTTCGCATTTTGAATACGCTCTTACCGCCAACAATGGGCACGTTGTCCGGCAGTTTCAACCGCTCAACCGCGTTCCGTAGAATTTTTGTCGAATCGCCAACCAAGCCCATGAGCACATCTGTGGCTTTGGCAAAATCCTCGTCCATCTTGGAAAGGTCATACTTGAGTGCATCAATGCGATTGCCGATAGCAGACTGAATGCGGTCGGCGTCGGCCGCGGAGTTTTCGAGGGAGTTGTCCTGCAATTTTGCCGCAATCTCTGCATCCGTTCGAACAAAAGCCTCATCCCTTGCAATCTTGGTGACAAGCTCGAGCGCATTGCGCGCTCGCTTTTCTGCGGAGTCAGCTGCTTTCTTTGAACTCGTGTAATCCTGCAGGAGTGCCGCAACTTCTGCCGCAACGGTGCTGGCATCGGTAAATCGAGAAACATCGGCCAGCGCGGTCGAAAAGTCCAGCGACTGTCCGTTCAAGGCGCGGCGCTGTCCGTCGTACAAGTCTCTCTGTGCTTTCAGTTCGCGAGCCAGATTCCGGGCGGCCTGGGCAGCTTCTTTAGCTGACAGCGCGGACTGTGTGGCGCTCGCGCTCTCTCTTCGGCGACGCTCGAGCAACCCAACGAGGTCCTCTGCACTGAACGTTTCGGCGCCTGCCACGGTATGGCCAGGCTGCTTTCGCTTGCTTTGGTGCAGGCTAAGTGTTGTTCTGGCGCTGGATGCCGCGTCGGCCGTCTCGCGCTGGTCTTTTTCCGCTTGGTTGACACGCCGCTCGGCTGTCAACCCAAGCTCCCGATAGTCGCTACCCGCTAGGGCAGTTACGTCCGTCATTGGAAAGCGGTCCGAGGGGTAGCGCTCGCTGTAATCGCCGCGCTTGTCCTTGAGTTGCCCCGCTTTCACGTCACGTTCAGCCGCCAATTTCTCGGTTGTTTCCGATTCAGCGGCCCGCAAGGCCTTAGCGGCGATGTCGTACTCAGAGGCTATCTCGGAAAGCGTGCGCGCCTTGTCTTTCAGCGCCGCGTCGACGTCGTACTTTTCGTCAGGCGTGGCCAAGCTCTGCGCTGTCAATTCACGAGCCGTTGCGCTTGTCTCGCGGTCGTCCCCCTGGCGTTTCGCTTCTTCGGCGGTTTTGCGCGCTGTAGCCAATGCTGCGTTGGCGAGGGCTTCCGCGGTTTCAGCCGCGAGTTTTGCGCCGGCTGCGTCGGCTTGCTGCTGCCGCCAAGCAGCGCTCCTGGTCTCCCATTCGTCGCGGTAAGCTGTCAGCGCTTGCAATCGAGACAGTACCTTCGGCAAGTCCTGTTTTTGAAGCCGAGAAGCTTCAGTTCGTGCGTGCCGTGCCTGCGTACCCGCCTCCTTGGCACTATTCCGCATTTCCAAAATGCGCTGTTCCGCAGCGGCGCGCCTCTCTGTCAGGTCCGTGGCCTTATTGCGCAGCTGTGCAAGTTTGCCCTCGCCGAATTGGGCGACATATTCGTCGAGCTTGGCCTTGGCCAACACTACATCGTTGGTCGCCTTCTTGGCTTCCGCGCTTGCGGCGGTGGCTGCCTCGATAATGCCCAGCAGTTGTTTGGCCCGTTTCGCCGCGGAAGCTTTGTTCCACAAGCTGTCGTCGTCGGGGCCGGCGACATAGAGTGCTTCGCCCATCGCTTCAACCGCTCTATCGTAAATTGAGATGACGACCGGGCGCCCCAGCGCTAAGGGTTCTTTCTCCAGCAAGGCTTTGCTGGCTACGACGTGTTTGAGCTCGGGAACTGCTACACCAAGGTATCGACCGGGATTGGACAAAGCAACGTTACGGGCCTGCTCGGCGTTTGGCAGCGTATGGGCGATATATTCGGCATAGGCTCGCACGTTTGGAATATTGTGGTCACTCAGAAACCGCACGACCCGGGCAACATCAGGGTCGCGCCCGAACAATTCGGTTCGCTCGAAGCTATCCTGGCCTTCTTGAAGTCGTGATAGTTCCAGCATCGAATCGTGCCAACGCTCCTCTTCCTGACGTTGTAGCTCAGCGGCACGCCCCGGCAGAACTTCAGAATCCGGATTGCAGACATCAGCGTCGGCGGCTTTTGCAAGAGCTCGATTGTGAGCGAGGGTTTCACGTAGGCTTTCGCCATCCTTGACCGCTTTTTCAAGGCGTTGCTGTTCTTCCCTCATCGGTTGCGTTTGCTTGTCAAGCGTGAGCGCCCCTTCGGAGAGGGTTCCTTCTTCTGCCTCACGGGTGGTGGCCGCTTGCTCGTGTTTAGCAATTTCAGCGGATAGAGCAGTCATCTCAGCAGACACCCGCGCAATGGCGCCAACTGCTTGCTCGTTGTCTCCGAGGACACCGTCCTTTATCAGGGCGCTGCGCCGGTCCGCGGCGCGAGCTAGCAGAGTGTTCGCTTCAGTTTGCTTGTCTAAGGCTGCCTGTTTGGCTTGCTGCGCGGCGCGCATTGCTGATTCTTGCCGTTTTTCTTCTTGACGGGCCTTTGCGGCCGATTCCTTGAACTGAACAGCCTCAGCGCGGGCCCCCTTTGCGAGGTCCGCCAGCATTCTGCGATAAATTGCGGATTTTTCACCCAGGGTCTGGCGAAGCGGGGCTGTTCCCTGGTTCGCCTCCCTCAGTGCTTGCTCCAACCCAGTCACATCTGACTGCAATCGCAGGATTTCGTCGTTTAGCTTGGACGCACCCAGCAATTCCCGCCCTCGCTGCGCTTCCTTTAACTCCGCTTCGGCGGCGTTGGCCGTATTCTGCGCTCGCCGGCTTGCGCGGCTAAGCCGCTCGGTCTCAAGAGCCTCGGCGTCGGCGTCGGCCGCAGAGACAAGCTTGGTCTGTTCGCGATGTTCTGCGTCTTTTTCGCGCTGCAACGAATCCTGTGCGTCGGCTTGCTCAGACTTTTGCGCTATATGAACGCTCAACGTAGCGGCGGCAATGCCAAGTTCCTGCTCCGCTGCGTCACGGGCCAAAATCGCGGCCTGATACTCCTGTGCGGCCTTGGCAAAAGGCTCAAAGGCGCTGCCCAGCCGCTGCATCTGCGCAAGCGCGTCCTGGAATCGTTTTCGACTAGCCATTTTGCGGCAGAGCGAGGCAACGAGCTTCTGGGTCTCACTTGCCCTATCCGGGTCCAGCGTAAGGAGTAAGAAGCGCCGAACGAAGTCGAGCTCAGACTTGAAATCAAGAAATGCCTCGTCCATTCCCCCTTCCTTGCGGTTGAAATCAACCTGCTTTTGCAGCAGTTCGACATCAAGGCCGTTGCTGAGGAGGACCTCTTTCCATTCGGTCTGGTTAGTGAAATATTGAAAATTGCCTCGGTGGGCCTGAGCCGTTTCGTACAACCAGCGACCGCAGTCCTCCCGGCCATGTAATTCTCCCGCCTTTGCGCCCTTGAGATTGGGCCCAGGAACGCTTTCGAGAGACAGCCGGTCATTGGCTACAAACGAGAAGAAATGGCGCTCGGGGGCTAGTCCACCGGGCCCGTCTCCGGATTTGCGGAGACAAACGAATTGCCCAGTTACAAATCGCTTGCGCGGCGACACCATGTCGCCACTGGGCATATCCCACTCCACCATGATGATTCCGGGCAGCCCTTCTTTGTCGAAATAGTCAACAAAGTCATGGGCTGGGTTAGCCATCGTTTGAAGAAACCGGTCCTTATGCGTGTCAAACACCGAGAAGACTAGTGACAAAAACGTGGTTTTCCCACCTTGGTTGGCGAGGTTGTAGATTGCCTGCGTGGGTAAGCCAGTTTCGGTATCCGTAAATGGCAACAGGAGACCGGGATACCAAGCGAGCTTATGGCCGGCGTTGGCAATATAGACGCGGGAGATTCGATACATGGAGTTATGCCTTGTTCGCGTTAGCGGCAGTTGTGTTCACTAGGTTGCGCACCGCTTTGAAAAGCGTTTCGACTGTGTTTTCCCGCAACTGAGCGATATAGCGCCAGGTCACGGTGTACCGCGGCGAATCTTCCTCTGAGTCCAGCCGAACGAGGCCTGCTTCCCGTAGTTGCTTAAACACCGCGTTGACGGTGCCATCCAGAGTGGCCAAGCTGTGGCTCCTGCGGTCAGGGAGCGTCTCCGGCATGGCGGACACATATTTCCAGACGGGCTCCAGTTCGCGAGGCAAGTCCGGAAGCAACTCGGTTTTGCGGGCGACGACGTCCGCCGCCATATCTCGCAGCTGGGTTACCACCAAACGTTCGCTCACGGGCGGCGAATCATAGTCATCGTCGAACAGCTTCTCAGCGGTTGGGTAGAAAAGCGCCGCGATGGTCAAGTGCGTAAGCACCAAAAGCGCTTTCTGCTCTATCTTCAGGTCGCGGGCCCTTAAATCGGATAAGCGCAGGGCAAAGAGGCTCTCGCCGCTGCTGGGGACCAATATGGCCCCGCGATGGTCAACGGATACGCGCGTGAGCTCCAGACCCTGCGCAACCGCGTCAAAAATATCGCGAAAATCGCTGTTGCCCTCATAGCTAGCGAGCAGCGTTCGATACTCCTTATCGTTAGTTGGCGTCAGGCCAGGTTGCAGCGCCTTAGCCAACAACTGTCCGGCGGCGAGTGCCTGATTGCGGTGCTCAGTCATTTCCCTTCTCCGATGTGGGGCCAGCTTCTTCTTGATACACAAGACGGTCGCCCGCCACGTGCTTCGTCCGGAATCGGCCGGACTTTTCAATTGAGAGTTCTGATGTCCTGTCCGCGAACATCTCGAACAGCTGATGCATTGCGTATTCTTGTACTGCGCTCGGCAATAGTTTTGCTTCGCCGGCGAGAAGGATTTGTTCGTTGTCGATTGTCGCGCCGCGGGCGAACGCTTCTTTTAGTGCCTGCTCAACATGGGCCTTGGCCGCCTCGATAACGTCAGCTTGAAAATGCGGCGGAAGCTGGCTAAGCGGCACCATGTCGTCCTCGGTCCATTCCGGAGGCTCTGTTGTCGGCCGCAGTTCGGTTAACAGTCCGAGCACATGCCCGATGCTAAATTGCTTCGGTATTTCTGCAGACAGCAGGGCGTGGCCGCAAGCGTCTCCCAATTCAGCGATATGCTGAACGGATTCGGCAAGTATTGGCGGCAGTAGCTGTTCTTCAATATCGGGAAGCCTTTGCCGGCGCCGGGCGCGGAACATTGTTGCCTGAGCCTGGCGGTAGCGGCCACCGGCCTCGGTCACAAGCCGCAGCAAGCGCGAATGAACAATGAGTTCCAACCCCAGTGTCTTGGACAACCGGTGAAATTTCTCGCGGGCTCCAGGCTTGGTCGCATCCCGGAGCTGGTCGTTGACCAGCGCCATTAGCTGTCGCTTATCCTCATGGCGGCTGTCAATATGGTTTCTGGAACCAACAAGAAACGGCTCCAGGTCCCCTTTCCATGTAACGGAATCAGGCGAGCGCTGTGCTCGGTCGAGTTGCGCCCGAATGCTGTCCTGGTAGCGCATTGCTTCACGGCGGCCGCGTTCGGAAACATCCAGCGCTTTGTCGACTTGGCCGCGCCGAATCATCTCGGCCAACAGCTTGTCGAGCAGCTCCTGCATGTCTTCTGTGCCAAGGTCAAGCATACCCAGATAGACAAGGTGCCCTTCGTCCGTGACACGGTAATAGCTCCGGTCGTCCTCACACCGGGTATATCGCAGTAAATGGAAGGCGTAGCGCTTCATCTCTCCGTGCGCGGAGTCGAAATACTCGTATTCGAAGCGTTCGGTTCTGTTGTCCAAATTGTGCAGGGCGTCGGTGACGTCTGCTGCAACCTTGCGCGAATCCGATTCGTCAAGGGTAGTCTTGAGCAAACGAGCCTTCTCACCGAGATAGCTGATTACTTCCTCACGAGTGCGGCCAAAACCGAACACGCTTCCCTCCATGATGAAATCCAAGAGGGAGAGCGCTAGAAAATTCGTATCCAGTCCGGAAAAAAGACGCGTGCCCTCCTCTGTCTTTCGCGTTCGAAGAGCCAGCTCGTACAATGGACGGACAAGCAGCAGATTCTTTAGCTGCCGAGATAGGTCGACCGATACAAAGCTCTCGATGGCGGCCTCGGGCAGTGCCGAGCCATCAGGAGAGGCGGCCGGAAATGAAAGCTCGAGCGTCATTTCAGCGTTTTCAGTTCACGCAGACAGCTGGAGCCCCAAGGGGCGCCTGGAATAGCTAGTCCGTCCTCTGCTGCCATGAAATGCTCCCTTGCCGGAGTGCGCGTATTGTTAGTATACGCTTAATTGTTATATTGGCATAGTTTTTATATGCGTGTTACCATGCCGCCATGGATAAGCTGAATGACGGTACAGGAAAAGCCGCGGGCCGGCACGGCGGCCGCTGGAGCCAGGACCGCAGACTGGAGCTCATCGACTTCCGACTGCGCTGGGATGGGCGAATAAATCGCGGGGACCTCACCGAGTACTTTGGCATCTCCGTGCCGCAGGCGTCCCTGGATATCGCTAGGTACCTTGAAATGGCACCCCGCAATCTAGAGTACGACCGGCGGTCCCGCGTATATGTTGCGACCCGGACGTTCAAGCCACTTTTTCCTTCCAGCGACGCACAGAGGTATTTGAATGGGCTGCTCGCCCAGGCAACCGGCGGCGCCGGGGTTGGGGAAAGCTTTGTCGGCTGGCTACCGCCTATCGCCGCGGTCCCCTCGCCGGCGCGTCGGCTCGATGGCGACGTGCTCAGCGCCCTACTTCGGGCAATCAAGAATGAGCACGCACTCAGTGTTGTGTACCAGTCAATAGGCAAGTCCGCGCCAACAACGCGAACAATGACCCCAATGGCAATTGCCCATGATGGCTTCCGCTGGCATGTACGCGCCTTCTGTCATTCACATAAGGACTTCCGCGATTTCGTAATTGCACGAATTCTGAAAGTGCTCGACACAGCTCCGGCTGGGGCAAAAGCCGAAAACGATGCTGAGTGGCACAACATCCTGCAGTTGGAATTAGCCGCTCACAAAGGTCTTTCCGTCGAGGCGCGCCGCGCCATCGAATTTGACTACGGCATGACCAAAGGCCATGTTGTGTTTAAGTGTCGTCAGGCGCTGTTGTTTTACGTACTCCGACACCTCGGGCTTTCCCAGACACAAGACAACAGACCCGAGGCAAAGCAAATAGTGTTGCGCAACGCTGACGCGCTGCAGCCTTATATCAAGAAAGCACTCGCGGGCTAGCAAGGTCTTCAGAAGGTAAATAGCGGTAAGGGAGCGGCCGGACAAATGCCTGAAGCTAGCCTTGCGGTTGAAACCCCAGAAATCGAGGAAGTCCTCGACCGTGTCACAGGTGAGCACCTACCTGCAGCTACTGTCATAGGCGACGATTACGCCCGAGCCATCCAGCTTCGCATGCAGCTACGCACCGGCATCAGAGCAGACGACGCGCGATACCGAAGTTCGATATGCCGTGTTCCGGTCTACCTGGTGTCTCGGTGTGACACACGTCGGTTTTTCTTTCGTCACACCCTGGAAGATGGCCGGTGCACGGCGCATACCCGCGGTGCCCTCTCTCAAGACAAAATCGACGCCATCAAGTACAACGGTGCCAAGGAAAGTCAAGCGCACCAGCAGATGAAAATGTGGGTTGCACAGTGCCTGGAGGCAGACCCACGATTCTCCGATGTGCGTGTGGAAGCCACCTGGCGGGGGGCCCTTACCAGCGAATATCGAAGACCAGATGTTCGGGCAACTCTGGGTTCAAGGGACGTCGCCTTTGAAATCCAGCTCTCCACGACCCACCTGAACGTGATTGCGGAGCGTCGGTACTTCTATCTGCGCGAGGGTGGACTACTCTTCTGGATATTCAAGGCATTCGACGCTGACAGCCGGCGCCTCACGCATGACGACGTATTTTTCAACAACAACCAGAATGCGTTCGTTGTGAATAAGAAGACAGTGGACCATTCCTTAGGCAGCGGCGGCTTTCACTTGGACTGCATCTGGGCAAAGCCCACCTCCACGACAGAAAGCTCGGCACTACAACGCAAGCTCGTATCGTTTCACGACTTGACTCTCGATTTCGGAAATCAGAGAGCGTTCTACTTCGATTTTGAGGGGGAACGCAAAGTCCTTGAGACAGCAGAGCTCGAGCGGGCAGCCGTGCTCCGCCGTGAGTTCGAAGCGTTCTGGCCTTCGCGCCTGCAATCGCGAGTAGACGAGTCTGGCGCGTGGCGCACGCTACGTGGAAAGTTTCGGAGGATGGGGCTCGATGTGCCAATATATCCAGACCAACTTCCGGCCCAACTGCTTAACGCCCTCTATTCCGCAAAGAAAGGGGAGCCGGTGGGGTGGAAATTTCACAAACTGGTGGAGGTCGCACACCGGATAGCCGTAGCACATAAGCCATATCTGATGAAGTTTCGGCAGGCGCTTGCAGCATTTGACCGCGGCGCCCAACTCATCCAGGAAGACAAGACCGGAAAATGGCACAAGAGAGTGGCGGCGTACAAGGCGGCAATCAAGGATGGCTCCCAAGAATACGCACCGGATTCGTCATACGATGCGTTGGTTGCCCTCCTGTTTCCGGAGCTTGAGGGCCGCCCCGAGCAACAATAGCGTCTGTGGGACCCGGCGCTGTATCGGAAACGCGCTTAGAATAGCGTCGCTGCACGCAAGAACACATGTTGTATCAAGACTAGCCCGCCCAAAATACTCAACAAGTCGACGCGGGACACCGTTGAATATGCCAAGCGCAAATGACCCTGTTACCTCACAAGGACCAGTCTCCAACGGTATCTGGTACGGTCTCGCCGTTGAAATTACGCGCCCCCAATCAAGATGGATACAACTCATGCTGCCGGATTCGAATGAAATCGGTCGCCCGGCTGGTCCGCTTACGCTCGCATGGGTCTTACCGGAGTGGGTAGGCAACCTGCTTCTGACGACTGCGAACGCAGGTTTTCCGGACCCAGAAAAGGTTTCTCGCGTACAAACCCTATTCGAAGCAGGAGCCGTAATCTCGGTACCCCTGATGGACAGCAAGAGCGCGAAAATGGAAGGCATTTATTTTGTGAACGGCCGTCATCGTGCTTCACACCTAATCGCATTGGGCGCAAAGCGCATTCCGGTATGTTTGCCAGTCGATGTTATGAATTCCTTACCTTGCCACTACCAAGCGACCAGTAATTTCTTCTAGCCATTGCGTAAGTTGTTCGTCATACGGCATTTGAAACCCAATTAGCGGGTGCACCTTTAGAAGGTGTGCACAACGCTCGGGGTAGAGTTCTCCCTCGTCGTCCAATGCGAGCCATGGTGTGTTAGCGCAATTGTTGGCAGTTAGCCATTCCAGTATTTCGCGATAACGTCCTTCTTTTGCTCGGCCATACGGACGGCAGGGGGTCGCCCCCATAATTCTCCGGGCAAGAATCCCGGGAAATGCGCTCCTGATGCTGCCTACCGACATCCCTTCGCGATGCGATGAGCTCACTATCAGACCTACTTCGGGAAAGGGTGCTAATACGCGTGCAAGCTGAGGGACGAATTCAAAGGGTACGAAATCTCTCAGCTGAGGCGTTTGAAGCACACCGTCGTAGTCCAGAAACAGCAGAACGCTTGGCTGCACTGATGTGCTAGCGGGGTGCCACGCCGGAAAGATTTGGCGAGTTTGGTCGTGGTGCATCGGATACAACAGCAGGCTAAGAAGCAAGCTCGCGCTCAATAACGCGAAGGCCCCTGAGCCACGGATTTTCATAGGCGCAATTCATGTTTTCAACCTGGGCCAAAAGCTTTGGAATGTCCATGGTTTCGATGTGCTGGTCCCCAAAACGCGCTATGCAATGGGCAAGGTGGCCCGCCTGGCATTGATAGCCTAGTGCCCGTGATTCGAACGAATCGCGGGCTCCGTAATCTTGTGTATTACGAGCTTTTGCTAGAAACGGCTTCGCGTCTTCCAATTTCTTCAGATAGATGTCGCTGATTTTCATTTGAGGAATAGGCCCAATGCTAATGAACCGTATAGCCACCCGGGCTTGGCGCAATAACTACGTCCAGGGAAGCAGCCAGGCATCTCCCTCTGCGTGGTACAGTCCAGAGACCTATGCGAAGCAGAGCAATACCGATGGCTAGGCGAAAACAGGGCGAATCGACCGGCGTAGGCCCGAAGACGCGGGACTATTTCGCAGAGCTATATGTCGCCGGCATGATGGGCGACCGTGGGTGGGCGATATACTTTCCCAAGCGGGACATCGGCTTCGATTTCGTTGCATCGAAGAAGGTCGGCGACAAGGTCATCCTGAGGCCTGTGCAGGTGCGCGGAAAATACCCGACCGAGGAGAAGAAAGACAAGGTCACCTACCCTTGGCAGGGCATCTTGTCGCAGGTCCACGAAGACATGGCCGTGGTGTTTTGCTACTTTTCTACCGACCACAGCACCGCAGCTCCTGACAATGTTGCGTTTGTCCCGTTGTCGACCCTAAAGCCCACGACGAAGGGCAGGTTTCGGTGCTCGGCAGTCAGTCTCAAGGGCGGAAAGACTTATCCACGGCCCTCATACAAGCACCTGTTCGGTGTCGAAGGATTGGATGCAATGGAATCGCCGGACTGGGCACAGTCTGGCCCGGCGCCGGTGGAGGATGCGTAGGAGTCTGTTGCCGGGTACATGATTCCTCGCAGTCGTACCGGGCCCTACCCCTCCGGCAGGCGTAGTCATTGAACCACGCTAGCCTGACAGGGCCGCGTGCCCCTTCCTATGGGAATCTCAACGCGACGAGCCGCCGGGCATACGTATCCATAGACTCATTCTGTGGGACGCGCACCTTATTCATCGGCTCGCCAGTCGCGCGAAGCGTCTTGTCCATCGGCTCATCGGACGTACCCAGCGTGTGATACGTCCAGCGTAGGTCACTGAGCTTAACCTTGGCGGCTAGATTACTACTGGAACGCGGCTTCTTCACGTATTCACGACTGGCTATCGTGTAGGTTAACGGCAGTGGGGGAAACGCCCTGCCCTTCTTTCGCACCGGCGCCAAGGCAAAGAGCCAAGATTGTTTGGCTGCGGCCGACGTGCCTGTGAGGAAGAACGCCACTGCGTGGCCCAATGTTTTAGGACAAAACAGCCCCTCCTGCAAATGTTCTCGGCCGGGGTGGCGAGTTACCTTGTCACCATAGGGAGGCTTGAGCTGGTAGAAAGCGCGTCGGAAGGGTTCATTCGTGTTCAACTCCGCCACCAGGAGTAGCGCATTCGGCATATGGCAGACGAGCGCCGGCAGTTGGAGGACGAGCACGCGACGATAAGAACTGTACATCGCCTCCATGGTTTTGCGTGCTTTGGCTGCGTCCGAGAAGACCCATTGCGGGCGATACTCCCATTCGCCGCGTTTCCTCGGTTTAACGGTGTTTGCCGCCCCTAGAAAGAAGCTGGCGGCCTCAACTTTGAGGATGGGGTTTGTCGCGAAGATTCGGTTAGCTACGGAGGTATTCAGCTCGTTGGGGTCAAAGAATGCAACTTTCGATTTGCTGCGCTTGGTGTCCGTGTCGCGCGGGGCCTCGAATTCGTCGCCGGGGCGATAGGCTGCTGGCCGCTGGATGAGCCGAATTGCTTCGGTTCCACGCCCGCCATCGCGGGGAATTGGCGGAGTTTTGACCACGACCCAGACTGATGCCTACCGATACTAATAGTGTCGGTGAGCATAGCATGTGTATATGTGGTCAATCGGGCGATGGTTCCAAGACGGGCGGCCGGCATGTTTTCGAGAAGGGCCTGCCCTTGCCGCCGTGGCCATCCCGAGCGATTGCTGCTCGTTGTCGTAAAAACAGCCCTAGGCATTCCAGGCAGAGCGGCGACGGCGACGCCCCTAAATTCCAGCAAGCGTCTTCAGCTTGACCTCAGCCCTGATTTCAATTACTGTATAAATATACAGTTTCTATATCAGGCGACCGACACCGGTGCAACGCCATGCAAAGGGGCAGCGACACGTTAAGCGCGAGCAAATGGCTACAGGCCCGGCAGCAGGTGCAGTCGCTTGCGGATGTCGTTTTGGGCGACGCCGCCCCGTTTTTTCTCTACCGCGGCAAGCTCTACGAACCGTGGTCGCACGGGCAATACGTCTCCGCATTACTTGGGTCAACCGGTGGGTGCGAGACAGTGCGGCGGCTCATCGAGATTTTGGATGGTGACGGCACGGTGAACGCGGTCGTCGTCGACGACGAGGGCCGGGAGCCCGACGGGAGCGGCCGGCCGGTCCTCAAGCTCCTGGTTGGCCACCTGATTCAACTTTGGCCTAACGGCCGCGGCGAACCGGTGTGAGCCGGCCAATCTAGGGGGTACCTCAAATGATTTGCAAAGTGACCCGCTTGCGTGCGCGCGGCATCCGTGTGTCAGCTCCGACGGTCGAAGTCACGACCGGCGACCTGTCCATTGATGAGTTGACGCAAAGCGCTTTTGGTCGCACCGTGCGCGTGGCCCACCTGCGGCATCCGACCCGTCCGAGCGCAGTGCCTGAGCTATTGCCTCCGTTGTTTGACCCGCAGATGTTGCAGCTAGAAGGGAACAACATCGTGCTCACCGGTATCGAGCGCGAGTGCGTTGATGGCCAGTTTGTTGATTACGCCCAAACATGGCTCGCGGAATACCAAAAGCAGGCTGCTGCGGGAGAGTAATGGCCGTATAGCGGTGAGCCTTCGCCACGGGCATGCAGGGCCTGGCCAGAGGCGCCGGCATCGCTATGTCGCGTTATTTCACGAACTTTGAAATATTTCACGCGCAATGAAATGTCCCGCTTAGACAGTATTCCTGACATGTTTCGGTCAATTGACAACGAGGTGTCGGAAAGTGTCGGAAAACGGCGGTTCGACACGCGGCAGGCTGTAGAGCCGGAAACGAACGCCGCGGCTGTCCCGGCGTGGCACGGGTAAGAAACCCAGGCTTGATAGAAACCGAGGCCGAGGGCTCGAGCGGATGCCCAAAGGCACGGGAGAACTGCTTGCCTTGTTCCGCGCGCCGGCCGCCTTTGGCGTTAGGAGTGATGGGGTGAGGCGGTAATTGACGCGGGCAACGAGGTAGAGTTCAAAATGAAAGCAAAAGAGCTGATTGAATTCTTGCGGACGTGCGACCCAGAAGCCGAGGTCATGCGTTTTGACGATGACGTGTGGAACCAGCTGATACCAGTTGCCCCCGCCCCTGCTCCCGACCTTAAAAGGGCGGTCGACGTTCGTCAGGCGCCTGGTGTGCTGCTGGCATAGTCACGTGCCAGCAACTCGAGCCCAGGCCTGCCGGCCGCGGCGAGGCGCTGGGCACTGGTGACAACTGTTCTCAATGAAAGGTATTGCTGACTAGTCGGGGCTTCTTTGAATGGAATATTCGCCGTAATTGGCACAAGCGGACAACTACTACGAATTTTTCATTCATTTTCTCTGGCCACGGCCGCCACCTCCGTCGCCTCAATCTGCCGCTCTGAGCTCTGTATGAACGCAAACGCAGCGTCGAGCACGGCATCCGCGCGCGCGGTCGAGCGGTTCATCTGCTCAATCATGGCTTCGAGGATTTTGCGGTCAGTCGCTTCCACGGTGCACAGCTTACAACGGTGGCGTTTTCTTTGCCCCCGAAGGGCGGTGCGCCTTCTCTTGAACTGAAGTAAGCGGTAGCGGCATCGCTTTACTTAGTAGCGGTGACGTAGAACACCAGTACAGCGAGCTGCCGCCCGCCCGCGCAAAATCACACCGAATGAGGTTACCAATCGTGAACAGTTTCATTGGCTGCAAGCCGCTTCCCGACACCGTTGCCATCCTCGACCTTGAATGGACGACCAACGCGATTAATTGGCCTGGCGTTCCGCGCGACATCCTCGAAGTTGGCGGTTGTGAGCTTGACCTGCGTACGGGAGACGTCGGGCGATTCATCAGTCTAGATGTCCGTCCAACTTCGGCCACGGTCAGCCGCCGCTGCACGCAGCTGACAGGAATTGAGCCGCGGCGAGCGGCGCGCGGTGCATCTTTTGTCGGCTCCCTGCTCCAATTGCGCGAGCATTTCGCTCAATGCGATGCATGGGCGAGCTTCGGTGAAATGGACCGGAGGAGGCTCGAGCAGCAATGTCGCAGAGAGGGGGTGGAGTTCCCGTTGCCGGCAAACCACCTGGATATCCAGGCTATCGCAATGGAGCATTTCGGCTGGTGGCGGCGCAGGAGCCTCTCGCGAACTTTAGCTGCGCTCGGTCGGCAGTTTGTAGGTACCCCTCACAGCGCATTGGCTGACGCCACAAATGCTGCGAATGTGCTTCGCGGCATAGTCCGGGCGTCCTAAGCGACCGCTATTGAAAGCAGTACCCGGAGCAACGCCCGTCGCGCAGGAGCTGAGCTAGGTAGCAACCAATGGACTCTGGATTGACCGATGCCACGGCTCCCGCAGCAGCAAACGTGCTACCGGCTTCTGCCAGATGCCTTGCTTTGTGACTCGCTTGGGTCCGAAGTGCTTGCCTTATTGAACGATGACGGCGGCGAAAGCAGTGTGCGAATAAATTGCTTAAGCCAGCCAACTGGTGACCGTCGAGTACCCTTGGCACGCACGAAAGCTGCTGCCTTGCCCGTTGGTATCAGCGGTGGGCGGCTTTTCGCCCAATCCATTAGCGCATCCGGCGCCATGTCCGGATACTTTCGATATAGCGCCGCCTCAAGTCGCTCTGCGTATGCAATACGCTCACAAATCCCTTCCTTTTCTGCTTCCGTTAGCTTTCTAGGTTTTAAGGATTGCTTCATTGAATTCCCGTATCGTTTCTTGACCAAGCATTTGTGGCACATGCTCGAGTAGGACCCTCTGTCAATATCCCGTTAATTTAGTCACGGGTGGCGTCCACGGGTATGCAAACATCTAGCAGTGGTCAGCTTGATGTCTCGCAGTACCTTCATCGGAGCCGCCATCTTGTTCCGAAATTTTCGGAAGACCTCCTTAGAACCTGCGTGTGTTAGGCCCGCTTCGCTAAGCGGCTGCTTTATGCGTTGAATGGTGGCAGTCGCAACGCCCCCTTAGCTCTAGGTGTCGGGGACCGGTTTCCGGAGGAAACCGCCGCTGCTGCAGGACTTACCGGAGGTCCTGTTGCCCAAACTGGGTAAGCCTGTCGTCCGGCGCAGCTCCCCATGAAGCTCTTGCAAACCAACGCCCTTCCTTTTTAGCTGGCGCTGATTGCCGTGTTGATTACTTTGCAGTCACTGTCAGCTATAGACGCATAGCTACGGGATTTAAATCCGTAGCCGTTCATCGGCCTCATGCAGCATCAGTCTTCCGAGCCGGCTAACTAGCCACAAACTCCTTGCCCCGCGTGCCGCTGAGTGCCCCTCGCAATGAAGCCGGCGGGCCGGCAGCGCGAGCAGCAGCCAGCTGTTGCAACAGTGCCCGTACCGAAAGCAAGCCAAGCGCACAGCCAGCCGCCGGCAGGCCCGGCGGCCTCCCCGCTGCCTAGGAAATGAAGAATGCCATCGTTGGCCACAAGCCGCTAATTGACGGCGGGGCGTATCGGGACTAGGACTGGGGGCCGCTGCGGTTGCCTACAACGATTGCAGGAGTGCGTCAGCGCATTGACTGAATACTTGGTGAGCTTCCGGATAACTCGGTCGTACAGGTCCAAAAACCAGCGGAATGAGATGTGTCTTGTATTCCTCGTGGAGCTCGGAGTCACCTTCAGTTTTAGCTAGCGCATCCAGCAAAGTCTGTTTTGGATTTTTGGCAAATGCCTCGTATTGAACACCGAATTCGCTCACGTCGTAATCAACGAGAGCTTTGAACTGTGGCTGTGCGCGATGAAGTGCGTCCGGGTCTAGGGAACTTATGCAATACACATCGTAGAGGTGCCGAACCAACGCTTTGTCCCATTGCGCGCGCATACGCCCTGCACGATGCTGGGAGTATCGCCTGAGGAAGGACAAGATTTTCTCCGACAGCGTCTCTTCGACGGTCACGCAGTCGAGCGACACGTTGGTTTTCTTCTGCTTTGCAAGCTGCTCGACCAAGTAGCCAATGTCTTTGGTAACTGTGCCGTGCTGAGGAATTCGTGCGGTCAGCTCTAGGCTTAAATAGGGGCGCAAGCTTACGTCGCTTTCATATGCGGGAGCGTAGCTCCAATGGCTGGCGAAGTAGCGATTTTCGTTAAGGGCAAGGCGCTGGTCTTTTCGCTCTTCTAAGCCAATTTTCTCCAAGATACCGGCTACCTTGGCTTTCAGTTCGCTCAGATGCGATTTCAGCTTTGAGTTGCTCATGCCGTGCGAAGGATTGATGATGACCTTGAGGTCAACGTCTTCAGACATTCGCTCGATAAGGTGATGCGCTTTAGATAAGCTAGTCCCGCCGCAAAAAGCGAGTTGCACGTGGTCGTGTGCCAGCGTGGTGAGCGCTTTTAGGGCGTCTGTTACGTGGATGTCTTTTTCCAGGACCCCGGGGCTAATACCGCCCGTCGTCAATTCAGCAATTACAGCGTCAATCAGTTCGGACTGTTCACGCGATATTTGTTTCATATTGGACGTATCGCTCGCCGAATCCAAGTTTGCGTGAAATTCTCCGGCCTCCGGTATTGAGAACAGTCCCGGCAGGAACCTGCGTTGTCCGGCCCGCGTTGTAGGCCTGGGCTAGTTTGCTTGGACCGACCGAAACCCCCAGTTTTTTCAGAGCGATGGGCGCCAACACGTCAACGGGCTTAACGGGGATGGCCTTACCGCTGAGAACACTTGGCTTTGCTTTGGCATACACGCCCACCCCCAATTTGACTAGGGTGCCGGCGCTGACAAAGTCCCGAAGCGCGCGACTCACCTGGGCCTCACTCCCAAATCGCGCAAATTCGTAACGCACAAAGACCTCGTCTTGGCGCTGGGTGATAGCCCGCTTCATCCGTTCTTCAATATTCATCGCAATCTCCGCTCACGCACGTCAAAACAATATGGCTATTATACGCTAAAAAACAAAAAGATGCGTGTTCAAATAGCGCTCATCCACGTCAGTATAGCCAATCCCTTGAATTTTGCAACAATTTGTCGGGGAAAAGCCATGGTTGTGCCGTGAGTCACAGGCTGCGGGCACCCGCCGGCAAAGCGAATGCTCTACGCACACGCACACGAGGCTGCCAGCGCATGCGAGGCATTTTTCCTCGGCCAAGCGGTTCGTTTGCCCGTCGCTTCCCACTTAGACGTTTAGTGGTGAAAGTGCCGCGGTTAGACGGTTTGCCGTGAAAGTAGTCAGCGTTGGACGGCTAATTACGTGGATACCTCACGTGCGCGGCTTTTTGGCGCCAAGTCAGGCTTAGCCACCGATTTAGGTGAAAATCCTGCACACGCAATTAGGCGCTCAAGCTAGGGAGGTGCGCCCGAATTCAATGGGTTGGGAAAGGAAGCTCTAGCCGGCGAGTTACGTGGGCTTCCTGCGGCTATTCCTTCGCCCCGGCTTGCTTAAGCAGATCCGCGATATCGGTATTTCCCCCCTTCAATGCCCATTGCAAAGCCGTTACGCCCGAGTCGCTTTTGAGGTTCGGATCGGCCTTCGCAGACAGCAGCAATTTGACCGTTGCGATGTGCCCGCCGCGCGCCGCCATCATCAACGCGGAAATTCCGCTTGCCGATACGGCATCGACCTTTGCACCCTTGTCCAAGAGAAACTTCGCGACCTCGGTCTGGCCGCGCCAGGCTGCATAGATCAGTGGGTTCCAGCCTTTGATGTTGATTTGGGCGCCATGGGCTACCAATAATTTGACCAGTTCCACCTGGCCCTTGACGGCTGCCAACATCAGGGCAGTTTCGCCGTATTGGTTTCTGGCGCCGACCGCGGCCTCACGCTGCAACAGGAGTTTGGCCATGTCCGGATGGCCGTCCCGAATCGAAATCATAAGCAAGGTATTGCCACCCCGGTCGGTAGTATTGACGTCCATTCCTTTTGAGAACAAGGCCTCGGCAGTCGGAATATCGTCCTGATTGACCGCTGTAAGCAGCTCGTCGTAGGAGTCCGCGATCGCATCCGAAACCTGAAATGCGCAAAGCAACATAACACTTATAATCAATATATTGATCGCCTTCATTGATGCATAATCTCACTATTTTCCGGTTTGAAAAGGCGGAAGAAATTGGCCGTCGTGGCCGCTGCGATCACTTCCAGGGAGGTTCCCCGCAGGCGCGCGATTTCTTCCGCCACATGCCTGACCCAGCCGGGTTCGTTGGTCTTCCCGCGTTGCGGCACGGGTGCCAGATACGGGGAGTCCGTTTCGACCAGCATGTGCTCCAGCGGCACTGCCCGCGCGACCTCCTTGACTGTTTGGGCGTTTTTGAAGGTGACAATGCCGGAAAAGGATATATGGAAGTTCAGCGCCATCGCGGCCTGGGCGATTTCCAGGCTTTCCGTGAAACAGTGCATTACCCCGCCGGCTTCCTCCGCATGTTCTTCGCGCATGATGCGCAAAGTGTCTGCCGCCGCGTCGCGGGTGTGAATAATCAGGGGCTTTGCGCATTCGCGTGCGGCGCGAATATGCGTGCGGAAGCGCGTTCTCTGCCACTCCAGATCGCCGCTTTGGCGGTAATAGTCCAAGCCGGTTTCACCGATGGCGACCACTTTCCGGTGCTGCGCGCGCGTGACCAAGTCATTGATTGACAGAACGGTATCCTCGGCCTGGTCCGGATGGACGCCGACCGATGCGAACAGCGGCACATGGCCGTCGGCCAGCGCCATGACCCTGGGGAAATTGGCGAGCTTGACGCAAACGCATAAGGCATGCGTGACCTCGTTGCGCGCCATGTTGTCGAGGATCTGAGGAATTCGGCCGGCAAATTCCTCGAAGTCGATATGGCAATGCGAGTCGACCAGCATACCTGAGCTAGCCGATTTCTTTGTAGGCAATGAACAGGTCATCCAGGAACAGGCCGGCGTTCAATGGATGCTCGCAAATCGCCTTCAGCGACGACAGGGTGGCGTAGAAGCGCAGCAACTTCAGCGGCGGCATGCTCCGCGCGAGAAGGGCCAGCGCTTTCGCCCGATCGATGTTGTATCGCGCCTTGGCGCTGCTCGAGAGCGCGATCAGATCGTAGGTCCACTTGAGCATCCAATCCACCACCGCGGCCGGTGGCAGGCGCTGGCAGAAGTCCGCCAGGCTGAGCGCGCTGCTTGCCGGCTGACTTAGCAAATCGAGCAATCGGTCTCGCGTCTGCGCCTCCTCACCTGACAGACGCGCCGCTTCCAGCGGCGCATCGCCAGCGAATGCGAGCAATGCGGGTGTGACTTTGCTGCCCTCTCCCTGAAGCCAGCGCAGCGACAATTCCCGCGGCGGCATGGCCAGCGCCAATGCGTGACAGCGGCTGCGCACGGTTGCCAGCAATTTGCTCGGTTGATGCGATACCAGCACAAAAACCACGCCCGAGGACGGCTCCTCCAAGCTTTTCAAAAGCGCGTTGGCCGAGCCCGGATTCATGCTTTCAGCGGGGTAGATCAACACCACGCGGTAGCCGTTGCGATGCGAACCCACATTTAGAAAATCGCTCAATGCTCGAATTTGCTCAATTTTTATCTGCTTGCTGGGTTTTTTCTTGCCTTCTTCGCCGCCCTCGCCCGCCTCCCCATCTTCTTGCGCCGGTGCCAGGACCTCGGGCTGAACCAGGCGAAAATCAGGATGATTGCCGGACGTGAACCAGGCGCATGCGGGACAAGTGCCACAGGCCAGTCCAATATCGGAGCGGTTCTCGCATAGCAGCGACTGCGCCAAGACTTGCGCCAGGTGCAGCTTGCCAATACCGGCGCGACCATGGAATAGCAAGGCGTGAGGCAGCTTGTCCCGCATGCCGTTCAGCCGACCCCATGCCTCCTCATGCCAAGGTAAATACTTTATTGACATAGTGTTATAATATGATCTTCAAGTACTTTACGAATATCTGCCACGGACTGGCTGGCATCGATCAGGCGGATTCTCTGAGGATAGCGGGCGGCGCGTGCCAAATATACTGCACGCACGCGGGCAAAGAAATCAAGGTCTTCCTGCTCGAAACGGTCCGGCGCGGCCGAGGCGGCCAGGCGCCTGCGCTTGGCTTCTTCGACTGAAAGATCGAAAACCAGCGTCATATCCGGTTCCAAACCGGGATGAACCCAGTCTTCCAGGCGTTCGATTTTTTCCAGATTCAGCCCGCGACCACCACCCTGATAGGCGAAAGTGGCGTCGGTAAAGCGGTCGGAAAGCACCCAAGTGCCCGCGGCCAGCGCGGGCAGGATTATCCGGTCCAAGTGCTCCCGCCTGGCGGCGAACATCAGCAGCGTCTCGGTTTCAAGGTGCATGGGCTGCGCCAGCAGCAGTTTGCGCAGTTCTTCGCCGAGCGGCGTACCTCCGGGCTCCCGCGTTACCACCACCTTCTTTCCGGCAGCCCCGATTCGCCTGGCGATCCAGTCCATGTGGGTGCTCTTCCCCGCACCGTCGACGCCTTCCAGGGTAATGAATCTGCCGCGCATCCTAGTGCCCCCGCCGCCGCTGGTACTTGGCCACGGCACGTTCGTGCTCGGCCAGCGTGTCCGAGAACTCGGTCGAGCCGTCACCGCGGGCCACGAAATAAAGGGCCTTCGTCATTGCCGGATGCAGTGCAGCCACAAGCGATGCCTCGCCAGGCATCGCGATCGGCGTCGGCGGCAATCCGGGCCGGGTATAGGTGTTGTGGGGCGTGTCGGCGCGCAGGTCTTTTTCGTGCAGCCGTCCATCGAATTTGGCACCCAGGCCATAGATTACCGAGGGATCGGTCTGCAGCCTCATCCCCAGGCGCAGGCGATTGACGAACACGCCGGCGATGCGCGCGCGGTCGCTGGCTTTGCCGGTTTCCTTCTCTATGACCGAAGCCATGATCAGCGCGTCATAGGGGGCGCGATAAGGCAGATCCGGTGCGCGCCGCTGCCATGCCGCCTGAAGCTGCCGCTGCATCGCCGTGTAGGCGCGCTTGAGTATGGCCAGGTCGCTGGTGCCTTTGCCGAACAGATAGGTATCGGGAAAGAACAGGCCTTCCGGATCGCGCCCGGGCGCGCCCAGCCGCGCCATGATCTCGGCGTCGCTGAGCGCCGCACTGTCGTGCCTTACGTCGGCATCGGCGTCCAGCGCTGCCCGCATCTGCCTGAAGGTCCAGCCTTCGATGAATACGATTTCGACCTGCGTGACCTCGCCAGCGCTCAGTTTTTCCAGCAAGGCGAGCGGCGTAATGCCACTGCCGACCTGATAGCTGCCGGCTTTGATGGTGCTCGCCTTGCCGAGCACCCGACCGAGCAGATTGAACGCCCAAGCGTCCAGTTCGATCCCGGATTCGATCATCTGTCGCGTCGCGCTTCTCAAGCTGCTGCCGGCTTTGATAGAAAAATCCGCCGGATCAGTTCGAAGTTTCACCGGACTGAGCGCATACCAGCGCAAGCCTGCGGCCGCCAGCAGCGTCAAGCACAGTACGAGCAGTAAAGCGCGTTTGATCCATGGCGACATTCGTTGGCGAGCTGATCCGTGTAGGGGTAACGGGAAATTTCTAGACGCTATAATACCTGCTTGAATTTCATATTATCACGCATACTTGACGAATAACCCAAGCTCGTAGGACACCGATGACTTCTGCCTGGCAGGGCGTATTGCAAGCGAGTGGAGCCCGCATTGAGGCGGGCTTGGTGACGCATTTTGGCGATGCTGCGGCCGAATTGCGCGCGGCCCGCGACGGCGGCACGGTCGCGCCGCTCGGTCACCTCGGCCTGATCGCGTGCAGCGGCGCAGACGCGCAGACTTTCCTCCACGGCCAGCTCAGCAACGACCTCAAACAGCTCGCCCCGGAGCGTAGCGAGTATGCCGCCTACAACTCGGCCAAAGGGCGCATGCTGGCCAATTTCCTGCTGTGGCGCGAGGGCGAGGTTTATTACCTGGAACTCGCGCGCTCCCTGCTGCCGGCGGTACAGAAACGACTGGGCATGTTCGTGCTGCGCGCCAAAGTGAAACTGGAGGACGCCAGCGAAGCGCGGCCCGTTCTGGGCCTGGCCGGCAAGGCGGCCGCGGGAGTGTTGCGCGAAATGTTTCCCGTGCTGCCGCAGGCAGCCCACCAACTCGTCCACGATCCGGCCATCGGCACCCTGATCGCCCTGCCCGGGGAAAGGTTTCAACTGGTCGCCTTCCCCGCATCGGCAGAACAATCATGGCGTAAGCTTGCGGCGGTGCTAACCCCGGTCGGCGCGCCCTGCTGGCAATGGCTGGAGATCAGGAACGGCATACCCTTGATCACGCCGGCCACGCAGGAGCAATTCGTGCCGCAGATGGCGAACATGGAACTCATAGGTGCGGTGAATTTTCAAAAAGGCTGCTATCCCGGCCAGGAAATTGTCGCGCGCACCCAGTACCTCGGCCAGCTCAAGCGGCGCATGATTCTCGCCTACGTGGAAGGTGAGGTGCAGCCGCAGGCAGGCGACCCCTTGTTTGGCGGAGAGCCCGAAGGGCAGGCGAGCGGCATGGTGGTCAATGCACAGGCCGCGCCCGATGGCGGCTACGATCTGCTGGCGGTGGCGCAAACGAGCAGCATCGCCAAGGCAGCACTGCATTTCAAATCCGCCGACGGACCGGTATTGCGCATCGAACCCCTGCCCTACGCTCTCGGTTGAGGCAGCGCCATGTGCCTGATCCTGTTCGCGCACGATGCGCACCCCGAGTACCCGCTGGTGGTCGCGGCCAACCGCGACGAATACTATCGGCGGCCGACGGCGAAAGCGGCGTTTTGGCACGATCATCCGCAGGTTCTTGCCGGGCGCGACCTCGAGAGCATGGGCACCTGGCTGGGCGTCACGCGAGCGGGCCGTTTTGCGGCGCTTACCAATTTTCGCGACCCGAGCGAGCGCAAAACCGATGCGCCTTCGCGCGGGGAACTGGTGAGCGACTTTCTCACGTCGGCGCGGGAGCCGCGCGAATACCTCGAGGACGTCGCCGCGCGCGCGCCGGAATACAAGGGCTTCAATCTGTTGGCCGGGGGCGTCGAAGGCATTTTCTATTTCTCCAGCCGCGCCGGGTCGGTGCAACGGGTGCCGCGTGGGATCCATGGACTTTCGAATAATCTGCTCGATACGCCCTGGCCAAAAGTGGTGCGCGGCAAACAACGTCTGCAGGAGGCCATGGCGGACGAGCCGAACGCCGAAGCGCTGCTGGACCTGCTGCATGATTGCGAACCGGCGGCCGAGAGCGAGCTTCCCGATACCGGCGTCGGCGCCGAACTGGAGCGGGTGCTGTCGCCTGCGCTGATCGTGTCGTCAAAATATGGAACGCGCTCGTCTACGGTCGTGCTGTTCGGAGCTGAAGGCAGCGTCAGTTTCAGCGAACGCACCGTCTTGCCCGGCGGCGAGATCGGCCCCACCGTCAGTCTGCGCTACATGCTGGAGGCTTAGTCAGTTCGCGCTGCATGGCGACGTGGGGTATGCCCGCTTCCATGAACTCCGGCCCCGAAACCGCGAAGCCGTAACGCCGGTAGAACCCTGCAGCATCGAGCTGCGCATTCAGGCGCACGCGCGCGTGCCCACGTTGCCGCGCCTGCTCGATCAGGGATTGCAGCAGCAGCGCACCCGCGCCTTTGGCGCGCCACTCCTTCAATACTGCCATGCGCCCGATGTGGCCGTCTGGAAGCAGCCTCCCCGTTCCGACCGCCAGTCCGTCTTCAGTCAAGGCGAGCGCGTGATCGCAATAGGCGTCCTGGTCGTCCATTTCAAGCCCCAGCGGCACGCCTTGTTCGCGCACGAACACCAGTTCGCGGATGCGGCGCGCCTCGGCGCGCGCCTCGTTCCACCGGCACAGGCGGATGGAAAATGCTGCTGCTGACATGGCGGGTATAATACGCGCCTCCTTCGCGAGTTGAACATGCAGAGCCTCTGGGACGACAAGGAAGCGGCGCAATGCCGCAATGAGCTCGAGTTGCGCGTCTATACCTCGCGGCTGCTCGGTCGGGACAAGACTTTGGTGCTGCACGGCGGCGGCAACACCTCGGTCAAGGTGGTGCAGAAGAACCTGTTCGGCGAGGACCAGAATGTCCTGTACATCAAGGGCAGCGGCTGGGACCTGGAAACCATAGAGGCGGCCGGCTTTGCGCCGGTTGAACTCGACTATCTGCGACGCCTGGCGCGTTTGGATGCCTTGTCGGACACCCAGATGGTGAACCAGCTCGCGACGCATATGCTCCAGGCCTCCGCGCCCGCGCCCTCGGTCGAGACCATACTGCACGCCAGTCTGCCGTACAAATTTGTGGACCACACGCACGCAGACGCGGTGCTTGCGGTAACCGACACGACTGACGGCGAACGGCGCGTACGCGAGATCTATGGCGACGCGGTGGTGATCGTTCCCTACGTCATGCCGGGTTTCGACTTGGCGCGCCTGTGCGCGCAGGAGTATCCGCGCCAAGCCGGCCCCAGCACCATAGGCATGGTGCTCCTGAACCACGGCATTTTTTCCTTCGGTGACAGCGCCAGACAATCCTACGAGCGCATGATCGAACTGGTGCGCGCCGCCGAGGATTATCTGAAGGCGCAGGGCGCCTGGGATATCCCAAGGCCTGTAATCCGGCGGTCCCGCATCGAGCCGCTGCAACAGGCGCAATTGCGGCGCAAGCTGTCGCAGACGGCAGGCGCAGCGATGATCATGGCGACGCATACAGATGACGAGACCCTGGCGTTCGCACAGCGCGACGACCTGATTGCAATGTCGCAGCAGGGGCCGATCACGCCCGACCATATCATCCGCACCAAGCGCGTGCCCCTGCTCGGAATAGACGCGGACGCCTATGCGCGCGCCTACCAAGCCTATTTCGACGAGCACGCGCCGCGATCGAAGGAAGCCAAGACCATGCTCGATCCGGCACCGCGCATGGTGCTCGACCCGACATTCGGCCTGGCTGCGGCCGGCAGGAGCGCAAAAGACGCTGCAATCGTCGCCGAGTTGTACCAGCACAACATGCAGGTCATGCAGCGCGCGCAGGCCTTGGGCGGCTACCGTGCCCTGCCCCAGCGCGAGTTGTTCGAGGTCGAATACTGGGACCTGGAGCAGGCGAAGCTGAGAAAAGGCGGCAAGCCGCCGCCCTACACCGGGGAAATCGCGTTGGTCACCGGTGCGGCTTCGGGCATAGGCAAGGCCTGCGTAAGCGCGCTGCTCGCACGCGGCGCGGCGGTGGTCGGTCTGGATATCAATCCTGCCGTGGAGACGATCTACGCACGCAAGGATTTTCTCGGCCTGAGCTGCGACCTGACCGACGAGAGCGCGATCCAATCCGCGCTCGAGCGGGCCGTGCTCGCCTATGGCGGTCTGGACATGCTGATATTGAACGCAGGCATATTCGCCGCAAGCCGCAAGATCGCCGAGCTGATGACCGAAGAATGGCGCAAGGTGATGACAATCAACCTCGACGCCAACCTGTACCTGATGCGCGCCTGCCATCCCCTGCTCAAGCTCGCGCCCAAGGGAGGGCGCGTGGTGGTCATCGGCTCCAAGAACGTGCCTGCGCCAGGGCCCGGCGCGGCAGCGTATTCGTCCTCCAAGGCCGCGCTCAATCAGCTCGCCCGCGTCGCCGCCCTGGAATGGGGCGCGGACGGCATACGCATCAACTCCCTGCACCCGAACGCGGTGTTCGATACCGGCATCTGGACCGAAGAGGTGCTGGCGCAACGCGCCCGGCACTACGGACTTACCGTAGACGAATACAAGACCAACAACGTGCTCAAGACCGAGGTCAGGAGCCGCGACGTGGCCGAACTGGCGGCCGAGATGTGCGGGCCGCTGTTCGCAAAGACGACCGCGGCCCAGGTGCCGGTCGACGGCGGCAACGAGCGCGTCATTTGAGAAAGCGGCTCGCATGAACGTAGAAACCCTGCGCTGGCACGAAGGCCGACTGGAACTCATAGACCAGCGGCGGCTGCCGCTCGAATTCGAATACGTCGCCTGCGAGGACGCGGTCCAAACGGCCGCAGCGATTCGCGACATGGTGGTGCGCGGCGCGCCTGCGATCGGCTGCACTGCGGCCTATGGCGTGGCGCTCGATGCGCGGCGCCACGCGCAGGCGCCGCGTGCGCAATTCGATGCGGCATTGGATGACGCTTTCCGCGTGCTCGCCGCCAGCCGCCCGACCGCGGTCAACCTGTTCTGGGCGATCGAGCGCATGCGCCAGTGTCATGCGCAGGCTCGCCGCGGCGCCACCGAGGCGGAAGCCAGCGCGCTGCTAGCCCTGGCGCATCAGATACGCAGCGACGACATAGAGATCAACCGCGCCATGGGACGCCACGGCGCCGCGCTCATTGCCGACGGCGCGCGCATCATGACCCATTGCAACGCTGGCGCGCTCGCCACTGCCGGCCATGGCACGGCCCTGGGCGTGATCCGCTCGGCGCGCGATGCGGGCAAACACATCAGCGTGATCGCCAACGAAACCCGGCCGTATCTGCAGGGCGCGCGGCTCACCGCATGGGAAATGGTGCAGGAGCAGATTGCTGTGACGCTCGCGACCGACAACATGGTGGGCTACCTGATGCAGCGTGGCCGCGTAGATATCGTCGTCGTCGGTGCCGACCGCATCGCCGCCAATGGCGATACCGCGAACAAGATCGGCACCTATACCGTGGCGGTGCTGGCCGAGCACCACCGCATCCCCTTCTACATCGCGGCGCCGCTCTCAACCATCGATCGCGCAATCTCCGACGGCGGCGGCATCCCGATCGAGGAGCGCGATGCGGCGGAAGTCACCGGCTTTCGCGGCATGCGCTGGGCCCCCGAAGGCGTCGGCGTTGTCAATCCCGCCTTCGACGTCACGCCGGCGGCGCTGATCACGGGCCTCATCACCGAAAAAGGCGTCATTGAACGCCCCAACGCCGCCAAGATCCGCGCCCTGTTCGAGCATTGAAAGTGTGAGGGGGGCGCCCTGTGGGAGGCGCGCCCTCGGCCCGATCGCTGCCCAAACAGGAGTTCGCCTGAGAAGAATCAGGTATCGACAATTTCCACCGGCGTGCCCGGGGCAACCGAATCGAACAGCTCGACCACGTCTCGGTTGCGCATGCGTATGCAGCCGATCGATCCTGGCTCGCCCATGGCGGCGCTGTCCGGGCTACCGTGAATGTAGATGTAGCGCTGCATCGTGTCCACCTCGCCCAGCCGGTTGAACCCCGGCTCGCAGCCCGACAGCCAGAGGATGCGGGTCAGCATCCAGTCGCGCCCGGGATTTCGCTCCCCCAGCTCCAGTGTGTAGATTTCTCCGGTAGGCCTGCGCCCGACGAACACCGTGTTCTCGGCGGCGCCGGCGCCGATCTTGGCGCGGATGATGTGCTTGCCGCGCGGGGTGCAGAAACTGTCCTTCAGCTCGCCCGGGCCGTTTTTCGCGGTCGAGACGGGGTAGCTGCGCACCCGCTTGCCCGTGTCGTCGAACGTCTCCAGGATTTGTCCGCGCAGGCTGATGCGAATGTGCGGCATGTCAGACCTTCGCCCGCTTGGCGGCGAAGAATTCGCGCAGCAGCGTGCCGCATTCCTCCGCCATGACCCCATTGGTGACCGTGGTGTGGTGATTCAGCCGCGGCTCGGAGAACAGGTCGAGCACGCTGCCGCAGGCGCCTGTCTTGGGATCGGCGGCGCCGAAGACCAGGCGCGCGATGCGCGCATGCAGCATCGCGCCTACGCACATCGCGCAGGGCTCCAGGGTGACATACAGCTCGCACTCGGGCAGGCGGTAATTGCCTAGCTTTGTTGCGGCGGCGCGCAGAGCGCGGATTTCCGCATGCGCCGTCGGGTCATGGCGGCTGATCGGGGCGTTGAATCCGGCGCCTACGATCTCCCCGCCCCTGACCACCACGGCGCCGACCGGCACCTCGCCCGCGGCCTGTGCCTTGCGCGCCTGCTCCAGCGCAGCCAACATGAAAATAGCGTCGTCACCCACCGGTCTGTCGCCAAAGGTATTGTCTCTGCACCGTCGCGGCTACTCCCACTCGATTATCAACGGCATTGGTAAACCGTTGTCACGTAAAGATGTTTTTTCTACCACCATCAATTTTACCGTCAGATTTACCGTCAATTTGATCTGATCCCCGAAAATAGCAT
>Ga0307375_10000213_pt1 | contig 79973 bp, 76 predicted proteins | sample TR1MG_FD_202531 | JGI IMG/M metagenome (GOLD analysis project Ga0307375, IMG submission 202531) | Soil microbial communities from Risofladan, Vaasa, Finland - TR-1 | ecosystem: Environmental > Terrestrial > Soil > Coastal area > Acid sulfate soil | place: Finland: Risofladan, Vaasa | collected... | reverse complement strand
CGAGGCTTGGCAAAGAACGCCAATCGATTGTTTGCCACCTGTGCCCTAGTCAACCTGTTTACGGTGCGCAAGAAACTGCTGCGCCTGGCGGCGGCATATGGCGGCTGAAGACGCCGCGGAAGGGTCCGGCAACCCACTCCCGCCGTTCGACGCCTGCATACAACGAGTGCGACTGCCGAAATGACAGACGGCTGATCAGCAACCGCTTCGAACGCAGTGCTTGTTCAGAGGTTCCTTATATCCTCGGCAAAGATTGCTTACGGGTTCCTCGGGGCTACGTTAAATGCTGAATGCAGATCGCTAGCCCTGCCCATCTGAATGCTATTGATTCACTCGTTGCTGAAACCTCAACCTCCGCTGCCTTTCCTCTGTCTCCGGACCGTCGTATCCTCTCTTCACCATGACCGTTGATCCCGAAAGCTTTGTCACCGTTGCGCAGTTCACCAGCCTCATCGAGTTCGACATGGCGCGCGGCTTGCTCGAGTCCGAGGGCATCGAGTGTTTCAGCCCAGAGGAGCGCTTTACCGGCATCAGTGGAGGCCTGTATACCTATGCCGTAACCATTCGTCTCCAGGTACGCGCTCGCGACGAGGAGCAGGCCCGCGCCCTGTTGGAGCAGGTTGAATCGACATTCATCACTCCCGACGAAGCCCCCGAAGAACCATGACCCTGGTAGCACCACCTCTGGGACTTGCAACTCGCCACTCGAAACTTGAAACTAATCGGGAGAGAGGTGGCTCATGCGCAAATTCTTCGCCGGTGTCGTTTTCACGCTGATTGCCATTGCTGTGGGTGCATTGCTGGTTGTCAATCTTGGCTGGTTCCCCATCGGGGCCGACAATCCCCCCAGTTCGCTTGAGCGCATGATGGCCAATCGCGCCACGGATGCCTACGTCAGTCGCCACATGCCGCAGGGCGGCAATCCCATCCAGCCGACCGTGGCGAATCTCACCGCCGGTGCGCAGGATTACCAGCAGCATTGCGCTCTTTGCCACGGCGGCAACGCGCAGCATCCCAGCCCCATGCGCGACCATTTCAATCCGCCCGTGCCGGCCATCGCCACTCACATCCCGGGCGATCCCGACGCGCATCTCTTCTGGGTCACCAAGCACGGCATCCGCATGACTGGCATGCCCGCCTGGGGCGGAATCCTCTCGGACAACCAGATATGGACGATTATCGCTTTCATCAAACACGCCAACCAGCTTCCTCCGGGAGTGCAGACCGCATGGCATGATGCCGCCACCTCCGACATCGCGCCGCTAGTCGCACCGGCGGCGGGCGCGCCTGCTGCGAATGAAAAGAAGCTCACGCCCGCGCAGCGCGAACTCCGCCAGGCCGAGGAAGAGGTTCGCCAGCACGGTCCGCAGCCCAAGCCGCACACGCCACCTAAGCGGAAGTAGAGAGTCCATTTCGGCGCCGGCAAGCTCCCCGGCGCCGATTTTCTTCAACTTACGCGCCCCTCCCTCCATCCAACTACAAGGAGCGTGCCGTATTGTGTCCTCACCCGTGCTCCGGCGGTTTCCGTCGCAACGTTGATATAATTTGTGGTTTGCTGTGGGGAGTCTTCTCTCGTTGGAAGTCCCGCTGCGCATGCGACGCCTCATGGGTGGGGTGCCATCACGAGTGCGCACGGGTCACAATCAGCACACCTGCGGAAGGATAATCATGCCTACTGACGTCATCATGCCCCAGATGGGGGAATCGATTTTTGAAGGAACCATCACCAAGTGGCTCAAGCAGCCCGGCGACAAGGTGACTCGCGACGAGCCGCTCTTCGAGATCTCCACCGACAAGGTCGATGCCGAGATTCCCGCACCCGCTGGCGGCATTCTCAAGGAAATCAAGGTACAGGCCGGGGCTACCGTGCAGGTCAACACCGTCGTCGGCGTCATCGACGAGGCCGGCTCAGCCGTAGTCCAACCGGCACAACCCGCAGCTCCTGCGCCGCAACCTGCCGCTCCCACGCCCGTGCAGGCGACACCCAGCGCTGCACCGGCGCCCGCACCTGTTGCGGCTTCCGGTCCAGCCACCGATGTCGTCATGCCGCAGATGGGTGAATCGATCTTCGAAGGAACCATCACGCGCTGGATCAAGAACGTCGGCGAAAATGTAAATCGCGACGAGCCGCTATTTGAGATCTCCACCGATAAGGTTGACGCGGAGATTCCCGCGCCCGCCAGCGGCGTTCTCTCTGAGATCAAAGTTCCCGCCGGACAAACCGTACAGGTGAACACCGTGGTCGCAGTCATCGGCGGAACCGCTGGCGCTCCATCCGCGCCAACGCCGCAACCCGCCGCAGCGCCCGTGCCTGTTGCCGCTGCTGTCAGCGCACCAGCTCCGGTCGCCGCAGCCACGGCTCCAGTGTCGGCCGCTGCCCTCGGCGCCGAGGAAGTCCGCTCGTCGCCGCTTGTGCGCAAGCTGGCCATGGAGCACAACGTCGATCTTCGCCAGGTCACTGGCTCGGGCACCGGCGGACGCGTCACCAAGGAAGACATCCTCGCCTTCATCGAGAAGCATCCCGCGGGCGTTCCGGCTCAGGCTCCTGCCGCTCCCGCGCCGCAGCCCGTCTATGCTGCTCCTGCGCCAGTTGCGGCTTCACCGGTTCCGCCCGCTGCTCCGGCCAATAAGTTTGCCGGCTCGCCGGGCCTCGTCGAACCCATGTCCGTCATGCGCAAGAAGATCTCCGAGCACATGGTGATGTCCAAGCGCACCAGCGCGCACGTCCATAGCGTCTTTGAAATCGACATGACGAAGATTGTCCGGCTGCGCGAGAAGATGAAGAACCGCTTCCAGGAAGCCACGGGGCTGAAGCTGACCTACACGCCGTTCTTTGCCCGCGCCGTGGCGCACGCCTTGCGTGTGTGGCCCATCCTTAATTCATCGGTCGAAGGCGACAACATCCATTACAAGCGCGACATCAACATCGGCATCGCCGTGGCGCTCGACTGGGGATTGATCGTGCCCGTCATTAAGCACGCCGATGAACTCAGCTTCGTCGGGTTGCAGCGCGCCGTCACCGATCTTGGCGAGCGCGCCCGCACTAAGAAGCTGAAGCCGGAAGACGTCCAGGACGGAACGTTTACCATCACCAACCCGGGCATCTTCGGCGCCAAGTTCGGCATGCCCATCATCAGCCAGCCGCAGGTGGCCATCATGGACATCGGCGCCATCACCAAGAAACCTGTGGTCCTCACCGACAAGGAAGGCAACGACACCATCGCCATCCGTTCTATGATGCACATCGCCATCGCCTATGATCACCGCATCATCGACGGCGCTGTCGCCGACCAGTTCATGGTCGTCGCGAAAAACTACCTCGAGAACTGGATCGAACCGATCGTGTAACGATATTTCGTCCAATAAAAAATGCGGCAGGCCACCCGGCCTGCCGTTTCCATTTTGTCGTTACTCGTTTGGGGCAGATCTAAAGCAATCTCACAATGTGGCTCCACACGGATTTACTTTTTACTACATCGTACGCTCAAACTCTTCGAGAAGTTTCCTGTGCGTCTCAGGGTCTGTAGGTGATTGAGTGTAATAGATGCAATCAGACAATTTGCTCCCGCTTCGCGGTTCAAGAGTCAACGGCTTTGGGAGATAAACAAAATCCGTTCTATCAGTCGCGTAACCCACTCTAAAGGACAGATTGGCCAGAGCGATATTTGGTTTGCCATCTGGTAGGACCAGAGCCTTCGTTAATATCGCTTGTTGGAACTGTAGAAATTTTTCCGAGAAGATTCTCTCGAATGGAACCGACAACTTCGCGACCGCGATCGTCTGCACTGTTTTTGTGTACTCGGCACCGATGTCACGAGAAGGATCCAGTTCATGAAGAAAGACCCCAATGTCTTCAAATAGATGGTCGGCAACATCGGTGCCACCACTCGACTGAGTGTGCACAATGTTCGGCTCAAATGCCATAAGTTGTATGGCCTGCGGCATACCCGACTTGCTAACTTCGCCATTCTTCCCAGCAATGGCTTGTTTGTCACCCTCTGCTTTAGAAATTTCCTCGAATTTGTATCTATCGCGGAGACGATCGATAACAGAAGGCAGTACCAAAAGCGGCCAAGGGAGGGAATCTGGCGGCAAGATTCTTCTGACTATCGTAAATTCCTGCAGTATCTGAGCCATCTCTATGCCTCCAACTACGCCCGGGATGGAAAACCTTGAGGCCTCTGCTGTCCCGCAGATGCCCATTCCGTATTAATGTCGAAAGGAATAGTCGTAGCCTGTTGGCTGCGTTGAACAAGTTGGGGAACGCCCGTGAATATCTGCGCAAGGTCCCAAGTAGAATCCTCTAAGGTTCTGAAGTAAGGAGTTTCCACTGCCCGCTCGATCCGCTGAACAGCCTCCTTGATGACGCTTAGAGACTTCTCAACGCCAACATTCAATTTAGCTTCCTTGTTGCGTCCGATTGCTTCGCTCAGCAGTGCAACTATGTGCTGATTCAAACTGCATTCTTCACTTTCCGCTTGTTCAGCGAGGGCCTGATGTAGTTGCTTGGGAAGACGTACCACGAACTTCCCGCTATAGGCATCAACATCGCGAGGTTCCGGAACGTTCTCGCCCGCTTCCAGTCGAGATGCAATCCACACTTCCATTGCCTCGGTTAGATTATGGAAGGCTTCGTCGACCGTATTGCCGTCCGCCATACAGCCAGGAAGGTCGGGAATCTCCACAATGAATATTCCATCCTCATCCTTCGAGACGACTTTCCGATAATTGAGCGCGAGATAATACTGGGTATCTTTCATAACAACTACTCCTCCGGGTCGTACAGGCCGACCTTGACCATTGCTTTTAGGAATTCGTGGACGTACACCTTTAAGACAAATGGTCGCCGGTAGGGGATGATGAATGTGGCAACATTCGCACCATTCTTTACAGTGAATGCATGATGACTGCCTGTTCCGTGGCGATGGTTATACTTCTCCACCGCATAGTGGATATTATTGTCCAAGAGCGCCTGAAGTTCTTCGAATCGAACATGCTTGGGATTCCTTGCAATATCCCTTATGCGATCTTTGATGCGCTCCATGTCCATTCGGATGCAGCCATAGTACTACAGAAAGTATCATTCAATTAAACCTTGACAATACTATCGGCAGTACTATTAGATAGTCAAGTTAGAAAGCACTAATCTCTTGTCTCTCCAAAATTTAATTGCAAAGACATACATTTACATATAGTGCAAAGAAACGGCGGGCGCGTGGCCTGCCGTTTCTTTTGAGAAGGTGCTATCTCGCGCCCTATCTCTATTTCCCCTGCGCCCACGCCGAAGCGTTCAGGCACTGCACCACGCCGTCGATGACCTTGCTCAGACCGTCGTTGAACTTGCCTTCATCGACGATGTCGCGGTTCGTCACCGCCTCGCCGATGTTCAATGCCGCGCTCACAAATGACAACGCAGCCGCCTTCTTGTCAGTGCCCGACTTCCCGCCGAACAGTGCTTCAATGCCGTGAACCACTGCCGGCACAAATGCGATTCCCTTCAACAGTGTTGCTAAAAATCCCATGCCTTTTTCCTCCGCAATTAGTAAAGGCAGCCCCAGGGCTGCCCATTCTTCGTTCATCATTCGAACTCCGCTTTTCCTTACGCCTTCGCCGTCGTCACCTGCTCAAACACTTGCATCAACTTCTCTACATACTTCGGATCGGTTGCCCAGTGCTTCGCCAGTTCGTGTACAAACTTCTCCGCGTCTCCCGCCGCTGCTTTCGCATCCGCATAAATCGCGTTCGTTGTGATGATCCGGTCACGGTCTTCGAAGCACTCCTGCATGTTCGCGTACTTCGCAAACCGCGCCCGTTCCACGATCCTGCGTCCGCCTGCAAACTCAAAAGTCAGGTATTCGTGAACTTCATGATTACCATGCGCCTTGATGCCGAAGTAGTTGTTCGCTTCGCGCGACAGCAGCGACTTACCCCAGTTACTCTCCAGCGCCGCCTGTGCCACTGTCACGCCTGCCGGCAATCCGCTCTTCGCCGAACTCGCCTCCGCCGCTCGCCTCGCCTCGTCCAGAAACTCTTCTCTCGTCATCGATACAATGTCCTCATGTAATCGAAGGCGAAGTGCACCAGCGTCACCGCCACGGCCAGGGCCGCGCCCACTCCACCCATCCTGTGCGACGCTGCCTCATGCTTTTGCAGACGCCCTTCCAGTTCCTGCATCTTGCCCTGGTTCCCGTTTCCCACCAGCCATTGCATATGCGCCTTCAGCTCGGAAAGGTCGCGCAACACGCGTTCTTCAAACTGCGTCATATCTCACGTCCACATGCAGGAGCGTCGTCCACCGCGAGTATCGCGGCGGCGTCTGGTTGTCGAACATCCGCAGGTAGTAGTCGTCCGTCCGTCCCAGCCGCGGCAGCTCAAACGTCCGTGTCGTAAAGCGTCCCACCAGGTTGCGATCCGTCTCTTTTCCCCATCCCCAGTCACCCTCGCGCCGCACTTCGATTCCCCATCCCTCCGCCGGTGTCGCCCCCGCATCCACCGTCATCGTTGTCTGGGTCACCTCCTGTAGCGTCAAGTGCGCCAGGCACGGCGCCGGACTTGGCGTCGTCTCCATCGAGTCGGGCGGGATCTCCGGCAACTCCTGCACCGTCACCTTGCCCGTCTGCACCGCGATCGGCGTGGCTGCGTCGTTTGCGAAGCGCAGCGTGTACCGCGCCCGCTCGTTTCGCGGATCCACCATCTCCATCTCAACTTCGCGCAGTATCGCCGTGAATTGCGCGTCGCGTTCTGGAACATCCACCTCCACCGCGTCCCCCGGATACGCGTCTCCCTGCACAAAGTCCGTCCACGTCATGTACTCGCCGGTCCACGGCGTCTGTTCGCAGTCTTCCAGCAACGCCTGTGCCGCCGCGCGACAATCATCCGAACTCCGCGCCGCCGGCGACTTCACGCGCCACATCATTGCGCGCACACCGTTGTCGCCGCGCTTTGCGTTCGCTGCCGCGGCCTGTGCGTCCGCCACGCGGGCCGCCGCTCGTCCGCATCCTCTGTAACTCAGCAGCACCCACTCATCCGCCACCGGCTTGAACTGCGCATAGAAGTACAGTTCCGGCATCGTCGTGATTGTGCACTCCGCGCCTTCCAGCACGGCTCCCACCAGTCGCGACCGCGTCGGTTGATTCGGCGCCGTGCTCCGCGCTTCTGCCGCCATCGTCCGGCGCAACCACGTATAGCTGATCGCACAATGCATCTCTCCCACGCATAGCAGTCCATAGCGCGCGAATGCAGGTGCATTCTCGATCACGCCGTCGTAGAGCACCGTTGCCAATTGCGTCTGCGACTGTGGATTCGCCGGATCGATTTCGTGTGCCTCCAGAACCACGCGCAGGTCCGCCGGAACCGTTCCGCCGCCCAGCGCAATGTCTGCTCCGTGTTTCGACGAGCAGTAGCGCTGCGCCACGCGGAATACTTCGCTTGCGCATAGCTTCGTCGTCAACACGTAGCTGCAGCCCGCGCGCGCCGTCATCGCCGTGCCGCTGTTTGCGCCGTTCACTTTCGCCTGGATCGTTGTCACGCCGCTGGCCGTTGCAATCGCGAATCCCGCCAGGCACTGCGCCGTTGCAACTTCGTCCTCGTAGATCCCGCCAACCACTCCATCGCATGCGCCCGTGAACTCCAGCGCCCCGTGCTCCAGCACGTACGCCCCGCCCAACTCCAGCTTCTCGCTGTAGGTCACGGTAGTAGTCGTGCCCGCTGCCGAGTTCACGTTCAGCTTGCCGCCGCTCACCTGCACTGCGCTCGTCGAGCTACTCGCCGTCCATGCGCGCGCATCCAGCGCGCCGCCGGAATATTCCTCTTCCAGCAGCGTCTCGCTGGGACGCACAAACGGCTGCTGCGACATCGCGAACCGCTGTGTGTGCCCATCGCCGATGAAGTAGTCCTTCACGTACGTTTGCGGTTCGATCTCGCCCACCGCCGTGATGTCCGTCAACGCCACGCCAGGTTGTTCCAGTGTCAGGTCCTGCGGACTGAACGTCTCGTCGCTCGATCGAATGACGTGTGTCGTCCCGCCCACGCTTGTCATGCGCACCGCGCCATTTTCCGCGCGATACGCCGCCCGGTTCTGGTTCGCGATCTCCCGTGCCCGCTCCGTCCATATCTCTCCGGCCGGCGCGGCGCTCATCACGAACTTTGCCCCGTCGATGATCGCCGTCGTGCCGAACGCTCCTCCGCTTGCGTCGGTTGTCGCGGTTCGCAATACGTCACCGCTGCTTCGGTCCACTGGTGTCGGACGCGCTGGCAGCGGACTCCGTTCCAGCGCTGCCTCGTCGCCCGCCGCGTTCACCTCGTAGCTGAATACCGCGCCGTACGTGTCATTGCCCCGGAACTCTTGCCGTGGAGATCCTTCGACGAATCCGGAAAACAGCGTTGTCATGTCATCGCGTAGCAGTTGCACGCGTGAGTCGGCTCTTGGCAACGCGACCGTCCCCGCCTCCGCCGCCAGCCACACCTTCAGACGCGCCGGCTCATTCAGCTTGCGCGTGATCTTCAGCGGGCGATCCGCGTCAATCATCGCCGTGCAGTCGCGCGCCCCCGTCATATCCAGGTTGTCGATCAGCAGGATCATCTCTGTAGTTCTCCGTTTCCCTCTCTGCGGCTCTCCCGCTCTTCAATTCGACAATTCGTAAATCCGTAATCCGAAAATCTCAGTACATCGCGCTTCCGCTCGCCGGAAAGAATGACCGGTAGCACACCACTGGTTCTCCATCTGTCTCGTCTTCCCAGGGCAGCGCAACGAACGACGCTCGCAGTGCGGCCACGCGATATGGCGACGCCATCTCCGTCACTCGTTCTTCCGCCGGACCTCCCGCCGCCAGTCGTGGGTAGTAGAAGCAGATCCTCCCGCCGCTTACTTCCGGCATCACGAACAGGGCCGACCACTCCTGTAGAAAACTTGCCCCCTCGCGGTCGACGAATCCCAGCACCTTCTGCGCCCTTGCGCTGCTCGCCGGCGTTCCGCCCAGCAGCGGCTGTTGCAACTTCAATGAGTTTGTCGTCTTTTCCGCTACTCGGCCCACGTTGAACGTCACTCGCCGCACGTAGTCGGCGTCGTAGTTGTTCTTCGACGGATCGGCAACATACGCCCCCGCAATTCCACTCCCCACGTAGCCGGTCTGCTGCGTGTAATCCACATCCACCGCCACCAGGTCGCCCGCGTTAAATCCGGTCAGTCCGTTTGTATCGAGGAACAACTCGCTCGCCGTCGATCCCGTCGCCAGTGGAACCGCGGCCAGCGCTACGCTCCCCGCCGCTCTCGCCGTGCCGCCCTCGTCGCTCGCCAATACATTCATATGTTGCGATCCAGCCGCCAGGGCCATCTGCAGCTTCCCCCACTCTCGGAACTCCAGCGTTACCCGTGCTTCGTTCATTGTGCGGAATTGCAGCTTCGCCATCGCTTTCGCGCCCGTGCGCACGCTCTCCATCTTGGTTGTCGCGCTCCGTTGCACGTCGCTCACCCACCCCAGGTCCACCCAGGGCGCGGGCGGGGCATCCAGCGCAAACTCCCGCGACGGATCGAACACCGTCGCTAGTTCTCGCACGCGATCTACCGGCGCAAAGTACGCTCGTAGCGCACCCGATACCGGTTCCATCTGCCTTCGCATCTCGTCTGCCTCGGTCATCACGCCGCCTCCGGATAGAAGTACACGGTTACGTCCGCCGTCCACCGCAACACGCCGTTCTCTTCGCTGCTGTCACCCGCCACGGGCGCCGTCCAGAACACCTTCGTCCCCAGCGGTATCGGCGTGTCTCCGTCATACGCGCATTTATCCATCACATTCGGCACACAGATTGACCGCAGCGTTTGCTCCATCGTCCCCAGCGCGCGTCCGCGACTGGCGCCTGCGTCCATCTGCGCGTCGCCTGCTGCGTATGTCACATGGCACGCCATCGTGCACAATCCATCCATGCGCCCATCCGCGCCCTTCGCCGCACTCCACTCCAGGCAGTAGACTCCCGTGGGATCTTCATCGTGTGCCCGCTCGTTTTCGCACACCATCACCGCCGGACGCTCCACGCCGTCCAGTGTCATCGTCCAGTCCGGATGCTCCGCTGCCAGCCGGTCGCGCAGCGTGCAATAAAACGTATCTTTCGCTGCCTGCATCGTTATTCCCTCGCTTCGATCGTCCACAGGTACGTCGTTCCGCCAAAGTACTCCCGCAGGATGTTCGCCACGCGCATCGTCTTTCCGTTCACCTCGATTGCCGTCACCGATGCCAGGAGTGATTCCGCGTCCTGCGCACCGCTTTCCGCCACGGCGCGCTCCAGTCCTTCTCGCGATGTCACGATTTCCGCCGCCTTGGCATCGCTTGGAACGCAATGCACCATCACCGGCTGTAGCGTCGTCACCGTTTCTCCCAGCGTCGTCAGCCCGAGCCCCGTTTTTGCTCCGTTCGCCGTCGTCATCGGGACGTGCAGCGCCACTTCGTCCTTGCCCAGCGCGCGCAGCAGCGCATCGGCCGCGCGAACCGCCATGCATTCCACGGCCATGGCTCACCCTGCTTTCTGCGCCACGTAGGGCGCCAGCAGTGCGTTCACGTTTGTGTCCAGCAGCGAGTCAGAAAAATATTCGAGGTGCATGCGGTCCACCGTGTTGCCGCGAACGTTCAGCGCGGGTGTGGCTTGTGCGCTGCGCACGATCATGGCGCACGCATGCTTCACCGCCTCCGGAATCGGCTCCATTCCTGCCGTGTACGTGATCTCCATTTCGTCGAATGGCAGTGTCAGCGCCGGCAGCGACACTGTCAGCTCTCCCGTTTCGTTCGCCACATCCAGCGACTCCGGCGCAAGTTCTGCCCATACTCCCGCCACTCCAAACGCCTGCGCCACTTCCGCCGCGATTTCACTCACCGGGTGCAGATCGCCACACGCTCTGTAGCGCACTCGCGCGCGCACAATCGGCGTTGTCGCTCCCGCTCCGCATACCAGCGGAAGGTAGCTCAGCCGCGCGCTTCCCGTTCGTCCCAGCCGCGACCTCTCCGTGTACTCCGCCACGCCCAGCGTCTTGCGGCGGCAATGTGCGTCGATCAGCGCTGAAGCGCCTGCCGCCAGGCTCGCCGGTGTTGTCGCGCTCAGCCCATATTTCCCATATTCGTCCGCTGACAGGTATTCCATTTCCACCTTTTCCTTTCACGAACAGAGGGGCGAATCTTCTCCGCCCCTCGCTCATCCGCTCGTGCGACTATCGCTTCACGTCCACCTTGTAGTGCGCGTAGCTGGCGCCCTTTACCACGATGCCGCCGAACTTCACCACCACCATCTGCGAAGCCAGCGAGCCCGTCAGGCCCAACTGGAAGACGCGCGGGTTGGGATCGGTCAGCCAGTGGTACTCGATCAGGTCTTCCGACACGATGTAAGCCGGCAGCACGGCCGTACCGCTGCCCGGGGTTCCCGTGTAAGCCAGCGACCATTCGGGAATCAGCGGCAGTTCGCCCGCCTGGGTCGAGAGCGTCTTCACCCGCACTCCGCCCGCAACGTCCGTCGAGGAGAGCACGACGTTGAACTCGCTCTTCATTTCGCGATCGATCAGGTCCAGCAGTACCGGGTTCGCGTAGATGGCTGTTGGGCGAACTTCGTAATTCGAGTTCGCAACCATCTGCGCGATCGTTTCCTTCAGCCCGTCGACGATGCTCTCGCCGGTCTCGACCGTCGCAACGTTGCCGCCCGTGACAATCTGTCCGGCGGCGCCGTAATACTGCTGCGCCGTCGGAGTGCTCAGTGAGGTGTCGTTGCCGTTCCACAGCGCAACGTCGTGCGTGCGCATCAGGCCATCGACAGCGTCGGCCAGGTCCTTCGCCTGCAGGAATGCAAACTGGCTCTGCTGCTGTCCCAGCTCCATGTCGAACAGGTTGTAGTTGATCTGCGAAATCAACGCCTTCAGCGGAACGCTCCGCTCCACGCGCGTCGGCGAGCTGACCGTCGCCACCATGTTTCGTGGATCGACAAATGCGTTCGCTGCCGTCGGCGAAGCGATCGCCGTCTGCTCGAAGAACCGCGACGGGTGTCCCGTTGCCGGAACCTGCTTGATGCGCTGTCCGAAAACTCCGCGACGGCGGACGATATCCGTGATCTCCGTCTGGTACCGCGTGACTTCCACCGCGCCCGGCCCCATGAAGTCCGCAGCGGCATGCAAATCGACAAATTGTGTGTTCATCCTTTTCCTTTCCTTGCTTTTACTTTGCATTTCTCGAAACCCGAAACTTGAAACTCGAAACTTCTTCCTACTCCGCCAACATCCCCGCTCTTGCCATCTCCGCCTTCACCGCAATCCGTTGTTCCACGCTCAATGCCTGGAGTGCCTTGTCCAGCGCTCCCGCTTCGATCGCCGTTTCCGGCTCCATGCCGCTCTTTGCCAGCAGCATTGTCACCGTCGAAGGCAGCGTCTTCCGCTCCGCCGCGGCTGCTGCGTGCAACGCGTTTTCTTCGATGGCCGCCACGATGCGGTCGACCTTCTGGTTCAGCGATTCGTATTGCGCCTCCAGTTTTTCCAGCACTGCCTGCATCGCCTCGGCCGCCGCGCTCAACTTCCCGGCACAATCCGCCAGTTGTTGTGCTGCTCCCTCCGGCGGAACCTGCTCCTGTACGTTCTCTTTGTTTTCGTCCATTCCTTCTCCCATGAAAAAACGCCGGCCACTTGCCGGCGTCCTCTTTAGTTGCCCTTTCGTCCTGCGACGATTACTCTCCCGCCAGTTCCACCCACGTCTCCGCGTACGCCGCTTTATTGCGCCGCAAAACCGCCGCGCCGGTAAAGGTCATCTCCGTCACTGCCCACACTGGCGCGCTCACGTCCGCCACCCTCACGTCTGCAATCTCGTACGACATGCCGAGTGATGCCCTTCCGTTGCGCTCGATCTCCGCCACGATCTCCGGAAAATCCCGCTCGAACAGGTATCCCTTCACCTCCAGCGCCTGGCCGCGATTGCTTGCGTTTCCGCGCAACTCCGCTTCCGTGATGATTCCCACCTTGCATCGTGCATCGTGCTTGTCCAGTGCCGGCGCGTAGTCCACCGCCATCCCCAGCAGCGACGGCAGCGCCCTCTCCGTTGCCGCCGCTGTCAGCAACACGCGATGCCCGCGTGCCCCCGCCGGTGGACGTTCCGACGCCTTCCCCGCCATCGTCAGCACTCCGCGGAACGCCCGCCGGTTTGGATGCCCTTCCACCGCCGGCATCTCCACCGCCATCGACTCCAGTTGCAGTTCGCCCTTTGTCCTCTGTTCCGTTTCCACGTTCATCTGCGTTGTCCCTCGACCGCCGGCAGCCCGCGCATCCGCCGCACTTCGTCCACCGTCACCACGCCGTTCCGCAGCAGAATCTCCTGCAACTGCGCCTGCTCCATCTCGTTCGATGCATCCACATCGATAAATGTAAATTCCAGGTCGTTCCATCCCAGCCGCTTGCCGATCGCGTCGCGCGTCAGGTGTTCCGCCAGCAGCCGCGCCGTCGGCACAATTGCCGTTTGGAACGCCGAATCGCTCATCTCTCCCGCCGTCGCCCGGTTCACGTCCGCCTGCAATCCCAGGAACTGCGGCGGCAGGTCGAACGCGTCGGCAATGATGCGAATCAAAAACTCCTGCCATTGCAACCGCAGGTCCGCATCCGTTCCTCCGCTCAGCCGCAACACTTCCGGCTTGTTCTCCGCCGAAAGAATCGGCACCTTCCCCGTTCCCTCGATCTCGTCCTGCCACCAGTGGATCAGCCGTTCATGCTGCGTCGGATCCAGCTCCTGCAACCACAGCGCATACTGCACCACCGAGTTGTTCGCCAGCCGCGTCGCGTAGCGATGCGCCCCCAGGAATGCATGAATCGTCTCGAACGCAACCTCCAGCCTTCCCAGTCCAAACGGCGTGTGCGTCCGCGGGTTCAGCCGTATGTACGACAACTCGTTGTCGTTCAACACCACCTTGCCCTCTGGTCCGAATCGTCCCGTCTCCTGCACGTAACGCGGGGTGTCCGGTTTTCCGTCCCAGTCCGAGCGCAGCCGGATCGTCGCGCCGTCCACCGGCCACAGCGTCAACGGTTTCGTCGCATCGCCGGTCAACTGCAACTCGATTGCCCCGAACCCGCCAACGATCACGTCTTCCAGCACCTGCTCGGCAAACGAGCGGAACGAGTCGTCGGGATTCGGGCGCTCGAACACTTCCATCAGGATGCCCAGCCGCTCCTCGCCCTGTGGCAGGGTTTCCAGCGAGCGCCCTGCTCTCGGCTGAATTCTCCACCGCATTCCGGCCACTCTGTCCTTGATCGTGTTGATCGCCTTGCGCGCTACCGGCATCTCCGCGAAGCGCCGCAGGTTTGCCGGTGTCCGTTTCGGCATCGCCTCCAGTCGCGGCGAGTATGTGCGAAAGATCGATGGCAGCACCGCCGTCCTGCGCTTCTCCACCTCCGCTCCGCCGAACACACGATCGCCCGCGCGCCGCATCGGCGCCCACAACTTCTCTGCAATGTTCATGGATTCCTTCCTGGTTCTTTCTTCCGGCCAACAGAAAAAGCGCCTCGCTGGGCGCCTGTCTTTGGTGCTACGCACCAGATCTTAGATTTCAGTTTCTCGCTCTACTGCGGCTGTCCCATCCTGAGCAACGCGAAGGGTGGGATGAATCCCGGTCTGAGCCACCTCGGCTGCCCCACTCTTGCGACAAATCACCGCTGGCTCTTTTCTCTTTCTCTCCCAATCTATCCGTGTAAATCCGTGCTCATCCGTGGCTCTTCCGTTTTGCGATGTTTCCGTGTTCCGGTTTGCCTTATCCGCGTTCACCCGCGTAATCCGCGGCCGTCTCCGCCTTTGTTTTTGCCAGTAGCTAGTGGCTAGCAGCTGGTATCTGCTTTCCTACAATCCCATGTTCCGCCGCACGCTCACGCCGATCCTCTCCATCTCCGCCACTGTCGCCACCACAATCTCGCTCGACTTCAGTGTTGCCAGCGCGAACGCCACGCCATCGTCTTCGCGATTGATTTCCGCTTCCACCACCGCTGTCAGCGTTGCCTCCGCCTTTTCCGCCCGCGCAATTCCCTCGCGCAATTTCGGATAGCTGAATGCCAGCACCTTGGCCGCATTCACATCGGTCTCCAGCGACACCGCGTGATACATGTGCACCGTGCCGTTCGGCCTGTATCCGCAGTCGATCTTCAACGGATCGCCCTTCTCTCCATAGTCCGCTGCCGCGATGTTGTGCCGCATCAGGTTCCACACGCCCTGCCGTTCGAACTCTCCGCGCATCGCGTTGTAGATCTGCATCCGTCCGCTTGCCGCTCGACCGCCGCGTTTGGCGCGCTCCAGGTACATCTCCGCCAGACGCCCAATCTCTTCCTGCGGAGAATCCGCCAGCACTGCCTTGCTTGGCGAGAGTTGCACCGCGTTTGAAAATGTATCTTCCATTCTGTGCAGCAGCCAGTCGCGGGTCGTCCCGCCCTCGCTCAGCCGGTCCTTTATCTCCCGCTCCAACCCTTCCAGCAACTCCACTTCCGCATCCGGGTCCAGGCACCGCACTCGCTTCCAATCCTTTGTAAAGCGCACGTCCGCGTATCCGTCCGGCCCTGTCAGCACCACGCCGATATTGACGAACTCGTCCTTCACCGCGTCTGGCACGTATCGCAGCAGGAAGAACTCGCATTGTCGCCGTTCCGGCATCTTATATTCGTGTCGCCGTCGCATCGGGTCCCACTATCGCCTCAGTTTTCCCCTATTGTGCGCCCGCGCGACCCCCTTTCCTCAACCTCTTCCATCTTTCCCAAACCTGCTTCCCTAGTTCGCCCTCACCACCCATTTCGGAAATGGCTGCCTTGACGACTCCTTGAACGCCCAGATCAGTTCTGCCACGCGCGTGCGCCGTTTCGCCAGTTGTTCCACCAGCCGTTCGATGTCCGCCGTTTCGCCGTACCACTCCGTCGGCACCACCTCCGCGCACCGCCACATCGCCTGTTCGTCCAGTTGCTCGATCTGTCCCAGCCACGGCTGGAAGCTCTCCCAGCCCGTCACGTCCTTATATACTTCGTTCCGCGCATAGACGCCTCTTAACGGGCTATCCGGAAACGTCCACTCTCCCGCGTTGAAACAATATCCCTGGTCGATAAACGACACCGTGAACTTCCGCTCGCGAGCCCGCTTCCAGAACGCCGCTTGCCTGCCATTCGCGTTGCACGTCCATTTATCCAGTGCCAGGATCCCCGCAAACGTCTCCATATTCCTGACGCGGTCCAGCAGATGCTCCGGCAGGTAGTCGTACACCCATCCCTGCATCGGCTCCACCACGTAGCGCGATCCGAATTGCAATCCCGCCGCGCAGTTCATTGTCCCGTGTACGAATTGCATCCGCAGCTCCGGCGTATGCTCGATCAGCCATTCGTCCACTTCCACCACTTCCGTTGCCGGAACCGGCAGCCCGGCTTTTTCCGCCAGACGCGTTGCCAGCAGTTCATTTGCCAGCACCCGCTTGTGCTGCGGGTTGTTCTGGAACTTCACCACATAGAAATGACCGTCCGAGCAACGCATCAGGTGTCCCTGTGCGCCGCCCCTCATCCTTCTCACGTGTTGGACTGCCGTAATCGCCAATCCCTTTATTCCCGGCTTCTTCTGGTTCGACCCTTTGGCGCCAGCAACTCAAAGCCTCACATCCTACCTGCAATGCCCCTACCCTGCTGTGACGAATCGCACAATGAAAGTTCAAAGGAGAAAGGACAAAGTTAAAAGGACTTCGCGCTTCTCCTTTTTCCTTTCTACTTTTTACTTCCCTCTCGCTCCCAGCGCCACCGCCATCGCCATCACTGCGTCGTCGTGCGTGCCGGACGCAGCCGCCGCCCGTCCATCCGTGTGGCGCACGAACGTCTTGCACTCTTCCAGCAACCTGCGGCTCGCAAACAGCTCCGGCTTCGACTGCACCACCGCCGCCAGGGTTTCCAGCATCCTCGGACGCGTCACCACCGTCGTCGTCCACCCATGGTTATTCCCGCAGCGATAAAGGTTCTCGTACCGTTCCACCGTCCGCAGTTGCGCCACCACCGCATGCCCGTGATTATTCAGCTCCACCACCACCAGCGCATTGTTGTATTCGCGTCCCAGTGCCGCCGCCTTCCGTGCCAGCTCTTCCGGACCGTAGTGCCCGTACAGCTCCGCGCATTGCAACCCCGTCTCCCGCTCGATCACCTGTGCGCACGCATAGTCGCCGTTGCTTCCGCCGCCCGCCGCATCCACGCCGATGATGTATTGCTTCCCCGCGGACGAACCCTCCCGGCCATCATGGGAATCCGCAACATCCACGCCATCCGCCGTCAAGTCGAGCGCAGCGCAGCGGACTCCATGCGTCTGCTGCTGTTCCGTTCCTCTTCGCGCCGGCCAATAGATCTCCAGCGCTCCGTTCTCTCTCCGTTCCATCGGCTCCGGCAGCGCGCGCATTCTCTGTTCCAGCATCGCCGCGTCAAAGACGCAGTTTCCGCTTGCCAGGAAGCAGCTCTCCGCGTCTTCCGCGTACTCTTGCGCCATTCGTTCGCCGAAGTGCATCCGCACCTCGCGCCTATACGCGATCTGCTCGTCGTCCAGCCCGAAGCACTGCATCATCGCCCGCTCTTCCGCCGTCAACTCTTCCACGTCCGCGCCCGGCAGCCTGTACGACTCTTCCATCCACCATGGAAAGAAGTGCCTGACATACCCTGCCCGTTCCGCTCCCTGCCACTCGTTGTAGAACACTCCACCCGCGCCGTTCGCCGTCGACTCCAGCACCACTTCTCCATCCGGCGTCACCGCCGCTCGCAGTGATGCCAGTGTCTCTGCCGCATCCCCGGGCCAGCGGGCGACCTCCGAACAATGCAAGTTCTGGATGGTCAGCCCGCGGCCTGCGTTGGGGTCCGCCGCGGTTTCCACGCGATACTCGCTGTCGAGTCGCGGAAACACAATCTGGCGGACGTTCGCGTGCGAGGTTCGCAGTGCGCCACTGCGCACCGATGCCGGTAAGTTCTCCAGGAACCGGTGCACGATGCGGAAGATCTCTTCCGCCGCGCGCTGGTCATGTGCCACCTGCACCGTCAGCGTCCCCGGACGCGTAATCGTTTGCAGGAAAAACCTCGCCGCGACATACGTCGTAATCCCAAGCTGCCGTGCCTTCAGCACGATATTTCGCCGCCCGTATCTCCGCGCAAACTCCCTTTGCGCCGCGTTCGGTTGCAGCGGCAATAGTTGTCCGCTCTTGTTCCGTACCTTCAAAAGCGAAACGGCCAGGAAGTCCCTGACCGTCTGCCCATTCATTTTCGTGCCGCTGCTATCCAGCCGCTGCCCCAGTTCCAGCAGCATTTCCAAATCGTCCGACAACATGCACCTGTCTTCCCGGCGGACTCCCGCCAGCGCTCCCCTACCGCCGTTTTCGGTTCTTCTGGCCTTCTGACGTTTCCGCCGTGCACCGGCCTTACCGGTTGATAATCGCGGGCTTCCCGGTGCGCACGATCACTCCGTCGCCACGGCGGATCGTGCCTGTAATCGCCGTCTTCGCCCTGGAGGCCAACGGTACGAATCGAAGTTCCGCGTCAGCACTGGTGCCGCCACTGTTCTCCAATAGAAAAGCCGCCCCGTACGGCGGCTCGCATGAAACTTATGCTCTCCCAATCTTCCTGCCCCGGCCAGCAGGCTGGTCTGCCCAGGATCAACCTGCTCGCTCCCCTGTCGCCGCTCGTCCTCTGCGGACATCTACCCGTCGGTCTTGCCGCCGTACGTTTGCATGAATCGCTCCACGCTCTTCACGTATACGTCCACAAAATCCGCCACTCGCCGTTTCCCCTGGATCATCTGCTTGGCTTCTGCAAGTTCGTATCCCATCGCTCGCAGAATTGCCAGGGCCATCATCGGGCCCCTGTGTACTCCAGCCGCGCAATGAATGTAAACCTTGCTCTGCGCATCCCTCAGCGCTTCCATTGCAAATTCCACGCCGCGCCGCAACACCTCTGGATCTTTCGCCTCAAAATCGTCTTCCACCGGGTTCCACAGGACTTTGATCCCCATCGGTCCTGCCAGCGGTGTGTCGTCGAATTCCACTTGCATGTCGATGATGTGCGTGACGCCCGCTGTCGCCACTTCGAACATCTTTGACTCGATCCAGATGCCTCCGCCAACCGCCAGCCTGTCCAGTACCCAGGACATGTCCATCCCCATCTCACATCACTCCGAACCCGTTTTCGTCTTCTTGCTCAGACTGCGCTTCGGGTCCTTCCCTCCGTGGATTTTCCCGCGCCACGCGCCTTCGCGTCCACTGCCCGCTTCGTCCGATCCAACCCCAATCCGTCCAGCAGCTTCCTCACCAGTTTTCCATCGGAACCGGCCCCTTCCCTCTTACGCTGCTCAACCTTGTCAATCAGCTCCACCGCCGCCTTCGCAGCAAGGTGACTCCCTTTTCTTCCCTTCTCCAGCAATGCGTCGATCACCTTCGGAAACGACCTCTCCAGGTTCACTTCCGGATCAGGTGGCTCCTCAGGTGCATTGCCGCCCGCTGGCCTTGCCTGCCTTGCCGCTCTCGGAGGTCGTCTCGCAACCCTTTCCACCGGAACCTCTTCCGCTGCGCCTTTCGGCTTCTTCCCCGCCTTGCTGGCTTTCGCTTTGGACGGCTTTTTCGGTGTTTGCCTGATTTTCTTCTTCGGCTTCTCGGTTCCCGTTTCGACTTGCATCCGTTTGCTTCTCACCGCTTCCCCTCATGGCTCCCGGGTTATTCCCCGTTTGTCCCTCTTACTGATTTCCCTCTCACTTACCCCCTCTATTTCCAGAATAGCAATTCGCATAGCCAAAAGGTGACATCGATTTCGAAACTATATTTCCCCTGTTTCGAACCACTTGCCCGGAATTTGTGACCAGCGTCCTATTGACATGTTTATTTTTTAGAAAATTGCCTTCGCCAAATCCATCGCCCATCTTCCAGATATACCCCATCGTGCCCTACCCTTGTCGCGCGCAGTTCGCGACAGGGTGGGGTAGTTGCTTTTGCTGTTGCTGTTGCTTTTGCTGTTGTGTTGCTGTTGTGTTGGCTTTTGCTTTGGGTTGTAGCTTTGGCTTGCAGCTTGTGCAAATAGCTGTTTGTCGGCTGTCCACGTTATCGCCCGTTTTTCGGGCGATAACGTGGGGCCCTTTCACGAGACTCGCGACTAGAAACTCGAGACTCTTTTGCCTTGGCTCTAGCAGCTTCCTCGCGCCGCGTCTACCTCCTCCAGAGTCCCCAGCCGCACCAAGCATACCGGCTTCTTCGGCGGCAAGTCCTCTTCTTCCTCCTCATCCTCGCCCGTCGGAATCCCCGGCAATACTTTCAGCAGTTGTTTGCGCAGCAGAATCCTCGACAGGCGGTCCAATGCCAGTGGATACAACCGTTTCGCGTGCCGTTCCGTGATTCCGAGCACCTTGGCCGTATCCTCCAGCGAGTATTCCACCAGCACCATTGCCGCCAGCACTTCCAACAGTGTCTTGTCCAGTTTCTCCAGGCAACGTTCCATATCGTAGACAAAGATCACCACGTCCTCGAACGTGTGCGTCCGGTACGACGTCACTCGCGCTCGAAACATCTGTCCGCCCAGCACCGATGGAACCCTTCCCAGGTCCAGCGCTACCCGGAAGTACCGCCGCAGCAGCGCCACCGTATGTTTCCGGTACGACGCCATATCGCTTCCGTCATCCTCCGCCCTCTCCAGTATCTCTTCCACCAGGCGAAGACAGCCGTGCTGCGTCGTGCCGCTCATGCGTGTCCTCCAGGCAACACAATCAGCCGCCCGCGCCACTGCCCATTGCTTACGGCTTCGCGCGCCGCGCTTCTTTCCACCCGTCTCCGGTGAGCCCGGATCTTTTCGCTCCACCACGTCGGAAAATCCCGGTCGTTCACCGCGCACTCCGTGCACAACACCGTGTTCTCGCCTTCGGGCCGTAACCACAGCCCTCCGCAACGCTCGCAATACTTCAATCCAACTTGTCCCGTTTTTCCTGACAGTTCCATTCTTATTGGCTCCGTTTTCATGAAGGGAAAAAGCCCCACATCGAGACTCGAAGCGCACACATTGCACTTTTAGCTATGCAATGGCACTTTCGTGTGGATACCCTAAAGTTAATAGAAGTATCCACATGTCTCGATGCAGGGCTCGTTGTTGTTACGATGACCTGCTTGGTTGTATGTAGTTTTAAATTACTCAGTCTTCGCGGTAGCTGCTTCGGCCATGAGAGAACTGGCCTATGCGAATGCAACTGCAATACCGCGTTTTATATCAACCGGTTATCACTTCTCCGGCTGAAATACCCCTCTTCGTATCCAGACTTCAGTACGCGGCCGTTTTGTACGATCACGCTGATTCGTCCGGTAAATTTCAACGTCTCCAACAGGCGCAGCGTGGCTCCCGACAGCAATTCCAACTCCTGCACCTTGCGTCGAAATTCAAGGAACACGCCACCCTCGCCCCCGCTTTCGGGTTCGGGTTTCATTTGGCACTTACCTCCCATCGAGGATCGACGCCGCGACTTTACGGCAACCCTCGGCTCAAGTCAACATATTTTGCGGAAAGCTTACTTTGCTTTCGTAACATATAACTTTAAGAATTAGTACACGATCATCGTATGCGAAAGGAAGTCACCATGTTGGTTACGAACCTCGAAGATACCCTCCGCCGCCTGGTACGCCAGCGAATCGAGGCGGGAGAACTCACTGGGTCCTCCCTCGCTCGTGACGCCGGCTTCCGCCAGGCCCACATCTCCAACTTCCTCAATCACCGCCGCGGCCTCAGCGTCGAGGGTTTCGACGCTATCCTGCGCGCCATGCAGATCTCCGTTTACGACCTCGTCTCCGCTAACAAGCCCGGACACGCCAATGGAACCGCTTTCCGCGAGTATGAAGACGTTCCCCTCGTCTCCATGCTCGACGCCGCCACTCAGTCGGTCTTTGCGTCACGTCACATTGTCGACGTTCTCAAGTTCAAAAAGAGTTTCCTTCGCCGCCTCCAGGAGGACATGCACGGATCGCGCCGCGGTTGGCATCGCTTCGCCATTGTCAAGTCTGATGCCGACGCCGGCTTCGCCATGTACCCGCGCATCCTTCCCGGCGCCACGCTCCTCCTCGACCGCCATTACAACGGTCTCGCCCCCTATCGTCGCAAGGAGGCCAACATCTACCTCGTGCGCAAGGGCAGCATCTGCCTCGTCCGCTTCGCCGAACTCCACGGGCGCCAGCTCCTGCTCCGTCCCAGCAACCCCGAGGCCGCTCTCGACTACGTCGCCGTCGAGTCCGCTCGCTCCGCGCCGGACGCCATCGTCGGACGCATCTGCCATATCGGCATGGAGGTGTAACGGCTGTATCGATAAGTGCGAATCCGTCTCCTGTCCTCTTGCGGGTTCGTCCCTCTCCTCCGGATCTGCCCGCGCTTTTTTCCGCGCGGGAGTTCCCGGTGCGCCTCTGCCTTTTTTGTTATGATCTTTAGCGTTGTTCTCATGGAAGACGAAGTCCACATCGAGCCCCCGCTCATTCCCACCGAGGAGTCCCGCATGCCCGACATGCCTGCCGCGTCCGCCGTTTCTCGCCGCGACGAAGACATCGCTCTCGATATGATGAAGTTCATCGCCGCCACCACCGGCTACGGCAAAACCAGTGCCACCGCCGCCGGTTTCCAGTCCGCCACCGACTCCCGCGCCGAGGACTACGCCCGCCATCTTCTCGACCTCTACGGCCAGTGCCTCGCCGCCATCAAAGGCCCCCGCTAACCCTTTCCCTGGCCCCTTCGGCCTTTTCTTTCGCGCACGCAAAAAAGCCGCAGCCTCATCGGCCACGGCTTTTCGATTCCTGCGCCGCTACTTATCTGCGGAACGTCGGGATGCCCCACCCCGAGCACAGCGAAGGGTGGGATCACCGTCCTGACTTTTGTCTCGCGACTCGTGTCTCGCGACTTCTTCTACCGTTTCTTGCCTTTCTTCGCCTTCTTGGCCGGCTTCTTCGCGGCCTTCGTGGCTTTCTTTATGGCCTTTGTCGCTTTCTTCACGGCCTTTTTCGCCTTCTTGTCGGCCTTCTTTGCGGCCTTCTTGGATCCGCCCTTGGTCGCCGCCTTTTTCACTGCCTTCTTGGCGACTTTCTTGGCGGGCTTCGCGGCTGCTTTTTTCGCGGCCTTTTTGGCCGGCTTCTTGGCTGCCTTCTTCGCGACTTTCTTTGCCGGTTTCTTCGGCTTCTTGGGAGCTGGTGGTGCCGGCGGAGCTGCTGCCTCGGGCACCATACCGCTTTCGGCCGGGCCCTCGGCGTTTTCGTTTGCTACGGGCACTGGTCTTTCTTCGGCTTCCTCTTCTTCCTCTTCTTCCTCGTCGTACTCTTCCTCGAGGGTCTCGTCGTAAGAGCTCCCGTCGCCGTAGTCATCCATTTCGTCGTCACGTCCGTACAGGGTCTCGTCGAAAAACGTCATGTTTCCTCCTGAATTCGTTTACCGCGTTCCGCGCACTGGCGGTTTACAAGAGCAACACCTACAACACGACCACTTCAAGGTCTCCAGCCCACCAGGCTCTGGAGAGAAATTTTCCGGCACGCCTGCCGTGCCTCTACAGGTGCGGGATTATAAGCGCGAACCGCGCACTCCCGCAATCACTCGGATGCAATTTCAACGCAGCCATTTGCTTTTGCGTTTTTTGCATCCGTGTGTCTCGGAGACTACCACTCACTCCCCCAACCTTGCCAAGCATTTTCCCCATTTTCTGGCTCTCACGTCAGCAACAAAAGTAGCCCATCGCATCTCCTCTCTCAATTTAGAACCTTCCACCTCTCCACCAACCCGCGCTTACCAATTGGCGGATAACCGTATGTGACAGAAAATAAATAACTTATGCTTACATCTATAACCTTGCCTTGCGTACCCTCGGTTGCTCCCCCGCAACCTCCCACACTTCGCCTTTGCTTGTTGCTTCCTGCTCGCAACTCAATCTCGAATGGCTGAATGTTGAGTGCTGACGGTTGACTGCTTCCTTCGCGTTCTGTGCCCTACCCTTGTCGCGCCGTTCGCGACAGGGTGGGGTCGTTGAAGTTGTCTTTGGTTTTGTCGTGGTGTTGTGTTTGCTCTTGCTCTTGCCGACGACGAACGACCATCGACCGACGACGTTTTTCGCTCAGCAGCGTAGTAGCTCTTCCCCCGAAACCTCTCCTCGACCGTGTCCTACCCTTGTCGCACGCCGTTCGCGGCAGGGTGGGATCTTTTGCTTGCAGCTTTTCGCTTCCTGCTTGTAGCTCAATCTCGAATGGCTGAATGCTGACTGCTGAGTGCTTCCCTCGTGACTCCCAACCGCTTCTTTTCCCGCCCGCGCACCGCCGTGATAGCATTCCGTTGCTATTGCGGACAGAAACATTTGCTGCCTTCTCGTCCGCAAGCCAGACTAGCCCTCACTGCGTTCCGATGGTGAATGCCATGAAACGAATTCGCTGGGTAGTCGTCTTACCTCTCCTTCAGCTTTCACTGGCGACAGCTCTCTTTGTTTATGAGCCGTTTCAATGGTGGAAGGGTGTTCGCGCTAGGGGATGCTGCGGCACGGTAGAGTACTTCGTGCAGAACTACCCCGCTCCTGCGCAGAGAATCTCCAACGCCATCAACTTCCCTGTGCTCCTATTCTCTACGGGAGTAGTACTGCCAGATGCCCTTACTGCTCATGACCTTCCACTTGTCGAGTGGGAGGTTGGTGGAGAAAAGTCATGGTTTACTTTCATGGATCGTCGATTCTTTCTTGGGGTTGCGATTCTCTGGCTCTGGGTGGGAGCAAAGATCGACGCAAGGCTCCGCCGCACCCCTCCGCGATTGCCCCGCATTTCGCGAATCGCAGGTGCGATGTTGGGGTCCGTTTACGCGTGTGTCGTAGGCTATGCGGCGGTCATGGCGTTCAGATCCGCGCGGCCGTTTCGACAGATCGGGCCGGTTGGACTCGCTTGGTGTGTCATCCTGCTCGTCTATTTCATCTGGCGGCTGAAGACCGAGTTCACCACAAGGACTCAGCCCCTCTACCGCGTTCCGACAGATCCGATGATATTCCGCTTGGTATTGGGACTGCTCTACTTGGGGACAGCGCTGTTGATGGGCGACTGGAGTGTATACACGGAAATTGCGTACGAAGCTAACCACCTGCCTGTTCCGGGCCTCGTCTTTGTCATGGCGGCGTCATCGCTCTTGTTTTTGCTCGCCCTGTTGATCGTTCTTTTCGAGCTACGCCCTGGCGCGTGGCTGAGCCTTGTCGGGTGCTTGCTCGCTGCCCCGGCCTGCCTGATCTCCGTCGCCGAAACCACGTGGCGTTTGCCTTCGCACTATGGTCCCGGCGACCTCCCCCAACACGGCGCGGTCATCCTGGTCCTGTTCTCGGCAGTCTCTTCGTTTATCGTGCTCCGGAGACAGCCTCGGGAGGGTGCCCCGTCCTAGCTCCGCTAGGGCGGGGTCGTTGCAGTGGAAGTTGCAGTTGCAGTTATCTTCCGAAACCTTCGAAACTTCCGAAACCCCCGAAACCTGCTCTCCTCGAGCTTGTCGCTCAATCTCGAATGGCTGAATGCTGACTGCTGAGTACTTCCCTCGCATTTCGTGCCCTACGCTTGTCGCGCACCTTTCGTGACAGGGCGAGGTCATTGTCGTTGATTGGGCACATTCTCAATAGAGCATGTAGTTAACCTCCACGCTGATCGCTACCGGCACGGAGTGGCCTTTCAGCGTCGCCGGAGCAAATCGCCATTTCTTCACGGCTTCTACGGCGTTCTTGTCAAACGCCGGCGCCAGGGATTTTGTCACCTTCACCTGCTGCGGCTGACCCGTCTCGTCCACCACCATGTTCAGCACGCATTTCCCGCTGATTTTCTTCTTTGCCTTGCGCGCCTCCGGCGGATATTCCGGGTCAGCTCCCGAAATGAGCTTGGGAGCTGTTACCTCGCCGCCGACTTTGTATACCTTGTTCTTCGAACCTTCCACTTGTGCTGGCTGTATTCGCACATCGCTGCTTGCCTGCACCACCGTCGCCGTCAGCGCATTCGCCCCGAGGCATACCAGGATGACCGCCACGGCCAGTGTCACGAGGAGCCCATACTTCGCTCCACGGTTCAACTGCTGCTTTTTCTCCATCAGGTTCATGATTCGTTTCTCCAGTATGTTCGCGTCGAACATTCCGACTGCATTTGTTGTCGCGGCGGATGGACGGGCATAAGCGGTCCCCGCGATCCGCAGCAGCGAGCGCGCGTAGTCGGCCGAACCGGCGACGTAATCCGCCGCCATTTCGTCACAAATAAGCTCTCGACTCTCCGCAATGCGCCCCTTCAACATCCACGTCGCGGGATGCCACGCAATCGGGAGCGCCATAGCCTCGCATGCGAGGTTCCGCGCAAAGTCGCTACGCCGGACATGCGCGCATTCGTGAGCCATCGCCGCCGCTATGTCCTCACGATTCCATTGCGTGAAGAAATCCGGCGGCATGACCAACATCACCCGGCGGAACCCAAGCGTCACCGGTCCGGCGACATCCCGGGACGAAACCACGTCGATCGCTCCAATCGAAAAGGCGGAACGGCACCGTTGCCACACCCCCTCGAAGTCCGGCGGTATCACGATAGGCTTTGTGCGCTCCGCGAGCAGCCGCGTCCTTTGAACGCGCCACAGCAGACGGATGCTCAGGCCAACGAACAACCCCATGTATGCCAAGAACAGTGCGCGATACAGTACCGGGTTCAGTTGTATTGCCGCGTGATGGGACATCGAGCCCGTACTCTGGCCGGCTGCATCGGTCAGCAGCACCACGGAATTAGTGTGGCCGGAATAGGCGCTCTGAACCGTCGTCAATCCGGCGCTCGCGCTCCATCCGGGCATGATCGTTGCCAGTGCCAGTGCTGCAACCCAAACAGCGTGCTGTGCTCTACACCCCATTCGCCGGACGCCGCGGGCGGCCACCAGGGCCGCGCACAGAAACAGTGGAACCTGCCACACCGAGTTTACGCAGTAGTTGACGATCCAACGGCTCAGCTCAGTCATGTTCGCGCTCCATCTTCTTGAGCTTTCGCGATAGCTCCGCCAGGCGTTCCGGCTTGATCTGCCGGCTCTTCATCAGGCTCATCACCAGGTCCTCCGCCGATCCGCCGAACATCCGGTCCACCAGGTCGCCCACCGCGTGGCTTAACGCCTTCTCCTTGGAAACCACGGCGCGGTATTCGTAGGCGCGGCCCTGCAGCGTGCGTTCCACCTTCCCCTTACGTTGGAGCACGTTCAACATGGTCTGAACCGTGGTGTAGGCCAGGTTCCCGCCGAGTTTTTCTTGCACTGCCTGCACGTTGGCTGCACCCGACTGCCAGAGAACCTGCATGATCTGGAGTTCAAGCGGAGTCAGAACCTGGGAGTCTTTCTTGCGACGGACCATAGGATATCTCCTAAATCGTTAGGAGATTAAACGTAAGAAATATTCCTGTCAACTAAAATATTAGGACTTACAGCGGGTGGCCCGGGCTAACACATTTGCATCAGCAAAAGCCTCGTGGGTGCCCCGTCCTAGCTCTGCTAGGGCGGGGGAGTTGCAGTTGTCGTGCGAAACCTTTGAAACTTTCGCCCCCCCCGAAACCTCTTCTCACCCGTGCCCTACCCTTGTCGCGCGTCGTTCGCGACAGGGTGGGGTCGTTGAAGTTGTCTTTGGTCTTGTCTTTGGTGTGGTGGTTGCTCTTGCCGACGACGAACGACCATCGATCGACGACGTTTTTCGCTCAGCGGCTTAGTAGCTAAGCGGCTTCATTCCTTCTAGTGGATCCCTTCCTGCTTACGCGGTATGGTAATGCTGCGAACGAAGCCATTGCTCTGTGTCACCGGAGACTCTGTCAATGCGGATCCATCTCACGTGGATATCTGCCACGGTATTCCTCTTGGGCGTCGCTCCCTCCTGCGTCAAGGCTCAGACGGCTGCGAAGCCTACCGCCAACAAGCCACTGCTCAGCACAGGCATTACCGGCTCGATCAGGGCATCGGGTCTGGACGATCCCCAGTATGTTCTTTCGTTTGTTCCTATCCAGGCATTGATGCTTCGCGCGGCCCGGCATCCCGTCACAAAAGACGAGATTGCGAAAGCTCTCCAGGGAACGCCCGTTTCCATGCGCTGCTTGCTTCAGCTTCAACTGCTGCGTAGGGACGATAATCTCTACAGGCTCAACTACCTTCTGCTGACCGCGCAGGACCAGCAAAAGATGTATGCCGTTGCCGATCGTTATGGACGCAGTCTCGCGGAGGCTTTTCTTGCACATCGGGGCGAGTTCGATGAGATCTTGCGGCGCTATCCGAGCGCAGCACTGCGTCCGCAGTTAATGTTCGACCTGGTCGCCGGTGCGGCTCTGAACTGGCAGGGACTAGAACTCACAACCCAGCTCGGCTATCGTGTCCACCCGCCGCGCCACACCAATGGAGACGTCTACTTTGTCCACTCCGATGAACTTGGTGCCAATCTCGACTTTACCGGCCTCTACCTTGACAGCGAGACCGCACCTGGCACTCGCATGAGTTTCACGACGTTCGGTGACGGGCCATCGTTGCCCCGCCTCGAAGGTCTGCCCGACGTATTTGACGGCGTAGAGAGCGCCGTCGCGCCGTGGCGGAAGCAGCCGGCATTGTACGAGGCGCTTCGCTCTGAATACATCGCACTTGTTCTTCTGGCAGTTGACGACGCGGGCCAGGTAATGAACGCCGTCGCGCACGGTACGAACACCGACGCGACGCTCGTCCAACTCTCGATTCCCGAAAATCGGCGGAATGCCATTCTGCATTTGCTGACCAGCATTGGCTACCTGGAGCGTAGCGGCCAACGCTACGTGATCGCAGTCCCCGTTCTCACCCGCACCGACCGGCCGTTAGTGGAGGCAACTTTAAAGTTAACCCGCGACATCATGTCCGCATGGCTCCGCCGCAACTATGCGCCGATGAAACATGAGTTGTCGGATCTGTTGCCAATGCGAAACGGACTTCCTTTTTCGCTGGTCTTCAGTGAAGTGTGGCACTACGAGTTCGGCTTTGCGACCAAGACGCTTGCCGAGGACGGCTTCTATGCAAATCCTCGTCAACGCAGAAACCGCTACAAGGGCTATGTCCCTCTTGTCTGGGAGAATTCGCTTCTGAAAGGCCCCGGCAACTGAGCACGATGGTGCGGCGGCTGGCCCATGCCGACTTCCTCTTGCTCGCCTGGCGTTGTTACTTTTATTGTTGCTGTCGCGTTTGGGCCCGTGTCTCGTGTCCTACCCTTGCCGCCCGTCGTTGGCGACAGGGTGGGGTCTTTTGCTTGCAGCTTTTCGCTTCCTGCTTGTAGCTCTCTCTCGAATGGCTGAGTGCTTCCTCTGTGTCTCGGCGTCTCTGTGGTGAAGGTCTTCCTCCGAAACCTCTCCTCACCCGTGCCCTACCCTTGTCGCGCGCTTTCCGCGACAGGGTGGGGTCTTTGACTTTGTCTTTGTCTTTGCTTTTGCAGTTGCTTTTGCCGACGACCAACGACCGACGACGTTTTTCGCTCAGCAGCTTAGCAGCTCTTCTTCTTTCGTCCTTACAATTTATTCTCTGTGTCTCCGCGTCTCTGTGGTGAAGGTCTTCCTCCGCACCTTCTACCTGATCACCAGCACCTGTCCCGGCTTCAGGTTCTTGTCCACGCCGCGATTGTCCCGCTTCAGCGCTTCCACCGTCGTGTGGTAGCGCTGCGCGATGCTCCACAGCGACTCGCCCGAACGAACCGTGTGCCGGATCACCTTGCCCGATCGCTTTGCTTCTTTCCTGGAAGTTTTCGACGGTGTCCGCCGCGCTGCTTCCTCTTCCCGCGCCGTCAGCGGCCGGTAGATCAGCAGCCACCGTCCCGCGCGCAGCATGTTTCCCCGCAGATGGTTCCAAATCCGCAGCCGCGCCGCCGGCACCCCAAAGTCGTCCGCAATCGACAGCACTGTATCGCCCCGCCGCACCTTGTAGTGCGTCGGACGCTTCGCGAACGCAATCTTTTCGGAGCTTCGCCCCGGCGATACTGGAATCACCAGTGTCGAGTCCGCTTGCAGATCGGCCGCATGCGTCAGGTTGTTGACCTCCGCAATCGCCGTCTCCGTCGTGTGATACTTCCGCGCAATCTCTGCCAGCGTCTCGCCCGGCTCCACCGTGTGATAGCGCCACCACACCCGCATGTCCTGGGGAATCTGCGCAATCGCCTGCTCGAACTTGTCCGTCGTTCCCTGTGGCAGGTGCAGATCGAATTCCTGGTTCTTCGGCGTCGTCATGCGCAGCAGGCTTGGGTTAAGCTCCTGCAACTGTCTCACCGGCGTGTCCACAATCTCCGACACCAGCCGCAGGTCCACCGGGTAGTCGATCTTCACCACGTCCGTCTTCACCGGCTTGTCCAGCACGATGTTTTCCAGCCCATATTGCGCCGGGTTCTTCGCCATGATCGTCATCGCCAGGATGATCGGCACGTAGTTCTTCGTCTCCGCCGGCAGAGCGTTCCGTTTGTAGAGCTCCCAGAAGTCCGCGTACCCCGTGCGCTGCACTGCGCGCTGCACCGTCAGCGGCCCCGAGTTATATGCCGCCATCGCTAGGTACCAGTCGCCGAATTCGTTGTAGAGGTCCTTCAGGTGCTTGGCCGCCGCCTCTGTCGAGAGTTCCGGGTCCTGCCGGTCGTCCACCCACCAGTTGCGTTCCAGTCCGTAGCCCTCTCCGCGGCTCGCCATGAACTGCCACATCCCGCGCGCTCCCGCCCGCGATAGCGCCAGCGGATGGAACCCCGATTCGGCCTGTGCCAGGTAGATCAGGTCTTGCGGGATGCCTTCTTTCTTGAAGATCCCCTCGATCATCCCGCGATACCGCCCCGAGCGTTCCAGCGCCCGCTCGATCGTGCCGCGGCCCTTCGTCGAAAAGTAGCTGATAAAGCTGGCGACCTGGTCGTTCATCACCAGCGGCAGGTCCGAGTGCGTCTCCCGCACTTCGGCTTCGGCCTTTTCTCGCACCGCCGGGTCCACCGGGAACGTCACGTCGTTTGCTTCGTCGATCGGCGCCGGTTCCGCCTTCTGCTCGGTGAAGCCGTCGCCCTCTTTCAACGCCTGCATCTCCAACTGGTTCACGTTCTCCACGATCTTGTCGAACTCGCGCTCCAGCCGTTCATCCGAGTGCACCGGGATCTTGCTCTCCAGCACGATGTCGAAGGCCTTGTCGAAGTTGTCTTTCGCTGCGTCCAGGTGGCCCGCCTGATAGTTGGCCTCTCCAGCCTTGAACTCCACCTCGGCCTTCGTCACCACCACCTCCACCGGATCGACCGGCGCGGCCGCGGGCACCTCTACCTGCTGTGGAGCCGCAGCCGTCTCGGCTGGTGCCGGCGACGTTACCGTCGGTGCCATCGCTTGCGGCGGAGGTGTCGCTGCCGAACTTTTCTGTTCGGTGGTCTTGCATGACGAAAAGAGAATCACCGCGCCCAGTAGGAGGGGCAGTGACAGGTAAAACTTTGTAGTTTTCATGTCCCTGCTATTTGTTCTTGGGCGCTGCCTTGACACCCGGTTACTCAAACTCTACCCGCCAGTATCGAAAGGGTCAATGCGCGATGGTAGCAGTAAGTTATTGGTTACTGGATAGGCAATCCCGTCTTTTTCCGCCCTCCAGTACGCTTCCAAAATGCCTACGCACGGCTTAAAGCCTGGGCCAAATCGCTCATCAGGTCCGCCGAATCCTCAATCCCCAGCGACAGCCGCACCGTCGCCGCCGAAACGTCCAGCAGACGCAGACTTTTTTTGCTCAACCCCACATGCGACGACAGCACCGGATACGAGACCGTCGACTCCACGCCGCCCAGACTCGTCGCCAGGTACCACGTCTTCAGCGCATTAATAAAGCGTTCCGCCGCACTGCCTCCACCTTTGATGTCAAACGAAACCATCATTCCGAAGTCGCGCATCTGCCGCAGCGCAATCGCATGCGACGGACTGTCAACAAGTCCGGGATACATCACGCGCGCCACCTTTGGGTGCTCACGCAAAAACTCCGCGACGTGAAAAGCGTTAACGCATGCGCGTTCCACCCGCACTTCCAGCGTCTTCATTCCGCGCAGCAGTAAATAAGCAACGCCCGGATCGGAGCACCCGCCCGACTGAATCATCATCGTGCGAATCGGATCGACCCACTTCTTCGCGCCAATCACTGCGCCTGCGGTGAGGTCGCTATGTCCGCCAAGATACTTCGTCGCCGAATGCACCACTACGTCCGCGCCATGCTGCAATGGCTTTTGCAGAATCGGCGTCGCAAACGTATTGTCCACTACCACGCAGATGCCGCGCCGGTGTGCTTCGTCAGCCAGTGCCTGCAAGTCCACGCAACGTAGCGTCGGGTTCGTCGGGCTTTCAAGAAACAACATGCGCGTGCGCCGGTTGAAGTAGCGCGTCAACTTGCCCAACTCGGCGAACGGCACCAGGTGTGTTTTGATGCCGCATCGTGTCAGCACATTGTTGAACAGCTTGATCGTGCCGCCGTAAATATCCAGCATGCTCACAATCTCGTCGCCTGCTTTGCACACGCCGAGCGCGGTGACCATCTCCGCTGCCATTCCACTCGCCGTAAGCACGCACGATTCACCCGCTTCCAGTGAGGCAACTTTCTCTTCCGCGGCACGAATTGTCGGATTGCCGTAGCGCGAATAGAGGAACACATCCGCCTTGCCCTCGGCGTAACGGCGCAATTCATCCACGTTCTTCAGCGCGAACACGGAAGTCTGCGCAATCTCCGTTGTGAGTGGGGCATTACGTCCGTGGCGGTCTTCGCCCGCGTGCACGCAAATCGTTGGGTCTGATGGAAAGTTCTTCTTCGTGTTCATGGCGACAGTTGATTGTCGCGCCCAATGGCGGACGGCGCAAGTTCTCTATTGCTCGTTTTCTCTCGGAATACCCGCCAACGAAAAAACCCCGGCGCATGGCCGGGGCCTCATCATGAAGAAGCTTTCTTCAAATCACCAGGTCAATCTCAGCGCCAACTGGAACTGACGGGGATCGAATGCCGCTGTCGGAGCGCCCGCCTGGTTCCACAGCGGGTTCACGTCAGCTACGTTGAATTTGTTCAGCAAGTTGAAGACATCCATAATGCCTTCAAACGTGTAGCGATCGCCAATGTGTACGCGTCGCGACACGCGGAGATCGGTGAACACCGTGTACGGTTTGATGCCCGCATTGCGCGGCAGATTCCCGGTGAACACTCCATCAGTGAAACAACCGGGGATCAGATACCCGGTCGGCGAGTACGGCGAGGCAACCGCCGTCTGCCCGCACGAGTTCGTCTGTCCCGCTTTTGCTTCGACGGGCCGGTCGGTTGTTGTGCCGAAATCATTGTTAGAGTCAATGCCCGTGATGATATTGAACGGACGGCCTGAGCTGATTTCGATGATCGGCGCTAGCGTCCAGTCGCTGAACAACTTGCTCGTCACGCGACGGCCCGTGAACGCCTTGCCACTTTCGTACACGCCGCTGATCACCAGGCGGTGCCGTTGATCGAACAGAGAAGTTGAGCGTTCAGCCTTCGGGTTGTAGTTGTCCTGCGGTGACAGCGGCGACTGCAAGTCAGTCGAATCGTCGATTGCGTGCGACCACGTGTAAGAAACCAGCGCTTCATACTTCTCCGAAAAACGCTTGCGCAGGTTGGCCGTGAATCCGTGGTACACCGAACTGCCGTTCGAGTAGTTCGCCGGCATATCGCTGAAGGGCACGGTCACACCCACTCCAAGTCCGTCGAGTTGTGCGAGTTGATTCGCCAGCGCCCAGCATTGAGCGCCGCCCGGCGAGGCGTTCAGCGCCGACTGGTAAGACGGGTTCACGCCGGAGCGCCGGAAAAAGTTCATGATCGCGGACGCCACCCACGGTGCGCCGCTCGGGCCAATGCCGCAGGGAGCTCCCACTGAACCCACGAACAACGGGCCGCTCTGCGCGCCCACGTCGCCCGCTGCCAGTGCGTTTTTCCAGTTGCTGTAGAGCAGGTCGGAGCGCACTGCGTTTGCGTTGATCGGGCGGTTCAGGTGGCGGCCGCCATTGAAGTTGTACTGCAGGCTCAACGACGTATTTTTTCCGAACTCATGCTCGAAGGTCAGGTTCACCTGGTTCGAGTAGGGATAGACGAAGTTCTTCGCCGTCGGAAATCCGAACGGCAGGAAGGGCAGCGGCACACCCGCGTTCAAGAACGCCTGATTTTCCCAGATGGATGGCGCATTCGGAGTGGGGTTGAAGCGCTGCTCGTTTGGCAGGTAATTAAAGGAGGCGGGCAGGCATCCGAGGCGTCCGGTGAAGGCATTGGCCGCGTTGAGATCGCAACCCGTAGGACTCCCGCCGAACAGTACGATCTGCGGCGCCTGCGAACCATCCGCCACTGCCGAGTCGAAGGCGAGTGCGAGTAGCGGGTGATCGTAGAAGATGCCGTACGATGCGCGAACAACCGACTTGCCATCGCCCCATGGATCCCACGCAAGGCCGATGCGCGGGGCAATGTTGTTGTAGTCGCGCGGAATACCCTTGGTAATTCCCAGGGCGTCGGCGGCCGCTTGCGCCAGCGGCGTCGGCTCCTTAAACGTCGGGGTCCACTCGACGTCATAACGAACGCCGTAGTTGAGCGTGAGCCGGCGATTGACCCGCCACGAATCCTGCAGGAACACGCCCAGCGTCTCATTACTGAACTGGTCGTGCGGATTTCCCACGCCCTGTATGAGGTTCTGCGGCAGGCCCGCACCGTACGCCTGGATCGGACTGAGCGCCGGCAGTGTCGGGCTCAGTTGAATCTCGCCGAAGTTGTAGATGCCGCCGAAGTTCACCGTGAAGTCAGCCGTCAACGGCAGGTAGTTGACGTCGGCGCCGAATTTGATGGTGTGCGTGCCTTTTGTCAGCGTGAAGTTGTCCGTCCACTGGTTACGAATTTCCGTGCGGCGCACGTAGCTGAACGGCTCACGTCCGAAGAAAGCATACCCGGGAATATTGACTGCCACGCTGCTTCCGCCCGGCGCTTCGCGCGAATAGCTATAGAGCAGGCCGCGGCGCGAGAACTGGTAGCGGAATTCGTTGACCCGGTTATTGCCGATCGTCCATGTGTGTTGCAGCGAAATCGACATATCGCGATATGTCTGGTCCGAGGTTCGCGACCACGCGTTCTGGCCATAGTTCTGCGGCCCCTGCGCGTTGACCTGTATTCCGTTCACCGTACTGGGGCTGGCGCCAATCCGCATGCTGATCTGCTGGTCGTTGTTAATGCGATGATCCAGACGCAGGCTGTAAATGCTGGTTCCCTCGAAGAGCGGGAAGTTGCCCTTGAGAGAATTCAGGTTCACATACGAGGCCGGCAGCTTGTCGAATTGCGGCGCGCCTCCCGGGCCAAGCACGCTCGGCGCGAAATAGCCGCCGCCGAGGCCGAGCAGAGCGGTCACTGGATTTACACCCGTCAATGCAACTGAGCCGCCGGTTCCGGTCAGGATGGCGTACTGCGCGATGGCCGCCGCCTGGGCACGCGTCGCCGGGTTGGATGCCAGGTACGCAAACGGGATCTGCGCCAGCGCCGCCTGTTGTTGCGGTGTCACGGGAGTCATCAGCAACCCAGGCGGAATCGGTTGGCCCGTCATGAAGGAGACGTATGGCGCAAGGTCAATCGAACTGGTCAACCCGAAGTTGTTCTCTCCGATACTGCTGAATCCGGTCTCATGCCGCCGCGTGGTCTCAAACGAGAAGAAGTAGAAAGTCCTGTCCTTCTTGATGGGACCGCCAAGCGTCAACCCGGTCTGCACGCGGGTGTACCCCGGTTGGTAGACCGTGCTGAATGGGTTTGTCGCCTGTAGATAGCGGTTGCGAAGGTAGCCGTATGCGCTGCCGTGGAACTGGTTGGAGCCGCTCTTGGTAATGATGTTGATGACGCCACCGGACGCCTGTCCGTACTCTGCGGTGTACCCGTTGGTCAACACCTGGAATTCCTGCACGGCGTCCTGCGAGACGGTCGAGCGGATGCCGTTTGTAGAGTTATCCACGGCGTTCATGCCGTCGACGTTCACCAGGTTGTTGCGTGCGCGCTGTCCGCCGACGTTGAGGCCCGAAGTTGGCGCGGCGCCGATGCTCGGTGCGTCGTCGCGCGCGAATTGCGAGTCGGTCAGCGCAAAGTTGATGTAATTGCGGCCGTTGATCGGCAGGTTCTCAATGCGCGTCTGCTCGATAGTCATCGCCGACGAGGTACGTTGCGTCTCCACCAGGTCGGCTTCCGACGACACGTTGACCACTTCGCTGACTGTCGCCAATTGCAGCGAAACCGGCAGTTCCGCAATTTGGCCGACGGTGAGCACCACGTCCTTGGCGATGGCCTTCGCAAAGCCTTCGGACTGGACCGCCACCACGTAGTGGCCGGGCGGCAAGCCGCGGAAGGCGTACTCGCCATCCACGTTCTGGGTTTGTTCGCGTTGCGTATGCGTAGTGTCGCTCTCGACGGTGACGGTCGCGTGCCGTACAACGGCGCCCTTCGCATCTTTTACGGTTACGTGGAGTTCGGCAGACGCCACTTGCGCCACGGCCGAAGCCGTGAGAAGTGATAGGACGGTGACCACTGCAAACAGCCTCAACATCCTCATCATGCTTGTCTTGTCCCTTTTGCCCTGGCGGGCAGAATTCGGCGACAGCAGATACCCGAATGGTTCTGATCTTGATAACACTTGGAATGGCCCCACCCCACGCGATTGCCATCCACCATCGCCAGTAGGTGCGCGGAGTGTTATATGTCAGAGACCACTTAAAGGCAAGCTAAACTGAATGATAATTCAGTACAAAAGGTTAGGCGGGGAACTTCACTCCGGCACTATCGTGGCCCTGGCGTCTCAAAGCCCAAGCCATACGGGGGGTATTGTGGGCGATTCCGACCCGCCCCTGCCGGTCTACAACGATGATTCCCCCATGGCCGTTCAGGCGGCGGTGAAGGTGGCGGATCGACTCCGGGGCGACCTCCTCGGGCGGGTGCTCCCAAGTGACATGGTCAGTCGCCCACTTGGCAAACACAAGCTTCATCATCGGCTCGCCCCACCCGGTGGTGGAGGCGGCCGCCGTGTCGTTATCGGCATAACATCCGCAGCCGATCAGCGAAGAATCGCCGACCCGGCCCGGGGCCTTGTTGAGCGTGCCGCCGGTTGAGGTGGCTGCGGCTATGTTTCCGCCGGCATCGAGAGCCACGGCGCCAACCGTATCGTGGGAACTGGTTGGACCGCAGAATTCGCTGGGGACGGTAAGGTACGACTGCTCCTTCGCCTGCTTCCAGCGCTCGAGTTCGCGCGGCAGGACGAGGTCCGCATTGTCGCAGAGCGTCACTCCGTGCTCTTCGGCATAGCGCTCGGCGCCTTCCCCGACAAAGTAAATGTGCGGGCTCTTTTCGAGGATCATGCGCGCTGCACGGACGGGGTTCTTGATCCTCTCCACGCATCCGACGCCCCCGGCGCGCAGCGTGGCGCCGCACATCATGAGGGCATCTAGTTGTACCTTGCCGTCGCGGTTGAGAAACGATCCGCGGCCGGCATCAAAGGTATCGTCGTTCTCCAGAACGGCCACGGCCTCTTCTACGGCATCGAGCGAGGAACCGCCCTTTTCAAGCGCCCGCCAGCCGGCCTCCGCTGCGTTGCGTACGCCGTTGGTATGCGCTTCCACCATGTCGTCTGAAATGGCCCAGGCGCCGCCATGCACAAGGAGAACGGGATTCGCCAAGAAATTGCCTCAAATTCGGGATTTACGCTGGCCCTCGGAGCACGGGTTGCTCTCCATGCCAGCCTCATCGCGAATCGCAACAGACATGGCGGAACCAGAAACCTGACAGGATAGCATCAAGCCGATGAGTACGACGAATCGCCGCGGCGCTAGCTCTGGAGGGCGGTCCGCGAATTCTCGCGGGCCTGCTGGCGCATGGTCGTCTGCTCGTAAGTAAACCGGATGCGGTGAATGACGGTGATGGTGGAAAGCACGGCGATGACCCAAAGCACCGGAGCCATGCGGTTGAACAGCGCTCCGATGATCACAAGCACGATGCGCTCCGGGCGCTCCATGAAACCAACCTTGCACTTTTCAATCATGGATTCGGCGCGCGCGCGGGTGTAACTGACCATCACCGAACTGGTCATGACGAACGCGACCAGTACAACGTAGAAAAAGCGGTTGGCCCGGGCGTAATAGACCAGCAACCCGAAGAACAGGGCAACATCACTATAGCGATCGATGACGGAATCGAAGAAGCCGCCAAAATCGGTAACCTGGTTGGTGGCGCGGGCCACGCGGCCATCCACCATGTCAAAAATTCCCGCGCCGATGATGACCAAACCGGCGTAGAGGAACATGCGAGGCTGGTTATTGTCCGCGCTGGCGAAGCCGAAGAACAGCGCCGCCACCACGTTGATGACGAGGCCAATGAAGGTGAGGGCATTCGGCGAGATGCGCGTAAGGGCAAGACCGTCCACGATCTTGTAGAGCAACTTTCCACATGCCTTGCCGACTGCACTTGTCCAGGTCATTCCGCCTCGTCGTGAATGGTGGTTAACTTCAGAACTTCCATCTCGCGCTTGCCATTCGGTGTTACCACGGTCGTCGTATCACCGACCTTTTTCCCCATCAGGGCGCGACCGATGGGAGAAGAAGTTGAGATCAGTCCCTTGGTGACATCGGACTCTTCGCTCGTCACCAGCTTGTACTCGATCTTCTCTTCCTTGGTCGAATCGTAGATGACCAGGGTGGAACCCAGGGCTGCCTTGTCCCTGGGAATGTTCGCCATGTTGATCAGCGACAGATCGGCCATGCGTTTCTTCAGTTGGCCGAGGCGCGCGCGTACGAACTCCTGCCGCTGCTTGGCCATGTGGTACTCGGCGTTCTCGCTGAGGTCGCCAAGGGCCACTGCCTTCTTTAGTTCTTTCGGAAGTTCGTGATTGAGTTCGTGCTCCAGGATTTCAATCTCGTCCTGGAGTTTCTTCTTTACGTGTTCCGGCATCTACAAACACCGCCTGCTGCAATACATCGGAGTATTATAGCTCGCCACTGCGGAACCGGTCCTTTTCTCCGGCGACAGCACAATGTGTCCGCTGTTTCATGGGCTTAGCCCGTGGTAAGCAGACATACACGCGATCAATGCGCATGTTCCCGCGCACGAGATCATGCCGTGCGCGTGCGCGAGAATAGTATCAGCGGCAGTTACCTCTTTGTAAGATTGACTGAAGCGAGTTAACGATCGTATAATCACCTTGTTCCCTTCGCCGCCTGCTAGCTTTCGCGGGGCCCCCTCATGAGCACTCCGACCTTCTGCATTGGCGATAAAGTTGTTTATCCCAACCACGGTGTAGGCGTGATTGAGCAGATCAGCTCACGCACCATCGGCGCCACGGTTGAGAAGTTCTACCTGCTGCGCATAAAATCAAGTAGCCTGAAAGTGATGGTTCCATTCCACAATGTGGAAAGTGTGGGCCTGCGGCGCATCGTCAAGAACGGCGAAATCCAGAAAATCATCGAATTCCTCACCGACGGCAAGTGCGAGAGCAATAGCGACTGGAAATACCGCTTCAAGGAAAACTCCGACAAAATGCGGACAGGCTCGCTCATGGAAGTGGCGGTGGTGCTGAAGGGCTTACTGCTGCTCGCGCAACAAAAGCCGTTGAGCTTCCGGGAAAAGAAAATGCTGGAACGCGCCCGCTACCTGCTAGTCAGCGAACTGGCGATGGCGCGCAATTGGGAAGAAACCGACGTGGAAGACGAACTCCGTAAAGCTCTCGGCAAAGGCAAGTTACGCTTCCCTGAGGCTGCCAGCTTCGAAGCATAACCCCCAGATTTTCAGCTTCATTCATCGCACAATATTCCTCAAAAGTGGCGTCTGACAACCAGTTTGAGTGGCGCGGCATCTACACCCGCATGGCAGGCACATTACATCTTTTCCGTCGCAACCTCTCCGCTGATTCTCCCGTATACCAAGTCAACGTCACGGAAGTGAGCAATACGTTCGTCAAACTCTTTGAGAGGGAAGACGACATCGAGGAATTCCTGGTTGCGATTGCAGGGCTGGACGACGCAGCCGCCAAATCGTTGCTGCATGACCTCGGCCAGACAGGAAACGTCGTGCGGGAAGGCGTCGCACTGAAGGGCAACGCGGCGGTGGCAGCCGGGATGATCGCGGTGAAAAGCGAATTTTAGGAGTCTGGGAGAATTTCGATTCCGCGGTAATGCGCGGCGGTCAGAATACGGGCGCCATCATTCCCCGAGCCATGCTCCGTAGGGCCGAAGCGTCTCAACGTGGTCGAGAATAATTTTCAGGGCTGCCGTCAGCGGAATCGCCAGAATCAATCCCATCGCTCCCCAGAGCCATCCCCAGAAGAGCAGCGAAATGGTGACCGCCAGCGGATTCAACTGTGTCCGTCGGCCGATCAGTTTGGGATAAAGAACATTCAGTGCGAACAGGTGCAGGGCGATGATGGTGCAGACAATCATAACGAATTGTTCGGTGTGTATGATGCCCAGTCCAGCGGCGATCGGAGGCAACATCGCCAGCACAATGCCAAGGTAGGGCACCAGCGTAAGGAAGCCGCTGATGACACCGATGAAATAGAAGTACGGCACGCCGATGACGCCGAAAACGATGATGCTGACAATGCTGCTGAAGACCCCCACCAGCAGGTTGCCGACAATGAAGCTGCGGATCATGGCCGAAATCATCCCCAGCGTCACATACGCCGTGTGTCGATGATCCATGCGGAAGAGCATCACCGTGGCCGTTCGCACGTGTTCCTGCCAGCTCAGCATGAAGTAGACAAGAAACGGCACGAAGCCCGCCAGTAGCACGACTTCTGTGACATTGACGGCTCCTTGCGTCAACGCCTCCGTCCAGTTGCTGGTCTGCCTGACGGTCACCGCATTCTTCTCTTCCTGGTCCTGCGGCAAGACGGTTTCTGTCGTTTTCTTGATGTTTTCAGCGTGCTGGCGGAAACGCATCACCGTCTCGCGAATCTTGCCGGAATACTGCGGCAACTGCTGGAGGAATCCGACGGCACGGTTATACGAAAGATACGTGAGGCCGTAGGTGAGAGCGACCAGTAAAAGCACCGCGATGAATGCTCCTACCGATTTCGGCAGATGAACGAAGCGTTGGAGAAAATCGACAATCGGGGCAAGCGCAAACGCCAGCAGCACCGAGACCAGCAGCACGATGAGCACCGGCTTGGCAACATACATCAGCGTCAACACTGCTCCGCATGCGAGCACGGCAAGGGAGGCCGCCTGCATGCGCGAGTAGCTGCGGTGCTCAATTTCGATCGGCACTACTACCGTAGGCGCACCGTCATGCGGCGCCGGTGTTCCGGAGCTTGATTCAGGCTCTCCGCCGCTCGCTGCCGGTACGGGTTCTTCCTGCGCGTGCATATTCGTCCATTCAGACTGCGCCGCAATGTATCGCAAGCAACTATACTTGCGGAGTGTCACCCGATGAAACGACAAAATCAGCCGGACGGATCTTGGCGCTGGACATTGGTTCCAGAACGATAGGACTAGCCGTAACGGACCCTTTGGGCATCACCGCCCAGGGTATGCAAACTCTTCGACGGCGAAATAAGCGCACGGACCTGGCCGCGTTGGAAGCCGTCATCCGCAAGTACGAGGTGGTGGAGATCGTTGCCGGCCTGCCTCTCCGCATGAGTGGTGCCGAGGGACGGCAATCGGAGAAGATCCGGGAATTCGTCGACGTCCTCCGCAAGCACTTCAACATCCCTGTGCTGCTGTGGGACGAGCGCCTGACCTCCGTCGAGGCCAACCGCGTTCTTCGCGAATCGGAGATGTCCATTCACCGGCGGGCCGAAGTCGTGGACCAACTGGCTGCCGTCCTCATCCTTCAGAATTTTCTGGAGGCACGGAAATCCCGCCTCGAGCATGGCGAATGAAATCGAAGCGCGCAAATAACAAGCGGCGTAGTCGCGTTCCGCCATCCGGGCAAAGGCGGCCGTGGCTGGCATCTCGTGACGACTCCCCAAGAATGGCCCGGATCATCTAAACTCGACGTTTATGTTTCGCGCGATCTTCAAGTTAGCCGTCGTATGCGTACTGGCGATTGCCGCCTGGTTGGCGTGGGCTCTATTGGTCCCGGTCACGCCTCGCGGAGAAACTCACGTCATGCTCCCTGCCGGTTCCTCGAGCCGGAGAGTGGCAAGCATCCTGAAGAAGGCTGGGGTAATCCGCAGCGCCAACGCATTCCTCCTGCTGCACTATGCGCGGCCCACCCACAAACTCAAGGCCGGCGAGTACCGCTTCGTTCGTACGGCCAACGCGGAAGACGTTCTGGACCGTATTGCGCGCGGCGACGTCCTTTCGCACACTGTCGTGATTCCGGAAGGCTTCACGATGTTCGACATTGCTACCGCGCTGCAGGATGCCGGCCTCGGGAGCGCTCAAGACTTTCTGAAAGTGGCGCAAACCGACACGGCGCTCGTTCAAGGGATTGATCCACAGGCAAAGACCCTTGAGGGATATCTCTTCCCCGACACATACGAATTCACGCGCACGCAATCGATGCGCGACATTGCCGCCGTCATGGTCCACCGCTTCGAGCAGGAAGCGCAGAAAATTGGCCTTACACAGAACGTGCACGAGGTCGTTACCATGGCCTCGATCGTCGAGAAGGAGACGGCAATTCCGGCGGAGCGCCCCGAAGTGGCCAGCGTTTACTACAACCGGCTCTCCAAGAACATCGCTCTCGCCGCCGATCCCACGGTTGTCTACGCGGCGCTGCTCGATGGAAGCTATCGCGGCGCCATCTTCCAGAGTGATCTTGAATCCAATTCGCCTTATAACACCTATAAGCATCCCGGACTACCGCCGGGACCGATCGCCAACCCCGGCGTGGCATCGCTTGAAGCGGCGATGCATCCCGCGCAGACGAATTATCTCTATTTTGTCGCCGACGGCACCGCCGATGGTCACCACCGCTTTACCAGCAGCTATCAACAGCACGAGCGGAATGTCGCGGCATACCGTCGTGCGATGAAATCCCGTCAGTAGCCCGGCGGGATAATGGATATTCGTATTTCGGGCGAGAACCATATCTTTCACTGTATCTGTGGTCTTCCGTCCACAATCGCGGGCTGTGAACGATATACTGAAAAGTTGGATACTACTCACTGGCAGGCTACGTTGCGCGCTCGCATATTTTTGGCACTCCTTATTCTCGGCACGATTGGCACCTCTGGATGTCTCTTCCGCTCGCATCGGGTGGAGTCGCGTCTCTCGAACGCCCCACTGAAAGAGGCTACCCAGCAGCAGCTCATCGACATCGTCAATAAGGCTGCGGGGCAAATCACCTCGCTGAATGCGACCGTCGACATTGACACTACGGTAGGGGGACAGAAAAAAGGAAAGGTCACCGAGTACCAGGAGATTCGCGGCTATATCCTTGCGGAAAAGCCGGCCATGTTGCGTATGATCGGACTCTTTCCCATCGTCCGCAATCGCGCCTTTGACATGGTCAGCAACGGTCACGACTTCAAGCTTTCCATTCCTCCCAAGAACCAGTTCATCATCGGCACCAATGCCATCACCAAACCGTCGTCCAACGCGCTGGAAAACCTTCGTCCACAAGCTTTTTCGGACGCGCTGCTGATGCGGCCGATTGATCCGCAGAGTGAAATCGCGGTGCTGGAAGGCGGGATGCAGAACGTGGTGGATCCCAAGACGCATCGCCTGGTGGAGCAGCCCAACTATCGCCTCGACGTTATTCGCCGCGACAGCAAGGGAAACTGGTTCCTATCGCGCAAAATCTACTTCGACCGCACCGACATGACTCCTTACCGGCAACTTATCTTTGACCGGGAAGGTAACGTCGCTACCGACGCCACCTACCAGGCGGTAAAGGATTTCAACGGAATTCCGTTTCCGACGTACATTGACATTGTGAGGCCGCAGGAGGAGTACAAGGTGGGGCTGAGCATCGTCGAGCTGAAACTGAATGTCCCACTGAAGCCCGCACAGTTCGATCTTCAGCAGCCTCCCGGCGCACAGGTAAAAATCCTCAACGGCAGCAAGTAGAGTCCCGGCGGTTTTCGTCCAGGCGCAAGAAATCGGACGCTCACGAGAACTCTCCTCGCATATTTGGTACTCTTAATTCGATGAACAAGATGATTGTGTCCAACCTGGTGCACCGGCCGCTGCGTTCGGCCATCAGCATCATTGCGATTGCCCTCGAGGTCACGCTGATCCTGCTGATCGTCGGGCTCTCAATCGGCATGCTGAACGATACCGCCCAACGGCAAAAAGGTGTCGGCGCTGACATCATGGTGACGTCGCCGGGGTCGTCATTCATCACCGGCATCAGCGGCAGCCCCGCTCCCATCAAGATTGCCGACGTGTTGCGTAAGGTAGCTCACGTCACCGACGTTGCGCCGGTGGCCATGCAGATCAACACCCATGGCAACGTTGAGATCATCTACGGAATCGACCTGAACCCCAAGTCTCCGAATGATTTCGACAAGATGGGTGCGCCTTTTCACTACCTGTCCGGCGGGCCGTTTAAGGCTCCCGACGACATGTTGGTGGACGATGTCGTCGCCAGCCAGAAAAATATTCACGTCGGCGATACACAGGAACTCTTCAACCACAAGTTCCGGGTGAGCGGGATCGTGATGTCCGGAAAGGGTGCGCGCAAATACCTGCCACTCGCCACATTTCAGGATCTCACCGGCTCCAATGGCAAAGTCTCTGTCTTTTACGTGAAGGTCGATAAGTCGAAGAACATAGACGGCGTGGCCAAGGCGATTCAGGCCATTCCGGGCATGGAAAATTACGGCGTGCGAACGCTGGCCGAGTATATGTCGATGATGACGGCACAAAACCTGCCGGGATTTTCAAAATTTATCGACGTGGTGATCGGTGTTTCTCTCATCATCGGATTTATTGTCATCTTCCAGTCGATGTATACGGCGGTGATGGAGCGTACGCGGGAGATCGGAATCCTGAAGTCGCTGGGAGCCAGCAAGCTCTACATCATTAACGTGATCCTCCGCGAGACCCTCGCGTTGGCGGTCTGCGGCATTGTAGTGGGCATCCTCTTCAGCCTTTCCGCGCTTGCCGCAATTCGCCACATGGTTCCGCTGCTGACCGTGATGATGACACCCGGTTGGATGCTGCGGGCGGCAATGATCGCGATTGTCGGCGCCATCCTCGGCGCACTCTACCCGGCATTCAAGGCCGCGCAGAAAGATCCCATCGACGCACTGGCCTACGAATAACGATTGCAATGCACTTCACGGGCGCGGCTTCGGCTGCGCCCTTTCTATACGCTTGATAGGCAGAATGAATCAGCGACGGCTAAGTTGAAGGTGTTCACCGCTCATTCTGAAAGTTAATCGTAATGTCGGTTTCTACATCTCTTGGAATTCCCTTGATGTAGTACGGCTTGTAACGCCACTTCTGGACCGCCTTGACCGCCTCATCATCCATCCCAGCTCCCACCGGCTTCTCAATATAGAGAGAGTGAATCCGCCCGTCCTTGCCAATCACGGCGTGAAGCTTGACCGAGCCTGACATTCCTATCATTTGGGCCTGCCTGGGATAGGCAGGACGAACAGCGTGAATCAGCTTTCCCTGCGAAACTCCCTCCGAGATCTTAGATGGATCTGTTTTGCTCGCCTTCAGCTTCGCCTTGAATTGTTCGCGCGCCGTAAGCGGGGGTGCTCCTCCTTCAACACCGGCAAAATACGGCTTCCAATAGTCGGGTACGATATCGGACATCTTCCCGCCAGTACCCAGCAGCACTTTCAGCATCGCTGCGTCGGTCTTTGTTGCGGCGTTGGGCCCCTGCGGCAGATCGATGTCGATCTCAACCGGAATAGCGGGGTTCGGTACGATGTTCTGCATCTGATCGCCGATAAACCTCACCCAGATTCGTTTGCCCACCAGTTCGAGCTGCCGTCCATTCGTTTTTACGCTTTCAACCATCAGCCTTCCGTACAACGTCCAGGGTCCCGCGTGGGGCTTCGACCTCAAGTTCCCGTCTTCATCGAAGTGCTGCACGTCGCTCGTACACGGAATGCGCAGCGTGACTACTTCATGATTGAGTCTGGATTTGTAGGCCGACGCGATTTGATCCGCACTGTTTCCATCGGATGGGGGAGTCAGCCCCGGGGATGCAATGGAAAGAACGCAACTGCACACGATCAGCGCGAGCACACGAGCGCGGGAAATTGTCATAGGTTCTCCGAGGCCCGACAGTGTAATCCAGCCCGTCCACATCCGGGACGCACTGTGGTGCCATATCGGAGAAAATCTTCTACACGGAGAATGCCGTCAGGACCGCTTGCCGTTCAGTTCTTCCAACGCGGGATACGAGACCGGCTTAATCACCGTCTGCTGGACCGGCGGAACGCCGTTCTCCAGGGCACGTACAGCCAATTCCAGCGCTACTCCGGCGGTCACCGGAAGAACGACGGATGCCGCAAGCAATCCCCTCTTCACCCACTCCCGTCCAGTTTCAGGACAGGCATCGCAACCGAGGAAGGGCAGACTCATCCAGTATTCCTTCTCGGCGCCAGAGGTTCCGGTTTCAAGCGCTCGACGGGCTCCAAACGCGAGAATGTCGTTCTGGCCCGCGATAAGTCCGATTTTTGCCTCGTGCGATGTCGAAAGCTGGAGCCAGGTATTGATCGTGTTAAACGCGCTCTCCTCGGTAAACTGTGCGCGCAACATCCTGACGTTCACTGTTCCGGGCTTCGCCTCCATCATGCCTTCGGCGCGCGCCTGCGACACGGCGCTTCCAGACGGCAACTGGAGGTAGAGAGCGTTTCCGCCCTTCGGCAGGAGAACTCCAAACTGTCTGCCCTGAATTCTTCCGATCTCTTTCTGGTCGGTGGTGACGATAAACGCCGGAACCTTGGCGTTCCGCCGCAGGTCCGTCAAGTAATCGGCATCGCGGTTCAGTACACCCCATCCGATCCCCGCGCTCACCGCGGCTTGCGCCACCTGTGGCATCGTGGTTCCGGCGGGTTCGCAGAGAATGGCGTCAGGTTTCTCCATTCCCTTGCCGAAGATCGCATCCAGCATTTGGCTGCTCTGGCAAAGAGGGTCGCTGTCGGCATAGACAATATCGAGGAGCACACCGAGCCGTCCTGCTTCCCGGCGTGCAGTCGCGGCTTGCTCGCGTTGATAGTCGTTTTTGTCCGTAATCAGGGAAAGGAGAACTTTGCGCTGTTTCATGGAGGAAGGTCCGGAAACATCCTACGACATTCCCGGCAGGAGAAAAGTAACTATAGTTTTACGACCAACAGCATCCTCTCGGGCGGATGAGAGACACTCTGTCGTGGCACATCCAGAAGTAGTTCGTGCGCCGAATGGGTTCAGGACTATTTCCTGGCCAGCGATTCGAGAGCCGGAAACGATTTCGGGTTGATGATGGTCTGCTGCGCCGGTTGGCTTCCGCTTTCGACGGCGCGAACGGCTAATTCCAGTGCAATACCGGCTGTGACGGGCAGAACGACCGAAGCGGCCAGCCATCCCTGCTTCACCCACTGCTGCCCTGACTCGGGACAGGCATCGCAGCCCAGGAAGGGCAGACTCATCCACTGCTCCTTCTCCGCGCCGGACATGCTGGCTTCAAACGCCCGCCGCGCTCCCAAGGCAAGGCTGTCATTTTGTCCCGCAACCAGGCTGACCTTGGCCTCGTGCGAGGTCGAAAGCTGTAGCCAGGCCTTCACGGCATTGAAAGCACTGTCTTCAGTCCACTGAGCGCGCAGCGTCCTGATATTCACATTGGCCGGCTTGGTTGCCATCATGCCATCCGTGCGTGCCTGGGACGCGGCGCTTCCAGACGGCAACTGGAGGTAGAGTGCGTTTCCGCCCTTGGGCAACAACACGCCAAACTGCCTTCCCTGTATCCTTCCGATCTCCGTCTGATCCGTAGTAACGATAAATGCCGGAACCTTGGCGTCCCGTCGCAGGTCCGTCATGTAATCGGCGTCGCGGTTCAGCACGACCCATCCGATACCCGCGCTCACGGCGGCCTGCGCCACCTGCGACATCGAAGTTCCCGTGGGAGCGCACAGAATGATGTCGGGCTTCTCCACTCCCTTCCCGAAAATCACATCCAACAGTTGGCTGCTCTGTCGAAGCGGGTCGCTATCCGCGTAGACAATCTCTAGCTGCACACCGAGCCGGTCGGCTTCACGCCGTGCGGCCGTTGCCTGTTCGCGTTGGTAGTCGTTCTTTTCGGTAATCAGGGAGAGAAGAATTTTCCGTTGCTTCATGAAGGGAATCCAAAGAACTCATACAGCAATCTTGTCAGGAAGAAAGTATCGACGGTTATACGGCCAACAATATTCTCCTGGCAAAGTGAATGAGTACACCCAAACGCCGCAAAAGTCATGCTCCCCGGTTCACATTGCGAGACGGACTCCGATTTTTGCGGCTAATCCCGGCGAAAGTTGATTTCGATCTTAATCGCTGCGGGGAGAGGGTTGCTATCTGTTTTCAGATGCGCCGGCTTGAATCGCCACTCGCGCAGGACGGATAGTGAATGGCGCGAATAGGCGACTGTGCCTCTGTTCAACAGAATGACGTCAGTAATTCTGCCCAACCGGCCAACCCGAACCGCTACCTTCACCGTACCGGTCGTTCCCGCGTGCAACTCGGAGTTGGGATAATGAGGACCAGGCGCAAGCATTGCCTTCGGAGGGACGACGTCCTTGCTCACCGTGTATGCTTCCGCACCCGACGGAAAACAAACGGGCCGACGAATCTCCCGTTGTTTTTCAACCTCAGCCTTCGTTGACTGCGGCTCCAGAAATTTGTCCAGAAACTTGAAGTCGCTGCATGTGGCGCCGTTGGCCCCGGAGCCGGCCATGAAGATCGTTGCGAGAGCAGCGGTGGCGTCTTGCGTTGTCGGGTTCCTCTCGGAAAGACCGATGGTAATTGTGACCGGAAGAGCGAGCCTCGCGAGAATAATCGAGTCCTTCGCCGGGTCGTACAATTCAACAAGGCGATCGCCTCGCAGGACAAGAACGTTGTTTCGAACCTTCACCGATGAAATTTGAAACTCGTCGTCCACCCCTCGTATCCCCGGCTCGGGTTTTGACGTGAGTCGTCCTGCGGAATCGAAGTTGAGTTTACTGCCCGGCTCCGGAACCCGCAGCTTGAGAACTTTGCCGGCAAGCTGCAATTTCAAGTCTTGCTCGGCAGTGAGGGCCTTGCCGGACGAACCTTGCGCGGCGCACATGGAGACTGTAAGTGTGGTCAGCAAAAAGAACGGCAAGTACCGTTTCATGCGACAGTTGTAGCACTCGCAGAACTTGCTCGTCATATTTTCGTGGGTACTGTAGAATGACAAAAGCGAAAACAGGGTTCCCTGGGTTCCGCGGGGCTGGCTCTTTAGCCTTCCCGCGTTGACATTCCGTGGTACCTTGCACTAGCATAAAGTCTTTCGGCTGTCCTGCGGTTGCCCGCCTGACGGTCCCCGTCGCAGAGTTGTTCGGCTGACGGGCCACCCCGCACCAGTGCGTGCCAGGAACCTCGGATTAAAGTCTAGAGGTGCCTTCGGGTCCCAAAGAGCCATGCTTTTTGGACGGGGTTCCCCTTGAGCAAGTGCTCATGGGGACGGAAGCCGTGCGCGGTCTTCTCAGCGGTTTTTACATTCAGGGAGAGTTTGGAATGTCTACGTATTTCCCCAAGGGGGAAATTGCGCGCAAGTGGTACGTTGTCGACGCCGATGGTCAGACCCTCGGTCGCCTGGCAACTCGTGTGGCGCGCATTCTTTCCGGCAAGGATAACCCCCGCTATACGCCCTTCCTCGACACTGGCGACCACGTCGTCGTGCTCAACGCCAGCAAGGTGAAGTTGACCGGCCTTAAGGCTAATGCCAAGGTCTATCGTCACTACACGGGGTATCCCGGTGGCCTGCGGGAAGAAGAATTTCTCAAGCGCCTGGAACGCAAGCCCGAGCTGATCGTGCAGGAAGCCATCGAAGGCATGTTGCCCAAGAGCAAGCTCGGTAAGGCCATGGCAAAGAAGCTCAAGGTTTATCGCGACGACAAGCACCCGCACGAGGCCCAGAAGCCCGAAGTGCTGGCCGCGAAGTAACGACTTCAAGGATCGGAATTTTCAATGGCTGATTTGGTTCAGTATTACGGGACGGGACGCCGCAAGTCGAGCGTAGCCCGTGTGTTCCTTCGCCCCGGCACGGGCGAGTTCAAGGTCAACGGCAAGCCGTTCAACGAGTATTTCGTGACGGACGCGCAGCGCATCGTCGCCAAGCAGGCACTGGTGCTTACCGAGACGGTCGCCAGCTTTGACGTTGTGGCCACCTGCTCGGGCGGCGGAGTTACGGCGCAGTCCGGCGCAGTCCGCATGGGCACGGCTCGCGCGTTGCAGGAGTTCAACCCTGAATTCCGCGCCAAGATGAAGGCTGAAGGCTTCATGAGCCGCGACGCGCGCCAGAAGGAACGCAAGAAGTACGGCCAGAAAGGCGCTCGCAAGCGCTTCCAGTTCAGCAAGCGCTAAACGCTTTGGCTGGCTCCGGACCACGGTCCGGAGCCTTGCGCTGTTCTGGCAAAAGGTTTCGCTCTCGCACCGTTTGGTTCCGGCGGCGCGAGTCGCGATGTGGTCACCCGGAACCTAATTCTTCTCGCTCCCGCTGTTCGGTTCGCAACGGGGCGGGCACGGGAATGCAAATCCGAAGCGCCCGATGATGGGGAAACCATCACGACGCGGAGGATGCAAACCAACTGGGAGGTTGCGTGGCAAACATTACGATGAAAGAGCTGCTCGAAGCTGGCGTTCACTTCGGGCATCAGACGAAGCGTTGGAACCCGAAGATGAAGGAGTTCATCTTTGGCGAACGCAACGGAATTTACATCATTGACCTGCAAAAAACGCTGAAGATGTTCAAGGAAGCGTCGAAGTTCGTTACCGATCAGGCCGCGGAAGGCAAGCTTGTTCTTTTTGTCGGCACCAAGCGTCAGGCACAGGACGCCATTGCCGAGGAAGCGCAGCGTTGCGGCATGTTCTACATCAATCAGCGCTGGCTGGGCGGTCTGCTGACCAACTGGGTTACGGTCCAGAAGTCGGTAAAGCGCCTGAAGGATCTCGACGAGATGGCCACCGATGGCCGCTACGAGTTGCTCCCGAAGAAGGAAGTCGTAAAGTTGGAGCGCGAACGCAAGCACCTCGAAGCCAACCTCGCCGGCATCAAGAATCTTAACCGTCTGCCCGATGCGATGTTCGTGATCGACTCCAACAAGGAGCAGATCGCCGTGAAGGAAGCGCGCAAGCTGGGCATTCCGGTCGTCGCCGTGGTCGATACGAATTGCGACCCGAGCGAAGTCGATTACGTTATCCCCGGCAACGATGACGCCCTGCGCGCCATCCGCCTCTTCGCTTCGAAGATCGCCGATTCGGTGGTCGAGGGCTCACAGGCGGCAACCGACAAGCAGGCAGCCGAACTGGCCGCCGGTATCAGCGCCCAGGAAATGTCCGGCGAGGCACCGGCCGAAGCGCCGGAAGCGTCGGAAGCGGCAGCAGCCGAAGATGTCAAGATGGAAGACGTGCTCGGCAAGGGCGTACGCAAGCAACCGGAGATCGAAACGCTCGACGATGCAGGCGGCGAGGCTTCGGTAGAAACAATTTAGTTTTCCGGGCGACGATAAAAGCGAGTTCAGACTGACCCGCGCTGCGTCCGTAGCGCGGGTCGTTTTGTAGGAGCCCGTCTTGCACGGGTATGCATTGGAAAGCGGGGATCGAATCCCGCGTCATAGCGAAGATTCAAGGAGCGCAGGCTCCAAGGCAGAAGGCCGGAAACGGCCCGCATTCTTCAGAAAGGTTCCTAAGAAATGGCAGATATCACCGCAGCAATGGTGAAGGAGCTCCGCGAGAAGTCCGGCGCTCCGATGATGGATTGCAAAAACGCTCTCACCGAGGCCAAGGGCGACATGGAGCAGGCATTCGTCGTGCTCCGCAAGAAGGGTATGGCCACGGCCGCCAAGAAGGCTGCCCGCTCCACGAGTGAAGGAGTCGTCACCAGCTACATCCACGCCGGAGGCAAAATCGGCGTGTTGCTCGAGGTCAACTGTGAGAGCGACTTCGTCGCCCGCACCACGGACTTCCAGAACCTTGTGCACGATATTGCGATGCACATTGCGGCTGTCGACCCGAAGTACATTCGCAAGGAAGACGTCACTCCCGAGGCCTTCGAGAAGGAAAAGGACATCTACCGCGCGCAGGCAGCCCAGACGGGCAAGCCCGCTCCGGTGATCGAGAAGATCGTCGAGGGCAAGATGACGAAGTTCTACGAGGAAGTCTGCCTGCTGGAGCAGCCTTTCATCAAGGAACAGACAGTCAGCATCTCGCAACTGATTGCCACCGTCATCGGCAAGCTCGGCGAGAACATCACCGTCCGGCGCTTCGCTCGCTTCAAGGTTGGCGAAGTCGGCGAAACCGTCGCCGTCGCCAAGCCGGTGGCGGAAGAAGCCAAGGCTGAGTGAAGTCTTTCCTGTCACATGTCGCCGGACTGGCGACCGTAAACCTTAACGGGGCGGATCATCCGCCCCGTTTGTTTTGCCCTGATTTCCACTCAACGTTTTGAGTCCCGAAGGGGACTTAGGTAGGGCACCGCTTTAGCGGTGCCAATTTCACCTGCAAGGCAACGCGGCTTTAGCCGCTGCGGTAACCTCTTCGGACCCGCGCCGCGGGCACAGCTCCATTGCACCTCACCACCCCGCTTTACTTCTTCTTGTGAATCGCCTCCAGCACCTTTTCCTTGTTGATTGGTTTTGTGCAGAAGAACCAGTCGCCGCAGTTCACCTGGTCCTTGCCCTCCATGCGATCCTTGGCTGCTCCGCAGGAGCCCGCTGGCGGAACGATCACATCGTCACCGGGTCTCCAATCCGCGGGCGTGGCCACCGAGAAGTTGTCCGCCGTCTGCAATGCAGCCAGCACCCTCAGCAGTTCGTCAAAATTCCGCCCCAGGCTGAGCGGGTAGTAGATGATGGCGCGGATCGTTCCCTTCGGATCGATGAAGAACACCGCGCGCACGGCCTTCGTCGAGCTCTCTCCCGGCTGAATCATCCCGTACTTGCGCGCCACCTCCATCGTGATGTCTTCGATCAGCGGGAACTTCACTTCGACATTCTTCATGCCCTTGAATTCAATCTTGTCCTTGATCGTGCGCAGCCACGCAATGTGGCTGTAGAGTCCATCCACCGAGAGCCCCACCAGCTTGCAGTTCAACTTCGCAAACTCCGCCTCTCTCGATGCAAACGTCATGAACTCCGAGGTGCACACCGGCGTGAAGTCGGCTGGATGACTGAAGAGAATTACCCAATGCCCTGAAAACTGATCGGGAAAACTGATATCGCCCTGCGTGGTCACGGCCTTGAAAGCGGGGGCCTTGTCTCCGATGCGAGGCATCGAGACACTCTGGGTTTCATTTGTCGCTTCCATTGTGTCCTTTCCTTTCATCGCATTTGCGCGATTGTGCTTTTGCAGAGTGTTTGTGCCGCTGAAATCCCCATGCAAATAAGGTCAGTATAGTGACCGCCTGACAACAAATAGAACGAAAGGAAATCGCGCTTTAGCTGGCCGTTCGCTTTTGGTCTGAGGGCTCAGGAGAGGGACCGTGGCACCTTCCGGCATTGGCACTCCGCCCTTATGCCCTCGCCCGGACTTTCATTTACACTAATAAGTAACTATGTCTTCTCCTGTTTATAAACGCATTCTCCTCAAGCTCTCCGGCGAAGCGCTCGCCGCGGATAAAGGCTTTGGCGTCGATAGCGAGCGCGTCAGCGAAATTGCCGCGGAAATCACCGATGTCCACAAGCTGGGCGTGGAGATCGCCATCGTCGTCGGCGGCGGCAATTTCTTCCGTGGCGTCGAGCAATCGAACGACATGGACCGCGTTTCGGCCGATCACATGGGCATGCTCGCCACCATGATTAATGCGCTGGCCTTGCAGAACGCGCTGGAAAAGTGTGGCACGTTTACCCGCGTCATGTCGGCAATCGAGATGAACCAGGTAGCCGAGCCCTTCATCCGTCGCCGGGCCATGCGTCACCTGGAAAAGGGACGCGTCGTCATCTTTGGCGCCGGCACCGGCAACCCGTATTTCTCTACCGACACTGCCGCCTCCTTGCGCGCCATGGAGATCAAGGCAGACGTCATCATGAAGGCCACCAAGGTCGACGGTATTTACAACGCCGATCCCGCCAAGGTGAAGGACGCGACCATGTTCGACAAGATCAGCTTCACCGAAGTGCTGAGCCAGGGATTGCGCGTCATGGACGCCACCGCCATCAGCCTCTGTCGCGAAAACAACCTGCCGATCATCATTTTCAATCTCAATACTTACGGGAACATCCGGCGCGTCGTATTGGGCGAAAAGGTCGGCTCGATAGTCACGGCCTAACCTGCATTGGGATCCTCGTGCCCTACCCTGGTCGCGCGCAGTTCGCGACAGGGTGGGGTCTCTGCCTTTTCTCGGCAGCTTAGTAGCCCAGCAGCTTCGTATTGGCTTCCCGCTTGTCGCTTGCTGCTTCCCTCTTTTTGCTTGTACCACGCTGTATAATCGCTCTTTTGAATTCATCGAATCAGGCGGAGAACTATGGCTCAAGTCAGCATGGCGGCATTGCCCGCACTCAAAGACACCTTCCTCCAGTTGAAAGCTCGCATGGACAAGGCAGTCGAGGACTTTCGTAAGGAGATGGCGGCACAACGTACCGGCCGCGCTTCGGTCCACATGCTCGACGCGGTTCACGTCGAGGCGTATGGATCACAGATGCCACTGAACCAGGTAGCGAATGTCAGCGCTCCTGAACCGCAGTTGATCACCGTGCAGCCGTGGGATGTCAGCTTGATTGGCGCCGTCGAAAAAGCCATACGCACCGCCGATCTTGGTCTCAACCCAATGAACGATGGCAAGCTTGTGCGCGTGCCCGTGCCTGCTTTGACCGAGGATCGCCGCAAGGAAATGGTCAAGCACCTGAACAAGGTGCTCGAGGATCATCGCACCGCCGTCCGCAATATCCGGCGCGACGGCAATGAAGCCATCAAGAAAGCGATGAAGGATAAGAAGATCACGGAAGACGAAGAACGCGGCTCACTCGACCAGATGCAGAAGTTGACCGACGACGAGATCAAGAAGATGGAAGAGATGGCCAAGGCGAAAGAAAAAGAGATCATGCAAGTCTGATCTCTTCGCCAGTTTTCGATCAGGGCGTGCCTACCGGTGCGCCCTTTTCCTTTGCGCCCGATGAGGCTGATCTCCGTTTCATGTCCACAATGCGCGGTAGATACCAGGGCTTCCATCCGAATAAACCGGGGCGGCGAATATACATTGCCGCTTGCCTGCCGGCGTGTTCGTTTGTTCTGAATTCAGGAATCGGGCCGGGAATGGCACTCCCGTGCGCTTGCACGAAGGAAATACGGCCGCGGTGACTTTTCGAACTCAACCTGCCTTGGGGTAGCGTGCCTGTTGGTGCCGATTGAAGCAACGTGTGACGAAGTAGTCCACAACGGCATCCGAGTTGATGCCCGACTGGCCTTCAGAGCTCGAAATCTGGATATCAACTTCGTCGTCGATAGCGAACATCTCACTCGCGCAGCTACGGCGGAATTGCAGTATCTTCTGTTTAATACCCTCGGAATCGATCGTGGAACTGTCACGCTGGATGGCTTGGCGAGCGGCAGTGACCAGGGACGCGACACGCGCCCAGATGTCGGCGGAGCCCTTGTACGTGCGAATCAGGTACTCGTGCATCAACGTCAACAGGTAGGCTTCTTGATCACACGCGGGAACCGGAGACGCCGCGACTACTGGAGCGACTTCGGCGCGGACGGAGGGTTCGTCCGATTGGACCGGGGCTGACAACTGGGGTGACGGGCCTCCAGGTGCGGCCTCCATCGGCGAATCCGGCGACCCTCCGTCCGCAAACTTGGCGCGGAGCAACTTCAATAAAAGCTTTTCGACATAAAACGGGTCAGCACCGTTGATGGCGAGATCGCCCAGCACATCTTCCTGGTCACACTCGCGAAACCGCGCCTCCCAGCCCGGAAACGCCGCTTCGAGCACAAGCAACTCTTCCCGGTCAACTGGACCCGTCTCTTGATTACCGAAGTACATGCCCCCACCAGAGTTGTAGTTTGCCATCCATCAAGGTGGGAGTCCCGGCCTCGTGCACATCTTTTTGGAAACGGAACAGAGCACATTTATGCACGCCAACTTTCCGCGCGCCTGATGTGCCATAATTCCCTTCTCCCATGAAAAAGGTAGTTCACGCCGCCTGTCCTCATGATTGCCCGGATGCCTGTGGTGTGCTCATCACGGTGGAAGATGGCCGTGCGACGAAGATTCAGGGGGATCCGCAGCATCCCATCACGCGCGGTTTTCTCTGCGCGAAGGTAGCCAAGTATCTCGACCGCGTTTACTCGCCCGACCGCGTGCTGTATCCGATGCGACGCATCGCGCCGAAAGGCACCGGGGGCCTCGCTGCCTTCGAGCGTATTTCGTGGGACAACGCACTGGACGCGATCGCCGCAAAATTTCGCGAGGTAAGCGACGAATTTGGAGCTGAGTCGATTCTGCCCTATTCCTATGGAGGAACGTTGGGGACGATCCAGGGAAGCACGATGGATCGCCGCTTCTTTCACCGTTTGGGTGCGTCGCAACTCGACCGGACAATCTGCTCGTCCGCTGGAGAAGCCGGATTGCTGAGCGTCCTCGGCATGAAGCTGGGCACGGAGCCTGAGCAGTTTCGCCATTCGCGCACGATCATTGCCTGGGGTTGCAACATCCACGGGAACAACGTCCACCTCTGGCCCTTTGTGGAGGAGGCGCGGCGCAACGGTGCAAGGCTTATCGTTATCGATCCCTATCCGACGCGAACCGCCAAGCTTGCGGATTGGTATTTGCCGATCCATCCCGGCACGGACTCCGCACTCGCGCTCGGCATGATGCACGTCATCATCGGCGAGAATCTCCATGATCGCGAGTTTGTTGAGAAACATACGCTTGGCTTCGAGCAGCTCCGGCAGCGTGCGGCCGAGTATCCGCCAGAGCGCGTCTCACAGTGGACGGGGATCTGCGCGGACGATATCCGCCGCCTCGCTCGCGAGTATGCGACCAACACGCCTGCGTCGATTCGCGTGAACTACGGAGTACAGCGTTCGCAAAATGGCGGCATGTCCATGCGGGCCATCTGTATGCTGCCCTGCCTCACCGGATCATGGCAGCATCGCGGCGGAGGGCTGCAACTCTCCACCAGCGGCGCGTATCCGCTCAACCGCGATGCACTCAAGCGACCGGACCTCATGTCCAAGTCGGTGGGCCGTGCAACGCGCCTGCTGAACATGAACGAGCTGGGCGACATCCTCAACCATCTTGACGATCCTCCTGTGAAGGCGCTTTTCGTCTACAGTTGCAACCCGGCGGCAGTGTGCCCTGACCGCAATGCGGTGGTCCGCGGGCTCTCGCGTGCCGATCTCTTCACGGTTGTGCACGAACAGTTCATGACCGACACCACCGATTACGCCGACGTGCTTCTGCCCGCCACCACATTTTTCGAGCACAAGGACTTGCAGACCGCGTACGGCCACTATTACCTGCAAATCTCCGATCAGGCGATTGCGCCGCTCGGCGAAGCGCGTTGCAACGCCGATGTCTTCCGCGCACTCGCACAAAAGATGGGTTTCGACGACGAGTGCCTGAAGGAAGGCGATGACACGATCATTGATACGGCGCTTTCCAGCGGGCACCCCTGGCTGGAGGGCATCGACCGGGAGCGGTTGCAGCGGGAACACTTTGTTCGATTGAACTTCGCGGCAAACGGAAGCGACAAGAAGGCAGGCGGTGAAAACTTTTTCCTGCCGTTCGCAGAGGGCTTTCCCACGCCCAGCGGCAAGGCCGAATTTTACAGCGAGTCTTTGGCCGCCGCGGGACTTGACCCGGTCATCTCGTTCATCCCTCCGGTCGAATCGCGGCATTCGGAAAATTCAAAGCGGTATCCCCTTGAATTACTGGCCCGGAAGTGTGACAACTTCCTCAATACCAGCTTTGCGAACCTGCCCCTTCTTCAGCGGATGGAGGGCAAGAACTACCTGGAAATTCACCCGCAGGACGCAAATCCTCGTGGCATCCGCGACGGAGACGCGGTTCGCGTGTTTAACTCACGAGGAGAACTTCGCCTGGAGTGCCGCGTAGACGGCGCGGCCCAGCCAGGCATGGTGGTTGCCCGTCTTCACTGGGCCAAGCTTTCGCCCACGGGACACAACGTAAACGTGCTTACCTCCCAGCGTCTTACCGACATGGGAGGCGGCCCGACCTTCTATTCGGTTCTGGTAGATGTCGAGGCGATTAGGCTGTAGCGTGCCGTTACGGCCACAAAACGTGAATAGTGGTGGTCCTGGCAGGGACTTTCCCCAAGAGGGCAAGGGATAGGGCCTCAGGGTTCCAGCGTGGTATTTCATGCGCGGCACCCTGTATAATTGGCAATTCCGCGCTCCGATAGTTCAAGCGATCGAGGGTCTTCCTATTTCTGGCATTCATCAGGTCAGTGTTGCGCCCCAGGGTGGCCGCTCCGAAATGAGCGGCTGGAGTGTCTTCGTGCGTTTAGTCGCCATCGTATTGGTTCTGTGTGGCGTCGCTGCGGCTCAGCAGGGGATCATCGAGAAGATCGAGATCCATGGCAACCGCCGCATTCCGCAGGAGACGATCAAGGCACGTATGTTCACCCGGCCGGGTGACGTCTATGACCAGACTTCGCTGGAGCGGGATTTCAACTCTCTGTGGAATACGGGCTATTTTGACGATCTGCGGTTTGAGCGTGAAGCGAGTCCGAAAGGCTGGATCATTCACGTTTACGTCAAGGAAAAACCAACGATCCGCGAAATCAAATACATCGGCCTTAATTCCGTATCGCAATCGGACGTCCTCGACAAGTTCAAGGAGATGAAGGTTGGTCTCTCGCCGGAGAGTCAGTTCGATCCCACCAAGGTAAAGAAGGCCGAAGTGGCGATAAAGGACTTGCTGGCAGCCCACGGCCGGCAGTTCGCTACCATTCGCACCGAAGTTCAGCAAATCCCTCCGGCCGCCGTTCGAATCATCTTCAACGTAAAGGAAGGCCCGAAGGTCAAGGTCGGCAAGATTCGTTTCGAAGGCAACAAGCGCGTCAGCGCGCGCTACCTGCGATCGGCGATGAAAAATACCAAGCCGATCGGCATTCCGCACAGCATCATCCTTGAGGACTTGTTCTCGCGTACGTTCGATGCCACCAAGTTGAATGAGGATCAGGAGCGCATCCGCCTCGCCTATCAGGACAAGGGCTTCCAGAAAGCCGTAGTCGAGGACCCGCAGACCAAGATTCGCGACGTTGGCGGCCTGCACTGGTACTTCCCGTTCAAGACCTACCACGGCAAGGTTGTCGATATCACTGTCCCGGTGGAAGAAGGCGATCAGTACCGCCTGAAGCAGATCAATTTCACCGGCAACAAGGCCTTCCCGAACTCCGCGTTGCTCCGCAGGGCGTTCCGTATCAAGGACGGTGACGTCTTCAATCGCACTGCGATTGCCAAGGGCCTCGAGGAACTCCGGAAGATTTACGGCTCGCAGGGTTACATCAACTTCAGCCCGGTGCCGAACACGGTCTTCGACGAGGACAAGAAGCTCATCACGCTCGATATCGATATCGACGAGGGTAAGCCGTTCTATGTCCGGCGCATCGAATTCGTCGGCAACACCACCACTCGCGACAAGGTCATCCGCCGCGAACTGGCGCTGGAAGAAGGAAACGTCTACAACAGCCAACTCTGGGAACTGAGCTTGCTGCGGTTGAACCAGTTGAATTATTTCGAGCGGCTCAAGCCCGACGAGGATACAGAGGTCAAGCAGAACCCCCAGAACCACACGGTGGACATCACGCTTAAGGTGAAGGAGAAGGGCAAGAACTCGATTGGCCTCACCGGCGGCGTAAGCGGTCTCGCCGGTTCATTCGTGGGAGTCAATTACGAGACGAACAACTTCCTCGGACTCGGTGAAACCCTGAGCGTTTCGGCCAGCGTCGGCAGCTACCAGCGCGATATCCTGTTCGGCTTTACCGAACCCTACATGTTCGACCGGCCGCTGCAAGTCGGATTCACCGTCTACTCGCGCCGGTATAACTATAACCAGGCGAAGCAGGCGAATATCTCCTACGGCACCAACCTGAACCTGCCGCAGAACTACCTCGACTCTTTGCAGAACTTCACGCAGAACAGCACCGGCTTCACGATTTCGGCCAGCTATCCTCTGCACCGTTCGTTCAAGCGGGTGGGGCTCACTTATTCGCTCGACCGCACATCAATCACCACCTATACGACGGCCTCGCAACAGTACTTTGAGTACCTCAATTTCCGTGCGAATGTCTCCGGTCCGAATGCATTGCAGGGCATCATTACCAGCAAGTTCGTTCCGAGCTTCTCCTTCAGCACGATTGATTACCCGATGAGGCCCCACAACGGCCATAGTCTCTTCATCGGCTCCGACTTCGCCGGCCTCGGCGGCAACGTGAGGATGATCCGGCCCGTGATGGAATACAAGCAGTTCATTCCGTTCAAGGGCATCCACATGAAGCTGGGGCATCCTGACGAAGGACGCCAGACCCTTGGTTTCCGCATCCAGGGATCGTTCGTCACTGGCTACGGCGGGAGTGTGGCGCCTCCGTTCGAGCGCTTCTACCTCGGCGGCGACACCGATCTCCGCGGTTTCGATATTCGCGCGGTTTCTCCGATCGCCTTCCTGCCCGACACGGTGAACCTTACGCTCACCAATCCGGATGGAACGGCTGTTCCTGTGGATCCGAGCAATCCGCGGCGCGGCAGCGTCACGATTCCCATCCCGATTTACAACATCATCTATCCGGGTGGCGATACCAGCATCGTGACCAACCTCGAGTACCGCATTCCGATCGCCGGCCCGGTCACACTGGCGCTGTTCGCGGACACCGGATGGGACATGGCGCTGCGCCAATCCGAATTGCAGATATCGCCTTCGCAGTTGAGCACTTTGAATGGCACGATGTTTGGCTGCTCGGCAGTCGATCCAAGTTCCTTCCAATGCCTGGGCACTTTCAAGCAGCCGTTCAGCCCTGACATCAAGCCCATCGCGGGCACAAACTACATCACGCGTATGTCGACCGGGTTGGAAATCCAGGTCATCATGCCGGTGGTGAATGCGCCGTTCCGCTTGTACTACGCATATAACCCGTTGCGCATGGACACCATCGCTACACCGCCAACCACCATCACTCGCAGCATGTTCCCCGCAGGTGGGGCGGGCGATTACACGTACCAGCAGGCCATGGCTCTCTACGGAGCGGGCTATCTCTTGCGTGAACCACGGAAGACATTCCGGTTCACGGTGGCAACTACCTTCTAGGGTCACCCAAAAGTGTTACCCTAAAATGGGCCGAGCAGCGGAAGTCAGCACATTTGCTGGTTTGACGCTGTCTCGGCCTTGACACTATAATCATGTCTCCGTGTCAGGAAATTTTTCCGTTTGGGCTTGAGCCGTAGACCTGCACTGCTCGCCCCGCTACTGAAAGGTTTCTGCGGAATTTCCGTCAGCTTCCAAGGAGTCGAAGCCAACCAAATGAATCGCATCTTCGCACGTCTAGCGATTGTCGCTCTCGTTCTGTCCGTGGCCGGTTTCGCGCAGACCCCGGCCGCTGCTTCCCCCACCGGCACCAAGATCGGTATCGTCAATATTCAGGCAGCTATTGCCAGTTGCAACGAAGGCCAACGTGATCTTCAGGCCCTCGACACAAAGATGGAGCCGCGCCGTACCGAGCTCCAGACGATGAATACCGAGCTTGAAAATCTCAAAAAACAGCTCTCAACCCAGGGCGACAAGTTGAACGAAACCGCCCGCGCAAACCTGGTTCGCCAGGTCGACGATAAGCAGAAGGCATTCCAGCGTAAGTACCAGGACTACCAGAGTGATGTCCAGTCTCAGGAAGGCGATATTGCCAACCGGATCGGCCAGAAGATGGTGAAGGTCCTCGATACATTCGCGGCTAACAATGGCTACAACGTGATCCTGGATTACTCAGGGCAGCAGAGCTCGGTCATCTGGGCCGCTCCCTCGGTGGATGTCACCAAGGCATTGATCGCGGCGTACAACGCACAGTCGGGCGTACCCGCGCCGGCTCCGTCGGCTCCAACTCCGCAGAAGCCTGCCGGCGCCGTAAAGAAGTAGCTCAATTCTGGATTCTACTGAGGCCGCCGCAAGGCGGCCTTTTTGCGTCACTCACTTATTCCGCCGGCTGCCTCCATGCTCCGTTGAATTCACTGTCGTCCGCGAATGCCTGAAAAGTTCCCGCTTTATTTTTTCGCGCTTCCGGTAATTTCGTCTCTCTCCGGTGTCTGTTCCCAATAGAACAATGCAGCTGCCTCGTATCTTGCCCTCCGCGCGTGGAAGGCAGGCGACATAGTTGTAAAGGAGAGAGGACTATGTTTGAAAACATCGAGGTGCGGGCAGTCGATCACCGCTGGGTTACGTCTGTCTCGTTTACGCTTCAGGCATTCGGCGTCGGCCTGATGATCCTGATTCCGCTCATCTACACCGACGCGCTTCCACTGCTGCGCGTTGGACCACCGGTCGCCGTGCCCTATGCGCCGCGGCGCTCCATGGAGCACGTTGACGTCGTCTCCGTGGAACGTCACGATGCACCCGTCGGCCAGATCGTGAATAGCCGATTGATGGAGCCGTCCACGATTCCGAAGCGGATCTACACCGGCAAGGATTTGCAGGGCACTTCTGATACTTCGGCTGACGTTATCGGGGTTCCTTTTGGCGATCCCAATGGTGTTCCGAATAGCGTCAATTTCGCGCACCTGCCGGTGTTCCCGGAACCTCGGCCGGCTGGTCCTGCTCCTCCACCGAGGCTTGTGCGTATTTCGGACTTCGAAGCGGGATACCTCATTCGCCGCACCCAACCGCGCTATCCGCCACTGGCAGTCACGGCCCATGTGCAGGGCACGGTGGAACTCCTGGCGGTCATCGACACGCATGGGAACATCGAGCGCCTCCAGGTCCTAAGCGGGCATCCGCTGCTGGTTCAGTCGGCAATGGACGCCGTCCGCCAGTGGAAGTACCGTCCCTATGTCCTCAACGGCTCGCCCGTCGCGGTGGAAACTCACGTGTCCGTCACGTTCACCTTGCGATGAGCTTCGGAGGGGGGGAATGGTGGCCGGGCGCCCACGTTCGCGCGTCGGGTGGCCACCCTTTCCCTTCCACAGACTGATCGTGCCCTACCCTTGTCGCGCGCCGTTCGCGACAGGGTGGGGCGGTTTGACGCATGACCCAAGTCGAAATCCCCACCTATCCGCCGCCAATCCTCAATCAGCAATCGACAATTCCCCCGAAACTTTATCCGTAAAAATCCGCGCGAATTCGCGGCTGATGTTTTTCCTCTGTGACTCTGCGTCTCGGTGGTGAATTCTTGTCTTTCTCGAAACTCGAAACTTTCTTGTCAAGCCCCCTCACGGCATAGTTCTCGGCGATATGTCGGCACCGGCTGTAACTCGCATTATTGCCTCAAAATGTCGCCATTGGTCTGTGGGAAAAAATGTGGAAAACAAGGCCTGCATGTCCGAGCCCTTGCGCCAACCGTCGCGTCAGCGTCCAGTTTTGGGAGCAAATTCCAAGATAAAACGTTCGAATTGAAGTAGTTGCGAACTGTTTCGGTTTCTGATTGACGGAGGGGGGATTATCTGTTCGCTAACCCTTGCAAAATGGACTTTTGCACACCTGTCACTTTTGTGTGTGACCGTTCGTACTACGCATCTTGTGGAATCTGTCCCGTTTTCAGCAGTTTAGCGTGTACCGATTTGCGGTTATGACGTATCCCCCATTTGGGGTAGGCCGCCATCGTTGACCGATCAGTTAACTTTCCTCGCTCACCCTCAGGACGGCCAGGAACGCTTCTTGCGGAATGTCCACCTTACCGATGCGCTTCATGCGCTTCTTTCCCTCTTTTTGTTTTTCGAGGAGTTTGCGCTTGCGGGAAATGTCTCCGCCGTAGCACTTGGCAATCACATTCTTGCGCAGAGCGCCCACGGTTTCGCGGGCGACAATCTTGGCGCCGATTGCTGCCTGGATTGCAACTTCAAACTGCTGTCGTGGGATCAACTCGCGCATCTTGGAGACCAGTGCCCGGCCGCGTTCCTGGGCGTGCTCTTTATGGATGATGATTGAAAGTGCATCGACTGCATCTCCCGCAACCAGGATGTCGAGCTTCACCATCGGCGACTCCCACCACCCCGAGAGGTGATAGTCCAGCGACGCGTATCCTCGCGAAACCGTCTTGAGCTTGTCGTAGAAGTCGAGCACGATTTCATTGAGCGGCAGTTCGTAGGTCAACATCACGCGGTTCGCCGTGACGTATTCGAAATTCTTCTGGCGCCCGCGTTTTTCCTCGACGAGTTTCAGGATGCCGCCGACGTATTCCTCCGCGGTCAAGATAGTCGCGGTGATGATCGGCTCGTTCACTTTCTCGATCAGCGTTGGATCGGGCCACTTCGAGGGATTGTCCACTTCGATAACCGTGCCATCCGTGAGCGTCACCATGTAACGCACGCCGGGAGCCGTAACAATCAGGTCGAGGTTATACTCCCTCTCCAGCCGTTCCTGGATGATCTCCATGTGCAGCAGGCCCAGGAATCCGCAGCGAAAACCAAACCCGAGCGCCGCCGAGCTTTCCGGCTCGAAAAAGAAGGACGAGTCGTTTAATCGCAGCTTTTCCAGCGCGTCTCGCAGCAGCGTGTGCTCGTGCGAATCCACCGTATAGAGTCCGGCGAACACCATCGGCTTCAGTTCTTCGAAGCCCGGCATCGGTTCCAGCGCCGGATGTCCGTCGTCGGTCACCGTATCGCCGATTTTCGTGTCTGCCACGTTCTTCATCGTGGCGAAAAAGAAACCGACTTCGCCGGCGCTCAGTTCCCGTATCTCCACCGGCTTGGGCATCTGCACGCCCATGCTCTCCACCTCGAACGCTTTTCCGTTCGACATCAAGCGGATCCTTTGTCCCTTGTACATGCGGCCGTTGACGACGCGCGCCAGTACTCCGACGCCGCGGTAGGAGTCGAACCATGAATCGAAGATGAGCGCTTGTAGCGGGACGTCGGGATTCCCTTTGGGGTGGGGAATTCTCTGAACGATCGCCTCAAGTACCTCGTGTACTCCATGACCGGTTTTCGCGCTGATTGCCAACGCCCGGCTCGCGTCCAGCCCGATCGTGCTCTCGATCATCTCCTTGGTGCGTTCTATATCCGCGCTCGGCAAGTCGATCTTGTTGATCACGGGAATAATTTCGAGACCGTGATTGATCGCCAGGTAGCTGTTCGCGAGCGTTTGCGCCTCCACGCCCTGCGTGGCGTCCACCACTAACAGCGCACCCTCGCACGAAGCCAGCGAACGTGACACTTCGTAGCTGAAGTCGACGTGCCCCGGTGTATCGATAAGATTCAGTTGATAAGTTTCGCCATCCTCCGCCGTGTAGAGCATGCGGACCGAGTGCGCCTTGATGGTGATGCCCCGTTCTTTCTCCAGGTCCATGGCATCCAGCACCTGCTCGTGCCCCTGCATCTCGCGCGCTGAAAGAGCGCCCGTCAATTCGAGCAGACGATCGGAAAGTGTCGTCTTCCCGTGATCGATGTGGGCGATGATGGCGAAATTGCGGATGAGCGCGCGATCCATGCTGGCCAAATCTCTATTAGGCAATCATTTGCGGGCGGCGTTAGGAGTTAATTGTTGATTGTAGCATCCAGACGGGCAAGGCTGCGCCTCTCCTCCCTTGCCGTGTTCGGCAATGGCTTCATCAAACTCCAGGCGATTAGGGGGATTGGTTCTGAGCGTGTTCCATTCTGTGACGGACCCTGATTATGTTTGTAAAAGATTCATCCTCGCAGCTTTTGGGCGGTAGTAGAGTGCAACCAGTCATCCCGGTTTACTGCTTGCTATGAAACAGGCCGCAGGTGAGACATTTATTTTCTTCAAGGCAGGGGTTTCCCATGCGGTGCCCGTATTGCGATAGTAAAAGAATCCGGTTTTCACATTTTCGGACGCGCGATTTGTTGGCAGCACTACAACTTCTTCGGCCATTCCGTTGCCGCAGTTGCCGGCGGCGGTTCTACCTGCGATTTTGGACGACCATCGAGAAACACAAAACTTCAGCTACCTCATGAGTCGCGCTGCCATCGGCCACATGGGTTAAGGGCACTTGTTCGGCTCTGTCAGAATCGAACGCACGCTCCGCGTACACGGCTTCATTCGTTAGAATGGAGTCGATGCTGATTCTTGCCTCTCAATCCCCGCGCCGCGCAGAATTGTTACGAAACGCCGGAATTCCCTTTCGTATCCGTCCTGCAAACGTCGTCGAAAAGTTGCAACCGCACGAGGCCGCCGAGGCGTACGTCCGGCGACTGGCACGCGAGAAGGCAATGGTGGTCTACGCCGAGTGCGACCCGCATGACTTCGTGCTTGGCGCCGATACGGTTGTTGTCACGGAAGAGGTCCTGGAAAAACCATCGTCCGAATCCAATGCCGCTGCAATGCTGCGGATGCTGTCGGGCCGGGAGCATCAGGTAATGACCGGCATCTGCCTTGTGGGCCGGAATGAAGAAGGATGTTTTGAAGACACGCAAGTGGAGGTCACCGGCGTACGTTTCATGCCACTCTCGGAAGATGAGATCCACACTTATGTCGCAACCGGGGAACCGATGGACAAGGCCGGAGCTTACGCCATCCAGGGCATGGCATCGCGCTGGATCAGCGGAGTGAGCGGTTGCTATTTTAACGTTGTAGGACTTCCGGTCGCGCGTGTGTACCGGATGCTCCGCCTGCACGGGGCCCTCTAGAAACGGCAAAGAGCGCCGCACGGGCGCTCTTCTTCAATTCGTTGGAGATGCGTTGAGGGAAGCTACTTCTTCTGGTTCTGATCCGTGTTCGACTCGCCGTCCTTCATCGCGGACTTGAAGTTCCTGATTCCGTCGCCCAGTCCCTTGCCGAGCTCGGAGAGCTTTGACGGTCCAAAGATGAGAAGTGCAATCGCCAGAATCACCAGCAGCTCGGGAATTCCAATTTTTCCACCGAACATAACTTCCTCCCTGATACGCTCATCGACTCGCTGCCGGATTTGTTCCGTCGCACACGGGGCGATGTAGCCAGTTTAGGCTACCTGTTTCAGCTAGTCAAAACAAAGCCTTGCAACGCGACACGAACATCGGTCGGTAATTCCCGCAGCGGCGCGTGGCCCGTGGACCAAGCGCACCAACTGATCCGCGCCACACGGATCACGTCCGTTGTATGGCACTTATGTGCCGTAGGCTATAGTTCTTCGATAAGCCGGGCGGCCAATGCAATCCGGCGAGGAATCTCCGCTTCCACAATGTGTTCGTGGACGGCGTGAGCCCCGTCTCCCACTGCTCCCAAGCCGTCCAAAGTCGGAATGCCAATCGCAGCCGTGAAATTACCGTCTGACCCGCCGCCCACCGAAATTTCCGGCAGTTCGAAACCAAGGTCGCTCGCAATATCTTTGGCCTTGCGATAGAGAGCGAGCGTCTGCTGGTTGCGTTCCAACGGTCCGCGATTGACCCCACCGCTGACCTCAATCGAGCAGCGGCGATCCACAGGTTTCAGGCTGTGGAATTTTCGGTCCAGCGCTGGCGCTTGTGATGTCTTTGTCACCCGCACGTCGATCAGGGCTTCCGCAAATTCTGCAACCACATTTGTCCGCGTTCCGCCGCTGATAACTCCGGGATTCACCGTGATCCCGTGCTTCAGGTCTGTGAACTGGCTGATCTTCTCAATTTGCCGTGCCAGTTCGAGGATTGCGCTCGCTCCTGTCTCGAAGTCAAGGCCGGCATGGGAGGGCCGTCCGTGCACGCGAACCCTGTAATCTCCAACTCCCTTGCGCGACGTTTTGCATGCGCCGCGAACTCCCGCCGAGGGCTCGAAGACCAGCACCGAGCCGCATTTCTTTGCCAGCTTCTCAGTGAAAGGACGCGAGGCGCGGCTCCCAACTTCCTCGTCGGGATTGAGCAGCACCGTGACCGGCCGCGGCAGCCCGCCGCGAATCTGCTGAAGGGCTTTGATCGCATACAGCATCTGCACCACGCCGAACTTCATATCGAAGATGCCCGGCCCATGGATCTTTCCTGCACTCACTTTCCATGGCATGCGCGCCAGTGTGCCAATCTCCCACACCGTGTCCAGGTGTCCGAGCAGCAGGACTCCAGGCTTCTTCGGGCCGGAAAAATCCACTTGCAGGACGTGTCCATATTCGCGTTGCTTGTGCAACCGGGACCGCCCTCCAACCTGCTCAAAGAGGCCTGCCGTGTACTCCGCGATGGCATTGACTGCGTCCCTGTTGTTACTCGGCGACTCGCGCTCCACCAGGCTGCGCAGGATTTCCAGTGCCTCGGGTTTTATGGATTGCGCAAATTTCAGGAGGCCTGCTCCGTGTGTTTCCGTCTGCCGTTCCCCACTCTTCATCTGCTCTCCCGGACGCCGGCCGCGCAAATGCAGGTGCGCGCGGCGTGTATAATTTTCGTTTCGAGACTACCTCATGAGTGACACTGTATCCAATACGCCGGAAACCGCCACTGGCGAGCAGAAGACGACCTACGATATTCAGGCGATTCAGAATATCCTGCCGCATCGTTACCCGTTCCTGCTCATCGATCGCGTGATCGAAGTCGAACCCCATCAGCGAATTGTCGCCCTCAAGAACGTATCCGTGAATGAACCATTCTTCAACGGACATTTTCCCGGCAATCCAATCATGCCCGGCGTGCTCATCGTGGAAGCCATTGCACAGGCCGGCGGAGCACTCTTGTTGACCGAGATTCCCGACCGCAAGGACAAGTTGATGGTCTTCGCGGGCATCGAGCGCGCAAAGTTCCGCCGCCCGGTCGTTCCCGGCGACCAGCTCCGCATTGAAGTCAAGGTCATCGTCTGGCGGAGCACGGCGGTGAAGATGGAAGGCAAGGCCTACGTGGATGGCAAGGTGGCCTGCGAAGCAACTGTCACTTGCCGGTTGGTGGACACAAGAGCCAACTCCAATTCCACTGCGGAAGCGGAATAGCGAGACTGGCGAATGAGTATCCACCCTACAGCAATCGTGGAAGCCGGAGCCATCATCCCGGAATCCTGCAAGATCGGCCCTTTCTGCACCGTTGCCTCCAACGTCGAGATGGGCGAAGAGTGCGAACTCATCTCCCACGTTGTCTTGCAGGGACCGACCAAGCTGGGCAGCCACAACCGCATCTATCCGTTCGTATCCATCGGCATGGGACCGCAGGACCTTACATTCAAGAACGACCCCACGCGGCTGGAGATCGGTGACCGCAACGAGATCCGCGAATTTGTCACCATTCATCGCGGCACCGTGAAGGGCGGCGGACTGACGACGATCGCCAGCGACTGCCTGCTCATGGCCTATTCGCACGTCGCTCACGATTGCCACGTCGGCCACCACGTCATCATGGCCAATGCGGCTACGCTCGCCGGTCACGTGATCGTCGAGGATTGGGCCACGATTGGCGCCTTCAGTCCCGTCCACCAGTTTGTGCACGTCGGCACGCACGCTTATATCGGCGGCGGATCGATCATCACGCAAGACGTGCTTCCCTATTCCAAGACCTGTGCCGTCCGTGATGTCCACGCCTACGGAGCAAACTCCATTGGGCTGGAGCGCCGCGGCTTCTCCAAGGAACGTATACGCGACATCCAGAGAGCTTTCCGTATACTCCTTCACTCCAAGCTCAATACGAGTCAGGCTCTCGAGCGACTGCGCGCGGAAGGTAATCTTTCCGAAGACGTCGAAATCCTGGTTCGGTTCATCGAACGTGCCGGCCGCGGCATCATTAAGTAGCCTTCCTCTGGCAATTGCCGATATAAGGGGTATTGGAGATCTGCACTTATGGCGGAACGGCTTGGACTGATCGCGGGCAACGGCAAATTCCCCTTCCTCGTTTTGGACGCTGCCAAATCGCGCGGCTACGAAGTAGTAGTGGCTGCCATCAAGGAAGAAACTTCTCCCGAGATTGAAAAGATGGGTGCAGCCTCCGTGCACTGGCTGTCCCTGGGAGAACTCTCCAAGCTGATCGAAACCTTCAAGCGCGAGGGCGTGGCAAAGGCGATCATGGCCGGTCAGGTCAAGCACAAGCAGATTTTCAGCAGCATTCGTCCCGACTGGAAGCTGGCAAAATTATTACTTACGCTGCCCATCCGCAATACCGATTCCCTGATCGGCGGAGTCGCAAAAATATTGGGCGATGAAGGCATCACGTTGCTGAAGTCAACCGAGTTCCTCGAACCCTTGCTCGTCTCCGAGGGCGTGCTTACGCGTCGTCAACCGACCGATCAGGAACAGACAAACATCACCTATGGACGCGCCGTCGCCCATCACGTCGCGCGTTTCGATATCGGCCAGACCGTGGTGATCGCTGAAGCCGCCTGCGTGGCCATTGAGGCCATGGAGGGCACGGACGCAGCCATCCTGCGCGCCGGAGAACTCATGCAGAGCCTGCACGGCGAGGCTTCCACCTTGAGCCGTGCACTGACGGTCGTTAAGGTTGCCAAGCCGAATCAGGACATGCGCTTCGACGTTCCCGTCGTCGGCCAGCACACGATTGAAACCATGCGCAAGGCGGGTGCCACCTGCCTCGCCCTTGATGCCGGCAAGTGCCTGGTGTTCGACAAAGAATCGGTGATTAGCATGGCAAACGACGCCGGTATCTGCATCTTGGCGGAAGAGCCGGCGGTGCATCACCACCAGTAGTCGCGCCCCCGAAGGACTGTCGTTTCTCGTCCCTCCTCCAGGTAGTGGGCTGTTTTGAAGTTGCGGGATGAAGTGGGGGGGGCGGGCGATGGTGGGATGTGTGGCATCATGTGCCCATGCCTAAACGCTCAAGCAGCGGAGATGTTGCCGAGAACACCCTGCGGCAGGCCATCTGTGAGCCGCTAAAGATAAGCAAGCAGCCACTGAAGTTCCCGCCGAAGAAAGAAGAACGCTGCTGCGGTCGCGTTGTACCTGGCTTATTACAATTTCTGCCGCGTCCATCAGACGTTGCGAGTCCCCCCGCGTTGGAAGCGGGGATTGCAGATCATGTTTGGACGTTAGAAGAATTGGTGGGATTATTGGAGCAGCGAGAAGTTGAGGCAGGAGGCGGCATGACAGACCTCAAGACCGAGGAAGATTTGGAAGGAGAACTCCTTCGCCTATACAGGAAATGGAAAACTCTGGGCTATCCGGCAAACCGCTTCTATCAGACGTTTAAGAAGGGCTGTAAGCGCTACAAGGGCGGCGTGCGGGCCGTGGAAGATGCCGTATCGAAATCAGGTCCCGGCGGATTTGAACGGCTTAAGGAGATAGGCCGACTAGATTTGACGCTGGAAAGATGGATTGTCTTAGATCCAAAGTGGGCGCATCTTTTCAGCGACGAAGCTCACAGAGCCGTCAAACGAAAAGTAATCGGCTAGAGAATCAGCTAAGGATTGCAAAACAGCCCGCTACGCTCCTCCGATGTACTGACCAAACCCCGCCTGAAGTGCGACAATCATCTTTTTGAGTGAGGACACTTTGAGCACAGGCACTCTTCGCGTCGCCGTCGTTGGAACCGGTTCTTTCGGACGCAACCACGCGCGTGTATATCAGCAGATTCAAAAAAGCTATCCGGATACTCCCGTCGAATTGGTTGCCGTAGTCGATAGCGACCGCAAGCGCGCCGGGAGCGCGGCAGCCGAGTTCGGCGGCCGGGCCTTCGCCTCCGTGGAGGAGATGCTGGCCTCCACGCATATTGATGCCGCTTCCGTCACGGTTCCCACTGTCGCCCATCTGGACGTGGCGCGGACGCTCATGCAGGCCGGCGTGGACGTGCTGATCGAGAAGCCCATCGCCATCAACCTTGCCGAAGCCGACGAACTCATCGCGCTCGCCGCGAAGCATGATCGCATCGCGCAGGTTGGCCATCTCGAGCGCTTTAATCCGGCCGTTCGCGCAACCCTCCCGCTGATCACCCGGCCCATGTTCTTCGAGGTGCATCGTCTCAGCGTCTTCACCCCGCGTTCGCTGGATGTCGATGTCGTGATGGACTTGATGATTCACGATCTCGACGTGGTGCTCGCAATCGTCAAGTCGCCGGTGCGTGAAATTCGCGCAGTCGGCCTGCCCGTTCTCACCTCAAAGGTCGACATCGCAAACGTCCGCATTGAATTTGACTCAGGCTGCATTGCGAATTTCACCGCCAGCCGCGTCAGTACGGAGCGCGTGCGCAAGTTGCGTTTCTTCCAACCGCACCAGTATGTTTCGCTCGATTTTGCCCGGCGAGACGTCTTCACCCTCACAGTGAAGCCCGCCGCGGAAGCCGCGCCAACTTCGTTGCTCGATATGCAACCGGGAGAGGGCATGCCGGTCATTACGCCCTCAAAGCCAACGGTCGAAGCCGAGGAGCCGCTGCTGTCTGAAATTCGCAGCTTTCTTCACGCCGTCCGCACGCGGACACAGCCGGAAATTCCGCTTTCCGATGGACGGCGAGCTCTAGCCCTGGCGCTCGATATTCAGCGGAACATGGAAGAACACCGCCGTCGCGCTGGATTGGCGTGAACCTCATGGCCGATACGTGCCTCCCATGCATTCGCGGAATTCAGCTCGCCATCATGCGTTTTGCGACAGAATTGTTCATAATCACCTCAGGAGTGAGAAAATATCCTCAGCAACAGAGTCCGATGGCGGGGGTTTACGTCTAAATAGTGTGCGTGGTCCCGCGTCGGCAGTGTGCTTCGCGAATGGACCAGCCGATGCCCGGTGAGTTTGGCCCGGCAATTCTTGACGCGAGAGATTTCCAGAACCGTATATACGAATGACCGGATTACAGATTCCCTCCCCCACGCCGAACCCGGCCCCTCTGCCTGAGCCTCCGGCGTGGGAGCCGCAATCCGAGGTTGAGAACGCGGATTACACCCCCGTGTTGCTGGCGCAACTCGAGGATGATCTCGCGCGCTCGCGCTTCCGTGAGGCTTTCTGGATTTCGGTCATCGTCCACATCTGCGTCGTCATGCTGTTGTACTTCTCGCCCAAGCTGATGCCGAAGCGCAACCCAGTTCAATTGTTGAGCGCCCAGGACCTCATCAATCAGCGCGATCTGACGTACCTCCAGATGCCGAAGGACCGGCAGGCTCCTACCAAACGTCCGGACACGAAGTATCTCTCCGACAAGAACCGGATTTCCGAGTCACGCACTCCGCACATCGACCGCAAGACGTTGGAGCAACTTCGCGATGTGATGCCGCAGGGTGCTCCGGGCGCTGCCGGACAGCAGTCCGCCGAATCCACGCCACCATCCTTGGGTGGCGGCCGGTCGCAGCCACAGCAACAGCAACAAGCCCAGGCGACAAATCCAAATCCGGCGCTGCCCGTCCCGCAGCCCAAGTCCACGCAGAATCTTTTTTCTTCCGCTCTATCGTCGGCAGGTTCGTCGATTCGGGAAGCCGCGCGCGATAGCCGCGGTGCTGGCACCGGAGGCAACTACGGAGATTACGGACTTGGCCAGAGTAATTACGGCCGCATGGGGCCCTTTGACATTCTCAGCGACACGCAGGGTGTGGACTTCGGCCCCTATCTGGCCCGCGTCTTACAGACAGTGAAGATGAATTGGTACAACCTGATCCCGGAGGAGGCGCGCCCGCCGCTCCTGAAGCGTGGCAAGGTTGCCATTCAGTTCGTCATCCTGCCAGATGGAAAGGTAGCTGGCCTCCAGCTCGTTGGGCCTTCCGGCGATATTGCGCTCGACCGCGCCGCCTGGGGTGGAATTACAAATTCAAACCCATTCTCTGCTCTACCTTCTCGGTTCCACGGTCCTTATCTCGCGCTGCGTTTCCACTTCTTCTACAACCCGCGTAAGGGTGACATGGAGTAGCGGCGCCTCCGGCTTGGATCAACGCTCGGATGTATGCGGTGGGTATGCCATGATGGCCAGCACCCGCTGCGCGAATGGCGAATATACCAGCGCCACGCAACACGCAAAGGCGAGTCCTGTTCCAATCAAGTGCGTAATCAGGAAGGGCGATAGCGCCCATGCGAGATCCAGCGGGAGCGCCAGCCAGAACAGGCGCTGGAACTTGCGTCCCAGGTGAACGTAATCAAAGAGTGTGGCGTTCAGCGTGTAAAGTCGCACCGAGATTCCGACCATTGCGGTCACCAGGATCACCGACTCGGTGAGCCCTGGCCTTATGCCCCAGCGGAAATACACGCGGAGTCCGCATTCACTCAACCGCCATAGCGCTAGGCCGTAGAACAGCAGATACATCGCCTGCAACACTCCGAACAATGTCCGTGGAATCTTGCGATCCACCTGCGGAAGCTCGGAATGCGGGCTGGATTTCTCCACCGTGACGGACTGCGCCTTTTCGGACGCGGCTAACGTGGTCTCCGGTTCTTCGCCCAACTTCTCCGTTGGCGCAATGAATCTGTATCCTCGTCGCGGAAGCGTTTCAATGAAGCGCGGATTGCCCGCCGTGTCTCCCAGGGCTTCCCGCAGCTTATTGATTGCCGTGTTCAGACTATGATCGAAGTCTACAAAGGTATCCGCCGGCCAGAGCCTTTCCCGCAACTCGTCCCGCGAGATGACTTCCCCGGGATGCTCCAGCAGCATGAGCAATACCTGGAACGGCTGTTCCTGCAATCGCAGCCGGTCGCCGTTTTTTCGGAGTTCCCCCGAGCGTTCATTGACTTCATACAGACCGAAGCGAAATCGGCGGCCTTGGGTATCTTTGGACATTCCGGCGCGAGTGTATCACTTCCTGTTTCCGATGGGTGCCCCTCGATAAGGGCGAGAGCGGGATCTTCGCAGTTGCTTCTCCCTTGAAACCTGAAACTCGAAACTCTTTTCCCGTGCCCTACCCTTGTCGCGCGCAGTTCGCGACAGGGTGGGGTCGTTGCTTTTGCTCAGTAGCTCAGTGCTCAGTAGCTTCTTCCCGCCGGGTGTTTACGCTCTCTTGAGCACCTTGCCGCACTCAATGCAACATGTTTCGTGGCGTGGCGTGATCAATCCGCAGTATGGACACATCCGCTGTGAACCGAAGTCCCTGCCGTGCGCTTCCATCCCAAACAGTTTTCTCACCGAAGCAGCCAGCCAGGCACGCAGCCTGCGAACGCGAACAAGATTCGAATGCGAGACGGATTTCATGATTGAACTTCCACTTTCTCTCTTCGTAGCCCACTTGGGCTTCGGACAACGAATCTCCGGACACCGAGAATCCATCCACATGATCATTGTTCCGGTCCGCTCCCCTTTGTCTGTGGAAGGTACGTCCGTATCAGGGACTCCACTTGTTTCCACACCTTCGGATCACATTCAATTTGGGTATGAGCCTTCACCAGCAGCCGGTCGTACCACGGATACAGGTTGCAGTTGTAAGCACTCGCCTTGTAGTCGAATCGAAAATTCCCGATGATCGTCGTGCGTTTGGGATCGGCGGCGCGAATATCGGGCACGCCGTGGAGAAGCCCCTTCGTCTGATAGAAATTGGCGGCTCGCACTACGTTCGCGGGAATCACCGCATCGTTCTGGTGAAACTTGGCGATACTGTCCACTTGAATGGTAAGCAGCACCGGGATGCCTCTTTTTCCCAGTTCACGCGCCAGCGCAAGGGCCTGGGAGCCTCCCCAGCTATGTCCGTAAATGATGATGCGGGTATCCTTTTTTTCCTCGCGCGACAAAGTCCCGTCAAGGTTTGTGTCCAGCAGCGCCAGGACTTCCTCACGCGCTCTTTTTCCGCGATAACTCTCAAACATCTCCACGTCCACACCCACCGGGTAAGCCTTGCGCAGGCGCGCTGCAAGCTGCACTTCGCTGTGGACGAGATTATCGTGCTTGATAAACCCTCCAACGAAACCGACTACGATTACCGTCGGCATCGTCCGGACGTCCTTCGGCAACGGCCTCAGCAGTGAGTGCTGCGCCGGGATGCGCGCAACCGTCACATCCAGGTCCACCGTCTCCAACTGGGCAAGCGACGTCAGCACGCTCTGCCAGTCGGCTGGGTCCTTTTTCGTGTCGAATGGCGCTGAAAGGTTGGAATAAAAACTCAGGATGTTGGCGCGTAAACCCGGCATCGTCCGATCGAATTTGTCATTGGAGAGCTGGTTCAGCAACGTTGCATAGGAGTCGTCCGTGAGCGTGTATTCCGCTGCTTTCGTCGGGTTCCCACTGTCTAAATCATAATTGGGAAGCACCAGCGTATTCGTGCGCACCTCTTCCAGAAGGGCCCGGTATTTATCCACCGTCTTATTGATGCTCTTGAAATAAAGGTCTTCCGTTTGCGCGGTCGGGTTATTGAACGCCAACGCCTTGAAGGGCCCTATTTTCGGCATGAATCGCAACAGGAGCGCCAGGAAGCGGACGCCAAATCCCGGCTTATGGTAGTCCTTTCCCCACTCTTTCTCATACGTGGTTCGTGAAAGCCGGTACAGGAACTTCTTTTTCGCGAAGTTGGGCGTCTCGCGCATCAGGTCTTTCTTGTGGATTCGCAACGCAACCTGCGTCATCTGTGGGATCAACTGGCTGACCGCGAAACGATAGGAGCCGATCGCAAGGTTCTCGTGCGGGAGCACGTCCTTCAACTGAAGTCCGTAGACGACGGGAAAAACCCGTTCCAGCAGCGACTGCGATACCTCGAACCCGATGAAATCGTGATATTGCTGCGAGGAATATCGGTTCTTCGCAACCTGCACCATGTCGAACCCGAACTCGGTTTTTAAATGCGCCGTCGTGTCCTGTGCATACCGCACCGAGTTGCCGTACTTCGCACGCAGTTTCGGATATTCGATTGCCACCGACTCGTTGACCGCCGGGTGGCCGGAGATGTCCGCCGCGTAATGCGACAGTGCGCCCAGCGCAAAGGCATACTCATCGGCGTTCTGGCTTTCGAGCAGCAGTTCCTGGACAAAGTCGCCGCTCCGCACGTAATGCACCAGGTCGCTGAACTCCCTGCTTCCGAATGGGTAGTAGCCGAGATCCTGTATGACCGCGCCTCCATAGGCATAGGCATGCGCTTCCCTGAGCTGGTCTTCTGTAAGTCCCGGATATCGCAGCAACAGCAGGGGCCGGATCTCGTCACCCCAGAGCAGGTCCACGATTTCTTCGTGCGTCAGGACGGAGTATGCAAACGAGGCACTGCCGCTCATCAGTACGATAAGCAGTAGTATCCCTGCGCGCCTGGCAATCAGTCGCCATCTCTCGACGATGCCGCCTCTCCATGGAGTTGGGTATCTCATGGTTCAGAGACGGCCGAGAAGCAGGAGGATAAGAACGATGATAAGGATCAGCCCCACTCCTCCGCTCGGGTAATAACCCCAGTCTTTGCTGTGCGGCCACCGTGGCAGCACGCCCAAGAGCGCCAGGATCAAAATCACGATTAATATAGTTCCAAGCATCTTTCGCTCCTTCTCTCCTGTACTCGCACGGGAGATACCACGCGCCTCTGTCGTTCTTCCAGGTTTGCAATCTCTACAGTGCGGGCAGAGGAAGTGCCATCCTCACTTATAGATGCTTCGGCATGGCCTTACTGTTCAAAACTGCTCAGAGTTCGAGAAGTCCCTAATAGCTCGATTTCCGCGGGAAGGAGTGACATCGGTTCGGGTCATTTGCAGCCGGGAAAAAGCGACGCGAGCCCAGAGGGTGGGCCCGCGTCTTCCATACGTTGGTTGTGATGCGTCTAACGCAAATCTCCCGTCGTCGTATTGGCCGGGCTTCCGATTACTTCGCCGGATACAACCAGCTCAACCCTTCGGTTCTGCTGTCGTCCTGCGGCGTCATCATTAGAGGCTACTGGCTGGGTGTTGCCAAAGCCGCTCGCCGTAACCGAATCCGCCGAGACTCCTTGTTGCACAAGGTAATCGCGTACAGAATCTGCACGATTCTCGGACAGCGTTTGATTCATTGCATCGCCGCCAACGTTATCCGTGTAGCCGCCAACTGCGATGTCGAGTCCAGGATAAGCAAGCAGGATGCCGGCAACTTTCGCAAGCTTCTCCCTGGCCCCCGATTTCAACGAGTACTTCCCGGTGTCAAACAGGACATCGGACATGTTGACGATAAGTCCACGTGCGCTGTCGCGAGTCTGGAGAATCGAATTCAATTGCTCCGTCAATCGCGTGCGCGTCGCCGCTTGCTCGGTCTGCGCTTGCTGCGCGCTATCCTGGGCCTGCTGTGCGGCTAAGCGGGATTGTTCGGCATCCGCCTGGGCTCCCGCCAATGCCGTGTCTGAAGCTGCCTGATTTGCAGCCATCTCCGATTTGGCCTTCGCCGTTTCGGATTCGGCCTTTGCCGCGTCAGCCTGGGCTTGTTCTTTCTGCTGGTTCGCTTCGTCGGCTTGCGCTTGTGATTGGGCCTGTGCGTCCGCGGAAGCCTGGAGTTCGTTGTTGCGGCGTGCCTCGTCCATCTTCTTGACTGCGATCTCACGTGAATCTTCCGCGGTTTGCACTGCCTCGCGGGCAACTGCGATCAGTTGCTTCTTGGGAATGTCCTTCCGTGTCACATACCCGTTCGCCTGGTTCATTAACTGGACGGCACGCTGATAGCTGTCGGCGGCGTACGTTTCGGCTCCTTCGGATTGCGCGATGCGCAGCGCATTGCGCGCCTCAAAGAATTCCAGTGGCAACTTGGCATTCAGGACCACGGGGTCGAACCTATAGCCGGTAGGAATATATCCACCGCGTTCCAGGAGTTCATACTTTGCGTGTATGGTCTGCGTGGTTCCCTTCGTGTCCTCTTGAATAACGTTCTCCATCACCACCACATTGCTGGGCTGTCGCACCGCATAATAAGGTTCCGCGGTCACGATTAGAGCAAATGCCTGAAGGTCCGTGGTGACATCCAACTTGCTGCGGTGGTTGTCGCCCACCAGCACTTCGCCCAGGTTCACTGCCCGTCCCTCCGGCGAAATCGCCCAAAGGATATACGTCAGGTACTCATTGCCGAAAGTCGTGGGTTTCTCGAGATTGGCAAATTCCACTTCGATTTCAATGTAACCTTTCTTGCTTTCTACTTTGGCCTCGCCGTTGGCCCGGGGCATCAGATCCGTACCAGCGAAACCCAGCTTCGTAGCTCCGTCGCGATGCTGATAGTTGACCGCTTCGGCCGTGCGGCTGATTACGGTGACCCGGAACGTGGGCGTCTGGGCCATGGGTTCCACGGCCATTGTGGTTTGTGGATTGGTTTGAGCCAGTGCAGCCATGCTCAGTACGATTACGAATGTAAACAACAGTCTTATCTTCAAAGTGTCTCCTTCTGGCAGATGTCTGCTGTCCTGCTTCTCGATCCTCGGTTCAAGGGCCGCTAGTACCGCGCGCCTTTCATCGGCCCATCTTCATTCCAACGTGCATATTGGAAAATCCATGAAATAGCCCAAAAACGTTCAGCAGCCACACAACCACCACGATCACCACCACGCTGTTTAGTATCGATTTGATGGTTCCCTGCATCGGAATGAACCGATTTACCAGCCACAGGAGAACACCCACTACTATGAGAACTTCAATGAGTTGAATGAGAGGCATGATCCTTAACCTTTCGTTTGTCGCGAATCAACACCTCGCTTCATCGAGGTATTGACCCAATCCTTAGCGTTCGAGAGTGCTTAGAGTCGAATCGCGTTGCCGTGGAGTTCCCCGCGTTCACGGGCTAAGAGTGCCAGTTAGCTGGATGTAATCGCTTCGGGAGAATTAGCTGGAACCTGGCTTGCCGGGGCTAAGTAAGGAAGGCTGCGTATTCGCGGCCGTCGCTCTCTGTTCTCTCCATACACCCTATGAGAATGAAGAATGACAGGTGCGGATTTGTTTGTCTGAGCAAGATCGCTCACCTGGCGGCAGGGTGGTGGCTGTGATCTTTCAATACGTTGTTCCCAACAAAGCAATAGTCCATTTGTTCCGGAGCGGAGAAGCTGATGGCTGCGACGCAATCTGCTGCTTCGGAAGGAACAAATGGACCTTCACAAGAATGCCCGA
>Ga0307375_10000212_pt1 | contig 80025 bp, 84 predicted proteins | sample TR1MG_FD_202531 | JGI IMG/M metagenome (GOLD analysis project Ga0307375, IMG submission 202531) | Soil microbial communities from Risofladan, Vaasa, Finland - TR-1 | ecosystem: Environmental > Terrestrial > Soil > Coastal area > Acid sulfate soil | place: Finland: Risofladan, Vaasa | collected... | reverse complement strand
TGAATCTTCCACGTAGAACCTTCTTGAAGCAGGCGCTCTCGGGCTCAGCCTTAGCGGTGGCGGCGGGCGCAGGTCTTTTGCGTCCGACCCGGGCGCTTGCCACGACCTGGCCTTCCTGGCCCCAGGCCACCTTTCATCAAAAGAAACTACCCGTCGTCTTGCGAGAACTGTTCGGACACAAGCCTATCGTCAAGGGCGGCCTGCATCTCCATGCGCCCTTGGAGGCGGAAAACGGGGCCGTGGTGCCTATGGTCATGGAAACCACGGTCGCCCATCCGCACAAGCTTGTCTTGATCGTCGACAAGAACCCCTTCCCCTTGGTGACGGTCGTGCATTTAAGCCCGAACGCCCTGGGTTTCTTTAACGTCCGCATCAAGATGGGCAAGACCTCGCTCGTCCGCGCTTATGTGGAGACGGCCGATAAGGTCTATACCGTCACCCGCAAGGTCAAAGTCACGATCGGCGGCTGTGGAGGCTAACGGAGGATTTATGCATATCGCCACCAAAATGAAGACACGTACGAGCCACGGCATCACGGAAGTCCTGGTCTTGATCAACCACCCCATGGATACCGGGCTTGTGAAGAGCAAGGTCACCCATAAGATCATCCCGGCGCACTTCATCAAGACCCTGACCGTGGCCCTCAACCATAAGCCTGCGGTCATCACCGACATGGGCATCGCGGTCTCCAAAGACCCGCTCATCGCCGTGAAACTCACTCACGCCAAACCCGGTGATCTCGTCACCGTCGACTGGATCGACAACGAGGGGATGACGGGCCACGCCCAGACCCATGTGAGCTAAGGTGTAGCCGACCCTCCCTTAAGCGGCGCCTGACCGTTTAATGGTGGCTCGACCGTAGAGAAATCCTTGTGCCCAGTCGATACCGAGGTCCTTAATGATGGCCGCGGTATCGGCTGTTTCTATTCCTTCGGCTATGGTGGTGAGCTTCAGTTCCTCGGCGATACGCTGTATTCCTTGAATGATGGTTCTTACGGTGGGTTCGCGTATGCGCGCGACCAAGCTCCCCTCTAATTTGACGAACGAAAAGGGAAGGTCCGCTAGGTACTGAAACGACGAGTAGCCATGACCGAAGTCATCTAGGGCAAGCCTTAGGCCCACGTTGACGAACGGGAGGAGTAATTCGCGCGCGCGCCCGCTGTCCCCGAAGAATTCGCGCTCGGTGAGTTCCAGCACCAGCGGTCGTTCCGGTCCTTGGTTCTCTCCGCACGCCTCGCAATAGCGTTTTACCGTAGCTAAGAGATCCGATACCGCCTCTGGATGGCGCAAGAGATCCGCCGAGATGTTGACGAAATGAATGAGGGGATGACTTTCTTTGAGCGAGTTCAAGCATCGATCGAGGGTGGCGCGAATGATGCCTTGATCAATCTTGTAGGTAAGCTGGAGGTGTTGCGATACCTCGATGAATTCTTCTGCGACAAGTACGCGCCCATCCGGAAGGAGCATGCGGGCTAGCGCCTCTTCGGCAACTTCGCGATTTGTCTTGAGATCCACGATGGGCTGATAGGCCGCAATGATACGATTTTCATGGAGCGCCGCTTCGAGCGCGGCACCCATTCCCAATACGCGCCTTTGCACAATGGTTGCGCGCACCGCACGGTTGCGTCCGGAGCGCTTGGCATGATAGAGCGCCGCTTCGACCGAATTGAGGAGGTCTGTGGCGCCACCCCCGTCTTCCGGGAAATTGGCGACCCCGAAGCTTGCCGTGACATGAATACGGCTTGTTTTAGAGAGGATCACCAAGCGCTCGATGCGTTGGCGCAATTTTTCAACCAATTTGTCGATATTCTCGGCATCATCGACGACGCATAGGAATTCAGGTCCACCCCAACGACCTACGGTACTTTGAGAGCCGAGCGTGTCTTGGAGTACTTGCGCAACTTGACGGAGAACCCGGTCTGCAAATTCACGTCCCAGACTATAATTGATGAGCTTGAATCGATCGATATCGCAGAGAATAAGTCCAAAGGGTTGCTTAAGTCCCATGCGTGCCGCAACGGCTTGCGAAAGTGTGGCGCGGCTTGGAATGCTGATCGAATCGCCCAGTTCGGGCATCGACATAGTGGGAGCCTCTTAGGTATCGGAAGGATGCGACCTTATACGGGCTTGTATACGGTAATACATCGGCTTAGTTCTGTCCAAAGGAAAATCGTCCTTTATCTAAAAGAAGGCCATAAAGGGGCCACTCTGCCGATAATAATAGCCATTATTCATGGGATAGCCCCTAAAGCGCGCGGTCCTTAGAGGCATTTCTTAAATAGCCGGCGATACCTGTGCCCTGAAGGGGCGGGCGCGATAAGGAGTGGGGTGACGGATGTGTTCGGGGCCATAATCCTATCTTTGGTGGGCGATTTGAGATCCGATGCGCGCTAAGTACGCGCTTCCTAAAACAGCGGGCCGTTGGGCGGCGTTTTGTACGGGCACACCCAGCGCGCGTTCCCTTAGCAAACGCCACGCATTATTGCGTGCGCCTCCTCCGGTCGTCGTGACAAGAATCAAGCGAGGTGCGCCGTGGCGCGCCAGAACCGCATAACCCTGGGCTTCAATGTCCGCAAGGCCTTCCAGTATCCCTTGCAAAAAAACCCGATCATCTGTCGGGCGAGGATGGAGACGCGGCTCCATAAGCGGATCATAGTGGGGAAATCGTTCACCCACCGTTAAGAGGGGATAATAATCGAGGCCCGTAGGGGGAGCGATCGGAAGCTCGGCCGAGAGTTGAGCGAGGGCCGCCTGGGAAAAATAATGCGCGAGGACCGCGCCTCCGCTATTCGATGCGCCCCCTGCGAGATAGAGAGAGCCGATCCGATGGCTGTAGACACCGCATTCGGGTACCGAAATGGGTCGGGGACTGACGATTTTAAGAACCAAGCTCGATCCGAGCGAGGTGATGCCCATCCCAGGGGAGAGCGGACCTTGCGCTAAAGAGGCGGCGGTACTATCGGTCGTTCCGGCGACAATCAGCGGGGCCTGATGAAGGCGGAGTCGACGCGCAAGGGGGTGACACAGGCGACCCAAGGGAGCGCCTGCGGGGCGGATGTCGGGCCACTTCACAGGCCAGTGTCGACCGATCAGGGCATCGTGCCATTGGTTCTCGAAACCGAGCTTAAGCGCATTGTGCTCGTCGCAGTAACGCCAATGGCCGAGCAGCGCACCGGTAAGCCAGGATGCCTGAGTAACCACTTGGGCGCGCGCATGGTCGACACCGTGACGCCCAAGCCACAGGATTTTAGCGGGACCGCCATAAGGGCCCGCCGCCGGCCCTTCCGTGAGGCCGTCTGCAGCCAGGTCCCGCGCTTCTTGCGTGGCCCGTCCATCGTCATAGGGAAGGACGGACGTGAGCGGGCGACCCGTATGGGGGTGGCAAAGCAGGACGGTCCCTGAGGTTCCATCTACGGCCAGGGCCTCTATGCGGGCGTGCGGGGCTTTCCTTTGCAGCAGGGCGATAAGGTCCGTTGTGTGCCCTAGCCATGCGCCCGGGTTAAAGGCCTGATCAGGCTTCCAGTGCCGGCTCAGGACGGTATAAGGGCGGCCCTTGTCGTCTATGGCGCCGAGCCGGATACCCGATGTCCCGAGATCAATGCCAACAAAAAGGCGAACGGAGGGCGCGGGTCTAGAAACCGCCAAGCGCCAAGCCCGCAGGCTTTGTCCCATGGCACACAACCACGGTTGTATAGAGCCCGCCGCGGACGTTAAAGCGCGCCTGGAGCACCAAATAGCGCGGTTGTGTCACGGCGACCAGGTCGCTCACAATCCGATTGGCGACCGCCTCATGAAACGCACCCTCGTTCCGATAGGACCAGACATAGAGTTTGAGGGATTTTAGCTCCACACACAGGGCGTCTGGAACATAACTCAACTCGAGCTCGGCGAAATCGGGTTGCCCGGTCTTCGGGCAGAGGCAGGTGAATTCCGGGATGCGGATTTGGATCTGGTAGTCCCGTTCGGGATGGGGATTATCGAAGGTCTCTAAATGCTTGGTCGGTTCGGTAGGCATTTCTGTCTCTAGTATGCTAGCTTTGCAACCCATTGTAGCCTATTGCGACACTCGATGCGCCTGAAGAAGATCAAACTTGCTGGCTTTAAGTCTTTCGTAGACCCGACGACCATCCCGGTTGCGGCGAACCTCGTCGGTATCGTGGGGCCGAACGGCTGCGGCAAATCTAACATTATCGACGCCGTACGTTGGGTTATGGGCGAAAGTTCCGCCCGTCATCTCCGGGGCGAGACCTTAGCCGATGTCATTTTTAGTGGCTCGACGGCACGAAAACCGGTAGGACAGGCATCGGTCGAGTTGATTTTCGATAATAGCGATGGGCGCGCGGGCGGCGAGTACGCGCGTTACGCCGAGATTGTCGTGCGTCGGGAGGCCTCGCGGGACGGGGCCTCGGATTATTTCTTAAACAAGACCCGGTGCCGACGGAAAGATATTACCGATCTGTTTTTAGGGACGGGGCTTGGTCCGCGCGCTTACTCCATCATAGAGCAAGGCATGATCTCGCGGATTGTCGAAGCGCGCCCCGAGGACTTGCGCCTCTTCTTGGAGGAAGCGGCCGGGATCTCGCGCTATAAAGAGAGGCGACGCGAGACCGAGACCCGTTTGCGCCACGTCCGCGAAAACTTGGCGCGTCTTGATGATACGCGCAGCGAAATCGATACCCAGCTGGCCAGATTAAAACGGCAGGCGGCCGCGGCCCAGAACTACAAATCTTGGCGCGAACGTGAGCGCGAGCTGCGTTTTTCGTTGGCAACCAGCCAATTTCAGCGGTTCTCGGAAGACATCGTGCGTGCGGAAGCGGCGGTAGCCGAGGCCGCGACGGCCACCGAGGCCGAGCTGGCCGCGCAGCGCGCCCTTGAGACCGAAATCGAGTCTCTGCACGGCTTACGGGATGCCGCCGCACTATCTATGCAGCGCGCCCATGAACGGGCCTATGCCTTAGCGGCCGAAGTGACGCGCCGTGAACAAGATATCGCGCATGCGCGGACTTTGGCGGCGGAGCGCCGTACCGAGCATCAAGGTGTGGTTCACCACTGTGAGCGCCTTGAACGGGAAGTCGCGGCGGATCATGAGCGCGAAGCGGCCTTGACCCAGACTCTGGCGGATTTAGCGCCGACCTTGAGCGCGGTCCTCCATGATGAACAAAAGGCTGGCGCGCGCCTGCGCGAAGCAGATACGTCACTCGACTCGTGGCGGCGCGCCTTTGAGGCGGCCGGACTCGAGGCACAAGCCCCGATGCGGGCGAGCGCGACTGCGAGAAGCGAAGTCACGCGCCTGAAGGGTCGACACGACGAACTCACGCAACGCCTTACGCGTCTCGAGGCCGAGGCGCAAGGGTTGAGCGGGCTTTTGCAGAGCGGCTTGACCGCTTTAACAGAGGCAGTCGCGCTAGCGGATGCCGATTACGAGGATGCGAAAGAGCGACTGACGGGCCTCGAAGACAGGCTCGTTATGCAGCGGCAACTGCTAGAAAAAGCGGCTCACGAGTTCGCCGACCATTCCGCGAGCCTGAAGGCGGCGGAAGCGCGCGTGGCATCGTTGGGAGCCGCTCAAGCCCAGGCGCTCCGTACCGGGCACGAGATCTTAAATCGCTGGATTCGCGAACATGGACTGACCGACGCCCCCAGGCTTGCTACGCGGATTTCGGCGGAAGCGGGGTGGGAGCGGGCGGTAGAGCGCTGGCTTGGTGCCAAATTAGCGGCGGTGTGCGTCCCACAAGGCACCATTACCCTCGAACGGGTGGCGCCCCTTCAGCATACCCCTATCGTATTATTCGAGCCGGCCCCGGGCGCAGAGGATGCGCACGGCGCCTTGGGAGAGAAGGTCAGCGCACCGTTTCCGGTCGGCGGTCTCTTTAGTGGCGCCCGGCCGGTAGCCTCGCTTGCGCTCGCTTTGGCGGAACGGGCCACCTTATCGCCTCATGAAACGCTCGTGACCCCGGAGGGCGTGTGCGTAAGCCGAGACGTAGTGAGCTTTGCCGGAGAAAATGACGAACGCGCGGGCGTCCTGGCACGCGAGCGGGAAATCAGTGATTGGTCGAAACGGCGAGAAGCGGCACGATTAGCGCTAGCCGAGGCGGAACGGGAACGAGAGAGCGCGCGCGCCGAGGTGCAGGCCTTGGAAGAGCAGCGCAGCCAAGCGCGCATCGCGCTAGACCGCTGCGCGGATGCGCGCACCAAGGCGCATGGCGCGGCGGAACGCGCGCGCGCGGAGGAACAAAGCCGCATGGCGCGCCATGAGCGCCTGCTTTCGGAGCGGGATGAGACCCGGAAGGACGTTTTACTCTGCGCAACGCAACTCGAGCAGGCTTTGGCGCAGGAACATATCGCGCGGGATCTGGCACAGAAAAATGATGCCGCGCTCGCCGATCTGGCCGCATTGCGAAATCAGCACCAAACCGCTCTTCAGGAGGCGCAGGCGGACGCGCGCACTTGTAGCGACCGACGACATCGGCTTGAGATAGAACAACAACAGGCCAACACCGCTCGAGAAGGAATACGGGTACGTCTTGAGCGCGCGCGGTCTGAGATTGCGCAATTAAACGAGCGCCGGCGATCTTTGATGCAACTGATAGACGAATCAGTCGCAGCCGAGCAGGCGCCCAAACAAGATTTAGCGACCCTTTTAGAGGAGCGGTCGGCGGCGCAATTGGCGCTCAATCACCTCCAGCAAGAACTGGAGGCCCAGGATGTGGCCTTACGAAATGCCGAACAGGCCCGACATGCAAAGGAGGCCGCCGTGCGTGCCGCGCGGGAGGCGTGGAATCAACGGCAACTCGCGGCCCATGAATTCAAGGTAAGGCGCGATGCGCTTGTGGAAGGCGTGCGGGCACAGGGGATAGAAGAGGATTTAGCCGAAGCGGTCTTACGGTTGGATCAGGCGCTCGACATCGAAGTTCTCGAAGGCGAGCTTCAGAGCTTGAAGGATCGCATCACAAGGCTTGGCGCCGTGAATTTGGTGGCGATCGAGGAGTATGAAGAGCAGCTGCAGAGAAAGGGGTTTCTAGACGCCCAACACCTCGATCTCACGCAGGCGCTCACGATGTTAGATGAGGCGATCCGTAAAATCGATAACGAGACACGCGGCCGGTTCAAAGAAACATTCGAGCGCGTCAATGCGGACTTTAAGGCATTCTTCCCGCGCCTCTTCGGCGGCGGCGAGGCGGAGTTGCTCCTGAGTAGCGAGGATTTGCTAGAGACGGGCGTTACGGTCATGGCCAGGCCGCCAGGCAAACGCAACAGTAGCGTGCAATTGCTCTCAGGCGGCGAGAAGGCACTGGTTGCGGTATCGCTTATTTTTGCGCTGTTTGCGTTGAATCCAGCCCCCTTTTGCTTTTTAGATGAGGTTGACGCACCGCTTGACGAGGCTAACGTCGGGCGGTTTGCGGAAACGCTGAAAGAGCTCTCTCGCAATAGCCAGCTTTTGTTCATCACCCACAATAAGGTGACGATGGAGGCCGCCGAAGTCTTGTTGGGCGTCACCTCGGCGGAAGCCGGTGTCTCGCGACTTGTCACGGTAGACATGGAGGAGGCGCTCGATATGGTGGCGGTCCGCTCTGCCGGAAGCCGTTAAGAGCCGCTAGATTTCAGGTTATCTGCGGATATAATTTCCTCTAGTATGCGCCGGGATGGGATTTAGGGCCGCGGACAGGGGCGCAAGGGAGCGTGGGCTAGGTGGGCTTAACGGTCGGGCGTCTTTTCTTCCCGCGCGCATCCCGGACAGGGGACACCGAATACGATCGCGGTGATCGCTCGAACACCACGCCCGCGACACAAGCTGGAATGGACGCCCTTAAGGGTATAGACGCCAGAAGATATAAGGCGGAGCAAATAACCGCACAACCATAACGAAGTGGGGTTCAGCACGCCGTTTGGGTGTCTACATGGGTATAGGTAATGGGCCGAACGCGCGAGCCGATCCTGCTTTTGGGCCGAACACAGATAAGCTCACGACGCCGCTTCGGGCGGGATTATAGGGGCCGATAAAATGGATTTGCAGGGTGCGCTCATCATTCTGGGTTTCATCGTGATCGCGGTCGTGGCCTTGACGACCTATGACCGTGGGCGCATCAAAAACCACTTACGCGCCCTCCTGGAAACGCGGCTCGGCACGCACGAAAAGACGATGTCCCCGGTGCAGGTAGAAGACGCCCCCGAATTAAGGGCTACATGGGCGGAACGTCGCGTTCTGCGCCCGAAGATTGAAGCGGCGCGCATGGTCCCCGAGGAAGAGAGCGGAATCGAGGAACCATTCAATACGATCGATTTTATCGTGTTTTTGCCTGGCGATGTACCGGTTGCCCGGGATGAAGCCTTGGGGATTTATAAGCAAAACGAATACCTTATCGATAAGCCTCATAGACTATATGGGCAGCGCCACGGGAGCCAATCATGGGGTAATCTCGCCAAGGACGGTGAACACACGCGGTACGGCCTGCTGGCATTGGCCTTGCAACTGGCGGATCGTGCGGGCGCCGTAGTGGAATCGGATCTAAATGCCATATCGCAGATCGGATTAAAGCTCGCCGATGCGCTGAATCGGCCGACGCGATTTAATATGACGTTTGAGCAGGGTCTTGAAAAAGCCGCTGTACTCGATAAGTTTTGTGCCGCGTTTGATGTCATAGCCACAATCAATGTCATCGCTGAATCGGTGCCCGTCTTCCGCGGGGCGCATATCGAGCGCGCGGCCCAGGAGGCGCAGCTTGAGTTTGGGCATCGGAACATCTTTCATCGCAAGAATGCGGAGAAGGGGATTTGTCAGAACCTCTACAGCCTCGCAAATTTATATAAGCCTGGATCGTTTGATCCGCTCCGTATGGATGTGTTCCAAACTCAAGGACTTACCTTATTCATGTCGGTTCCCTGTGTGCCCGATCCCGCCGCGACATTCAAGGATATGACGGATACCGCGAAACTGCTGGCGCGCCGTCTGGGCGGGCGACTTTTCGATCCCGACCGGCGCCAATTGACCGATGGCGGTCTTTTTGCCATTGAGATACAGATAAAGGATATCGTGGAACGTATGACAGCCCAAGGAATCGCGCCGGGCAGCGTGAGCGCGGCGCGTCTTTTTCCCCTATGAGCGAGCTGACACCCGCACAGCGGGCCTTGGAGTTGCGGGAGGCGTTGGACTACCATAATCATCGCTATTACGTAGACGACAACCCCGAAATTAGCGATGCCGCATATGATCGTCTCTTTACCGAACTGCTGGCATTGGAACGGGCCTATCCGGAGCTACAGACCCCCGATTCACCGACGCAACGCGTAGGCGCGCAGGCCCAGACCGCGTTTCAACCGGTCACTCATGGCGTGCCGATGTTGTCGCTCGGAAATGTGTTTTCGGAAGAGGAGTTGATCGAATTCGATCAGCGCATCAGGGAGCGTCTACGGCGGGAGGACATCTCCTACGTAGCCGAGCCCAAGCTAGACGGCTTAGCAATCAGCCTTCGCTATGAACGCGGTGTGTTTGTCCAGGCGGCAACGCGGGGGGATGGCGTAACAGGAGAGGATGTCACCGCGAACGTGCGTGCCATTCGTACGTGCCCCGCGCGACTTCTGGGGGCGGATATTCCTTCGAGCCTTGAGGTGCGCGGGGAGGTCTATATGCCGCGTGCAGGCTTTATCGCCTTAAACGAGACACAAAAGGCGCAAGGCGCCCGACCCTTCGCCAATCCCCGCAACGCCGCAGCTGGCAGCCTAAGGCAGCTTGACCCCACGGTGAGCGCGAAACGACCGCTGAGTCTCTTTTGTTATGCCGTGGGACGTGTGGAAGGGGGCGCGCCCCCTGACTCACAGAGTCAAATGTTGAGTTGGCTCGAGGGCTTGGGCTTACCCGTGAATCCCGAGCGCGCGACCGTCGTGGGTTATGCGGGATGTCTTCGCTATTATGAAGATCTGGCAAAAAGGCGCGCCTTGCTGCCATATGAGATCGACGGAGTCGTCTATAAAGTCAACAAAACCCAAGATCAGCGGGTCTTGGGTGAACTCTCCCGGCAGCCAAAATGGGCGATCGCGCATAAGTTTCCCGCCGAAGAAGCCGTGACGCAGGTGGTCAGTATCGAAGTTCAAGTGGGTCGTACGGGCGCCTTGACGCCCGTCGCGGTGCTAGAACCCGTTGCCGTGGGCGGCGTCATGGTAAGCCATGCCACCCTTCATAACCCAGAGGAGTTGGCGCGCAAGGATGTCCGTGTGGGTGATTTTGTGCGCGTACGGAGGGCGGGCGACGTCATACCAGAGATCGTGAGTGTCCTTTTGGAACGAAGGCCACCTCAGGCCGAATCCTTCATTTTCCCTGAGCAGTGCCCTGTGTGCGGCTCTTCTGTCCTACGCGAAGAAGGGGTCATTGCGCGGTGCGCGGGGGGGCTTACATGCGCGGCGCAAAGACGGGAGAGTATCCGTCATTTTGCGTCGCGTCGTGCGCTTGATATCGAGGGCCTAGGCGACAAATTGATTGCGCAATTGGTCGATTCCGACCGTATCAGGACGGTGGCGGACCTCTATACCTTATCTGAGCCGGAATTAGCCCAACGCGAGCGTATGGGAGATAAGTCTGCCGCAAAAATCGTGGCCGCGATTGCGCGTAGTTGCGAGACGCGCTTACCGCGATTCTTGTACGGGCTTGGTATTCCGCAAGTCGGCGAGGCGACCGCGCTGGCCTTGGCGCAAGAATTCGGCGATTTACCGGAACTGATGGAGGCGTCTATCGAACGCTTGACGCGAGTCGCCGACGTGGGCCCCATCGTGGCGCAGGCGATCGCGACGTTCTTCGCAGATCGCCATAATAGGGAGGTGATAGCGGCGCTTATCGAGGCCGGCGTCCGCTGGCCCAAGATGGAGAAGCGCGTACCGGGCGCTTTGGCCGGCAAGACGATCGTTCTAACAGGTACTCTGGCCGGGATGACGCGGGATGAAGCGAAAGCCGCCTTGGTCGCGCGCGGCGCGAAAGTGGTCGGAAGTGTATCCAAACGGACGGATTGGGTTGTGGTAGGGGACGATTCCGGGAGCAAGGCGGATCGTGCGCGGGAACTGGGTATCGCATGCCTCACTGAAGCGGAATTTCAAACATTGCTCGGAGTGTCCCCCGACAAACCCGTCCTGGATCCCTAGGTTGTCGTACTCAAGTCTCAAGCGCCCGGGAAGCCGTAAGGGCGCAAAGCCGGACGCTTAGCGTGCGGCGTCCTTGTGTTGGACGAAAGGCAGGATGCGTATGTGCGCCTTGTGGCGCAAGGCCGCCATCATGCTATCGACATTTTGTTGCTCAAGGGACCGATAGAGACGTCCGCGAACCGCGGAAAAGGACGGGGGGGTGTATGCACGTTCCGCCTGAAGTTGGATGATATGCCATCCAAACCGGGTCTTGATCGGTTGGGGCGCAATCTCTCCGACACGGAGGTGGACGAGGGCGTGATAAAAAGACGGTAGGACATCGCTTGCGCTAAACCAGCCTAATTCACCGCCCTTACGGGCGGAAGGGACATCCAGGGAGTCCTTGCGCGCAAGGACCGAAAAGCGCGCCCCCCTACGGAGTTTACGCAAAATGGCAAGGGCGCTTGCATGTGTCGTGACCAGAATGTGGCGCGCCTCATATTCCTTATGCGGCGCTTTTAACACCTCTTGCTGGTAAAGCGCGCGCAGGGCGTGAGACGGAATCTTGTGTGTGCGCAGGTAGCGCTTGAGCATCGCGCGCGCCAGAATATTTTCCCGATCTTCCTTGAGTGCCGCATGCACGCGCGGCGTCTTGGACAGCCCGACCTTTACGGCTTTTTGCGCCAGAATCACCCGGTTAATCAACTCGTTTAAGATGATCTCACGACTTTGGGTATTGTCCGGTAACGCAGGTTCCTGGAGGTCCCGGGCCCTGACATAGTCACGGTAATCTTGCTCTGTGATGCGTTCACCGTTCACCGTTGCCAAGACCGGGCTCTTGTCTAGGCTTTGGGTACGATGGTGGCAACCACCCAATAATGCCATCAGAATCAATGTAGCGGCGAGAGGGCCTGGGCGCTGATAGACGTGTGACATGGGGTTATCTAGATCTCTCCGGGCGCAAGGGCCCGAATCGAGAGGGCATGGATATTCTTGCGGAGCGGCTTTAACGCATCATAAACGAGGCGGTGACGCTCAAGTAAAGAACATTCCTCGAAACGATTCGATACGATCAAGACGCTATAATGGCCGCCGCCGCCCGCCTCGGCGTGTCCAATATGCTGCGTCGAGTCGTCATTGACCAGGAGATCTTCTGGCACGAATTCACTCTGAAGGCGCGCCTCAATATCTTCGCGAAGGCTCATGGCAAGACCTGTAGGAATGGTTTTACGGCCACATGACGATAGACGCCGCTGTGCATATAGGGATCATCCTCGGCCCAAGAAGTGGCATGGGACAACGAGGGAAACTCTGCGACGATGAGGCTTGCGGTATAGCCCGCAGGACCGGGGTCGGGGCTATCGACCGCAGGGCAGGGTCCCGCGAGGATGAGGCGACCTTCGTTGCTGAGTTCCTGCAGTCTTTGCAGGTGCTGGGGTCTCGCGAGCGAGCGACGTTCCGCGCTGTCTGGTTCGATGCTTCCGACGATCATATACAACATCTATTGCGCCCCTCGCACGGCGGCCGATGGCTCATCCTTAAGGATACCCGTATCGTATGCGCCCTGCCGCCCAGAATAAAGGCCTTCATGCCGTCAAACGGCTAATTCTTTTACAAAAGGGTTTTCATGACAAGTGGGTCGCAGGTTTTTTGAGACCGGCGGACCGTGGCCCTATTCCGATGCGAGGTCCTTTATGGGCTTCTAAGAGGCTCATCCTATCTTGCAGCAGGCCTATGCGCTCCCAGGGAATCGTTACCTTTGGGGGATAACCGAACCTTCAAGCATCCCGGGGATGGGGGCGCCGGGAATGGAGCGCCTTCGCGGACCGGAAGCCTACGGTCCGCGCCGCTCTCCTTTTTATTCGCTCTTCGCTAATGGAGCGCGTGTTGTGAAAGGGCTTGGAAATAATGGGTCATGACCGCCCGCACGCGGGCTGGGTAATCGACGACGCTCATTTGGCGCATACCTTCCCGAAAGAAATCCGACGCGTCCTCAGGCAGGTTTTGAATCAGCTCGTCAAAGACTTGGGACATAAGATCGGTGTTATAGGAGCGGGTCGCCACGATCGCGCGATTGAATTGCATAACACGCCAAGGACGTCCGCTATCGGTCTTGTTAACGTCGGCCGCGATATCGTGCGCCGTCGCCTTCATGACTTGATCCATAAAGGCCGCCATATCTTCCAGGGTTGACGGTTCATGAAGTTCATTGGCCATGAGCGCCAAGCCGTTTACAATAGGCTCGAGGGTGTGGATCTCCCCTTGGTGGCGAATAACCCAATCGGCCACGGCGACGGCCAATGGGTCGAGTTCCGATTTGGCCTTCGGTACGCCTAGCTGGACGCTCATGCCGGTTAGCTCGGTTAAAACGAGCAAGCCTTGATCGGCTAGGCGCGTGGCATCGTTATCCGGCAAGGGTCCGCTTTTTCCGAAACGCTCATCTAAATCTGCTAGCATGACGAAAAACGTGGCTAGCATGCCGATGAGCGATTCAGGATCGCTCTCCTGACCCATAGCCCCCTGAGGGCGCCAAGCGGGTAAGAGCATGGCGCGGATCTGGGGAAGACGTTCCGGAATTTGGCTGAGTGCTGGAATTTGGATCATGAGCCTCGGCACTCTGAAGGTGGTGTTTGATTGTACTACGATTTGCATACACATACAGTCTGGTCGGACGGGGCACTCACGCCTCAGGCCCTGGTCGCTTGCGCCGCACATGCGGGAATAAGGGTCTTGGCGGTAACGGATCACGATACCGTAGCGGGGCTTGAGGAAGCGACATGGGCGGCTCATCGGGAAGGGATCGTGCTTGTGTCCGGTGTTGAGCTGTCGGTGACGTGGCAAGGCATGACCGTGCATGTCGTGGGACTCGATATAGATCCGACGAATGAAGATTTGCGGGCGGGACTCAAGAGATTACAGGACGTGCGCATACAACGAGGACAGGCAATCGTCGACGCTCTCGCCGCCGCCGATTTGGGTGACGCGCAAGAGGTATTGGTGCGCGCCGGGGTCGTCAGTCGCGTCCATCTGGCCGACTGGTTGGTAGAGCAAGGCCACGCGCGGGACCGGGGTGTCGCCTTCAAGCGTTACCTTAATCGCGGAGGATCGGCTTACATCCGGGCGGATTGGGCCTCCTTGACAGACGCTATATCGTGGATTGCGGGCGCAGGGGGCTGTGCGGTACTCGCGCACCCGACTCGTTATCGTTTAAGTAGCGGCCGACTTCAGCAACTCGTGAAGGCCTTTGCCGGCGCGGGGGGTGTCGCCTTAGAAGTGGTCACAGCAGGCCTAGACGCGGGCGAGATGGGGCGGCTTGCGCGGCTTGCTGCGCGTGAGAGGCTCGCGGCGTCGGCGGGCTCGGACTTCCATAAACCGCTTCCCTGGCGGACGCTTCCCGGGAATCTCCCAGACCTTCCGGAAGGGAGTCTCCCCGTATGGGCGGGTCGACCGCGCATGCAGATGGCAGGGGGTGGCTGATGGCTCAATATCTTTCTATTCACCCCGATAATCCGCAGCTACGCCTCATTAAGGCGGCGGCCGCCATCGTGGCGAAGGGGGGCGTGATCGCCTATCCTACGGATTCGAGTTACGCGCTTGGCTGCGCCCTCGAAAACAAAGAGGGGCGCGATCGCATTTGTAGGCTTCGAGAACTCGACCCCAAACACCCGTTCACCCTCATGTGTCGGGATTTATCTGACATAGGCGTGTACGCACAGGTCGAAAATCGCGCCTACCGGATCTTGCGTGCCCATACGCCCGGCCCCTACACCTTTATCCTGCCCGCAAGCCGCGAGGTCCCAAGACGGCTATTGGACCCAAAAAGGCGAACAATCGGGCTGCGCGTACCCGGGCACCCCGTAACACAGGCGCTCCTTGCCGAACTGGGCGCGCCGCTTATGAGCGTGACATTGATCCTACCCGGCGATGAAAGCCCGTTGGGCGACCCGGTGCTCATCCGTGAACGCCTGGAACATCAGATAGATGCGGTCATTGATGGCGGCGCTTGCGCGGGCGAGCATACGACGATCGTGGAATGGGATGGTCAAACGTTTCAACTCAATCGGGCGGGGCTTGCTGATCCGGCGTGGTTCGCACCAGAAGCGGCGGGCTGATATACTTCCGTCATGAGTGGACTCAGTTCCTTACAAGTTTTCGCGATATGGGCCCTACCGGTGTTATTTGCCATTACGCTCCATGAGGTAGCGCATGGCTGGGCCGCCAAGAAACTAGGTGACCCCACGGCCCAACGACTCGGCCGACTTTCCCTAAACCCCATAAAGCATGTGGACCCTCTCGGGACCGTGTTAATTCCGGGACTGCTCATTTTGTTGGGCACCGGGTTTATTTTTGGTTGGGCAAAGCCTGTCCCTGTGACCTGGTCCAATCTACGTAGACCTAAGCGGGATATGGCGCTAGTCGCCCTTGCCGGACCTGGCGCCAACTTAATAATGGCGCTTGCGTGGGGCGCTATCGGACGCCTTGCTACCTACATCCCTTCGCCGTGGGTGTCCCGCCCCCTTATTTATATGGGTATTGCCGGGATTACCATCAACATCGTTTTAATGGTCTTGAACCTGCTACCCTTGCCGCCGCTTGATGGGAGTCGGGTGGTATCCGGTCTCTTACGCGGGAGTCTCGCGCGGGGCTACAGTCGGATCGAACCTTATGGTATATGGATACTGTTGCTCCTCGTAGCGACCGGCGCACTAGGTTGGATCTTAGGACCGCCTGTAACGGTATTGCGCAATTTCGTATTTTCTTTGAGCAGGATGGGCTAATGGCCTCGGTCTTTCCTTTAACTACCCGTGTCGTCTCGGGGATGCGTTCTACGGGGCGACTTCATCTCGGGCATTACCATGGCGTCTTAAAAAACTGGACGCATCTTCAATACGAGCACGACTGTTTTTTTTTCGTAGCTGACTGGCACGCGCTCACGACGCACTACGAAGATCCCGCCGTCATCGCATCGAGCGTTCGCGACATGGTCATCGACTGGATTGCGGCCGGCGTAGATCCGCAGAGCGCGACGCTCTTTGTGCAATCCAACGTGCCACAGCATGCGGAACTCCATCTGCTTTTATCGATGATTACGCCGCTTTCTTGGCTTGAGCGTGTTCCCACATATAAAGATCAGCAAGAGGCCTTGCGGACACGAGATCTCGCCACGTATGGGTTCTTGGGTTACCCCCTGTTACAGAGCGCGGATATTCTGGCTTATCGTGCGACGTTTGTACCCGTGGGCGAAGACCAAGTCGCGCATATCGAATTGGCCCGCGAGGTCGCTCGCCGCTTCAACCATCTCTACGGACGCGAAAGTGACTTTCTCGAAAAGGCCGAGGACGCTTTACGCAAAATGGGCCGCAAGCCGGCAAAGGCGTATCAAGAGCTTCGGAACGCCTATCTCGAGAAGGGGGACGGGGAAGCCCTTGAAACGGCGCGGGCGCTCATTGAACGCCAAGCCAACATGACTCTTGGCGACAAAGAACGGCTTCTAGGCTACCTCGAGGGACATGGGCGCCTGATTCTAGCCGAACCGAATGCCCTGCTTACGCCACAATCGCGCATGCCAGGGCTAGATGGGCAAAAGATGTCCAAGTCCTACGGAAATACGATAGGCTTGCGGGAAGGACCAGATGAGGTTGCCCATAAAATCAAAACCATGCCGACCGATCCTAGTCGCAAACGAAGAACAGATCCGGGAGATCCGGCCAAATGCCCGGTCTGGCCATTTCACGAGATCTATTCCGCGAGCGATGTAAAAGCTTGGGTCCAGGAAGGGTGTCGCAGCGCCGGTATCGGGTGCCTTCAGTGCAAGCAACCCATTATCGATGCCATCAATGCCGAACTTGCGCCTATCCGAGAGCGTGCCCGCGAATGGGGGCAGGATGGAGGTCAGCACGTTAGGAATATATTAATAGAAGGTGCGCGACGCGCGCGCGAAGTCACAGAAGAGACATTGACGGATGTGCGTCGATCAATAGGCCTTGCCTGGGAATGAGGGAATGAGCGCGGTTTTTGTGCGTGGCGAGGAGTGGGCAAAAATCCCGGCCGACCTCTATATACCTCCGGATGCCTTGGAGGTCATTCTTGAGGCCTTTGCGGGTCCGCTTGATCTCCTTCTTTATCTGATCAGGCGCGATAATATCAATATATTGGATATCCCCATGGCTGAGGTGACACGGCAATACATCAGTTATGTCGAACTCATGAAGGCCGTGAAACTTGAGCTCGCGGCCGATTATCTCGTCATGGCCGCCATGCTCGCGGAAATCAAATCGCGCATGCTTTTACCAAGGCAGGCTTCCGTGGATGCGGAGGAGGCCGATCCACGAGCGGAGCTCGTGCGGAGATTACTGGATTACGAACGCTATCAGGCTGCATGCGAAAACCTAGATGGGCGGCCACGCATAGGGCGCGAGCTTTATGTGCCTGTTATCCCTATGGATGGGCGCGCCCTCGATCGTGCGCCGCCTCAGGTATCGCTCGATAATCTCTTGGACGCGCTCAGGGTCGTATTACAGAGGGAGAGCGCTTTTGCGCACCATCGCGTGATGCGTGAGCCTCTTTCGGTACGTGAACGTATGACCCTTATCCTCGATACGGTTCGGACCGATGATTTTACCGAGTTCTCCGCACTCTTCACCGTTGGCGAAGGCCGACGAGGAATCGTTGTGACCTTCCTTGCGATCCTCGAACTGGTTCGCGAATCCCTGGTCACGCTCGTTCAAAATGAAGCCTTTGCGCCCATACACTTAAAGGCCGCCGCATGAGCGACACCAAACTTTGCAACATCCTGCAGGCGGCCTTGCTTGTGGCCGGCGAACCACTTTCAATTGAACGGATACAAGGCCTATTTCCGGAAGGAACGGAACCGGATCGCACAACGATTCTTACGGCCTTAGAGGAGTTACGCGAAGTCTGCCAGCATGGGCCTATGGAACTACAGTGCATAGACCGGGCTTATCGACTCCAGACGCGCATCGAGTACGCGCCTTGGCTCAATCGCTTATTCGTGGATCGGCCCGCGCGTTACTCGCGCGCCGTGTTAGAGACGCTCGCCATTATCGCGTATCGTCAACCCGTAACGCGCGGGGAGATCGAAGCTATTCGTGGCGTTGCGGTCAGTTCCGAGATTATCAAAGCACTCATATCTCGGGAGTGGATTAGACAGGTGGGCATCAAGGATGTCCCCGGGCGGCCCGGGCTTTACGGAACGACACGAGGCTTTCTGGAGAATTTCAATCTCACGTCTTTAGGCGATCTGCCGCCTTTAAGCGAATTAAGGATCGAGGCTGCGGAACACACTATGGAAGGGCAAGGGTTTGAGCGAGCCCTGAAGTCCGAGTCCGAGTCCGAGTCCGAGTCCGAAGCCGAGTCCGAAGCCGAGTCCGAAGCCGAGTCCGAGTCCGAGTCCGAGTCCGAGTCCGAGTCCGAGTCCGAGTCCGAGTCCGAGTCCGAGTCCGAGTCCGAGTCCGAAGCCGAGTCCCTGAGGCCTCGTGATGGGGTAGTGGAAGCACCGACATGAGTGAGAAGCTGCAAAAGATACTGGCACAGCGCGGTTTGGGATCTAGGCGCGAGATGGAGCGCGTCATAGGCGCGGGGCGCGTCAAGGTGGCAGGACGCATCGCCCAGTTGGGTGATCGAGTGAACCCGGGCGAAGAGATTGTCGTGGATGGATGGCGTTTGGGCCACCGACCTCTCGCTCAAGGACGCGTGCTCATCTATCATAAAATGACAGGTGAAATGTGTACTCGGAGCGACCCTAAAGGACGGCCTCTTGTCTTCGATAAGTTGCCGACCATACGCCAGGGTCGATGGATTGCTGTCGGACGACTTGATATCAACTCGTCTGGTCTTATGCTTTTTACAACCGACGGTGAACTGGCGGCGCGGCTTATGCACCCCTCGTCGGAGATTATTCGTCGCTATGCCGTTCGGGTCTTAGGGCGGGCGAGTCCGGCCGTCATAGCCAAATTGGTACAGGGCGTGGATTTAGAAGATGGGCCCGCACGATTTTCTGAAGTCAAAGATGCAGGCGGCGAAGGCGCCAATCACTGGTATCACGTGAGCATCATGGAAGGCCGCAAACGGGAGGTGCGACGCATGTTTGAAGCGGTGGGCCTCGTCGTGAGTCGATTGATGCGTATCGCCTATGGTCCGATCGATCTCCCGCGCACATTACATCCTGGGCAAAGTCGTCCTTTGCCTCCCGCCATGGTCACCGGCCTCTATCAAGCAGTCGGTATCGATGCCCCGCGTAAATAACATTGCAGAACGAAGCGATACAGTCCATATACGATAAGCTCTTCGCTCGCTATGGCGCGCGTAACTGGTGGCCGGCCGATTCCCCATTCGAAGTTATGATCGGGGCCGTACTCACCCAAAACACATCTTGGCGTAATGTCGAGCAAGGGCTTATGCGTCTGCGCCAGCTAACCTCATTGGAGCCTGAGGCCATTTTAGCGCTCTCAGATACTGCGCTTACGGATGCCCTGCGACCAGTCGGTTACTACAATGTGAAGGCGCAACGCCTTCAGGCGCTTTGTCATTGGCTGGTTCAGACGGGAGGGCTTCAGGCCCTAATGCGCCAAAGTAGCGAGATTTTGCGTCAGGGACTCTTAAGCGTTCATGGTGTGGGGCCTGAAACCGCAGACGACATACTGCTGTATGCATGTGAAAGGCCGGTTTTTGTCATTGACGCCTATACCAGGCGCCTTTTTGGGCGTCTTGGGTATATCGCCGGTGATGAGCCTTATGAGCAACTCCGTGCAGGCCTGGAGGCGGCATTGATGCCCGATGTTGTGGTCTTTAAGGAATATCATGCCCTTATTGTCGAGCATGCCAAGACCGTATGCCGTACCAAGCCGACCTGTATCTGTTGTATCTTACGGAATGAATGCGCATTTGCCGCCACGCATGCTTAAGAAAGATTTTCAGAAAGTAAGATTACGCACTAAGGCGCCTTGCCATGTATAGCCAATCTGATACGCAGACATGCGAGGCGCATCTATCACTCACGATTGAAGAGGGGAGATCATGCGACACATGCATGCGGCAGTAGGCATCCTCATGGCGGTTGTCTTAAGCGGCTGTGCGACAACGGGCGCACGTCCGAGCCATGGCTCGGACGATCCCCTCAAGCCCGTAAACAAGAAGATCTTCGTGTTCAATGAGCACTTGGACCGCGTACTTCTGAAACCAACGGCTGAGGCTTATACGTCGCTTACCCCGCTTCCCTTGCGTCGCGGTATCAGTGATTTTCTTTCAAACTTAGAGGACATCAAGGTGGTCGTCAACGAATCGCTTCAGGGCCGGTTGCAACCGGCGTTTCTTGAAGCGGCACGATTTGTCGTTAATTCCTCATTAGGGCTTCTTGGCATCATTGATGTAGCGACTCCCATGGGCCTGCGGGCCCATGGGGCCGGTTTCGGGGAAACGCTTGCGGTATGGGGCGTCCGCAGCGGACCGTACATCGTGTTACCGCTTTTTGGCCCCAGCGACGTCCGGGACGCGATAGGACTCGGATTTGATAGCTACGCTAATCCGGCGACCTATCTTAGTGCCTCCTCCGCGATGTGGTCGGCCTTTGGTGTCCAGCTAGTCGACACACGCTCGCATTATCTTCATCAGAGTTTCCTTATGAAGTTGGCCTCAGGAGGGCATGAATATTCTTTTGTTAGGGATGCGTTTTGGCAGAAACGGCGCGCTTTAGTAAAAAAACGGCGCGGCGCGTATTAGTATTTCATTTTTCAGACATAACAGGGTAAAATCACGAACTTTCCGCGCCTGGGGCGCATCTTGAGGGGTATTTCATGGTAACGATTCGGCTGGCTCGGCGGGGCGCAAACAAGCGGCCCTTTTACGCCATTGTGGTCGCTGATAGCAGGCGGGCGGTGGGCGGAGCCTTTATTGAACGGGTTGGGTTTTTCAATCCCATCGCAAACGGCGGAGAAGAGCGTTTGCGCGTGGATCGCGAGCGCGTCGCCTATTGGTTGGGTCAGGGAGCGCAGGCATCTGATCGCGTGACGGGGCTGCTGAAGGCCGCATCTTGACGTGATGGCCCACCACGAAACCCGGGATTGGATCGAAGTCGGGCGTATCGTGGGGGCCTACGGAGTCAAGGGTTGGCTCAAGCTCCTCTCTTATACGGCCGAACCACATAAGATTTTAACGTACCAACCCTGGCGGTTTCGGCGTAAAAGTGGGGAGATAGAAAATCCCGATGTGTGCGACACAAAGGCATACGGGGATGGGTTTATCATACATCTTGCCGGTTGCGACAGTCGAGAACTGGCAGAACCGTGGACGGGTACGCATATCGAGGTTCCGGCAACGGTCCTTCCGCCCCTCGAACCCGGGGAATACTACTGGGCCCAGTTGATAGGGCTTGCTGTGGAGACGGCCGACGGGCGCGCCTTGGGGCACGTCAAGGAGCTCCTCGGTACGGGCGCCAACGATGTGTTAGTGGTGGATGGTGATCGCGAGCGACTTATCCCTTATATCCCCACGGTCATCCAGCGGGTAGAGGCAGATCAGGGCCGCATCGTCGTGGATTGGGATCCCGACTTTTAGCATGGAAATAGGCGTTGTCGCATTATTTCCCCAGGCGGTGCAGACCTTTTGTGATATTGGGGTCATTGGACGCGCCCAAGAGCAGGGGGCGGTCGGATTACGGTTCTGGGATATTCGCGATTTTGCGCAAGATCGGCGCAAAACGGTAGACGATAGACCCTATGGCGGGGGACCGGGAATGGTTTTGACTGCGCCGCCTATGGTCGCCGCCATCAGCGCAGCGCGCGCGGCGCAGCCCGATGTACCGGTGATATTTATGTCACCCGCGGGTCGCACTTTGAACCATGCGGGGGTCATGGCGCTGGCGACCCGACCTGGTTTTATTTTAGTAGCCGGTCGTTACGAAGGTCTAGACGAGCGCGTGATTCACGCAGAAATCGATGAGGAGTGGTCGGTCGGCGATTTCGTACTTTCAGGCGGTGAGATTGCCGCGGCGATTGTGATCGACGCCGTAGTGCGGCAACTTCCCGGGGTATTGGGGCACGAAGATTCGGCCCGAGAGGATTCTTTTGTTGAAGGGCTGCTCGATTACCCGCATTATACGCGACCAGAAGAATGGCAGGGCCGGCTTGTACCTGAGGTGCTGTTATCGGGTGATCATGCGAGAATACGCCGTTGGCGCCTCAAGGAGGCCTTGGGCCGTACGTGGCTGCGACGGCCGGAACTCTTGTCCGGGCGGGAATTGAGCACGGAAGAAGCGTGTTTGTTAGAAGAATTTAAACAAGAATGTCGAGGACATGATTCATGAGCAACATCATTCACCAATTAGAAAGCGAGTTCCTAAAGCAGGACATACCGCAATTTGGTCCTGGGGACACCGTGACGGTGCACGTCAAGGTTGTCGAAGGGGAGCGGGAACGTCTGCAGGCCTTCGAAGGCGTCGTCATCGCGCGCAAAAATCGCGGGATTAATTCGTCTTTTACGGTGCGGAAGGTATCGTACGGTGAAGGGGTGGAGCGCGTGTTTCCGTTACATAGCCCGAATGTTGCGCGCATCGAAGTCAAACGTCGTGGCGTCGTGCGCCGGGCAAAACTGTACTTCTTGCGCGAATTAACCGGCAAGGCTGCACGTATCCGCGAACGCGTCTAATAACTATGAATGCCCCGCGTGCTTTAAGCGCGCGGGGCATTATAGGTGGTTATGGAGGACACGAAGAACGCCTCGATCCTCATCGAGTTTTTTGACTACCTCCTCGTAGAAGAACGGCTACGTCGGCACACAAGAGACGCCTACCGTCGAGACCTGGAAGCATTCAGCCGCCACCTGAAAACACGCCCACTTCTCGAGGCCGCTCGTGAAGATGTGACTGCATATCTCGCCGCCGAAGTCATCGAAGGGCATAGCCCCCGGACCAGCGCGCGACGCCTGTCTAGTCTGCGACGTTTCTATCGTTACGCCATAAGCCTACAAAAAATCCGAGAAGACCCAACGGACGCCATTGAAGGACCGAAGCTCGGAATCAATCTGCCGCGGGCCTTAAGTGAGCAGGAGGTCGAAGACCTCCTAGCGGCCCCGACGGTGGATTCCTTGGAGGGCCTGCGCGATCGCGCGATGCTGGAACTTCTTTATGCCACCGGTTTGCGTGTCTCGGAACTCGTCGGGCTACGCCTGTCCGAATTGGATCTCCAGGCGGGGATCGTGCGCATTGTCGGGAAAGGGGGGCGCGAGCGGCTCGTTCCCTTGGGCGAGGAGGCCTCGTTGTGGTTTACGCGCTATACGCGCGACGCACGACCGATGTTATTGGGCGCCAGGGTCTCTGCGGCGGCCTTTCCGACAAGGCGCGGTGGCGCCATGACGCGTCAAGCCTTTTGGCACAATATTAAGCGTTACGCCGTGAAGGCCGCTATAAATACTCCCCTGTCCCCCCACACCCTCCGCCACGCCTTTGCGACCCATCTCATTAACCATGGCGCGGACTTAAGGGTCGTTCAACTTCTGTTGGGTCACGCGGACTTATCGACGACGCAGATCTATACGCATGTGGCGCGGGAGCGATTGAGGACTTTACATGAAACGCACCATCCACGCGGCTAAACGGAACCTATAGCTGATCGACTTCCGCAAACTCGTGGAATTCCTGCTCTGGAAGGGAACGAAAGGCTTCTCCGCATCGAGGTTGCGTATAACCTAAAATAGCGGCCGTTTGGCGCACGACGGCCTTCCAGTTTACCGACCGGACGCGACGTCTAGTCACCTCGCGTAATTCGCCCTCTAGGCGGCGCTCTTCGCGCTTCAATACGAGCAGGGAATAGAACGAATCCAAAGAAAAATAGGCCAAAAGGACGGCCAGCCCTTCTATCACGGCCGTGTATGGGCTTAGTAAAAAGGCGCTGGCGGCACTTATGATCGCGGCAAACCCGGCCGTCTTTCCGTAATGATGCGATCGATCTTGCGCAAACCGGTTGTTGCGTAGCGCCTCATAAAGAGCGGTTTCCGAGGCTGCCGACGCCTTCTTGTGATCCGTATGATAGCCATGCATGAGGATCAGAAACTGGGACAGTCGCTCCCGGTGGGGCGATTTTTGAATACCAAGCCGATCCATATCGAGGTTGCGCTCGCTTGCAAACTCGCTCCACTCGTAGCCTTGACCATCATTTTCTGCACGATCAACGACCTGGTGGCAGAGATAGCGTAATTCTAGGATTTCCGCCACCTCAATAGGGAACCGCAATCCGACAAGCCCTCTATAGAAAAAAGGAAAGAGGTCCGGAGAGGATGGAAGCCTAGCGAAGTAGTCAGATAGTGCGGGCCTTGAATCCATAATACCCCTGAGTGGGTCTTTGGTCCGATGGACGCAACCTTGCATCCCTCCGTCGATTATATCAGCTATTCGATCGGGCGTGTGCCCTCGTTGCGAACTATTCCCTCAGCATCCCCATGAAGTGGGCTAAGCTTAAGACGAGGAGACGCAATAATGACATCAGGTGGGAGTCTGGTTTTAGCTTTAGGGGCCGGCGGGGCGCGAGGGCTGGCTCATATCGGTGTCCTAGAGGTCTTGCTAGAGCACGGATTCACCGTACGCGCGATGGCCGGGGCAAGTATAGGCGCGCAGATCGGGGCGCTGTACGCTCGATATGGGGATGTCGATTTTTTGAGCAAAACCGCGCTTGGCATCGACTGGAAGCAAACTCTGCAATTATTTCTTCCCGATACAGGCGGAGCGGGCGGGGTCTGCTCTGGGCGCAAAATCAATGCCTTTTTAGAAGAACACCTCGGGACGATAACGATAGAAGAGCTATCCATGCCGTTCTTAGCGATCGCGACCGACCTTCAAACGGGGGAACAGGTCGTTATCGATCGGGGACCGGTTGCCGGCGCCGTGCGGGCGAGCCTTTCATTGCCCGGCCTTTTGGTGCCCCATCCATGGCAGGGCCGACTCTTGATCGATGGAGGCGTGGTAAACCCGGTGCCCTTTGATGTCGCCGCGGAACGATTCGGTGGCCCAGTTCTGGCGGTGGCCGTTCACCAAGGGGCCCGCGGGCTCTCCTCGGTCGAGATAGCGCCCCGGGCTGCGACGTGGCGCGCGCAGGCGCGCGCGCTCCTGGAACAATCCTGGGTCAAACGCGCAGGCCCGATACGGGAGTGGCTTGAAGAGCAGCTCGTGGCGCCGGGCACCGCTCCTGTGGCCAAGTGGCGCGCAAGATCCGTGCTTACGCAGGCCGTGAATATTGCCCAAGCACAAGTCGTCCAGATGCGCCTTTTAGCGTCTCGCCCAGCGCTTTACTTAACGCCGGACGTTGACCGCATAGGCCCGTTTGAGTTTTATAAAGCGCGAGCGGCCATTGCCGCGGGCCGCGCCGCGGCGCGTGAGCGCCTGGCGGACCTCTATGCCTTAACTAGGGTACAAGAGGCGCCATAGGCTTCTGGTAGTAATATCCTTGGGCCCAATTGACGCTCATGACGCGTCGATATTCGGCTACGGATTGATCGATGACGGCGCACCCAAAGAGATGACCCTGGGCCCAGTGCACACCAATGCGGCGCAACAAATCCACCTGCTCTTCCGTTTCGACATATTCCGCTAATGTAGTGATACCAAGATCGTTTGCGACGGCTTGGATACTGCGCACGATCGAGAAAACGCGCGATTCGTTTATGCGCGAAATCAGGCGACCTTCTATCTTTAAGAAGGATACGGGCAGGTCGGCTAGATACTGAAACGAGGAATATCCGCTACCAAAATCATCCAGTGCGAGTTGTAGACCGAATTCAAGGAATGGCGCGAGACGCGCGCGCGCCAACTCCATATTGTCCAAAAGCTCCCGCTCCGTAACCTCTATGACGAGGGGCTTTACCAAAGAGTGGGATCCGGAGTCCAAGTGGGTCTTTGCCGACGCCAAGAGCTCCACAAGCAAGTGCGGATGCCGCAAAAGGTCGCCGGAAATATTGACGAAACGCGTGATGCCGCTCGCTTCATTTCGGTGGCGATCGAGCGTGGCAAGAAGGACAGTCCAATCAATCTTATGGGTGAGTCGGAATTGTTCCGCGGCTTCGATGAACTCGTCGGCGGCAAGGATTTCCCCGTCTACCGTCACGATACGCGCCAGGGCCTCCTCGGCAACCACCCGCCCATCGGCCAGATCTACGATCGGTTGATAAGCGGGGACTACGCGATCTTCGCGAAGGGCGGTCTCAAGAAGGGCGCCCATTTGAAAAATGCGTCGTTCGAGGCGTCCGGCGGCCACAGTCACGTTGCGCCCGCGATTCTTGGCTTCATAAAGCGCTTCATCCGCCGCGTTCATGAGTTCTTGCACGGACCGGCCATCTTCCGGGGCGCACGCCGTCCCAAAGCTTGCCGTCACATTAATGGCGCTTTTCTCGGAAGGAATGACAAGGCCCGAGATGGCCTCATCAAGGGCGCGGGCTCGTGCCGCCACTTCGCGCAGCCCACAGGTCGGAAGGAGGCACAGAAATTCATCGCCGCCCCAACGGCCCACAACGCCTTTTCGGCCAATCGTGGATCGCGCGACCTCTTGAATACGCTTTAACACCTTATCCGCTACCGCATAACCGAAGCGATGATTAATGAGGCGAAAGCGATCAATACTAAACAGGATCACACCCAACGGTTTACCCGTTCTTTCCATATGTGCCTGTGCTGCCGTGAGCGCCCTGCCAAGAAGCGTCCTACTCATAAACGTCCCCTAATAAAGCCATAGCAACGAGCCCTACCGAGGACATAAGCCTAGCCGAAAGCGAAACTGAACACCACAAGCCAAGTCTTCCAAGACAGGGGGTGATTCCTTAAGGCGCAGAGGCCTGGGGCCGATGCACTGCGCTAGGACGGGGTTCCTAAAAGCCCCCTTAAGCCTTTGAGATGGGATTCGCCATGGGCCAGACGCTCTTCGGGGGCCTTCTCTTCCCGACCGTCCCACACAAGGTCTTCTGGTGGAATTTCGCTCAAAAAGCGACTAGGACTCGTCTCTTGGTTCGCGCCCTGACGCCTTCGACGACAGGCATAACTTAGAGTCAGGCTTTGACGCGCACGCGTCATGCCCACATAGGCCAGACGACGCTCTTCTTCCAGGCTGCCGGCATTTAAGCTCGCCCTATGAGGGAGGATCTCCTCTTCCATGCCAACCAGAAAAACATGAGGAAACTCCAAGCCCTTTGCCGCATGGAGCGTCATAAGACGCACACTCTTGCCGTCCGGTTCCCGGTCCTTGTCGGTAACGCCCGCAAGAATGACTTGAGATACGATCTCCTCGAAGCTTCGTCCCGTTTCATCGCGACCCAGATGATCAAGCCAGCTTAGGAAGTCGTTGAGCACATCCAGTCGTCGTTTACCCGCACGTTGATCCGGCGCGTTCTCGAACACGTAACCCTCATAGGCTACGTCTTGCAATGCTTCCCGCAATAACGATCCGGGCGGCCTCGTTTTCGCCTTTTCGGTCATGCCTTCCATAAATACCGCGAATCGCATAAGAGCCGCGGCTTGTGGAGCGGCGACGTGTTGCACGAGCCCGAGTTCATGGCAGCAGTGGAGGAGGGGTTGCCCTCGACGATCCGCGTAGTGGCGCAAGTTCTCGATGGTGGCCGGGCCAATTTCACGCTTGGGTACGTTACAAATACGCAAAAACGCCGCATCGTCGCGGGCGTTGTAAATGAGGCGTAAATAGGCGACCGCATCGCGCACTTCGGCGCGGTCAAAAAAGGACGTCCCACCGCTTAAGAAATAAGGAATCCGGTGTTCGCGCAATACTTGCTCGAAGGGGCGCGCTTGATAGTTGCCTCTATAAAGTATGGTGTAATCGCCGTAATCCGCCTTACGGACAAACTTGTCATGCACAAGGTCCATGACCACTCGAATGGCTTCATGCGCCTCGTCACGCGCCACAAGGATACGTATTGGCCCCCCGAAACCGAGCGCACTCCAGAGTTTTTTAGGGAAAAGATGCGGGTTGTTACTAATCACCGCATTGGCGGCCTTCAGTATCCGCCCGGTGGACCGGTAATTTTGCTCAAGCTTAATGACGGTCAAGCGTGGGTAATCGGCCATAAGCCGTGCCAAATTCTCTGGGCGAGCGCCGCGCCAGGAATAGACCGATTGATCGTCATCGCCTACCGCGGTAAAGGCCTCTCCGGCTAGTGCGCTTGCGAGACGATATTGGCCATCGTTCGTATCTTGGTATTCGTCGATGAGCAGATAGCGTAGCCGCTCTCGCCAGCGCGCGCGGGCTTGCGCATCTTCGCTTAAAAGGCGCGCGGGTAAGAGTATGAGATCATCTAGATCGATGGCGTTATAAGCGCGTAGTCGCTCGATATAATCTGCGTACACCGCCCCCTCCAGCGGGGCCTCCAAGACGGCGATCTTAGGGGGGATTCCCGCGTCTTTCCAGGTTCGGATGCGCTGGGCTACGCTATCGGCTTCAGTATCGCCATTTAGGCGGTCCCGACAAAAATCCTTGATGATGGCCTCCACGTCGTGCGGATCTAGCAAGGTAAATCCGCGCCTAAGACCTAAGGTCTCCAGCTCCTCTCGTATAATCCTAAGCCCTAAGGCATGAAAGGTGACAACGGTCAGACCTTTGCGGGCGGAGGCGGGCAGGAGGGCTGCGGCACGCTCGCGCATCTCTCGCGCGGCCTTATTAGTGAAGGTGACCGCCGCGATATGAGACGCCTCATAGCCTCCCTTCGTGATGAGATGGGCAATCTTGCGGGCGATGACGGTGGTCTTTCCGCTGCCAGCGCCGGCGAGCACAAGCAGTGGTCGATCAATGATCGAAACGGCCTCTCGCTGTTGCTCGTTTAGACCATCCTGAATGTTCATAACGAAATGGTCTCAACATGGGGGACATATTCCTCGGGAACCGGAAAATTGCTCAGATCTTTCGCGATCGCAGCCTTGAGGAAGGCGTCAACCCACCAAAATATGTCAAATTCCCGCACGAATCGTTTGAGTTTATGCATGCGCGCGCGCCGCTCTCCCAACCCCATCGTCACGGCTCGATGAATGGCCTCCGCCACCCCCTCCACGTCGTACGGGTTGACGAGCAATGCCGCCTTTTGGAGTTGCGCTGCAGCGCCCGCAAACTCCGACAAAATGAGCACACTTCCGCCTTCTGCGCTTACCGCGCAAAATTCCTTGGCGACGAGATTCATGCCGTCTTTTAACGGCGTAATAAGGGCGATCTCGCAAGCGCGGTAATAGGCCAGCAGTTCGGTGCGACTCAAGCTCCGAAAGATGTAGTGGATGGGAACCCAGCCGGACTGGGTGAATTGTCCGTTGATCTCGCCTACCAGACGCTCCATCTCCATCTTCAGGTCGTTATATTTCGGGATATCTTCTCGGCTGGGTACGACAACCTGAATCAAAGTGATCTTGTGATGGAGTTCGGGAAAGCGCTGGAGCGCGTTGCGGAAGGCCTCGAATCGATGGCAGATCCCCTTGGTATAATCGAGTCGGTCGACGCCCAACAAGACTTGCCGGCCCGGCAAATCCTCATGCAGGCGTTTTGCCATCTGTATGACGGGCTCCGCCTTGCTACCGCGGGAAAAGGCCTGATAATCGATACCGATCGGAAAGGTCCCCAGCCGCACATCGCGCGCCCCGATCCGAATCGTGATGACCTGGCCTTTTCCGGTCACCGTGGCATCGGGGGCTATGAGACGCACGCATTGCACGAAATTACGCCGATCGCGCAGCGTTTGAAATCCGAGCAGATCGTATTCCAAGAGCGCACGCAATAATGGCAGGCGCCACGGAAGCTTCATGAAGATGTCGAGTGGCGGGAAAGGAATATGCAGAAAAAAGCCGATGCGTGCCGCTATCCCTTGCAGTTTGAGTTCTTGACCCACGCTCATCAAGTGGTAGTCGTGCACCCATATGAAATCGCCCGGAAGGACGTTGTCCATGATGACATCGGCGAATTTACGATTCACCCGATTGTAGGCCTCCCAGTAACGAGGCGTGAAATTACAATGGGATTGCAGATCATGGAAGAGCGGCCAGATCACCTCGTTGGCGAAGCCAAAGTAAAAATCTTCCTTATCCTTTGCGTCCAGATAGACCGGCTTTAAGGTGTACCCAGAATGTTTCGTGGCCTCGTGCAGGAGTTTATCAAGATCCGGTGAAACCGGCTCTACCGTGCCCGGCCAACCAATCCAGATACCGCCTCGATTCCGTAAAACCGGTGCAAGCGCACTCACAAGACCGCCTGAGCCCGATGTAAAGGTCCATTGATCATCCACGCATTTCACGACAATAGGCAGCCGATTCGACACGACGACCAGACGACCGCCCCCGTTTGTCTTGGTCATGTCGCCTCCTTTAGACAATGCGCTCGGGCGGCCGCGGCGTATGTGCGGTAACTTGACGAGCAAACTCGATTCCCTGTTCTTGGAAGGAGCGGAAAATGGCTAGGTTGAGGTCTTGATGGACGTCCCTATAATTCTCAGCATAGTCCCCTTGCAGAACATAAGCCACATCAAATACGAGCCCCAACGGCTGATAGTCGGAGAAATGGGCGCGCATGAATCGGGCTCGACTTTCCTGTTTTATAACGCTTTCGATAAGCATAGGTATGCGCGTTAATTTTTCGTGCGTGTTCTCATAGGTGACGTAAATTGTAAAAGTAAGCGTGCGTTCGCGCATCCGTTTAAAATTACGAACACGGCTCTTTATGAGGTCGGAATTCGACATAATAATCTGTTCGCCAGACGGGCTGCGAAGATGAGTCGTCTTTAATCCGATGTACTCAACCGTACCGCCGAAGCTATCGATCGTAATGTAGTCCCCTAAGACGAAGGGCTTGTCGAACATAATGGATAAGGATGCGAGAATATCCGCGAGCGTCGTTTGGACCGCAAGCGCTAACGCCACGCCGCCGACCCCGAAGCCGGCAAGAAGGGCGGTCACGTTAACGCCGAGATTGTTCAAGGCGGCAAGGGTCAGCAGCATCCACAGCAGGATGGTCGCAATGAACCCGAGCGCTACGATTGTCGTGACGCGCTCTCCATCAACCGTTTTGCTTCGATAATGATCAATACTCGCGCGGATTAAAGCGCTACCCCAGAGGGCGGCTTGCGCAAAGAGCGCGGAGGCCGCGATATCGGCAAAAATCGCTTTCGTAGGGGCGGGCAGGGTGAGCCGGTGGGAGGCTACGACAAGCGCGATGATCCCCAAAATCCATGGACTTGTGCGTTGCAGCGCCCGCGTGAAGAACAACAGTAAGGGGCTATGCTGGGCGCGCGCGTCAAGAATCTTGTGGGCCAAGGCAAGAGTTATCTTTAACGCGATGAGTATGACGAGGAATAGGCCGATCGCACTGAGCCAACTAAGGGCAGAATGACCGGAAAAGCGGTCATTTGTGAGTTGCATATGGAATGCACGCCAATCGGTCTGAATCATGGTGTGATGGCCCTTATCCACATCGAAAGAAAAGTTCGGAGATCTTCGGGCGGCTCAAGCCAAAGATGCGCGCGTGTTGCCCGAAGTTCGGATCGTACCAAGACACCCAGTCCTGCGACAGGCAGCGCGCCAAAGGCGTCCTCATCGGTCAGGTCGTCTCCTAAATAAGCGACAAGGGCATCGGGATAACGTATCAGAAGCTCACGTAAGGCGGAACCTTTATCGCGACCCTTGACGCGAAACTCGTATCCGCCATCGAAAGAGAGTGGCTCGATGTCGGCAATCAAGCTCGTCTCGATAGAGGCGCAGAGCGTTTGCAGCGCTTGTCTTTCTCGCTCATTCAAGCCCCGCCAATGAACCGCCACGGTGCCGTGCTTGCGCTCGATCGCGGAACTAAAGCCCGCGGCCTCGATCCGAACTTCTATGTCCTTGAGGGCGGCCACGACGACTGCGGATAAGGGGCTTAAGCGGAACTGGCCGGAAGCGGCAAGATACTCTTGGCCATGGGCGCCAAAGATATCGATATCCGTAAACGGGAGCCGTGCCGCCAAGTCGCGCGCGGGCCGCCCGCTAATAAAGGCGAGAATAGTGCCTTGGGCCCTCGCCTCGCTTAAGAGCGCGTCCACTTGCGGATAGAGTACAGCCTCTTTGGCGTGCGCCACAAAAGGCGCTAACGTGCCGTCATAATCGAGCACAAGAAGCCGTGTCGGAGCCGCCCTTAAGGCTGCGAAAAATCGGTCTGGCGACCTCTTAGAATCCAGTATCTTCACGTCCAGACAGCCCGAATAAGAGGCGCGCAAACGGACCACAGAGACACCACGTCTCGCCGGTTTGGGGTGCCGCCCCGTCTCGCTTTGACGAAGGGAGGTAATCGACCTAAGGGGGGCTGCATAGCTTCCTTTGCGGGAACGCGACGACACCAAGCAAGCTCAAACGCCACGCGGACAACATTCCATAGACGAGGTAGAGCCTGCATTATAACCAGAGGGCGCGTTCTGCGGCCATGGACGTACGGTCTGCATTTACAGAGACCGCCTGGAGACGCCATACTGTGCCCATGAAAAAGACTGTTTTCCTTCTTGCGCTCCTTGCAGGAACCGCGTCCGTTTGGAGTTTTGCCTGGGCACAACCGCTCCCCCCGGCTTTACGGCAGCTCTTTTTGCGGGAACATGTCCCGCAAGACGGGATCAGTATTTATATAAGGGACGTCCGCCGCGCGCGGCCGCTGTTGCAATACGCCGCGCATACACCGCGGGACCCAGCCTCAGTCATGAAGCTCGTGACCGGCCTTGTAAGCCTTAATGCGCTAGGCCCCGCGTATCGCTGGACGACCGCCGCCTACGCATCAGGACCTATAAAAGACGGTATCTTGCAGGGTAATCTCTACATACGCGGGGGAGGCGACCCTTATCTCATCACCAAGTCCTTCTGGGACCTTTTGCACGGGCTAAGGCGCCTGGGCATCCACGCGATCACCGGTAATCTCGTTTTAGACGAGACCTACCTCATGCCCCCTAAGCGCGCGCGCGGCGCCTTCGATGGACGCGCCGACCGAACCTACAATGTGCGCCCGCAGGCCTTGCTGGTCAATTTTCAGGCGATCGATTTTCGCTTCCTACCGGGCGCGCGGACAGTCCGCGTCATTCCCGATCCGGCACCTACCACTCTTAGCGTTATCAACAAGTTACGACTCGTAGAAGGTCCATGCGGGGATTGGCGATCCCGCATCGCCTTGCGGATTGACCATGGCGCGAGAGGCAACACCGCGATCTTTACGGGTCGATATGCGCGCGCCTGCGGGCTGCAACACATGTATCGGGTCACAGATGACAATAAGCGCTATATACTCGGCGTCTTTCGCGAGCTATGGCGCGAACAAGGGGGACGTTTTGCGGGGCACCTGGCGATGGGCGGATTGCCTCGAGGCGCGCGCCTCCTTTATGAAGTCCATTCGCGTCCGCTCGCAGATATCTTGCGTAGCGTCAACAAGTACAGCAACAACGCCATGGGACGGCTGCTTGTCATGACCTTGGGTACGGTCCGTCAAGGGCCTCCCGGGAGTAATGCCAAGGGACTCGCCTTTATGCGCGCCTGGCTCATGGCGCACGGTTTACGGCTTCCGCACCTCGTATTGCGTAATGGCGTAGGCCTGTCCCGTTCGGAACGTATTACCGCGGCGGAAGTGGGTCGCGTCCTCGCGTATGCCTATAATGGGCCCTATATGCCAGAGTATGTCTCCTCGCTCCCGATCGCGGGGATAGACGGAACCTTGCGTTATCGGTTTCTAGGCTCGCCCGTGGTGGGCTCTCTGCACGGCAAGACCGGAACGATAGACGGTGTGAATACGCTTGCGGGCTACCTCCAGCGCGGATCGCATCGCTATATCGTTGTTGTGTTGGAAAATTACCCAACTGCCGATACCGAGCAAGGCTTTCTTGCGGAAGATGGTGTTATTAAGTGGCTATATGCCCACAAATAAAAAGGGGTGGGTTATGACGAAATATGTCAATGCGGTCATAGGAGAAAATCAAGGGGAAGGTGGCCTTCCGATTCTCGAAGGGCAATTAGGGCCGCAAGCGGTCGATATCCAGGCGCTCTACGCACGCCACGGATTGTTAGCCTATGATCCCGGATATCGGTCGACCGCGTCTTGCAAGAGCGCGATCACCTTTGTGGATGGAGATAGCGGGGTGCTCGCCTACCGGGGCTATCCGATCGAGCAGCTCGCCAAAAAGAGCCACTTTTCAGAGGTCGCCTATCTCCTTATGTTTGGCGAACTTCCCTCGGCCGATGAAGAGCGCCGTTTTAACGAATCCATTTGCCAGCACAACCTCCTTCACGAACAAGTGATTAGTTTTTATCGGGGCTTTCGGCGGGACGCCCATCCGATGGCCGTCATGGTGGCGGTCGTAGGGGCGCTATCGGCCTTCTACCATGATGACATGGATATTAGGGACCCCAAGCAACGCGTGAATGCCGCCATTCGTCTCGTCGCCAAAATGCCTACGATCGCCGCCGCCAGTTACACCTATAGCATCGGTCGTCCCCAGCGCTACCCACGCAATGAGTACGATTATGCCGGCAATTTCATGCAAATGTTGTTTGGCATGCCTAACAAGGATTTTGTGCTCGATCCCGTGCAGGCGCGGGCCATGGATCGGATCTTGATTCTTCATGCCGACCACGAACAGAACGCGTCGACATCGACGGTACGTATGGCCGCTTCATCCGGCGCCAATCCGTTTGCCTGTATCGCCGCGGGAATCGCAAGCCTGTGGGGCCCCGCGCATGGCGGCGCGAACGAAGAAGTCGTCAAGATGCTCATCGACATCGGGACGCCTGAAAACATCCCCAAGGCCATTGCTCGAGCCAAGGATAAAAATGACTCCTTTCGTCTCATGGGCTTTGGTCATCGCTTATATAAGAATTTCGATCCCAGGGCGCGCGTCATTCAAGAGAGCGCCCGTGAGGTATTGGCCCATCTGGGTCTCGAAAACGATCCGCTTATGGCCGTGGCTATGGAGTTGGAGCAGATCGCGCTTCAGGATGAGTACTTTATCGAACGTAAACTCTATCCCAACGTCGATTTCTATTCAGGGATACTACTACGGGCCATGGGCATACCCACAAAAATGTTCACCGCCGTATTCGCCGTGGCGAGAACCGTAGGTTGGGTCAGTCAGTGGCTTGAGTTGCATAACGATCCCACCCACGGCATTGATCGACCAAGACAACTCTATATAGGAAACGCTCTGCGGGATTACCCAAGCCCTTAGAGGAAGGCGTGGAGGGGGAGCAAGAAAGACAGGGGCGCTCATCTTTCACGATGCGGCCCTGTCTTGCGCTCTTTACCTAATCATGGCTAAAGCCTCCGGCTTTAGCCATGAAGAGATTTTACGCCTTTGATTGTGCGAGGAAGCGTGCCGCCGCGTCTGTACGCCGTAAATAGGCTTCACGCGAGATGGCTATGTCTTCAAGGAAGTAGGGTAACTCCTTTAGAAGCAAGGCCTGGGGACCATCGACAAGCGCCGCCTGTGGGTGCGGATGGAAGTCGACAAGGACCATATTCGCGCCCGCCACGATCGCCTGAGCGGTGACCTGCTGGATATCGAGTATACCGTCGGGACCCCGATCGCGCGAGCCGACCGAGTGCGAGGGATCTATACACACCGGCATACGCGTCAAGCGTTTCACGACCGGCACATGGGCGAAATCGACGAAATTGCGATGCGGGTCGCCCATATTCGTCTTCATGCCTCGCAACCCAAAAATAACGTTGCGATTGCCTTCGCTGGCCACATATTCGGCGGCATTCAGCGACTCTTCGAGGGTGATGCCAAAGCCCCTCTTCAAGAGCACCGGGAACTCGTGCTGCCGCCCCACGATCTTCAGCAACTCAAAATTCTGGGTATTGCGCGTGCCGATCTGGAGCATGACACCGGTCGGCGCCCCGGTCTTGGCCAGCGCTTCTTGGATCTCTTCTAGATGGGAGTCGTGCGTAATCTCCATCGCAATCACGCGAATTCCGTACTTTCCCGCCAAATCAAAGACCCACGGCAGACAGGAGGCGCCATGACCTTGGAAAGAGTAGGGGTTGGTCCGAGGCTTATACGCCCCCATCCGCGTGCACACCTGGCCATTCGCCTGCAAGGCCTTCATCATTTCTTCTACATGGGCTGGGTTGTCGACCGCGCACAATCCGGCAAACACATTCAGCGTATCTTGCCCAAAGCGCACGCCGTTGTATTCAAAGCCCGTAGGACGCTGGTCGTCATGGTGGCGTCCCAGAATGCGGTATTCCTCCTCGATACGCACAACGCGCTCCACTGCCGGCAAGGTCTCGAGCTCATTTTTATCAAGCGCGCTCGTGTCCCCAATAAGGTAGATCTCCGTGAGCGTGACGAGCGCGCCCACTTCTTCATGTACGCGCAAGCTAATGCCGGCTTTTTCATTAAGAAAAGCCATTACTTCACGGAACGCAGCGCTCTCTTTTGTAGCATGTGGTTTCAGTACGACGATCATGAACGGTCCTTAATAGCGCCACAGCCCGGCGCGGCGTCATTCTACCAAGTCTGAACGCCCGAGCCTATCTTAAAGATCACATATCCGGGCTTGGGGCTACCCGGTCGACCGCACAAATGACCCGATGGACCGGCAGCAATTCTCAATGTGAAGCGCCACCGCTTCCGAACGGGGGTGGTGGTCGATTTATGGGGGCTTGCATGAGCCTTTGCCGGGCGTTGGGTACCAGCGGGTAGAGCCATATCCGCTTAGGGCTTAAGCCCAGACGCGTGTGTTGGCGATCCTCACGGCCACGGCCGGTGGTAAGACCCACGTCGATCCAGTTGGCGACGCGGTAACAATGGCCGGCATTGCCGGCCGCACGGCCGGTGAAGCGGGCGGGATCGACGAGGGTCTCGGCCAGGAGGGGAACGCCGTAGACGGTCGCCCAATCGGTAGTGACCGTGCGTAACGCGAGCGCCAGCACATGGCTTGCGAGGTTTTTGACCCGCACGGAGGGCAGAATCAAGAAACGGGAATTGCAGATGATCTGCTGGAGGCACCTGGCGCGGGTGGCATCGTCCCAGCCGATCCACTGATCGCGTCCCTTCAGGCGCCAGGCGGGCGAAGAGAACTGCAGGCAGCCCAGGACCAGGGGATGCGGGGATGTCGTTTGGATCAGGTAGCGGATATGGGCGCCAAAGGGCACGCGATGGCCGAGATAATGATAGCGCTCGATCAGCGTGCGCCAGAGCGTCCGCTCTTTGGCGGTGGCTACGCGCTGCAATCGGATCGGCTACAGGGTGGCCAGCGGCGCGTCGAGCGGGGCCGACCCTGGGTCCGGGCTGACCGGAACCGACGACCCCGCCCCGCGCGGACGTCCAGACTGTAGCGCGGGCAGGCCAATCAGCCCCGTCTCTTGCATCCGTTCAAGGAGCGCCCGGCATTCGATCACCTTGGGTTGTCCGTTGGGGCGGTGCCAATCGAGGAGTTCGCACACCGTCTGCGCCAGCTCATGGCGGCTTAAACCGCCAAAGCGCTTCGCCAAGGCGATAATCAGTGATCGTTGGGTTTTCTCTAGTACCTGACCACAAAATCGGATGTCTTCCATGATAGTCCCTCAACTGCTGTCGGGCGCGTCGATTGTGAGGCCTTTCAGCATAAAGTCGAGCAAGGCCTCGAAGCTTGGAAAGCACAGATACCGCGTCAACGCCCGGATATCGTCAAAAAAGGTCTGGCGGGTGGGCAGGCTCGCGCGCAGCAAGCGGTATTTGTGACTGGTCATTTCCTGCGCGGTGTGGAGCAGGAAGGCGAGCAGATTCAAGGTCGCCAGGATGGACGAGAGGTATTGCTTGCCGTGTCCGAAGTTGTGCTCGAAGTGGTAACCCTTGGTCTTTAGGGTGTTGTTGGCGCCGTTCTCGATGCCCCAGCGCGCCCGGGCGGCTGCGGCGAGGGCGGCGACGTTACCGGGGTGGATCGCATGTCGCGTGACCCAGGCATTGTGGTCAATCGTCTGGCCCTGCGCGTTCGTCGTAGTGAGTTCGAGCCAGTTCACGCACAGCGCATCCGCGCCTGCTCGTAGCGGCAATTGCGCAGCGAAGCGGTACGTATCCGTGTAGGTCTTTTGGCCCCGGCGGCGCGTGATCTCATGGGTGGTCACGCCCCCCCCCGAACGCGCAAGGCCCAAGACTTCCTCATAGAGCGTGAGATGCGAACTCGGTTTACAGACAAAAAGGAAGTGCAGACCTTTCGCCAGGACCGCTTCGCACAACGGCTGGCGGCTGGTGAGGTCGTCGCCTAACACGGTGACGTACTGATCCCGATAGCGATCAGCAGTGGCGGCAAGCCAACGGCCAGCGGCGGCGGTTTCACAATCCTGCTTGTCGTGGCCGTCCTGTGGGACAATAAACTCGGGCGCCAGGGGAATCACCCGGCTTACAGCCGGGGTTACAATCACCGGTGTGATCACGGTATGGGAGTAGCTGGTTTGACCATTGTGATGCTTGGCCACCGTACACTGTTGGCAATGGATGGTGTGGGAGGCGTGATAAGCCGTCCCATCCAGGGCGATCAGGAGCCGACCCGGACCGTCTTCCGAGGAATCGAGGGACACCCGCAAGGGGTCGATGTGACCGCCGGCGTTTAAGGCGTCAAATATCTGCGTAAAGAGCGGGAACAGGTGAGAAGGCACCACGGGGTCTAGCAGCGTGCGGACACAATTATCCGTCGGGATCTGACGCATGCCAAAGAGCGTCTGGGCGCAGCGAAGGCCGCGGGTCTGCTCCATGGTCCTCTGATAGGCCAGAAACGACGGGCTTTGCGTGGTGAACACGGCAAAGGCCGCCAGCGCTGCGTCTTCCATGCTATAGACGCAGTTCTTCCCGATCCGTTTGTCGGGGGCCGAGCGCATGATCTCCTTGAGCGACTCCACTAAGACATTCAGACTCAGGGGATTTCCGATCACAAGATCTGTCACGCCGCACTCGCGCACAATAGCCCAGGTCTGTTATACCGCAGACCGCGCCTTTTGTTCAGCCTCCTGCTTGCATCAGCGCATGCAAGTTATCGGATGCAGGTGGTCGTTGCCACATTTAGAATTGCTGTTGTATTATTATTGCGTTTCTGTTGGTGTCATGCGATATTGAAGCTGGATTACCTTTCGGTAGCAAGGTAAGCGTCGGATGCCGACCATCAGTACGTTCTATGGAATCCTGATCCAGATGTTTTGGAACGATCATGCTCCGCCGCACTTCCACGCGCTCTATGCCGAGCACGAAGTGCTGATCGATATCCAGACTCTCGGCATCCTGGAAGGCGAGATGCCCCGCCGAGCTCTCGCCTTGATTCTTGAATGGGCGCAGGAACATCGCGCCGAACTCGTCGAGGACTGGGAGCTATGCGCACGCAATCAACAGCCCAACAAGATTCGCCCCTTGGTGTAACGCCGCCCGTCCAGCCGCGTATGCCGTGGCGTGTGGTGGCTGTCGAAGCGCTGTCGGGTTTCCGGCTGCGTGTACGATTTGTCGATGGCACCGAGGGAACGGTAGACTTAACCGCGCTCATTCAGTCCCCCGGCGCCGGCGTTTTTGCCCCTCTTGCTAATCCTCTACTCTTCGCTCAGGTACACATCGAATACGGCGCGGTAACGTGGCCGGGCGAGGTTGATCTGGCACCGGATGCAATGTACGACGAGATCAAAAAAGGCTCTTCCGGGTTTTGTGTGGGTAGCCCCTAAAAGCCTCATGACGGGCACCCCTTTGGCTAGAGGTCAAGCTTCCCACAATGAAAGAGAGTCGCAATGCGGTACTGAGTGAAATTCCGATAGCCACAAGCGTTGGCTTTGAGGAGCTGAATCTGGGCGTTAACAACCGCCCGCGGAGCTCTTGGCTGCGGCGGTAAAAGTAGACAAGGCGCACACCATGGCGCGCGCAGAAGTCCCGCGCGCTCTCATCCGCATGCCAAAGAGCGTCTGGGCGCAGCGAAGGCCGCGGGTCTGCTCCATGGTCCTCTGATAGGCCAGAAACGACGGGCTTTGCGTGGTGAATACGGCAAAGGCCGCCACGGCCGCGTCTTCCATGCTATAGACGCAGTTCTTCCCGATCCGTTTGTCGGGGCTTGTCGCATCACCCCTTTGAGCGATTCCACTAAGACATTCAGACTCAGGGGATTTTCGGTAACAAGATCTGTCACGCCGCACTCGCGTACAATGGCCCAGCGCTCTTATACCGCAGACTGCGCCTTTTGTTCAGCCTCCTGCTTGCATCAGCGCATGCAAGTTATCGGATGCAGGTGGTCGTTGCCACATTTAGAATTGCTGATGGACCGGGGCTTATGTTGCTAAAAAGGCGGCCATAGCATAAATTTCGCCCAAGGGGGTAGGGCCCGTATGCGGTAGGAACGCCGCATACGGGCCTTATCGGCCTTAAGCGATAAAGAGGCTGTGCCCGAAGGACATGCGCCGGATCGGTGGCGTGGCCTCGCAAAAGCGAGGACCTTTCACTCCCAGGCTGGGAGAGGGAGAAAGGCTTTGTGGCGGCGACGGACCTGTATGGCGCATGTCCCGATAAGAGGCGATAAGACAGATCGAGGGACCAGACCGCCTGATCCTCCCGACTTTTATCAGAATCATAGGCCTGTCCGTGGTAACGATCCCTGTTTGGACGAGGGCTTTCTGGGTGCGCGCTTTATAGGCCGCCTCGTCATAAACCGATGACGCTCTTTTTTTCTGTTTCCGATAAAAGGTCGCGATGGTGCCGAAGATATCATGTCATTGATCCGACTCATTCATATGTATGGTTATCTCGCCATCTTAATCGGCTGCTTCTTGGAAGGGGAAACCATCCTGATTTTGGGGGGGATTGCCGCCGAACAAGGATATCTGGCGTTACCTGGCGTGATTGCGGCCGCTTTTGTGGGAAGTTTAACGGGCGATCAGCTCTTTTTTCATATCGGGCGCAAGTTCGGCCCCGAGTTCATTGAACGCAAGCCGCGCCTGAAAAAGGCGCAACTTCGTTTGCAGAAGTGGATCAATGGTCACGAAATCGCGCTTGTTCTTGGGTTCCGATTCCTGTATGGCCTGCGTACGGCCGCCCCTTTTGTGTTTGGTACGACCACCATCAAACGCGGTCGGTTCGCGCTCTGGAACGCGGTCGGTGCGCTCGTATGGGCCACTGCGGTAGGCTACGCGGGATTTTTAGCGGGACACGCCTTCGCCACGTTCCTGGCACACTTCGAACGATACGAGCTGCTCCTATTGGTCCTGGCGGCCATGGCCGCAGGCCTATGGCTTTGGTCTCGTTATCGCTCCTAAGCTGATGCTTTCGCCGCCGAGTAGTTTTCCCTTATCTTTCAATCTCATGGATTGAAAAGGCGGTTCCGCATGCTGCCTACACCAGGAAAGTCGCTATAAGCTCCATGGCCCGCTGCTGCAAAGGAGTCGGTTGGGTCGTGACCGTAAAGGTCGGAGCATCGTCTTCTGCGGAGGTTCGGCAGGTGTTTGAGACGATGGTTGCAAGATTGGCAAGCAGGGTCTGGAAGCTATGGATCGGGGCGCCATCCTCATGGTGCCGGCGCGCGACCTTGGCCTTGGCTTCTGCGGAGCACTCGGCGGGTGCCACCGGGTCGCGCGTCTCTTTGGCTCCCTGATCCTCGTCTGTGAACATCAACTCCCGCCAGGCCGCGCGCATATGCCACTCGACATAGTAGGCCAGCATGCAGAGAAAGATGTGGGCGCGCACTCTGTCAGCTAAGCGGTGATGGATCGGCCGTATTTTGAGATCTAGGGTTTTCAGTGACCAGCCATGCGGCCGGCAATGGCGAAAGGCGCGCTCGACCTGGGCCAAGGACTTGTAGTGGCGCACACAGGTGTCGGCGGTCATACGCTCGGCCACGACCGAGGTGCGGATGATATAAATGGCTATATCCGGATCTCCCCACCACTAAAACCCTCAAATTCCCTAGCTCCATAGGTCTTTCCTCAGTGCTCATAGCGTACGCAAATCAGAAGGAATCAGCGCTTAGGATATCGAGGTCTTCGACCGTAAGGAATATGAGGTCGGCGAAGCCTCGTCCGATTTTGAGGTTACTCCTGCTCCGATGACCGACGTGTGACTCGCCTCCGTTTCATCCGCTTTTCCTCTTGTTGTTGCGCCCACATTGCCGCACCTTGACGACGTTGGCCAATAGAATCCCAGCCCGGAAGGGGCGGATGACGTTCTTCTAGTGCGTCGAGCCAAGCACACACGACCGCATTTTGTCCTTCGTCATAGTATGCAGCCTCCGGCGGCAGCGGTAACGGGCAGTTTTCAAGCGCACGCAATGGCTTGGCGGTGCCACATGGTTCGCCAGTGTCCCAGTGGTACTCAACGAACAGAAACGGCGTTGGGTCCATCTTGTAACGCGAGATCAAAAAGCCTTGAGCCTCCGGGAGCCAGATGCCGACATAGGCGTTACGCGCCCAAATTGCGTAGGCCACCCCTGCTTGCATGAGCTCGATGCTCAAATAATTAGTATTGGTCTGCATATGAAGAAGCCAATTAAGGTGAGGATCGTTTTCGGAGAACATCGTCAGTTGGTCACATCCCGTTGTTAATCAGTGCCTTCATTAGCGAGGCGCCTTTGGCGATACGATCCTCCGTATCGATGCCGTTTTGCTGTGCAATCGCGGTTATCCAGGTAGTATACCGACTTATGTGCAAATTCTTTATGACCTGAAGCGGTCATGACACCCGTAATGATTTCCTGTCGGCACAGCACGCGAACACAGTCCCTGCGCAGCGGATGGGACCAGATGTTTTTCTCTGGACATAAAGTGTCCATGAAACTGAAGGTTTGGCAAATTGGGGGCGACCATGTAAGGGGTAAGGTCAAAGGAAGAGGGATACGCGACACGAGATGCTTAGTTTCTAATGTTTGAGCTCAGGCCGCGGCCCGTCAGGGTCGTCGCGCCTGTAATGAATTGTTAGGCGAATCTGCCCACTTCGTGAGTTTTACGGGAGAAATCAACCCACCTATTTCATTGACGAAGAGTGCGATATACTTATCACTTAGTCCTCGCGAACTACTTGGATGTGGTAGCGACACAACGTCGCACTTCTTAAAGCTCTGAAAGCCCACCTTGAATCTCCGCCCACCGAAGTCCTTCTGGATCTTCCGTAATGAGTTGGTTGCGGGGCCAACGACTTCTACAAACCTAGACAATACAGGGGGCTGTTGAAGAACGTCGATCATGACCGATCCCATAAATAGAATTAAGGCGGGATCAAGCTCAGCGACATGAAATAAAAAATTGTTTACCTGTACTGGATTAGATAGCTTCTCGTAGTACCTACCTTCAAGGTGATGCCCCTCCGTATTGCACCAGTTAGTCTGCACAAGGGACTTCTCGAAGTCCCCACCGAGGCCCTCGCGATTTAGCGGGTGCCCCCACAGCTCGAACCATTTATGTATTCGATTATCGTAGCGCCACGCAAGCGCACGGCTTCCATGCGCCGGGGTCTTGTTTGAGAAAGTTGTCGTAGCGTCTTTGTTAAAGAAAGGAGGCGGATTTCCTTCAGCAAATATGCGCTGATCTTCTTGACTGAAGCCCCACTCATATCCGCAGATGACGATGCCGCGTTTGTCGTTAAAGCCCTGAAATATGCTATTCGCTAGGTTTAGTTCATGCGCCATGGTTGTTACCTCTAGATTCGCTCAACATTTGAGTTCAGAAACGCGTTGCCGATAGAAAGATCCGGAGATTTTGTCCAAGGGTCCGGGACCACATCACTTGACCAAGAGGTGGAGTTCCGTATCGCGTTGTTTGAATGGGTGCGGTGATTTCCCGATCCTTCAGACGTAGTATTTTCGCCAGCAACGTCAGGTTGCCCATGGGTTTCCTCTCTTTGTCGATTAGTGGTCAACAACTGAGAGGAGACCCGTGTTTACTCTCTTTGGCAAGCCCTCATGTGTTCCGACGGACATCACCCCACCTAACGCCTATCCAGCCCTGGCCCGTTTACGCCGCCACACCCATCAGCCCTGCCTGATTATCAAGTCGATACCGTGGGGAAAGTCGGATAGAGCCATATAAATGCCATCAAAGGCGGCTTCGGCGGCAATGGCGCAGGTCTTACGCGTAAAAGAGAACGTCGTATCCTGAATGTCCAGAGTGAAGTGTTTGGCCATCTTAGTGCGGTCCACGATCTGGCCCACCTTCAGGCCGATGTGATCTCGCCCTGTCAGGCGTCCGGCTTCGACCCGGATTTGAATCTTTCGGAGGCTCTCTTCGGTGGCCACCAGCAGGTCTTCGCGCTTGTGGCCGCGCAGTTTCTTCAACTCCGGATTGCGACAGGCGACTAAGCGTTCTCCCGGATAGTCGGGATGAGAGAGCTCTAGCAGGTTGCACTCGTCAAAGAGATCAGGTTGCAGGGTTTTGTCTTCGACCAAAGCCCGAATCGAGACGCCCTTTAGCGCCGTGATCCAGTCAATTCCCTCTTGCTCGCGGATGGCGTCGATTGCACCCGCGAGATTCATGCCGCGGTCGCCGACCATCACGAACTGCTCGATACCGAAGTCGGTTTTCAGGCGTTGGATCTCCGGCATCAAGGTCGTCGGATCGGCCACGTTGCCCTCATGTACGGCAATCGCCACCGGACACCCCCGGCCATAGGTCATCAATCCATACTCGACCTGCAAGGTGCCGTGCTTGCCATCGCGGCTGTAGCCGCGCTTGGGCCAGGGGCATGTACTGCCTTCGAAATAGATCATAGAGGACGAGACCGCCTTCGGTGAGGCATTGTAGGCCGCATGGCCTATGGCGCGCGGCCAACTTCTTCTGAATCCGATCCTGACGGGCCAGCAGCCACGCCATGGCGGCAGTACAATCCTGTTCATCGACATGAGCGACCCCAAAGATGTCTACCACGGTGGTGTTGTGCCACCAGCGGGTGGTGGCGAGCTTCGTGTGCAGGGCTAGGATCCGGGAGGCGATCAAAGATCAGGGATCAATTCCGGGACGTTTTTCGGAGCAACTTCAGCCTAACGAGTACGGACGTATCCCGGACGCACGAGAAGAACGCGCGGCGAGAAGCGGGGTGTGCCGATCTCCCTTTTCGACGCATGTCTTGTTGCGCCAAAAATCCCGACCCATAGGTGCTTGGTCTATCGGATCAAGGGACTCCGTGCGGTATCCGGCGCGTCCGTCCGTGAACCGGGCGATGAGCGAGGCTCAAGGCTTAGGCGATCGCTCTAATACTTGCGCAAAGAACCCATCGGTCCCCTGTCTGTGCGGCCACAATCGGAGGCCCGGTCCCCCGGCCTCGCCTACGTGAATATCGCGGCGTACCAGGATATCGGCGGTATCGCTGGCATGGAAATCCGCGGTCTTGGCGAGAAAGGCGTCGATGACATCTTCATTTTCCGCCCGCAAGAGGCTGCAGGTGGCATACACGAGGCGTCCGCCGGGGCGTACCAGTCGGGCGGCATCCGACAAGATCTCGAGCGCGGCCTGCGCGAGTGCGGCCACGCGCGCCTCGGTAAAACGCCATTTCGCGTCCGGACTGCGGCGTAATGTCCCGGTTCCACTGCAAGGCGCGTCCACCAAGACCCGATCGATCTTGCCGTGCAGGCGCTTTAACTTTGTGTCATTACCGCCCGTTATGGTAAGGACTCGTACATTATCGCAGCCGGCCCGTGCGACGCGTTCCTTTAAGCGATCCAGGCGCTTTTGGGAGGTATCGCAGGCGTAAAGGGTGCCCCCATTATTCATAAGGGCCGCCAAATGCAGCGTTTTGCCGCCAGCACCCGCGCAATAATCCACCACGCGCTCCCCACGGCGTGGCGCGACCAAAGGGGCGATCAACTGACTGCCCTCATCTTGGACCTCGAAATGACCGGCCGCGAATTCTGCGGTACGAAAGAGCGGCGAGCGAAGCGCGCGCCGCAAACCCCAGGGGGAGAAGGGGGTGGGTAGCAACTCGTGGCCTGCACTCTTCAATGCCGCCTGCAGGGCCTCGGGCGTCGTCTTTAGGGTATTACAGCGAATATCGAGTGGCGCCGGCTTCAAGAGCGCTTCCGCCAAGGCCCGCGCCTCTTCTATCGGGAGCATGTCGGTCATGTGTTGCGCAAGTTCATCGGGGAGACTTGCGGTCACCGCAAAGGGCCAAGTGGCACGGTCAGCCCGTGCCGCGACGACAATGGCTTGCGCCCCAGGGACCCCCAGATCGGTCAATTGTCGCGCATTATAACCCTCGAAGGCCGCCAAAAACGCCGCGATGACCGGCAAGGCATCGGGGCCCCCGGCGATCACCGTCAGGAGCCGATAATGGCGGAGCGCGCCATAGACGATCTCGGCTATGAGACCGCGATCGTGTTGCCCCAACCCCGGCATGCGTCGGAAGAAACGATCCATAGCGGTGTCTGCGGCACTGCGTCCGGTGAGAATCTCAGTTAAGAGTGTTGCGCACGCCGCGCAAAGGCTACGCGCGATCAATCGCGGAAGCGCTTTTGCAGATCGGCGTAACCATCAATGCGCCGATCACGCAAAAAAGGCCAGATCTGACGGGTACGCTCGGTGTGCGCGTAATCGATCTCCACTACGGTCACGGCGGGCTCTGTGCCAGCGCGCGCTAACCATTCGCCCTGAGGCCCGCAGGCAAAACTCCCACCCCAGAACGTGATACCCGGCGTGACGCCGCTGGGATCTTCCTCGAACCCGCAACGGTTCGTGGCTAGAACCGGAATCCCATTAGCGACGGCGTGACCGCGCTGAACGAGTTCCCAGGCCGCCTTCTGACGCGCCTTCTCATCGGCCGCGTCGCGGGGGTCAAAGCCAATAGCGGTAGGGTAAAGCAAGAGATCGGCTCCGGCTAAGGCCATAAGCCGCGCGGCCTCCGGGTACCATTGATCCCAACAGATCAAGACGCCCAGCCGCCCGACACTGGTCTCGATCGGAGTAAAGCCCAGATCTCCCGGCGTAAAATAGTATTTTTCATAAAAGCCGGGATCGTCCGGGATATGCATTTTGCGATAGCGACCTACGAGCCTGCCGTCTGACTCCAAAACCACCGCCGTATTATGGTAAAGACCGCTTGCGCGGCGCTCGAAGAGGGAGCCTACAACAACAAGCGCCAACTTCTGGGCGAGCGCTCCGAGCCGCGCGGTCGTGGGTCCCGGAACGGGCTCCGCACGTGAGAACTCGGCTGGATTCTCGCTTTGGCAAAAGTACGGTCCGTTATGCAATTCCTGCAACAAGACCAAAGAGGCCCCTTTATCGCGGGCCTCGTGCAAGCCGCTTTCGATACGCGCCCAGATATCGTCCTGGGAGCCGATGCCTTCATGCTGGACGAGGGCGACTGTCATGGTCATAAAAGGACCCCCTCGGGTAATTGCATGGTGGCGCAATGCAGGCTTCCGTGCTGAGCGATGAGGGTCAGACAGGGGATACCAATGATATCGCGATCCGGGAAGCCATGCGCAAGCAAGGCGAGCGCGCGGGCGTCATGTCGGTCATCGTACAAGGGGACCAAGACCGCACCGTTGATAATCAAGAAATTCGCATAGGTCGCGGGCATCCGTTCGCCATCCTGCGAGAGTTTGGCGGCGGGCCACGGAAGGGCTATGAGTCGATAAGGCTTACCGGCCTTCGTGGTGAGCAGGCGAAGCTCGTCTTCCATGGCTTTTAGTTCCTGATAGTGCTCGTCTTCCGGAGACGGACAGGCGCAATAGGCTATGGTCTCTGGATCACAAAACCGTGCCAAGGTATCGATATGGCCATCGGTATCGTCGCCTGCCAAATAACCATGATGAAGCCACAAGACCCGTTCCACGCCCAAACGCTCCTTCAAAGTGGCCTCGATATCGACGGCGCTGAGTTTTGGATTGCGCGAAGGAGATAAAAGGCAGCTTGCTGTTACAAGCAAAGTGCCCTGACCGTCTGACTCGATACTACCCCCCTCAAGTACAAAATCGATGGTCGAAAGCGGGGTGCGCCCAAAGGCGCCTTCGGCCTGAAGGGTCCGCGTCACGGCATCATCCTGCGCAAAGGGATATTTACGACCCCATCCGTTAAACGCGAAATCGAGCAACACCGGTCCGCCTGAAATCTCGACCGTTATAGGGCCGTGATCACGCACGAAGACATCGTCGGAGGCGGCTATGACGACCCGTATCTGCGAGAGTCGCGCGCCCTGATCCTTTAAGACCCCCAGAATATGCGCCTTATGGGCATCATCGTGGGCTGCAATAAGGACCTTTTCCCGGCGCGCAATCGCGCAGGCAATCTGCGCAAAGGTCTGATCGGCCGCCAATAAGTGAGCGGCCCAGTCCCCGAAGGCATGCGGCCACGTCAACAAGACCCCTGATTGCGCTTCCCACTCCGCCGGAAGTCGTTCTCCCTTCAAGATCGTATCTTTACGGTGAATGGAGATGGTTGTCATAAGATTTAAAAACCAGTCTGAAGGGTAACCTGCAATCTTAGCCGCTTGCTTCGTCGCCGCCAAGCGCGAGATCCGCAAAAAGGGTAGATAAGAACATCCGTAAATCCCCAATCTCTTGTTCGCTCACGGTATGAGGCATCCCATAGCTGTGCCACGTCACGGGCACACCGATGTCTGTGAGATGGGCGCGGGTTTTTAATGCGAACTCATAAGGGATCAGAGGATCTTCGGTCCCATGCGCCAGAAATATGGGTGTTGTGCGATGAATGCGCGGAAACGCTTTTTGTGCGAAGCGTTGCGCGAGCGGAAGATAAGTCGACAGCCCCGCGGCCCCCGCGAGCGCGAAACGCCCGGTTAAGGCCGTGTACAAGGCAAGCGCCCCTCCTTGAGAAAAGCCCCCCAAAAAGACCCGTTGCGCAGGGACACCGTGCCGACCCTCTGCTTCTATGAGTTCTGTGATAGCCGCCGCAGCCCGCTCGATACCGACCTCATCTTGCGGATCGTTCGTGAGGGTCCCGAAGAGATCAAACCAAGCAGGCCTCACGACGCCGCCATCAAGGCTTACCGGACGCAGAGGGGCGTGCGGAAAGACGAAGCGCAAGTCTTTTGTGGTGACCCCGGAGAGCGCCTCTACAAAACCTTCAAAATCATGCCCATCCGCGCCTAGGCCATGAAGCCAGAGCAGCGAGAAATACGGACGGGGTCCACTGGCGTAGTAAAGGGGTTTTTTTTCAAAAAAATTCATGCACTCATTATAACGACAAGATCCCTCGGACGCGAAGCGGATACGGTCGTTTTTCCGGGGAGCCGCCTGGTTTACTTTTCTTTGGCGAAGCGACTGATGAGCAGAGATCGGGGCGCTTCAATGGCGAGCCGCGCACTCACAGGCCCTGTTTCTGCGATAATGATCTCAATGGCGCCCCTCGCAAAGAGGTCGCGCGCGGTTAAAGCGGAATCGGTGGCCGGATCTAGCGTAATCAAGATGCGCTCTCCGGGTTTTCGGCTTATCATCAACATGCGCTACGTACGCGTCTCTATGAAGGGTACTGGTCGTCTCGGCCTTATAGGTCCAACCCAAAAAAACAACGTCTACTTTGTAGCGCTAAAGCGCCTCTTCGTCGATAGCCGATAAGCGACAAGGGGGAGACCATGGTTAGGCCCGTTTACTTGTCTCCCGAAATGGTTTTGAATGGCGCCCTTCGATTTCAACCCCTACGCACCCAGGGAGCCTCTCATGAAGCTGATACGTCCATTTCGCGGTTTACGTCCCGAAGGCGCCCGCGCAAGCACCGTGATAGCACCCCCATACGACGTCCTCACGAGCGAAGAGGCAAGACAGGCCGTCCAAGGGCGGCCTTACAGCTTCCTTCATGTATCTAAGGCTGAAGTGGATTTGCCGGCGAATACGGCTGCCTCCGATGAGATTGTCTTTCGGCAAGCGGCCACCAACTGGCGTCGTCTATGCGAGGAAGTCCTCAAACGCGACGAGCAGCCGTGCTACTACTGCTATGAGCTAACCATGGGTGCGCATACGCAAAAAGGGCTCGTAGCCACGGCCTCTGTCGCCGCTTATGAGGCAGGTCGTATTCGTCGCCATGAATTGACGCGCCCCGATAAAGAGCGAGACCGCGCCCGTCATATAGACGCGCTCAATGCCCAGACAGGGCCCGCCTTTCTCACCTATCGCGCCCATCCGACGATCGCGGGCCTCTTAACCCAGGCCTCCCGAGGCCTGCCTGAGATCGATGCCCTGCTAGAAGGCGTGCGCCATCGACTGTGGGTCGTATCGGAACCGGGACTCATAGAGGCCCTCACATCGGCCTTCGACACGCTGCCGCGCGTCTATATTGCCGACGGCCATCACCGCACCGCCGCCGCCAAGGTCGTGGCTCAGAGCCGCGGGGAGTCAGACGGACCCCATCATTGGTTCCTCGCGGTCTTATTTCCGGATAACGAGATGCAGATCTTAAATTATGATCGCGTCGTAGCCGACCTCAACGGACATACCGGCGAAGCCTTGCGCGCCGAGCTCATGAAAAACTTTGATGTAAACCCTGAGAGCGAAGCGGTAAGGCCCTCTATGGCGGCGGAATTTGGGATGTATTTGGATGGCCAATGGTACCGCTTGCGTTACCGAGGAGCACTGCCCGCAGACCCCGTCGCACGACTCGATGTGAGCCTGCTTCAAGATACCGTATTGGGACCTCTTCTGGGGATTACCGATCCACGCCGGGATCATCGTATCGATTTCGTGGGAGGGATTCGTGGACCTAAGGCCTTGGCGGCCCGTATTGATGAGGCGGGGGGTGTTGCCTTCGCCCTTTATCCCACCCAGCTAAGCGACCTGATGGCAGTAGCGGATAGAGATGGAGTCATGCCTCCTAAATCGACTTGGTTTGAGCCGAAATTAGCAGACGGACTCGTCTCTTACAGCCTCGATCCCGATTAAGCCGGACACAGTCTCGGTACCGGGAGGTCCTGTGTGTCCTTTTGGGTGTTGCCGGTATCGAGTCCATGGATCTTGAGCTTATTCCCCCGCGCAAAGTCCACCAAGAAACTAAAGGCGCCGGGGTTCAACCCTTTCAGTTCCGGATCCAGGACCAAACATTTGCGGCCCTCGATCATTTGGGGTTGAACATAGTGCGAATAGCGGATACGACGATCCATGCCGAAAGTCGAGAGACTTCCGCTGATGCGTTCTATCCAGTCACTGGGGCGAAAGGTCCGGCCGTCTTCGGTAACGCCCTCAATTACGATCATATGTGCTCTCTCTGTCATTCACCTAGCCCTCGCTCTTCTTCCTCTATCGAGCTCGCTTTCCCTTGACTTTTAAGAGGATAGTCTTTTTTTTATCAGAATTTAACTATATTGGGCCCTGTTCCGGATGAAAGGTTCCGTCTTGCCGCCCAAAGCGCGGTCGCGAGATCATCTGCCCCCTGTTCCCGGACGCGATCCCGTAGACCCTGGAGAATCCTGGCAATGAGGCCTGGGCCCTCATAGATCAATCCGGTATATATCTGCAACAATGACGCCCCCGCAAGCAGATGCTTCCATGCTTCTTCTGCATTTACTATGCCGCCTACCCCAATGATCGGAATATGCGGTAGTGCGGCAAAAACACGCGCAATGATCTCTCGGGAAAGAGGGGCGAGGGGGGCCCCGCTCAAACCCCCTTGCTCCATTGTAGGGCAGGACTGCCCCAAACCCGGGCGGCGCACGGTCGTATTGGTGGCAATAATGGCGTCACACGCCACCTGCTTTAGTACGTCGATCAGGGCCTCTAGGCCCCCTTCCTCGAAGTCCGGCGCGATCTTTACCATGAGGGGAACCGTCCGACCGGATCGTCGGGTGAGGGCGGCCTGGTCTTCTTTGAGGGCCCCCAACAATTCCAGGGCTCGGTCGGGCGCCTGCAAACCGCGTAATCCCGGCGTATTAGGTGAGGACAAATTGACCGTGACATAGTCGGCATAGGGTGCAAGGCCTGCAAACGCTAAACGATAATCGTCGACTGCGCGCTCAAGAGCCGTGTCCCGATTTTTCCCTATGTTAACACCAATGGGAATGGTGGGGCGATGATTTTTGAGACGCAAAGCAAGCGCATCCATCCCGCCATTATTAAAACCAAGCCGATTGATCAGGGCGCGCTCCGACACGAGTCGAAAGAGCCGGGGTTTCGGGTTGCCAGGCTGCGCGCGCGGGGTGACGGTACCGACTTCGAGGAAGCCAAAACCAAGCGCGGCGAGGCCGGCTAGGGCGACCCCATTTTTATCAAAGCCCGCCGCCAATCCCAGTGGGTTTTGAAAAGTCAGCCCAACGGCGGACAGCGCAAGGCTTGGGCCTGGGCCTGGGGGCTGCGAGAATCGACGGGCTTTCGGGAGAACAGAGAACGCTTGGAGCGCGCAGAGCGCCGCGCTATGCGCAGTCTCAGGCGGCAGGCAAAAAAGCCAGGGGCGTAAAGGCTTGTACACTTAAAAGCGCTCCGCGGGCGTCAAGACGCGCCATTGTCCAACACCTAAACCCCCTAGTCGGATACGACCGATCCGGACTCGCTTGAGCCCGCGCACCTGATGGTCGACCTGCATAAGCATGCGCCGGATCTGTCGTTTGCGCCCCTCGGTCAAGGTCATGCTCAGATAATCGGGGCCTAGGCGCTCTATGCGCACCGGTCGCAAGGGCTTCTCGTCTAGAAGCAAGGGTCCTCGCAACACCGCAAGCGCGCGCTCGTCGATCGGGGCCGTCAACCGCACGAGGTATTCCTTTTCCACGTCATGGCCGCCGATCAAAAGGCGCGCGATGCGACCATCTTCGGTGAGCACCAAAAGCCCTTGGGAGTCGATGTCCAGACGGCCGGCGACATTGAGGGCCGTAGGGACCCGAGGGGCGGGGGCGGGGCCCGCATAGGCACCGGGGGTTAGCAGGACGTGCGCGCTCTCATAGCCCTTTTCGGGCTGACCTGAGACATAACCTACGGGTTTATTGAGAAGGACCGTCAAACGCAGCCCTTGCCGCGCCCGTGCCTGGGGGGCCAGCGTTATTCGCGCGTCCGGCGCGGCACGCTCACCGAGCACCGCGGGGCGCCCCTCAATAAAGACAAGACCGCGCTCAAGGTAGCTGTCGGCCTCGCGACGCGAACAGATGCCGCGCTCGGCGAGCAATTTGGAGATTCGTACAAGTGGGTCGGTCATGGGGCCAGCCTTCGTTGACGCGGCTCTGGGGACGCCATTTAAGTTGTCGGGCCTACAGGCGAGCCGGTACAATGGCGGCCTGCGGAGGACATATGATAAAGCTTAACCGGTACAGCGCAAAGATCACGGCCCCCAAATCCCAAGGGGCCTCACAGGCCATGCTCTATGGGACAGGTCTTACAGACGAAGACATGGGCAAGGCCCAGATAGGCATTGGGAGCGTCTGGTTTGAGGGCAATACCTGCAATATGCATCTCATGGACTTGGCCGGAATAGTCAAACGAGGCGTGACCGAGGCGGGGCTTGTGGGTATGCGCTTCAATACCGTGGGCGTCTCCGATGGCATGTCCATGGGAACCGATGGCATGAGCTATTCGCTTCAATCACGCGATCTCATTGCCGATTCCATAGAGACCATCATGGGCGCGCAATGGTATGACGGGCAAATCACGATTCCCGGATGCGATAAGAATATGCCCGGATGCATCATAGGAATGGCGCGCATCAATCGTCCCGGACTCATGATTTACGGTGGCACCATCAAGCCCGGCCATAGCCACGGCCAGACCCTCGATATCATCTCGGCGTTTCAGGCCTACGGCGCCGCGCTTGTAGGGAAGATCGACGAAGAACAACGGAACGACATCATTCACCACGCCTGCCCGGGCCCTGGGGCTTGCGGGGGCATGTATACGGCCAATACCATGGCATCGGCCATTGAGGCCTTAGGGATGAGCCTTCCCTATAGTTCTTCAACGCCGGCCGTGGATCCGGCCAAGCATGAAGAGTGCTTGCGCGCGGGAGCGGCGGTACGCCTGTTACTTGAGCGTGACATCAAGCCGCGTGACATCATGACCCGGGCGGCGTTTGAAAACGCCATGGTCATGGTTATGGTGTTGGGCGGCTCCACGAACGCCGTTTTACACCTCATCGCGATGGCGCGCGCGGTCGACATCCAATTAAGCCTGGAGGACTTCCAGCGCGTAAGCGACCGCGTGCCCTTGCTCGCCGATCTCAAACCCAGCGGCAAATATGTCATGGAGGACCTGCATAAGGCGGGCGGCATTCCCGCCGTCATGAAGCTCTTGTTGGCACACGGCCTCATCCAGGGCGACTGTCTCACCGTGACCGGTAAAACGATAGCGGAAAATTTGGCAGAGGTCGCACCCTTAAGCGCCGATCAAAACGTGATCGTTCCGTTTGATAAACCCATCAAAGCCACCGCGCATATCCAGATCTTGAGCGGCAACTTGGCTCCCGGCGGGTCGGTCGCCAAGATCACCGGCAAGGAGGGTTTGAGTTTCACGGGACCTGCGCGCGTATTCGATTCGGAAGAGGCTATGCTAGCTGCCCTCGAGGTAGGAGGCATCGCGCGCGGGGATGTGGTCATCATTCGCTATGAAGGACCCAAGGGTGGTCCGGGGATGCCGGAAATGCTCACGCCGACCTCGGCCCTCATGGGCGCGGGCTTGGGTAACGACGTGGCGCTCATTACAGACGGTCGATTCTCGGGCGGATCTCACGGCTTCATCATAGGTCACGTGGTCCCGGAGGCCCAAGAAGGTGGTCCGATTGCCTTGATTCAGGATGGCGATCGGGTGACTATCGATGCCACCCGGCGCGTGCTTGAAGCGGATGTGACGGACGCGGAGTGGGCCAGGCGGCGTGCCGCGTGGCAGATGCCCCCTTATAAAGCCAAACGCGGAACGCTCTGGAAATATATCAAGAATGTACAAAGTGCGTCGCTCGGATGCGTGACCGATGAATAAGGAGGTTTTGTGGCAAAACTGACCGTAATAATAGATGGCCCCTATCTCGTAGAAGGCGTGCCGATTGTAGATAGCGAGGGTCGGCCCTTCCCGGTAGAAGCCGGAAAGCCCGTGGCCCTGTGTCGGTGCGGGGCCTCTTCACATAAGCCCTTTTGCGACGGCACGCATACGAAGATCGGATTCAAGGCCCCCGAGAACGCAAAGACCTTCAAGAAAGACGAGTGAAGGCTTGGATCGGTAAGGGGTCTAAACAGACCTGGGTCAGGACTGAGGTCTCGACTGGTGCCGTGGCTTAGGCTTACGGGGGCGACATGAAGGCGTGATCCCACAATAGGGATCAAAAAGAAGGCGGGTGGCCGCACGCGCGTGGGCGACCTATTCCCACAGGAGGCTTTAGCGATGGGATGGGGGCTTTAGCCTGCGATAAAGCGTATTGCGGCTAATGCCCAGTCTCCGCGCGGCTTCGGATTTATTGCCATGCACGGCCGTAAGTGCCCGCTGGATGGCGGCATCAGAAAAAGATCGCAAGGTGTCGTTGGGGATTTGTGTGGGGCAATACCGCTGCGGTGATTCGAGATCCAGGACAATATCGTCTGGCAAGTGCGGCCAACTGATTGATGTTTCATTCTCTTCTAGGAGCGCGCACGCGGTCTGTAGGACATTGGTCAATTGACGCAGATTGCCAGGCCACGCGTACTGCGCGAAAGCGGCCGCAAGCGCTTTATCAAGACGGATCCTACGCCCCGGCGCGAGCTTCTCTATGATCGCCGCGACCAATATGGGGAAATCGCTGCGCTCCCGCAAGCTTGGCAACGTGAGCGTAAGCCCGTTTAGGCGATAGTAAAGATCGGCCCGAAAGCGCCCGGTTTCAGCCTCGGCCTTGAGGTCGTGGTGGGTCGAGCAGATCAGCGCAAAATCGACCGCCACAGGCTGGCTACTCCCGAGCGGCACGACTTGACGATCCTCCAAGACCCGCAGAAGACGCGTTTGTAGGGCAAGCGGCATATCTCCCATCTCGTCTAAGAGGAGCGTACCGCCCTGAGCCTCACGGATCCTTCCCAGCGCCCCTTGACGTCGCGCGCCGGTGAAAGCCCCGGGTGCGTAACCGAATAGCTCCGCCTCAATCAGGTTCTCCGGTAGCGCGGCACAATTAAGGGCGACGAAAGGTTTGACGCGGCGCGGTCCCGATACGTGTATGGCGCGCGCGAACCATTCCTTACCGACACCCGATTCGCCTTGCAGGAGGAGCGGGATATTTTTGCCGAGAACCTTACGCGCACGCGCAATAACGCTGCGCATGCGGACATCTCCGGTATCGAGCGCGGCGAGCGCGTCGGCCATCGGGGGCTGCGGGGCTATCGGACGCGCGGATATCACAACGGGATGACCCATCCGCTCGATGCGCATAAAAAGGCGCCCGCCATGGCGCAGATTGACGGGCACTGGGGCCTGCGGATCGCGACGTCCGGAATCGATCAGTCTCGCAACCGAGAAGTCGAGGAGACGGTCTAAGACCAGGGTGCCGAGATCCGCCGCCGAAATACCCAGGAGCGTCAGCGCGGCGCGATTGGCACCCAATATCCACCCGTCTTCCGAAACCGCCGCCACACCTTCGGCTACGCTCCCAATACCCTGAACGAGCGGGTGGAAATGCAGGCGGATAGCGGTCTCAAAGCGCGCATCGAAGAGCCGGTTTTCGATCATATGCGTCGCGGTACGGACCAAGCCCAAGGTATGGGGGTGGCAGTTACGATGGTCGCTGGAGATATCGAGCACCCCCAACGAACTCCCATCCGGGGCCGTGATCGGGGCGGCCGAACATGTCAGGAACGCATTATGTTCGAGATAATGTTCGGCCTTATGGACCACGATAGGGGCGCCTTCGACGAGCGCCGTACCGATAGCGTTCGTACCACGATAACATTCGTGCCAAGAGGCGCCACGCATCAAAGAAACACGTTTCGCGCGCGTGCGAAAGGCGATGTCGCCGACTGTATGTAACAGCACGCCGTAGTCGTCCGATAAAACCACGAGGCTGCCAGAATCCTCCGTTTGGGCATGCAGGTATTCCATGATCGGGCGCGCATGCGCCACCAATTCCTGCCGACGCTCAATACTGTGGGCGAGTTCGGCACTGTCGAGCTGAGGTACTTCTGAGGGGCTTCCGGTAGGCGCAAGCCCCGCGTCGAGACTCCGTTGCCACGAGCGCGCGAGAAGGTGATGTATGACGCCGGTGGGCAGTTGGCCGTGCTCTTGGAGAAGGTGGCGCGCGTCGCGCAAAGCCGCATCGGTTTCTTTCGAGCTCGGGGCCATGGTGCCTCCTTCGTTCCTGCCGTTGATGACGCCTTATGGATACTTTTAAGCGAACGAGTATAAGGGCTCCCTATGTGTGCGCAAGCCAAATACGCATATGCGCATGAAAGGTGTCCCGAAATGGCACAGTGTGCGGTATGGGGACAGTACAGAGTCACCCGGTTTGGGGGTTCTGAACGGGGAAATCGGTCCTCGCTTGGGCTCCGCCTCCTTTGGGAGGGGTTGGCACGACTCCTGCTCTTGCCAGGACGACGTTGCACCAATAGCGTTCATCCACTGCTCATTTGGGGGTTTTCTATGATATATGCGGCACCAGGCGCAGCCGGCGCCAAGATGCAATACAAGGCTCAGTACGACAATTTTATCGGCGGTCAATGGGTCGCTCCGGTCAAGGGCACGTATTTCGATGTGATTACCCCGATTCATGGCAAGCCTTACACCAAAGCCGCTCGATCCGGGGCCGAGGATGTGGAGTTGGCCCTCGATGCCGCGCATGCCGCGGCCGACAAGTGGGGTCGCACAGCCGCCGCCGACCGATCGAATGTCTTGCTCCGAATCGCCGATCGCATGGAGAAAAATCTCGAACTGCTCGCCTACGTGGAAACCGTCGATAACGGCAAGCCGATTCGCGAGACCCTAAACGCCGATATCCCGCTCGCGATCGATCATTTCCGGTATTTTGCCGGATGCCTGCGTTCGCAAGAAGGCACGATCAGCGATATCGACGAGAATACGGTGGCCTATCATTTTCATGAACCGCTCGGCGTGGTAGGCCAGATCATTCCATGGAATTTTCCGATTTTGATGGCCGCCTGGAAGCTCGCGCCGGCCATCGCCGCAGGCAATTGCGTAGTCTTAAAGCCGGCCGAATCAACGCCGGTGAGTATTCTGATTCTGGCGGAACTTATTGCCGACCTAATACCGCCGGGGGTCATCAATATCGTCAACGGCTATGGCCGCGAGGCGGGTCTGCCCCTTGCCACCAGCAAGCGCATCGCCAAGATCGCGTTTACCGGGTCTACGTCCACGGGTCGCGTCATCGCCCAGGCCGCGGCCAATAATCTGATTCCAGCGACCCTCGAGTTGGGCGGCAAATCCCCTAATGTTTTCTTTGCGGATATCGCGAAGGCCGACGACAGTTTCTATGACAAGGCGATCGAGGGCCTTGTATTGTTTGCCTTCAACCAAGGTGAGGTCTGCACCTGCCCATCAAGGGCTTTGATCCAGGAATCGATTTATGATCGTTTCATGGAGCGCGTCCTGGTACGCGTTCAGGCCATCAAACAGGGCAATCCGCTCGATACCGAAACAATGCTGGGTGCGCAAGCTTCGCAAGAACAGATGACCAAGATCATGTCGTATATGGACATCGGACGACAAGAAGGTGCGACATGTCTGATAGGCGGCGACCGTGCCCGCCTAGGGGGCGACCTGGCCGAGGGTTATTATGTCCAACCCACCTTGTTTAAGGGCCACAATAAGATGCGCATCTTCCAAGAAGAGATTTTTGGCCCGGTGCTCGCGGTCACAACCTTCAAGGATGAAGCGGATGCGCTCAAGATCGCCAACGATACCCTCTACGGCCTCGGGGCCGGCGTTTGGAGCCGTGACGGAAATGTCGCCTACCGCATGGGCCGCGCGATTAAGGCCGGGCGTGTATGGACGAACTGCTATCACGCCTATCCGGCACACGCCACGTTTGGCGGCTATAAGGAGTCGGGCATTGGCCGTGAGACCCACAAGATCATTCTCGACCACTATCAGCAAGTCAAAAATCTCTTAGTAAGCTACAGCGAACAGAAGATGGGATTCTTTTGATCGAGAGGGGCCTAAAAAAAGGGGGGATGGCCCCCCTTTGTTTTTGGGGAGGCGATCATGGTCGATAAGGTCATTGCGACGCAAGCGGCTCTTGAGCTGATTGCGCGTCTCAAAGAAAAGCATGGAGCATTGATGTTCCACCAATCGGGCGGTTGCTGCGATAATAGCGCTGCCAACTGCTACCTGCCAGGAGAGCTCACGATTGGCGCGGGTGATGCGTATTTGGGCGATATTGGCGGCGTGCCTTTCTATATGAGCAAATCGCAGTATGCGTATTGGAAGCACACCCAGCTTATCATCGACGTCATCGATGGCCATGGCGGAACATTCTCATTGGAGGGACCGGAAGGTAAGGCCTTCCATACCCGTTCACGCGTTTTTACCGAATCCGAGAAAGCGGAACTTCAAAGGGCGGACAGCGATTAAGGATGCGTCCCACCCGTGAAGGCCAAGCACCTCCGACTGCGACACGTATGAAGACTTCACGACGACCGACTTCTCGCCGCCCTCGGAGCACCTCATTGGCGCCCTCGAGTCCCGCCGGGCCTGACGGGGCACACTGTTCATGACTCCGCGCGATCCGATGCGACCATGACTCGAGCTACCCCGGACCGACCATTACGATCACTCCATGAACGCCCATTCACCCGTATCCGTGAAGTGTAGGCGTTCGGTGTTCGGGGGCGCGAGCCCCCCCGCCCGAGCACCCAAACCAAGAGGTCAGGGCGGCCCCACACACAAAGGGCGCGCAAGTCGCCCGACTTTTGCTTCTCGCGGCCCTTAAAAATGAGCGATTACTGGAGGAAAAAACGCCTTTTGTGGCATAACAGTCGCCAGCGGCTCAGATGAGCTGACCGGCGCGCCTTCAAATCGTGCTGATCGGTTGTTATAGTTAAGGGACGTGAGGAGAACGATATGCACGAAGAACCTATTGCCACCCTATATCGAAAGCCTTGCCCCTCGTGCAGCCGCCAATACGCGCGCGATTCGCAGGCTTGCCCATTCTGTGGCTATGTCGAGGCATCCGGCAGTGATGCCGAAGAAGATCAAGAACGCTTATACGGCGAATATCTGGTCGCCCGCTGTAAGCAAGCACGCGAGGAAGCGGACGGCTTGCGTAAAAAGCTAGCGCGCCATCCGGAAGACCGCTCACCGGAACGGGCCTTGGCATTTCTCCAGGCGGAGGTCGCCTCGCTAGAAAACGAGCTTAAAACATTCCAGACGGCACACAGACGAGCGGAGGAAAAGCCGCCAGAAAGAGCGAAGGATGGAAAAACCTGCCCCGCATGTCTGGCTACGTTGCCGCAAGAGATCGGGCGGTGCGCGTGCGGACATATCTTCGGAACCGAGGTCGTCTCCGAACTCATCTGTCCGCACTGCACGGCCCCCGTATCCGCAGGAAGCGAGCGATGTGGTTGTGGTTATCCTTTGGGTCCCCTGATATCGCCCCAGTCCAGGATACCAGGGCTCCATAAGCCCGAGAAGGCCTGAAGGGACTTCACAAGGCTTAGGATCTGACGCGAAGCAAAGGCGGCCCTGTGGGGGCCGGTATCACCAAGAAGGCCATCGAATGCCTTTTATCGTTTATGTGACTCCCCAATGAGCGCGGGGGTCGAAGGCCAAATCTTCCGCCATTTTCCGGTACAACTCGCGCGCGTGGTCGGTGTCTACACGCGGATTGACGATCTCGATCACGGCATATTGATCCCCGGCCGGCGAGCCTGGCATGCCACGCCCCTTTAAGCGCAGCTTCTGACCGGTTTGTGAGCCCGAAGGCAAACGCACTTCCACGGGCCCACCCAAGGTCGGGACCTTCAGTTTGGCGCCTAAAGCGGCCTCCCAAGGACTGACCGGAACGGCGAGGTACAGATCCTGCCCATCGAGCCGGTACAGCGGGTGGGGCGCTATGCTGATTTCGAGATAAAGATCGCCCGCAACGCCTCCCCCCATGCCTGGGTTTCCTTGCCCCGCTAGCCGAATCTGTTGGCCATGCTGTATTCCCTTAGGGATGCGAACATTTAGAGTACGCACCTCCTGCGTCATGGCGCCCCTCTGGTCGCGATGAGGAATCGTTAACCGTACCGCACGCGTAGCCCCTGAGAATACCTCCTCCAAAGAGACGCTCAGATGTGCGGATTCATCTTCACCGCGCAGGGATCCGCGCCCGCGACCACCCCGGAAAAAGCTCTCAAAAAAGTCGCTCAGCGGCTCACCGTCATATCCGCCGTGTGTGTGCGTGCCCGCGCCCGGGCCGCGACCCGGCTGCCAGCCTGGAGGCGGGGTGAAGTCTTGTCCCGCTTGCCAGTTCTCGCCTAATTGGTCGTAAGCGGCACGCTTCTCCTCGTCACGCAATACCTCATACGCCTCGCCAATCTCCTTAAAGCGCTCCTCGGCCCTCGGCTCTTTACTCACATCGGGATGGTACTTGCGCGCAAGCTTTCGATAAGCGCGCTTGATGTCCTCGCCCGTTGCCGTGCGATCGACACCCATAATGTGGTAATAGTCTTTATATTTCATAGGCCTCTACTTGCGGGCTCCGACCCTTACATTCAAGGTCCGGAGCGATTTTTGGCTTGCGCGGCGGCATTGCCGATGTAGGTATCGGGAGTCAAAGCCAGCAGTTTGGCCTTGACGTCTTCGGGCAAGGCGAGTTGGGCGATAAAGCCTTGGAGATCATCTACGGTAAGGGCGCGGCCGCGACTCAAGTCTTTCAAGTCCTCATATCCTCCGGCCAATCCATAGCGGCGCATGACCGTCTGGACGGCCTCGGTTAAGACCTCGGTATGACCGGACAGATCCGCATCGAGGCGGTTCGCGTCGATCTCAAGCTTCGCAAGCCCGCGCGCCAAGGAACGATACGCGAGCAAGGCGTAACCAAAAGCGCTCCCGACATTACGTAAAACCGTGGAGTCGGTGAGGTCGCGTTGAAAGCGGCTAATGGGCAGCTTAGCGGCGAGATGGTCCAAGAGCGCATTGGCAAGCCCTAAATTTCCCTCCGCATTCTCGAAATCGATCGGATTGACCTTATGCGGCATGGTCGAGGAACCCACCTCGCCCGCGCGCGTCTTCTGCCTGAAATAGCCAAGCGAAATATATCCCCAAAGGTCCCGGGAAAGATCCAATAAGATGGTGTTGGCACGCATCAAGGCATGACAGAGCCGCGCTAATCCATCGTGTGGCTCGATCTGGGTCGTGTGCGGATTTTGTAAAAGTCCCAGGCTCGCCAAAATTCGTGCGGAAACCCTTGGCCAATCCACTTCTGGATAAGCGGCGTAATGGGCATTGTAGTTGCCAACGGCGCCATTGATCTTCGCATGCAAAGGAACGGCCCGAATCTCCGAAAGCGCATCCGCGAGGCGACTTACGAAGACCCTCATCTCTTTTCCTACGGTGGTAGGGGAGGCGGGTTGGCCGTGGGTACGCGCCAACATGGCGCGCGAAGCGCTTGTTGTGGCGAGACTCTCCAGGCTCTGGCTTATTTCGTCTAAGGCCGGCGTCAGTATGGTATCGCGACCGGCTAAGACCATGAGTGCATAAGCGACATTATTGATGTCTTCTGACGTCAGCGCAAAGTGCACGAACTCTGAGGCGGCCTTCAGGTCTTCATGGCCATCCATATAAGCGCGCAAATAGTATTCGATCGCCTTGACGTCATGGTTCGTCGTCGCCTCTATGCCCTTGATGGCACGACCCGCCTCCTCATCAAAAGCCGTCAAGAACGCCTCTAGACGCGCGCGCGCGCCCGCGCTAAAGGGAGGAAGCTCACTAATGCCAGGCTCATCGCCCAGCCCAACAAGCCAAGCGACCTCCGCCTTAAGGCGCGCGCGCATGAGTCCTAGCTCACTAAAAATGGGCGCCAAGGCGGCGGTCTGCGTAGCATAGCGCCCATCAAGAGGGGAGAGTGCTGTCAATGCGGTCACAAATATCCTTCCCGCGCGATGCCGCGGTGCTCTTTTGCCGTTATTCTCAAAGTCCGTGATGAACCCCAAACACCCGTCTTTCACCGATCTCTTGGCTCGCGTCCGGTCCTGTCGTGCCTGCGCGGATCTCCCGTGCGGGCCGCGCCCGATCGTACAAGCAGATCCGGGTGCGCGCATCCCGCTCGCAGGACAGGCGCCCGGCTCTCGTGTCCATGAAACGGGCATTCCTTGGAATGACCGGAGCGGCGATCGACTGCGCCTGTGGCTTTCTGTCGATCACGCGCTCTTTTATAGCCCGCTTTTTGCCATCATCCCCATGGGGCTTTGCTATCCCGGCCCCGGCCCTTATGGAGACGCCCCACCGAGACCGGGCTGCGCACCCCTCTGGCATCGCGCGCTCTGCGATGCGAGGCCTCACATAGAACTCACCTTACTGATCGGACGCTACGCGCAAAACGCTTATCTCGCCGGAAAGACCAAGACCCTGCCGCTTAAAAGCGCGGTGCGTTCCGGCGCCAATTATGGCGTGTTCTGGCCCCTACCGCACCCATCGGGACGCAATAATCGTGGGCTTGCGCACAATCCTTGGTTCATAACCGATATCCTGCAAAAGCTCAAAACGCGCGTACATGACATTATAACGGGGGCGTAGGGGCAATAATCGCGCCACCCAGACAACGATCCGCATCATAAAAGACCGCGGACTGCCCAGGAGTGACGGCGCGCTGCGGATCCTTGAACCGCAAATGCAGTCCGCCATGAGCGATGGATTCGACCGAAACGGCTTGGGCCTCTTGTCGATAACGAATCTTAACATGCCCCTCCCAAGGCAGAGGGGGGGCATCGCCCAACCACTGCACGGTCAGAGTCTCGCATGTCTCCCGATAAAGCGCTGGGTGGTGCGTCCCTTGCGCTATGATCAATGCATTGTCCGAAGGTCTTTTGTCGACCACATACCAAGCGTCCCCCGGTCCGCCAATCGCAAGACCATGACGCTGACCTATAGTGTAAAACATAAGTCCTTCGTGTTCCCCCATGAGTTGCGCATCGACGGAGTACATCGGTCCCCGGGTCCCGGTGAGATAGCGCTGCAAAAATGATCGAAAGTGTCGCTCCCCTATGAAGCAAATCCCGCTGCTTCCCTTGCGATTCGCATTGGGGAGACCGAGCATGCGCGCGCGTTCGCGGATGTCGGTCTTCTGAAAATCTCCAATCGGAAACCGGACATAGGGGAGCACGACGTGATCGATCGTATGTAAAAAATAACTCTGGTCCTTGTCCCGATCCCGCCCGGCCAGAAGGTTATACGCTGAGCCGTTTGGCGTGATGCGGGCATAATGCCCGGTCGCCATGAGGTCTGCGCCTAATTTTTGCGCATGGCGCCAAAAAACGTCGAACTTGATTTCTCTATTACACAGAATATCGGGATTGGGCGTAAGCCCCGCCTGACAGTCCGCAAGAAAGCGGGCAAAGACGCGTTCACGATATTGCGCAGAAAAATTGGCGGAATGGAGCGGGATCTCCAAGATCTCAGCGACCGCACGTGCCGACTTGTAGTCGGCGGCCGAAGAGCAGAAGCTGTCTGTGTCGTCGTCTTCCCAATTCTTCATGAAAAGCCCGGATACGCGGTAGCCTTGGGCCTTAAGGAGGGCGGCCGCTACCGCGGAATCCACACCTCCCGAAAGGGCGACAACGACATGTGCGTTCACAAAGGAGAGACCAGGGCATCGAGCGGATAGCGCCGCCCTCGCTCATAGTCCAAGACCGTGCGCATGACCTGTGGGCCGCGATGGCGGTCGACGCAGCTTAAAAGCTCGGCCCGCGTCAACCAGAGCGCCCGCTGAATACCCTTATCCAAGGCCTGTTTGGGATGATGGGTCGTCACGTCCCCGAGGAATGTGAAACGCATATAGGTCACATCGTGGGCGCTCGTGTAATGGTAGACGCCTAAGAGCGCGCGAGGCACGAAATCCCAGGCCGTTTCCTCGCAAGTCTCACGCACAACCGCCTGTAAAAGAGACTCATGGGCCTCCAGGTGGCCTGCCGGTTGGTTAATAACCAGCCGACCCCCGACCATCTCTTCTACACACAAAAATCGATGATCGCGCACCACAAGGGCCGCGACCGTCACATGGATATCAAGACCCATTCCAATCCCTCAGCGCACGCCAGCTTCCATTGGCTAAATCGTCTATCGTGTAGCGACCCACGGCATACCGAATGAGCCTCAGCGTAGGATAGCCTACCGCAGCCGTCATACGCCTCACCTGTCGGTTGCGGCCCTCCCGCACCGTGATCGCAATCCAGCTCGTAGGGATATGAAGACGTACCCGAATCGGCGGCGTACGGGGCCACAAAGCGGGTTCCGCCAGCCGCTCCACTCGGGCGGGCCGCGTGAGAACTCCGTCCAAAGATACGCCTTGCGCAAGGCGCGCCAAGGCCAAGTCGTCCGGCACCCCCTCGACTTGCGCCCAGTAGGTCTTTGGCCACCCGCGCCCAGGGCGCGTAATCTGGGCGGCGAGGGGCGCCGAATCGGTAAGCACCATCAGGCCCTCCGAATCCAAATCGAGTCGCCCCGCTGGGTAGACATGCGGGATCGGGATAAAATCCTTGAGCGTCGGCCGACCATGGGGGTCCGTAAATCGTGTGAGGATCCCATAGGGCTTGTTAAAAAGAATCAATTGCGGCATGTCCTGCTTGCGTCCAGTCCGTTACAATGGGCAATCAGGGAACATTATATCGCACGGCACGGACAGTGCCTAAATGAGGAGCGCATGACGAATCAGTCCACAGGGCCCGGCGAGAAGATCAGCGCGGATGCGCAGGGCGTTTTAACAGTACCCAATTTCCCTATCATCCCGTTTATTGAAGGCGACGGGATTGGTATCGATATCACGCCGGTCATGAAGCGTGTCGTCGACGCCGCCGTCGACAAGGCCTATGGGGGGGCGCGCAGCATCGTCTGGAAAGAGATCCTGGCGGGCGAAAAGGCATTTGCGCAAACGGGACAATATTTGCCCAAGGAAACGCTCGCCGACATCGCCTCCTATGTGGTGTCGATCAAGGGCCCCCTGACGACCCCGATCGGCGGGGGAATCCGTTCGCTCAACGTAAGCCTGCGCCAAGAGCTCGACCTCTACGTCTGCCTGCGCCCGGTCCGCTACTTTAAGGGTGTGCCAAGCCCGCTGCGCGAACCACACAAGACCGATATGGTCATATTTCGGGAAAATTCCGAAGATATCTATGCCGGGATCGAGTGGCCTGCGGAATCCGCCGAGGCGCGCGAACTCATTGCCTTTCTGCAAGACAAGCTTGCGGTCCGATCGATTCGCTTCCCCAAGACCTCCGGCATCGGGATCAAACCGGTGTCGCGCGAGGGCACGGAACGTCTCGTGCGCAAGGCCTTTGCATACGCGATTTTGCATCGCCTCCCTTCAGTGACCCTAGTCCACAAGGGCAACATCATGAAGTTTACGGAAGGGGCTTTCCGCCAATGGGGTATGGATTTGGCGCGACGCGAATTCGGTGCCGCAGAGCACAATGGCCAACTCTTGATCCCGCGACCCGATGGCGGCTCGGTGCTCGTAAAAGACGTGATCGCCGACGCTTTTTTGCAGCAAATCTTATTACGGCCCGAGGAATATAGCGTCATCGCGACCTTGAATCTAAACGGGGACTATATATCCGACGCACTGGCGGCCCAGGTGGGCGGCATCGGCATGGCGCCGGGCGCCAACCTCTCGGATCGCATCGCCATGTTCGAAGCGACCCATGGGACGGCACCGCGCTATGCGGGTCAAGACCGGGTCAATCCCTCGTCTTTGATCCTCTCTGCGGAAATGATGCTCCGCCATATCGGCTGGGACGAGGCGGCGGACCGGATCATCCAAGGCGTAAGTGGCGCCCTGGCATCAGGCCAAGTCACCTACGATCTCGCCCGTCTCCTACCGGACACGCGCGAATTATCATCCTCTCAGTTTGGCGAGGCGGTCGTCGCTTGCATGCAATAAAGCATAAAGACAGAACGCTCCCCTTTGACGTGAAGATCGAAAGGAGCCATCGTTATCTGGATGTCAAGTAAGCCGCTCGCAACGCATGACAGGGATGACATGAAGGGTATGTCATGAGGCGCGTGCTGGCGGCCGTCTTTTCTTTGTCGCTCGGCGGCTGCGCCCACTACACGGCGCGGCCCCTCACGCACGCCCGCATTCAACGGGCGCTGGCCGTACGGCCCGCAAACGCGTTTTGGGTCAAGCGCGCTCGTATGCTCTTACCGGCCTTACCCAAGCTCGTCGTGCGGGCAGGCGAGCCGCTCAGCCCGAATCTGGCTGCGGTCGTGGCGGTAGTAGCCGATCCTTCGCTCCGTGCCCTCCGTCAACAAAGGGCCATCGCAAACGCGCAGGTCTTGACCGCGGGCTTGCTGCCCAATCCCACCTTCTCCTACGGTGTCGGCATACCCTTAAGCGGCGCGGGTCTCACCGACGCCTTTCGTGCGGGTCTGGGACTGCCGATACGCGCATTCATCACACGCGGCGCGCGCCTCCATGCCGCGCGCCTGCATGCCCAAGACATCGACCTTGGCATCGCCTGGCAGGAATGGCAGGTCGCATCGCGCGCAAAGACCCTGGTCTTGACGTTACAGGCCGAGAGCGGCGAATTGCGGCTGCTCACGCACGAAGTACGCGCACTATCGGATAGTGTCGCGCTTTTATCGGATGCCGAAGCCGCGGGCTATGCAACGCTCGGTGTCGCGGGCGCGGCCCGCTTGACGCTCCATCAGACCCAGCTGTCGCGATTGGCCGTACGGCAACGGATGGCGCTAGAGGGGCTGCAACTCCGTGCATTGCTCGGTGTAGGCGCACACGCCCCGCTCAAGATTGCCCGCCCCGCGCATGCCAAGACAGGGCAAGCCTCCTGTCTGGCGAGCCGGTTTTGGTTGCACGGACTGACAAGCCGTCGCCTGGATCTACTGGCCATGCGCCGCGGCTATCGCAGTTCCAATGCGGCCTTAAGGGCCGCAATCGCCGGGCAATTTCCGGCCATTACGATAGGCCTGAACCGGGCGCGCGATACCAGCGCTATCAATACGCTAGGAACAGGGGTGAGCATGGAGCTCCCGTTCTTCAATCATAACCAGGGCGCCATCGCACAAGCAAAAGCGACGAGGCGGGCACTTTTTCATCGCTATGTCGCACGCGTTTTTACGGCACGCGCACAAATCCACCAATTATTGAGCCGTATGCATTACTTACACCGCGAGATCCAAGACGTCCAGTCATCGGTGTCGGCCCTCCAGCATCTCGAACACCTTTACCATACGGCCCTTGGCAAACAGAGGATCGCGGCATTGACCTATTACCAACTCTTAGGGAAGGCGGTCTCCGAGCGCCTGCTCCTGCTCCAGGATCGATCGCGCATGAATGCGCTTTTGGTCGCGTTAGAGACCGCGAGCGGCCGATTTGAACGCCCCATGGGCTGTGCGGCGAAGAAGGTGTCATGAAACGTCTGTGGGGAGTTTTGATAGTCATCTTGGCAATCGTGATGGGATGGAGACTTGCGCACCGCATGACCGCAGCGCACATCCCCGCACCGACACCGACTGCGCGCGTCACGGTCGCGCCCATCCGCGCGGGACCTGTCATCAATCGCTTAGTCGCTTACGGTCGGGTCATGGCCGCCCCTTGGGCGGTCCATGCGCTTGTCGAGCCGTTTGAGGTCTCCGTGACTCGCGTCTTGGTCAATCGTGGACAAAGCGTCGGGAAGGGGGCGGCCTTGCTGGTATTAAGCCCCGGTCCCTCGGCGCGCATGGCGCTATTGAAGGCGCACAACGACTATCGCCTGGCGCGGCTCGCCCTGAAAGAAGAGCAGACGCGCGTCCATTTACGATTGGCGACCCGCACAGGTCTCCTGGTCGCGATAAAGACATTCGATACCGCGCGCCTACAGTTGCGCATCTTTAAGGAAGAAGATCTCAGACGGCATATGACGGTCGTGGCCCCGGTGGGCGGCGTCGTCAATCGCATCGTCGTCCAAGAGGGCTCCACAGTCGGCGCGGGCCAACCCCTCATGGATATCATCGCCGGCGACCGCCTGGAGGTGCAATTAGGTGTCGAGCCGGAGGATGTCCCGACCATCCGCATAGGCGAGAGCGTGCAACTGTCGTCTTTCGAGGACAGCGCGCGACCCGACGTACGCGGACTCGTCTCTGTCATCTCGCGCGTCATGAATCCGGCCACGCACATGATCAACGTCTTCGTCACCTTGCCCATGGCCAACACCTACTTACTGGGCGAATACGTGGAGGGGCGCTTCACGGTCGTTTCTCCTTCGGGTTTGTTGGTGGCGCGCGCCGCGATCGTTCCGTCCGGACACCGCTTCATCCTCTATACGGTAAAAAACGGCCATGCCGTCTTTCATCGGGTCCGACTGGGCCCCCATAACAGCCGTGTCGTGCAGGTCATAGACCCGCATCTTCATCCCGGCATGCCGGTCGTCGTGCTCGGCAATTATGAGCTCAAACCGGGCATGCCGGTACGCGTCCAAAGGCAAGGTCCGTGAGTTTTGTACAGCGGCATCGCCGCTCGCTCCTCTTTCTCATGGCGCTCCTGGTAGTAGGGGGCATCTTTTCGGGGACCAAGCTCCCGGTTGCCCTGTTCCCGCATGTCGCCTTTCCGCGCGTCGAGATCTTTGCGAACGCAGGTGACCGGCCGGCCAAGCGCATGTTGATTCAAGTCACCTACCCAATCGAACAAGCGGTCCGCGGAATACCGGGCGTCGTGGGCGTACGATCCACGACAAGCCGGGGAAGCGCCGATTTTTATATCAATTTCCGGTGGGGCGAGGATATGACGACCGCGACCCTCGAAGTCCAGGCCGCGCTCGCCGATATCAATCGGAGTCTCCCTACAGACACGACGCTCGAGGTACGCAGGATGCGGCCTACCGTGTTTCGTATGCTCGCCTATACATTCACCTCACAACAGGTCTCGCAGGTCGCATTACGCGACATCGCCCGCTATCGACTGCGCCCACTCTTGTCGGCGATCCCGGGCGTGGCGCGCGTCGGCGTCCTAGGGGGCCGCACGGAAGAGTACCGCGTCACGGTCGATCCGGCGCGCCTTGCGGAATATGCCCTTACCATAATGGACGTGGCGCGCGCGCTCGCGCATAGCAACGTGCTCCGTACAGTCGGCCATCTGCAACAGAACTATCAGTTCTATCTCGTCATATCCAACACGCGCCTGCACCGTTTGCACGACATAAAGCGCACGGTTCTGCGCTCGGGCGGAAACGGGATCGTACGGCTAGACGAAGTGGCGACGGTGGCGCGCGCCTTAAAACCGCAATGGACGCAGGTCGTCGCGGATGGTAAACCTGCGGTCTCCGTGCAGATCTACCAACAACCGGGTGGTAATACGGTCGCGATTAGCCACGCCGTCAAGCAAGTCTTGCGCCAGTTCAAGAAGACCCTGCCGGCAAGCGTCCACATCAAAAAATGGTACGACCAGAGCACGCTCATTCAGGCCGCTGCCCGTAGCGTGCGCGATGCGGTCTTTATCGGCGCCTTATTGGCGGCGGCGGTTTTGTGGCTTTTTTTGCGGAATCTTCGCATCACGCTGATCGCCTTCATCGCGGTGCCGAGCGTCCTTGCCGCCACCATGGTATTGCTTTTCGCGCTCCATATGAGCTTCAACATTATGACTTTGGGCGGTATGGCGGCATCTGTGGGGCTCATTATCGATGACACCATCGTCATGTTAGAACACATCATGCGCAGATTGCATGAGAAGCGCATCGAGCCACGGAGCGCGCGCGTCACCCTGGCCGCACGGGAATTTACGAGGCCGCTTGTGGGCTCTTCCGCATCGACCATCATCATCTTCGCACCACTTGCCTTTCTATCCGGCGTGACCGGGGCCTTTTTTCGCGCGCTGTCCTTGACCATGGCAGCAAGCCTTGTCATCTCCTTTTTCGTCGCGTGGCTTGCCGTCCCCATCCTAGCCGATCACTTCTTACAAACAAAAGACTTCGAAGTTGACGAAGGCGGCCGTTTGATGCAACGGACGCATGCCCTCTATGAACGTTTGATGCGGGGTTTTTTTCGTGCACCGCGTCGCCTATTAGCGGTCATCGCATTGCTCATCGCCCTGGGCGTGATGGCCTTTAGCTTCACGGGGTCTGGTTTCATGCCGGATATGGACGAAGGGGGTTTCGTATTGAATTACCGGGCGCCCGCCGGGACCTCGCTTCAAGAGACCGCGCGCCTTTTGGATCGTGTCCAAAAAATCGTCATGGCCAATCGCTACGTCAAGACCTTCTCGCTTCGGACGGGCCTGCAACTCGGTGGCGGCATCACGGGCAGCAATGAGGGGGACTTTTTTATCCTTTTAAAGCCCTACCCGCGCCCTCCGATCTGGTCCATTATGAGTTCCCTACGCAAGACGGTAACGGCGGAAGTCCCGGGATTGCATGTGGGCGTAGATCAACCCATGCAAGACCTGATCGGGGATTTGACCGGCGCCCCACAGCCAGTCGAGATCAAGGTCTTTTCGGGTAATGGCGCGCTCTTGAGACAGTTAGGCCCCCGGATCGCGGCACAACTCCGCAAGATCCCTGGAATCGTAAACGTGCGCGACGGCATCATTTATGCGGGCAATTCCGTCAATATTGAGGTCGATCGAGCCAAGGCCGCCCTTGAAGGAGTGGATCCCGATAGCATCACCCAGCAGCTGCATGCCTATCTCACGGGAACCGTGGCGACCAGCGTCCAACGGGGCGTACGGCTCATTGGCGTGCGGGTCTGGGTTCCCCGCCCCCTGCGGCGGTCCCTTGAAGCGATCCGCGACCTCCGCTTGCGCGCGGCCAACGGACATCTTTTCCCGTTACGCGCCGTCGCCTCTGTCACGCTCTTAAACGGGGAACCCGAGATCGCCCGCGATAACTTAAAGCGCATGATTCCGATCACCGCGCGGATATCCGGGCGCAGCCTAGGGAGCGTAATGGCGGCCGTAAAACACCTCATGGCCCAACCCCATTTCCTGCCCCCCGGCACCTACGCCACTTTGGGCGGTCTTTATGTCCAACAACAGATCGCGTTTGCGGGACTCATGGCGGTTTTTGTAGCGGCGGTCGCGCTCGTCTTTTTATTGCTGTTATTTCTCTATGAACGCTTCTTGGTCGCGCTGGCCTTGATGGCGACTACCTTGCTTGCGCTCTCGGCCGTATTTGTCGGTTTATGGCTCACGAACACCCAGCTCAATATCTCCTCTATGATGGGCATGACCATGGTCATAGGCATAGTGACCGAGGTGTCGATCTTCTACTACTCGGAATATCAAGAGATCACCCAGGGCGACGTGGCCGCCCGCCTCGTGCTCGCCGGCAAAAATCGCCTCCGACCGATTACCATGACCACGCTTGCCGCGATTTTAGCCCTTCTCCCGCTCGCCATGGGGTTAGGCCAAGGCTCGGCGATGCAGCAGCCCTTAGCGATTGCCATTATCTCGGGCCTACTTGTGCAGTTGCCCTTAGCGCTCGTCGTGCTGCCGCTCTTCTTATGGTGGGGAAGCACGCGGAGCCATTCCCCCGACGGGCAAAAAAAACCCGGCGAGGCCGGGCTGTAGGTGCTATGATTTCGCGATGATCTTCAGAGTGAGCGAATATTGGAGGCCTGCGGTCCTTTAGGTCCGTATTGGACCTCGAATTCGACTTCTTGGCCTTCTCTCAAGGTCTTGTAGCCGTCCATTTGAATCGCTGAAAAATGAGCAAATACATCGTCCCCGCCCGCGCTAGGCGAGATAAAGCCATAGCCCTTACTTGCGTTGAACCACTTTACAGTGCCTGTCGCCATACACATGATCTCCCTGCTGATATCTAGCTACCCGCGATTGCCATGTTTGAGGGCAGGTCGTACTGCATGCACAGCTCCCGAACAAAGCGATAAAGCGAGCTCATATGCCGATAAAGCGAGCTCAGGTGTTCATTGATGCGCATTTCCTAAACCAAGTCAAGAAGGGCGCGGGATCGGATTTCCGATGGCTGGACGCCACATTCGGATGGGCAGACAATTTAGAGTGTTTTATGGATTTCTACGCAAGGAGAGGGTGGTGATAGCAGCAGAGACGGGCCATGACCGATAGGCGCACAGAAGATCTCCCGAACCTGGATGTTCAGGAAGCCGAGCCGGTGGTGGCCTTACCACCACTTTATAAGGTGATTATCTTAAACGACGACTATACTCCCATGGAGTTTGTCGTTTTGGTGTTAGAGAGGTTTTTTGCAAAGAATCGTGAGGAAGCGACACGCATCATGCTTCACGTTCATCAGCGAGGGGCGGGGGTCTGTGGCGTATATACAAGGGAAGTCGCCGAGACTAAAGTAAGACAAGTGACGATTTTTTCCGGTGAGAACCAGCATCCACTACAGTGCACGCTGGAGCCTGAGTAGCTGTTTGGTTTTTACGCAATTTGGAGGTGTTCCTTCCTATGTTATCCCAGGAACTCGAGTTCTCTCTCAACATGGCCTTTCAGGAGGCCCGTGAGAAACGCCATGAGTTTATTACCGTAGAGCACCTCTTGGCGGCGCTTTTAGACAACCCGAGCGCGGCGCGCGTACTGCGCGCATGCGGGGGGAATATTGAGGAGCTGCGCCGCAGTCTCGCGACCTTTTTACGCGAAAACATCCCCACGCTAGCCCCCGGCAGCGCGGTGGAAACGCAACCGACGCTTGGATTTCAACGCGTCATCCAGCGCGCCGTTTTGCATGTGCAAGGTGTCGGGAAAAAAGAAGTGACGGGCGCCAACGTGCTCGTTGCGATCTTTAGCGAAAAAGAATCGCACGCCGTCTACTTCCTGCAAAAGCAGAACATCACGCGCTTTGACGTGGTGAACTATATCTCCCACGGCATCTCGAAAGTGCCAGGCGAGGGTCACGACTTGTCGCCATCGGAAGAGCCCGAGGAAGGCGTGAGCACAAGCGAGCGGGGCGCACTCGACATCTTTGCGGTCAACCTAAACGAACAAGCGCGTCTCGGCAAGATCGATCCTTTGATCGGGCGCGATCAAGAGATGAACCGCACCATTCAAATCTTGTGCCGAAGAAGGAAAAATAATCCCTTATACGTAGGCGAGGCGGGGGTCGGCAAAACGGCCATCGCCGAAGGCTTGGCCAAGAAAATCGTCGAGGGCGATGTTCCGGAGGTCTTGGCCGAGAGCGTCATCTACGCCTTGGATATGGGCGCATTACTCGCCGGAACGAAGTATCGCGGTGACTTCGAAAAGCGCCTAAAGGCCGTGATGACGCACATGAAGAAGCAAGAACACGCCATTTTATTTATCGACGAAATTCACACTATTATCGGCGCAGGAGCGGCCTCGGGGGGCGCCATGGACGCCTCGAACCTCTTGAAGCCCGCGCTCGCCTCGGGTGAGTTGAAGTGCATCGGGTCCACAACCTATCAAGAATATCGCGGGATTTTCGAGAAGGATCGCGCGCTCGCGCGCCGCTTCCAGAAGATCGACGTGCCGGAGCCTTCGGTTGAGGAGGCGGTATTGATCCTACGCGGCCTCAAGGGCCATTTTGAGAAGCACCACGGGGTTCGCTATACCCAACAGGCGCTTCGTACGGCAGTCGAACTCTCGAGCCGCTATATCGGCGACCGACACTTGCCCGACAAAGCCATAGACGTCATCGATGAGGCGGGGGCCAGCGTCCATCTCACGGCGCCTAGCAAACGAAAGAAGACGATAGGCGTGCCCGAGATCGAGGAAATCGTGGCGCGTATCGCGCGGATTCCGCAAAAGCACGTCTCAAGTTCCGATCGCGAGGCCTTAAGAAACTTGGAGCGCGATCTAAAGCTCGTGGTATTCGGTCAGGATGCCGCAGTCGATGCCTTAGCGGCGTCGATCAAAATGGCGCGGTCCGGTCTGCGCGAAGGCGAGAAGCCGATCGGGTCCTACCTATTCTCCGGGCCTACCGGGGTGGGCAAGACGGAAGTCACGCGCCAGCTTGCCTACATCCTAGGTCTGCAGCTCGTCCGTTTTGACATGTCCGAATACATGGAACGACATACCGTATCGCGCCTTATCGGAGCGCCACCCGGCTATGTCGGTTTCGACCAAGGCGGCCTACTTACGGAAGCAGTGAACAAACACCCGCACTGCGTGTTACTACTAGACGAGATCGAGAAGGCGCACTCGGGGGTATTCAACCTGCTCCTACAAGTCATGGATCATGGGACGCTCACCGACAACAATGGGCGCAAGGCGGACTTTCGTCACGTCATCATCGTGATGACCACCAACGCCGGCGCCGAACAGATGGGGCGCAGCAGCATGGGCTTTATGCCCTCGGAGCGCAAGGGCGAGGAGTTCGCGGTCATTAAACAGACATTCACGCCGGAATTTCGTAATCGGCTCGACGCCATTATTAGTTTTTCTGCGTTGACGCCCGAAACGATAGCGCATGTAGTCGATAAGTTCGTAGTGGAGCTTGAAGGCCAACTGGAAGATAAGGGTGTATCTATTGACGTAGAAACATCAGCCAGAGTCTGGCTTGCGCGTAACGGTTACGATGTCGCGATGGGTGCCCGACCGATGGCGCGCATCATCCAAGAGCGCATCAAAAAGCCGCTTGCCAACGAACTTCTCTTCGGTCGATTAGCCCACGGCGGAACGGTCTCGGTCCGGGAAGAAAACGACGACCTCGTATTTGATTATGCAGAAAAGCCCGTGGGTATTCAGGAATAAGGTTGTTTTATATGCGCCAAAGGCCGTGCGCGCACCTAGGCGCGGTCTTGAGGGCGCGTGCCCGCTATACGAGCGTGTCCCCACCCGGGACGAGAGCGGACATCTCCTCAGCGACTTCATGATGCTGTTTCCGGGACTTCGTGACCGTCCGGCACCGGAGTGCCAAGCCATCGCGGCGCGAGTCAATCGAATCTTAAGGGACTTTCCGGAGGTCGTCTTTGCAGACCTCAATCTGAAGCTCAATCTTTTGTGGGTGAGCGTGCGCGCCCGTCCCGGCGTGATTCTCGATATTGCCTGCTGCGTCAAATTTCACGTACCAGAAGCACTCCTGGTAGGACCCAAATACACTTAGCGGGCACGAAATACGATACGGCCTTTTGTGAGATCATAAGGGGTCAGTTGGACTGTCACCTTGTCGCCCGTCAGGATGCGGATGTAGTTTTTGCGCATTTTGCCTGAGATGTGAGCCGTGACGACATGGCCGTTTTCGAGCTTTACGCGAAATAGCGTGTTGGGCAAGGTATCTACGATCGTACCTTCCATTTCGATATGTTCTTCTTTAGACACTCTCTAGCTCCCGAGGAAGGGGCTTATGATGCACGAAGCTCAGGGCCTCGTAAAGCCATTTTAGGCCGAGCGGTCCTTACTGGACCTGGAAAGCGAAGACAATGCGGCGCTCAAAATGCCCGGAGCGCAGTATTCCTCGGCATAAGGCCCTTGCATGATCGGATTTTGGCGTATCGCTCCTAGGGGAATAGCCCGCCTTCTCGTCATGCATGGCGCAAAGACCCGCGCCTTGATCTCGCGCGATCGAGGCGAACCCATGCGAAACGCGCATGGACAGTCCGCGCCATAGCTAAAAGCGCACACCACGACCTTCCGCAGTCGGCCACACAAGGCAGAGGGCGTGCTATACCCTTATTCCGAACCCGCTTTAAGGACGGCCCAGCACCCGTTTCGATAGACCTCAAGCGGACGAAAATGTGCCTTATAAGACATCTTCGGGCTTTCCTTGACCCAATAACCCAAATATAAGAACGGCAGATGTCTTCTCTTGGCCTCTTGTATTTGCCATAAAATGACATAGGTCCCCAGACTGCGGGCGCTCATGAGGGGGTCATAGAAGGTATATACCGCGGAAAGCCCGTCGGGAAGATGATCGATCACCGCGACGGCGACCAATACCCCTCGATCGCGAAATTCATAGAAGCTGGTATCCGCGTGTTTTCCGACAAGAAATCGGAGATATGTAATGGGATCGGGATTGGCCATAGTGCCGCCCGAATGACGCGCATCCTGGTAGCGCAGAAAAAGCTCAAAATGTTCCCCATCGAAGGCCGCCGCTTTGACGTGTACCGTCAGATCGAGGTTACGTTTTAAGGTCCGTCGTTGCGCCCGATTCAAGATAAAACAGGCAGTCGGGATACGCGCCGGGACGCAAGCCTTGCAGTCTTGGCAATGGGGCCGATAAATGAGGTCCCCGCTGCGACGAAAACCGCGTCGATTGAGGTCCCCAAAGAGCTCTGTTGTGATCGGGAAACGGGGGTCTAGAAAAAGCGTGTTGGCCGATCGCTCCGGAAGATAGGAGCAGTTATGGGCCGTGGACAAGAAAAGACTGGGCGTAACCTTGGCAACACTCATGACCGGATCCGAGATGCAGTGTCCCACTCATCGACTGCGATCGGGAGGTGCACGGCGTCTTGTAAGATACGCAGAAAATCACGACGCGGCATATGGGTCGCACCCAAGGAGGCCAGATGCGTAGATGGTACCTGGCAATCGATCAGGACGAAACCCCGCTTCTCAAGGGTGCGCGTGAGCGCGACAAATGCGACTTTGGAGGCGTTACTCACCCCACTAAACATAGACTCCCCAAAAAAGACGCCGCCTAAGGCCACGCCATACAAGCCCCCTACGAGTTGGCCGTCTAGCCAACATTCCGCGCTATGGGCGTAGCCTTGCGCAAAGAGCGCCTCATAGGCCACAACCATCTCCGACGTAATCCAGGTGCCCGCCTGCGTCCGGCGCGGAGCGCTACAGGCGCGAATGACGGCCCCAAAGGCGGTATCGAAAGTCACCCTGAACGTCGTCTTCCGAAGGATCTTGTCTAGGCTCCGATTAATACGAATATCAGCGGGGGCGAGCACCATACGTGGGTCGGGGGACCACCATAATATGGGCGGTTCGTCAAACCAAGGGAATATCCCGTGGGCATAAGCCGATAACAGGCGTTCGAAAGACAAGTCGCCGCCGATCGCAAGGGGCCGATCCGCGGGGGCATCGAACGGAAAAGACCACATCATGTCGGAAGACGCGTCTTTCAGCTCACGCATCGAGACGCGCAAGCCACGAAGCCCATTCCCCATGATCCGATACGTCAATCCCGGCGTCACGCGCCGCTTTTATGAGGTATGCCTGCAGTTCGCCGAGAAGCGCGTTATCCATAAGATAGGGCGCGTCGCGCAAGGCGGCATGCAAGGTGGTGTAGACGGCCTTGAGATCGGATAAGGGATATCGTGCGAGTGTATTCATGACATTTTATGGAAAGGACTATGGTCCTTTAGCTCGTTTAAGGTGTATTCCAGACCGTCGTTCTCACGCCGTAAAAAATCCGCCACCGCGTGATTAAACTGTGCGTGACAAAGCCAGTGCAAGGAGTAGGTGGGAACGGGGAGAAAACCTCGACTCAGTTTATGCGGCCCTTGAGCCCCGGCCTCGAAGCGTCGAAGGCCGTGGGTGAAACAGTAGTCGAGCGCCTGGTAATAGCAGGTCTCGAAATGTAGACCCGATATCGAAGCAAGCGCCCCCCAATAACGCCCATAGAGGGTCTGTTCGTCACGAAAGAATAAGGCGCCTGCGACCGTCTCGGAACCGACTGTCGCCATCAGCAGCACCACGCCCGGCACGGTATCTGCGAGCAACGAGAAAAAGGGGCGCGTAAGATAGGCCGTCGATCCATACTTGGAGATGGTCGCCACATAGAGATCATAAAAGGCATCGAGTAGGCCTGCATGTAGGGCTTCCCCCTCATAGAAAGAGTAACAGACCCCCGCATCCCGTACCTGCCTGCGCTCCCGTTTGATGTTTTTTCGTTTAGGCGCAGACAAGGCGCTCAAAAAATCCTCGAAGCTCGCCCAGCCCTCGTTGGTCCAGTGGAACTGAAAACCCGTTCTGCGCAAAAATCCCTGGCCCTGGAGGAGGTCGCTTTCGGGGCTCGTGGGAAAGAGCCAGTGCACCGAAGACGCGCCCGTGGCCTGCGCCCGTTCGCGCAACACCGTGCCTACAAAACCCGTCATCTCGGCCCTATCCTTTTCCGTGGCCAGCAAAAGCCTGTGACCCGTGGCCGGAGTGAAAGGAACGGCGCTAATGAGCTTGGGGTAGTAACGTAAACCCGCCTGGGCATAAGCGCGCGCCCAAGCCCAATCGAAGACAAACTCCCCATAGGAATGCGTCTTGCGATAAAGCGGCACCAAGGCCTGCAGAACGGAGCCCTCGTACACCATGAGGCTTTCGTTCTGCCAACCCGTTCCTGGCCCGACAGATCCGCTCTTCTCGAGCGCCGACAGGAATTCATGACGCAAAAAGGGCTGTGGCCCCGACAGCCGATTCCACGCATCGGCCGATATGTGAGCCATATCGCTCAAGAAGGAGCAGTTCATGGCGTCGAAGTCTAACATGAGCGCTTTCCTTAACCCGGTTTGGCGGCATGGTCGATCGGTCGAGAACGTCCGGACGGCGGCCTCAAGAGCGCGTTTAGCCGGTTGATATCCCCTTGGGTCAGATGGCTGATGGCCGCCTTCAGACTCAAGCGACTCAAAAGGTAGTTATAGGTAGCTTTTGCGACATCGCGCCGTGATCGATAGTATGCCTGTTCGGCACGCAAGACATCGAGAGTGTTCCGCACGCCGACCCTGACGCCCAGCCGATCCGATGCCAGCGCCACGTGCGCGGCATGCTCTGCCGCCTTCAGGGCGCGTACCTGCGCGTAGCCGTTATTGATATTGAGGAGCGCCTGATGGACATCAAATTGCACACGACGTTCGGTACGCAAAACGACGATATGGGCCTTATAGGCCTGGGCGACGGCATGGGCGCGCGCCGCGGAAAGCTCTCCGCCCTGATACAGGGGAATCGACAGATCGAGTCCGATCGTCTTTTGATGTAAGGAGGAGCCAAAGCCGAATTGACCGTTATTGGCCCTGTTATAACTATAAGTGGCCTCGGCCGTAATGGTCGGATAATGGCGCGCGCCCGACGCCCGCGCCATGGCATTCGCCGCGCGCGCGGTATCACGGGCTGCGCGCAAGACCAAGTTCTCACGCATGGCGAT